>Ga0207426_1000065_pt1 | contig 353625 bp, 315 predicted proteins | sample AraplaMF_Cvi_mMS_FD_184265 | JGI IMG/M metagenome (GOLD analysis project Ga0207426, IMG submission 184265) | Arabidopsis root microbial communities from the University of North Carolina, USA - plate scrape MF_Cvi_mMS (SPAdes) (version 2) | ecosystem: Host-associated > Plants > Roots >...
TGAACCGCGGCGCCACCACGATCGACGATCCGGAGGCGCCCTACGCCCATACCCACGGCGCGGGCTACCGCGGCATCTACGACCTGGCCGACCGCGGCCGGTCGCGCTTCATGATCGCCACCGGCCAGTCCGGCAACCCGCTGTCGCCGCATTGGGGGGACCTGGTCGCGGATTGGCGAGACGGAAGATACTTGACGTTGCATGGTGGCGAGGCTGATCTCGCCGCCGCCGGGGCGTCGCTGACAACCCTGCAGCCGAGCCAATAACGGAACCGCCCAGATGAGCCCCGCCCCGCTGCCGGTCACCATCGACGACATCCGCGCCGCCGCCGCGGCCCTCGAGGGTCAGGTGGCCCGGACGCCGATCATCCCGGCGCCGCTTCTGTCCGGCATCCTCGGCTGCGATCTGTTCCTGAAGCTGGAGACGCTGCAGCGCACCGGGTCGTTCAAGGACCGCGGCGCCTACAACAAGCTGCGCTCGCTCGACAAGGCGGAGCGCAAGCGCGGCGTGGTCGCCATGTCGGCCGGCAACCACGCCCAGGGCGTCGCCTACCACGCCACCCGCCTGGGCATTCCCTCGACCATCGTGATGCCGACCTTCACCCCCTTCACCAAGGTGGCGAAGACCGAGGGCTACGGCGCCAAGGTGGTGCTGGTCGGCCAGACCCTCGACGACAGCATGAGCCATGCCCGCAAGCTGGTGGACGAGGAAAAGCTGACCCTGATCCACCCCTATGACGACCCGTACATCATCGCCGGCCAGGGCACGGCCGGGCTGGAGATCCTGGCCGATGTGCCGGACCTCGACGACCTGGTGGTGCCGATCGGCGGCGGCGGGCTGATCTCCGGCATCGCTATCGCCGCCCGGTCGATCAACCCGTCGATCCGGATCACGGGAGTGGAGGCCGCGCTTTACGCCTCGATGAGCGACGCGGTCGCCGGCCGCACCGGCGTCTATGGCGGCGCCACCATCGCCGAGGGCATCGCGGTGAAGAGCCCGGGCGTGCTGACCCGGAAGATCATCGCCGCGCTGGTCGACGACATCGTCACGGTCGATGAGACGGTGCTGGAGCAGGGCGTGCACCAGCTGATGACTCAGCAGAAGCTGGTGGCCGAGGGCGCCGGCGCCGCCGGCGTCGCCGGCCTCCTGGCCAATCCGGAGCGGTTCGCCGGGCGCAAGGTCGGCGTCGTGGTGTGCGGCGGCAACATCGACCCGCGCATCCTGGCCTCGATCCTGATGCGCGGGCTGGTGCGCAACGGCCAGATCGCCCGGCTGCGCATCGAGATCGAGGATGTGCCGGGGGTGCTGAGCACTATCGCCGGCATCATCGGCGCCACGGGCGGCAACATCATCGAGACCTACCACCAACGCCTGTTCTTCCAGATCCCGGTGAAGCGCGCCGACATCGACGTGGTGGTCGAGACCCGCGACCGCGCCCATGTCGACGTCATCATCGGCAAGCTGATGGAGTCCGGCTATCCGGCCAAGCTGCTGGGCGACGTCGGGGCGTGAGCAGGCGGCCGACGCTGAGGAACCCTTTATGAAGCGGGTGCTGATCACCGGCATGTCGGGAGCCGGGAAAACAGCCGTGATCCGCGAGCTGGCGGCTCGGGGGCACGACGCCCGCGACCTCGACACGCCGGAATGGTCCGAATGGGTCGATGCCGACCCCGCCGACGCCCTGACCCCGGCCGAAGGGAAAGACTGGGTCTGGCGGGAGGACCGCGTCCGCGCCCTGCTGGCCGCCCCGCGCGATCGGTCGCTGTTCGTCAGCGGCACCTCCGAAACGATGGGCCGGTTCCTGCCCCTGATCGACGTCGTGATCCTGCTTTCCGCCCCGATCGAAACGCTGCTGCAGCGGCTAGCGGCACGGTCCGACGGCTACGGCCGGACGGAAGAGGAGCGGCGCAAGGTGGCCGAGCTGGTGGCTCTGATCGAGCCGCTGCTGCGGCAATCCGCCGATCACGAGATCGACACGCGCCGGCCGGTCGCCGCCACCGTCGACGAAATTCTGAGGCTGACATGAGCCTGCGGTGGATTCCGTCTGCATACCCTGCCGTGGCGGGCCGGCCTCCGAGTCGCTTGCCGACGATCCGGCACTGTGGTGCAGTATGGGCATAAGGTTGGCGTCCCGACCCAGGAGCGCTTGATGTCCGTCATCGACGGCAAGCTCGGCCGTCTGCAGCATTTCTACCGGTCAGGCCCCCTGCCCTGCCCCTATATCCCCGGTCGTGTCGAGCGCAAGCTGTTCACCCGGCTGAATGGCGGCGACGCCAGGGCGCTGAACACCACCCTGTCTCAGGCCGGGTTCCGCCGCAGCCACGACATCGTCTACCGCCCGGTCTGCCCGGGCTGCCGCGCCTGCGTGCCGGTGCGCATCCCGGTGGCGCGCTTTGCGCCCGGCCGCAGCATGCGCCGGACCTGGACCGCCAATCTCGACCTCGCCCGCCGCTCGGCCCTGCCGATCGGCAGCGACGAGCAGTTCGCCCTGTTCCTGCGCTACCAGCGGCACCGGCACGGCGACAGCGACATGGCGCGGATGTCGCGCACCGATTACGGCAGCATGATCGAGGAAGGCAGCGGCAGCGCCGCGCTGATCGAGTTCCGCGACCCGACCGGCGCCCTGCGCGCGGCGGCGCTGGTCGACGTGCTGGAGGACGGGCTATCCGCCGTCTACAGCTTCTACGACCCCGACGTGCCGGAGCGCAGCCTGGGCACCTATGTGATCCTGGCCCTGGTCGAGGAGGCGCGCCGGACCGGGCTCGACCACGTCTATCTCGGCTACTGGATCGCGCAGAGCCAGAAGATGGCCTACAAGGCCCGCTTCCAGCCGCTGGAAGCCCTCACCGACACCGGCTGGACGACGCTCGACCCGCCAGCGTAAGCCGGCGCGACCCACGCTCGCACAGATATCCCTCGTCATCCCTGCACAGAGTGAATGCCCGGCGCCAATCGCCGGTTGGTCTCGCGCGCGAAAGCTGATATTTCGCAGCAGCGAAATGCATCGATCCAATCAGCGGCGCCGAAGCGTCCAAGAACGGGGGAGGTCAGATGGGGGCTTTGCTGGGTGCCAGCCGCGTTATCGACGCGGTGAACGGCTGGGTCGGGCGAACCGTTTCCTGGCTCGTCCTCGTCGCCATCCTGGTCAGCGCCGGCAACGCCATCCTGCGGAAAGCCTTCTCGGTCAGCTCCAACGCCTGGCTGGAGCTGCAATGGTACCTGTTCTCCGCCGTCTTCCTGCTGGCCGCGGGCTATACGCTGTTGAAGGGTGAGCACGTCAAGGTCGACCTCATCTACAGCCGCTGCTCGCGGCGCACCCAGATCTGGATCGAAGTCTTCGGCACCCTGTTCTTCCTGCTGCCCTTCTGCGTCGTGGCGATCCTGATCACATGGCCGGTGGTGGTGGATAAATACGTCAGCGGCGAGACGTCCGGCGATGCCGGCGGCCTGATCCGCTGGCCGGTCTGGGCCTTGATTCCGGCCGGCTTCGCCCTGTTGGCGCTGCAGGGTCTGTCGGAGCTGATCAAGCGGCTGGCCATCCTGTCGGGACGCATCCCCGACATCGTGCCGGCGCACGACCACGAAGCCGACCCGCTCTGAACGGCCCACCAGTTCCTGAAAGCCCGTCCGCATGACGCAGTTCCTGATCGAGAACATGGCGCCGCTCATGTTCGCCTCGCTGGTGGTCGTGCTGCTGCTCGGCTACTCGGTCGCCTTCTCCCTCGCCGCGGTCGGCTTCGTCTTCTACCTGATCGGCGTCGAGCTCGGCGTGCTGCAGTTCAACCTGATCGGGGCGATCCCCGACCGGTTCTATCAGCAGATGTCGAACGAGACGCTGCTGGCCGTGCCGTTCTTCACCTTCATGGGGCTGATCCTCGAACGCAGCGGAATGGCCGAGGACCTGCTGGACACGATCGGCCAGCTGTTCGGCCCGGTCCGCGGCGGCCTGGCCTATGCGGTGATCTTCGTCGGCGCCCTCCTGGCCGCCACCACCGGCGTGGTTGCCGCCTCCGTCATCTCGATGGGGCTGATCTCGCTGCCGATCATGATGCGCTACGGCTATGACCGGTCGCTGGCGGCCGGCGTCATCGCCGCTTCCGGCACGCTGGCCCAGATCATCCCACCCAGCCTGGTGCTGATCATCATGGCCGACCAGCTCGGCCGCTCGGTCGGCGACATGTACGAGGGCGCGCTGCTGCCGGGGCTGATCCTGACCGGGCTCTACGCCCTGTATGTGATGATCATGTCGATCGTCCGGCCGAACAGCACGCCGGCGCTGCCGCCAGAGGCGCGGACGCTGCGCGGCCTGGCCCTGGCCTTCAAGGTGGTCACCTCGCTGGTGCCGCCGCTGGTGCTGATCTTCCTGGTGCTCGGCACCATCTTCCTCGGCATCGCCACGCCGACCGAGGGCGGCGCCATGGGCGCGGTGGGCTCGCTGATCCTGGCGGCACTCAACCGGCGCCTGAACCTGACCATGATCAAGCAGGCGCTGGACACCACGGCCAAGCTGTCCGCCTTCGTGCTGTTCATCCTGCTCGGCGCCCGCGTCTTCTCGCTGACCTTCTACGGCCTCAACGGTCATGTCTGGGTCGAGCACCTGATGACCTCGGTGCCGGGCGGCGTGATCGGCTTCCTGATCGTCGCCAACCTGCTGGTCTTCATCCTGGCCTTCTTCCTCGACTATTTCGAGCTGGCCTTCATCATCGTGCCGCTGCTGGGCCCGGTGGCGCAGAGCCTGGGCATCGACCTGGTCTGGTTCGGCGTGCTGCTGGCGGTCAACATGCAGACCTCCTTCATGCATCCGCCCTTCGGCTTCTCGCTGTTCTATCTGCGCTCGGTGGCGCCCACCCGGCCCTATCGCGACAAGGTCACCGGCCGCAGCATCGCGCCGGTGACGACCGGGCAGATCTATCTGGGCGCGATCCCCTTCGTGGCGATCCAGATCCTGATGGTCGCGATCGTCATCGCCTTCCCGGGGCTGGTGACCCACTACAAGTCGGGCCAGGTCGAGGCCGATCCAACGTCCATCAACATCAACGTGCCGATGCCGGGCGTCGATGGCGCCAACCCGTTCGGCGCCCCGGCCACCCCCGATTTCGGCACCCCACCGCCGCCGGATTTCGGCGCCCCGCCGGCCCCGGGCGGCCAGCCCGCGCCAGCCCCGGCGCAGCCCGGCGATCCCCTGCCCCCGCCTGACTTCAAATAATGAAAAGGGCCGGTCCCGCGAAGGACCGGCCCTGATCGGTTCAGCGGAAGGCTGCCCTACTTGCCGGCAGCCTGCTGGGCGTAGACGTAGCTGTCATAGGTGTATTCGGCCACGCGGAACCATTGATAGGCTTCGCCGCGGAACTTCTTCCACGGCTCGTAGATCGCCTTCCAGTTGGCGTTCGAGGCCGACAGCTCGTCATAGAGCTTGAAGGATTCGACATAGGCGGCGTCCAGCACATCGCGCGGCAGCGGGCGTAGCTGCACGCCCTTGCCGACCAGGCTGCGGATGGCCGCGATGTTCTTCACGTCGTACAGCGCCAGCATGTTGAAGTTGGCGAACTCGGTGGCCACGGCCAGCGCCTTCTTGTAGCTGTCCGGCAGGCCTTCGTACTTGTCCTTGTTGAACAGGAAATGCACGGTCGGGCCGCCTTCCCAGAAGGCCGGGTAGTAGTAGAACTTGGCGACTTGGTAGAAGCCGAGCTTCTCGTCGTCATAGGGCCCGACCCATTCGGTGGCGTCGATCGTGCCCCGCTCCAGCGCCGGGTAGATGTCGCCGCCGGCGATCTGCTGCGGCACCACGCCGATCTTCTCCACGATGCGGCCGGCCAGGCCGGCGATGCGCATCTTCAGGCCCTTGAGGTCGGCCAGCGATTTGACCTCGCTGCGGAACCAGCCGCCCATCTGGGTGCCGGTGTTGCCACCGGGGAAGCCGACCACGCCGTAATTGGCGAAGAAGGTGTTCAGCAGGTCGTTGCCGCCGCCGTGATACAGCCAGGCGTTCTGCTGGCGGGCATTCAGGCCGAACGGGATCGACGAGCCGATGGCGAAGGTGGGATCCTTGCCGACATAGTAGTAGGCGACGGTATGCGACGCTTCGACCGTGCCGTTCTGGGTGGCGTCCAGCGCCTGCAGGCCGGGCACCAGCTCGCCCGAGGGGAAGACCTGGATCTGGAACTTGCCGTCGGTCAGGTCGGACAGCGTCTTCGACAGCACGTCGGCGCCGCCATAGATGGTGTCGAGCGACTTCGGGAAGCTCGAGGCGAGGCGCCATTTGATCTCGGGCTTGTCCTGCGCGATCGCCGGCGCCGCCAGCGGCGCGGCCGCAAGCCCCACCCCCGCGGTCGCGATGAAATTCCGCCGCTTCATCTCTCGGGCTCTCCCCCTGTTCGCATCGAGCGTGGTTTTCGCAAACCGCCGCGGTCGTCCGCCGCGGCGCTGCTGCCATCTAATGAAACTCGGAGATGGGACGCAACGCCGCAGAAGCGGCGCTGCGTCCTTTTGTTCTCAGGCGTCGCGACGCTGGGCGAAGCCGTCAATCTTGGCCAGCAGCGCGCCGGCCAAGGCGCCCTTGAGAATCGCCGCCGGGATGAACGGAACCAAGCCGCCAGAGATCGCCCCCGCCGGGCCGACCAATGTCGCGAGCCAGGCCACGCCGGTGACGAAGGGGATCAGCGAGGCGACGCTGATGGCCACGGCCATGCCGACGAGGCTGCGGGTCCAGCCGCGCTCCACCGCCAGGCCCATCAGCGCGGCCGAGACCACGAAGCCGACCAGATAACCCGCGGTCGGGCCGACGAGATAGGCCGGGCCGGCGACCGGGCCGGCGAAGACCGGAAGGCCTGCGAGGCCCTCCGCGATGTAGGCCAGCATGGTCAGCCCGCCCAGGCGCCAGCCATAGGCGCCGCCGATCAGCAGCACCACGCCGGACTGCAACGTCATCGGCACCGGGTAGAACGGCACCTGAACCTTGGCCGACAGCGCCATCAGCGCCGTGCCCAATGCCACCAGCATGACAGAGCGCAGCAGGCCCGACTGGCCGTCGGCGCGCCACAGCGAGAGCATCGGGGGAAGGGTGCGGGTGGTCATGGTCCGGCTCCTGTCATTTGTCTCGGCGGCCTTGCTGCGGCCCCTCGCCTGTCGCCCGGACTTGATCCGGGCATCCAGAGGGTTTCGACACCTCCTGGATTGCCGGGTCAAGCCCGGCAATGACAAGGAGGCGGACGGGACGGGTCACGAGAACTTGTTGGTCTGCGGGAAGCCGCGCGGCGGCAGGTTGCCGGTGCGGCCGCGGGCGGTGATCGGGATCTCCGGCTCGGTGCGGGTGCGGCCGCCGCCCATCTGCCAGATCAGCCCCTCCTCGCGCTTGAAGGTGGTCAGGTCCGACAGCGCGGCGCCGTGATACTTCTGCAGCGTCACGCCCTTGCCGCGCGACATCTCCGGCAGCTCGGACAGCGGGAAGCACAGCAGGCGCCGGTTGGTGCCGACCACCGCCACGGTGTCGCCGGTGATGGGGCGGCACACCGCCGCCTTGGCGCCGTCGTTCAGGTTCAGCACCTGCTTGCCGGCCCGGGTCTGGGCCAGAACGTCGCTTTCCGGCACCACGAAGCCACGGCCGTCGGTCGAAGCCAGCACCAGCTTGCGGCCGGGCACATGGCCCAGCAGGGCGACGATGTCGGCGTCGTTGGCAAGGTCGACCATCATCCGGACCGGCTCGCCGAAGCCCCGCCCGCGCGGCAGCTTGTCGGCGCCGAGCGTGTAGAAGCGGCCGTCGCTGCCGAACAGCAGGATCTTGTCGGTGGTCTCGGCCTGCAGCACGAAGCCCTCGGAATCGCCGTCCTTGTATTTGATCTCGGTCGGGTCGAGGCCGTGGCCGCGCAGGGCGCGGATCCAGCCCTTCTCCGACAGGAACACGGTGATCGGCTCGCGCTCGATCTGCGGCTCCAGCGAAACCACCACGGCCGAGGGCGGCTCACCGATCTTGGTGCGGCGGCGGCCTAGCTCGGTGTCCTGGCCGAATTTCTTCCGGATCTGGCCGATCTCGGTCGAGATCGCCTTCCAGCGCTTGCCCTCGTCGGCCAGCAGCGCCTTGAGGTCGTCGCGCTCGCCCGACAGCCCGTCGAACTCGCGCCGGATCTCCATCTCCTCGAGCTTGCGCAAAGACCGCAGCCGCATGTCGAGGATGGCGTCGGCCTGCAACTCGGTCAGGCTGAAGCGCGCCATCAGCCCCTGCTTCGGCTCGTCCTCCTCGCGGATGATACGGATCACCTCGTCGAGGTCGAGGAAGACGATCAGGTAGCCGCCCAGGATCTCCAGCCGCCGCTCGATCTTTGCCAGCCGGTGGCGCGACCGCCGCTCCAGCACCTCGTGCCGGTGGTCGAGGAAGGCGCGGCAGACGTCCTTCAGCCCCATGACCCGTGGGACGTTGGTGGCGTCCAGCACGTTCATGTTCAGGCTGAAGCGGGTCTCCAGCTCGGTCAGCCGGAACAGCTGCTCCATCAGCATGTCGGCTTCGACGTTGCGGCTCTTCGGCACCAGGACGATGCGCACGTCCTCGGCCGATTCGTCGCGCACATCCTCCAGCGTCGACAGCTTCTTGGCGGTGACGATCTCGGCCAGCTTCTCGATCAGCCGCGACTTCTGCACCTGATACGGGATCTCGGTGACCACGATCTGGTACAGGCCCAGCGGCTGCTTCTCGATCTCCCAGCGGGCGCGGATCCGGAAGGCGCCGCGGCCGGTGGCATAGGCCTCGCGGATCGCCGCGGCGGATTCGACCAGCTCTCCCCCGGTCGGGAAATCCGGCCCGGCGACCACGGTCAGCAGGTCGTCGACCGTGGCCGAGGGCCGCTTGATCAGCATCTGCAGCGCGTCGCAGATCTCGCCGACATTATGCGGCGGAATCGAGGTCGCCATGCCGACCGCGATGCCCTGGCTGCCATTGGCCAGCAGGTTCGGGAAGGCGGCCGGCAGCACCACCGGTTCGCGGCCTTCGCCGTCATAGGTCTCGCGGAAATCGACCGCGTCGTCGTCGATGCCCTCCAGCAGCGCCTCGGCGACGGCGGTCAGCCGGGCCTCGGTGTATCGCATCGCCGCGGCGTTATCGCCGTCGATATTGCCGAAATTGCCCTGGCCGTCGACCAGCGGATAGCGCTGGGCGAAGTCCTGCGCCATGCGCACAAGCGCGTCGTAGATCGAGGCGTCACCATGCGGGTGGTACTGGCCGATGACGTCGCCGACGACACGGGCCGATTTCTTCGGCGGCGTGGTCGAGGCCAGGCGCAGCTGCCGCATGGCGTAGAGCAGCCGGCGATGCACCGGCTTCAGCCCATCGCGAACATCGGGCAGCGAGCGCGAGGTGATGGTCGACAGCGCGTAGTTGAGATAACGGGTGCTCAGCGCGTCGTGCAGCGGCACCGGCAGGATCGACTCGGAAGGCTTGGTGGTCATGATCGGGAGTCTAGCGTAACGGCGCGGCCGACCGAAGCGCGCTTCGGCGGTACGACTCGACAAACCGGGTCCGCGCCTCGGGCGGGGCGCGGCCGGCCTGGGCGAACAGGTGGCGGTCGAAGAAATGGCCAGTCAGCTCCAGCCCCTGGGCCACCGTGGCCGGGACCGCCGGCTCGCGCCCGGTCAGGAAGCCGGGCAGCGGCAGCAGCCGGTCGCGATACGGCCCGGCGGCGGAGAGCGACACCGCCCTGCCCGTCTTCGGGCTGATGAAGGCGAGATGATCGTTGCTGCCGGTGACGGCGCAGCGCGAGACGTCGAGGCCGAAGCCGAGCACGCCGAGCAGCCCGACCTCCCACTGCACATAGGCGGCGTCCCAATGCGGCGTCGGCAGCGTGTCGAGGAAGGCCAGCGTGCCGTCATAGACCGCCGGCAGCGGCTGCCGCTCGGCCAAAGCGGCGTCGAGCACGGCGCAGGCCGAGACCAGGGCCAGGAGCCGCAGCGGCTCGTCCATGATCGCGGCGGCCGGGGTGCGGTCGACCTCGAGCGTCCAGGTGCCGAGATGGTCGGCCAGGCGGCCGCGCCACTGCGCCGAGACCAGCGTGCCCGGCGGCAGCTGGGCACGCCGGCGCTGGCCGTGGACGACGCCGAGATGGCGGCCGTGCCCGCGGGTCAGCACGCCGGTGATCAACGCCGCCTCGCCATGCGGGCGGACGGTCAGGACGATGCCATCGTCGCGCCAGTCCACATCATGCCCCGTCCAAGGTCATGCCGATCGTATAGCACGAAACGGGAACAAGAGAGACTCCGACTATGCGTCGTAGTCCAGGCCCCAGACCGAGTACCGCGCCGGGTCGTCGAGCCAGTTCTCGCGCACCTTGACGAACAGCGCGAGATGCACGCGCTGCTCGGTGATCTCCTCCAGCTCCAGCCGGGCGGCGGTGCCGATCGCCTTGATCATCTGGCCGCCGCGGCCGAGCACGATCGCCTTCTGCCCGTCGCGCTGGACATAGATGATCTGGGAGATGCGGACGCTGCCGTCCGGCTGCTCCTCCCAGCTCTCGGTCTCGACCGCGACCGCATAGGGCAGCTCCTGCTGCAGCCGCAGGAACAGCTTTTCGCGGGTGATCTCGGCGGCCAGCAGGCGCATCGGCATGTCCGAGACCTGATCCTCCGGGAACAGCCACGGGCCCTCGGGCAGATGCGCGGCCAGGTGACGGCGCAGGTCGTCGACGCCGCTGCCGGTCAGGGCCGAGATCATGAATGTGTCCGTGAACACGCCGGTGGCGTTCAGGTCGGCGGCGAGGGACAGCAGTACCTCGTGCCGCACGGCGTCGATCTTGTTCAGGATCAGGATCGCCTTGCGCTTGGTCTGCGCCAGCTTCTCGACGATGCCCCGGGTCTCCTCGCGCACGCCCTTCAGCGCGGCATCGACCAGCAGCAGCACCAGGTCGCCTTCGGCCGCCCCGGCCCAGGCGGCGGCGACCATGGCACGGTCGAGCCGCCGGCGCGGCTTGAAGATGCCCGGCGTGTCGACGAACACGATCTGGGCCGTGCCTTCGGTGAGGATGCCGAGCACCCGGCTGCGCGTGGTCTGCACCTTCGGCGAGACGATCGCGACCTTGGTGCCGACCAGGGTGTTCAGCAGGGTCGACTTGCCGGCATTGGGGGCGCCGATCAGGGCGACGAACCCGCAGCGCGTCGCGTCTTCGGTCATAGGGAGAGCCTTTGCAGGAGGGCGGCGGCCGCGTCGCGCTCGGCCACGCGTTTCGACGGGCCGCTGGCGGTGGCGGCAGGCTGGCCTTCGATCTCGACGCGGATCTCGAAGACCGGCAGGTGGTCGCTGCCGCCGCGCGACACCTCGACATAGCGCGGCAGGTTCAGGCCGCGGGCCAGCGCCCATTGCTGCAGCGCCGATTTCGGGTCCTGCGGCGGCGCCGCCTGCCGCTCGATGAAGCCGGCCCAGGCTTGGCGGATGAAGCCGGCCGCAACGGCAAGCCCGCCGTCGCGGTACAGCGCGCCGATCACCGCCTCGCACGCATCGGCCAGGATGGTCGGGTTCTCGCGGCCGACCACCTCCTCGCCCGGCGACAGCACGAGATGGCGGCCGAGGCCGATCGCCTGGGCCACCTCGACCAAGGCCTCGCGCCGCACCAGGGCGACGTGGCGCTTGGCGATGGCGCCCTCGGCCTCCTTCGGGAAGCGCTCGAGCAGCCACTCGGCGATGATCAGGCCGAGCACCCGGTCGCCGAGGAACTCCAGCCGCTCATAGCCGTGCCGGGCGATGCGCCGCTTCTGGCCGCTGACGCTGGGATGCGTCAGGGCCTCTACCAGCAGCATCGGCTCGCGGAAGCCGTGGCCGAGCCGCCGGGCGAACGCGTCGAGGCCCTCTTCGGTCCCGGCGGTCAGTGGATCCCCGTGAACATGCGGCTGAAGCGGAGCGCGAACGGCCATTTCCAGACCTGCCAGAAGCTGGCGTCGTCGAGGCTGAACCACAGGAACTCGGCGCGGCCGACAAAGTTCTCGACCGGGACGAAGCCGACATCGGCGCGGCTGTCGGCGCTGTTGTCGCGGTTGTCGCCCATCATGAAATAGTGGCCCGGCGGCACGTCGTATTCCGGCGTGTCGTCATATTGCTGGTTGTCGCTGATCTCCAGGATCCGGTGCTCGACCGGCGGGTTGCCGTCGGCGCCCGGCAGCGTCTCGATGTACTGGTGCAGGGCGACGCGCTGGCCGTACTGGGTGGTCGCGCCATAGGTCTCGATCTCGCGGCGCTCGACCATCTTGCCGTTGATGTAGAGCCGGCCGGCGGTGAGCTGGACCCGGTCGCCGGGCAGGCCGATCACGCGCTTGACGTAGTCGACCGAGGTGTCGTTCGGCTTGCGGAACACGGCGACGTCGCCGCGGGCCGGCGGGCTGCCGAGGATCCGGCCGTCGAACAGCGGCAGGCCGAAGGCGATGGTCTGGGCGCTATAGCCGTAGGAGAACTTCGACACGAACAGGTAGTCGCCGACGAGCAGCGTCGGGATCATCGAGCCGGACGGGATGTTGAACGGCTCGAACGCGACGGTGCGGATGCCGAAGGCGATCGCGATCGCATAGACCACGGTCAGGATGGTCTCGACCCATCCACCCTGCTTCTTCGACATCTCGACCGACTTTTGATGCTGGCTCATGGCGCCCTTGTATGGTCCGGCGGCGAAGGGAAATCAATCACCGGCAGGCGCGACGTGGTCGCAGCCGCGCCGGACAGGGGAAAATCAGCGGCTGCGCGCACGATCCACCGCGCTGATCACAGGCATGGCGCGGAGGGCCGCGATGATGTTGGTCAGGTGCTTGACGTCCTTGACGTCGATGTCGATCAGGATCTCGAAGAAGTCGACCGACCGGCTGGTGATCTTGAGATTGGTGATGTTGCCGCCGTTCTTGCCGATCACCGTGGTCAGCGTGCCGAGGCTGCCCGGCTCGTTGCTGATCGTCACCTGGATCCGGCCGACATGGTCCTCGGCGGCGTCGGCGCCGGCATCCCAGCTGACGTCGAGCCAGCGTTCCGGCGCGTTGTAGAAGCTCTCCAGCGTGTCGCAGTCGATGGTGTGGATGGTCACGCCCTTGCCGGTGGTGACGATGCCGACGATGCGGTCGCCCGGGATCGGGTGGCAGCAGCGGGCATAGTGCACGGCGAGATTCGGAATCAGCCCGCGGATCGGGATCGCGCCCGGGCCGCCGGTGGTCGCGGCCTTGCGCGCCCGGGTCAGCGGCACGACCTTGCCGGACCGCTCCTTCTCCTGCTGCACCTGGGCGCGGTGGCCCGGGAACACGGCGTGGAACACGTCGCGCGCGCCCAGCACCCCGGCACCGACATTGGCCATGATGTCGGCAGGCTCGCCGGCCTTGAAGATCTTCAGCACGCCTTCCAGCGCCTTGTCGGAGAACTCGTAGCCCTCCTGCCGGAACACGCCCTGCAGCATCGACCGGCCGAGCTTGGCGTGCTCGTCATGCTGCTGGGCGCGGATGAAGCGCCGGATGCAGGCCCGCGCCTTGCCGGTGGCGACGAAGCGCTCCCATTCCGGCGACGGCGTCGAGGTCTTCGAGGTGATGATCTCGACCTGGTCGCCGTTCTGCAGCAGGTGGCGCAGCGTCACCATGCGGCCATTGACCCGGGCGCCGACGCAGGTGTCGCCGATCTGGCTGTGCACGGCATAGGCGAAGTCGACCGGCGTCGCGCCCTGCGGCAGGGCGATCACCGCGCCCTTCGGGGTGAAGCAGAACACCTGGTCCTGGAACAGGGCCAGCTTGGTGTGCTCGAGGAACTCCTCGGGCTTCTGGGCCTGGTCGACGATGTCGAGCAGGTCGCGCAGCCAGCGGTACTGGGTGCCGTCCTGGTTGCGGTCGCCCTGCTTGTAGGCCCAGTGCGCGGCGACGCCGAGCTCCGCGATCTCCTGCATGTCGCCGGTGCGGATCTGGACCTCGATGCGCTGCCGCATCGGCCCGATCACCGCGGTGTGCAGCGACCGGTAGCCGTTCGGCTTCGGCGTCGAGATATAGTCCTTGAAGCGGCCGGGCAGCGACGCGTAGCGGCCGTGGATCAGGCCGAGCGCGTGGTAGCAGTCGCCCTCGGTCTCGACCACGATCCGGAATGCCATGATGTCGGTCAGCTGCTCGAACGCCATGTTCTTGCGCTGCATCTTGCGCCAGATCGAATAGGGCCGCTTCTCGCGGCCGAGGACGGCGGCCTTGAGGCCTCCCTCGTCCAGCACCCGCTGCAGCTCGGCGATGATCTTGGAGACGACGTCCTGGCCTTCCTCGCGCAGCTGGGCCAGGCGGCGGACGATGCTCTCGCGCGCATCGGCATGGAGCTGGGCGAAGGCCAGGTCCTCCAGCTCCTCCTGCATGCCGTGCATGCCGATGCGCTCGGCGAGCGGCGCATAGATCTCCAGCGTCTCGCGCGCGATCCGGCGGCGCTTCTCCTCGTTGTTGAAGGCGCCGAGGGTGCGCATGTTGTGCAGCCGGTCCGCCAGCTTGACCAGCAGCACCCGGATGTCCTTGGACATCGCCAGGACCAGCTTGCGGAAATTCTCCGCCTGCTTGGACTGGTCGCTCTGCAGCTCCAGCTTCGACAGCTTGGTGACGCCGTCGACCAGCTGCGCCGTCTCTCGCCCGAACAGGCCTTCAAGCTCGCTCAGCGTCGCGCCGGTGTCCTCGACCGTGTCGTGCAGCAGGCCGGTGACGATCGAGCCGGTGTCGAGCTTCATGCCGGCCAGGATGCCGGCGACCTCGATCGGATGGACGAAATAGGGGTCGCCGGAGGCGCGCTTCTGCGAGCCATGCGCCTTCATCGAATAGACATAGGCGCGGTTGATCAGGTCCTCGTCCGCCGACGGATCGTAGGCCTTGACCCGCTCGACCAGCTCGTATTGGCGGATCATGCCGCGCCCCGCCACCGATCCATCAGCGATTCTCCCGGACGAGCGACCCAGCGCCCGCCCGGATCATAAATTGACCAATATCCGCCGCGTTGTGGATCAAATTCGGCAGGCGCGCAGCAGCCATGCCTCCGCCCGATCGGTCAAGCCGCATCATCGATCTCCCGACAGGCGGCCTGACACCAATGCCGGGCAGTTCCGCTCGGATCAGATGTCGTCTTCGGAGGAGCCGATTTCCAGGTCGCCGCGGCCGTCGTCCTCCTCGGCCTCGTCGTCTTCCGCCTCGTCTTCGATGGCTCCGATGCCGAAGGTCGACTCCTCGTCCGAGCCGACCGCGGCGGCCGGGCTCTGCGGCGCCACGCCGGCCTTGAGCCACTCCTCCTCACCGGCCATCAGCTCGATGATCTCCTCATCGGCCTCGTCGATCTCGGCCAGCTTCTGATGGCCCTTGACCAGGGCCTCCTGAAGGCCGTCCAGCGGAACCGTCTCATCGGCGATCTCGCGCAGCGCCACCACCGGGTTCTTGTCGTCGTCGCGGTCGATGGTCAGCGCGGCGCCGGACGAAATGTCGCGGGCGCGCTGGGCCGCCACGAGCACCAGATCGAACCGGTTCGGGATCTTGAGGACGCAATCCTCGACGGTGACGCGAGCCATGGGCTACCGCTCCTGCACGAAATACAGCCACGACGATAGAATCGTGACAAGATGGATGCAACGCAACGGCCGCATCTTTGTTATAGCGAAGGGCGGACCACGTAGCGCAGATGCGGCGGATGCGCAAGCCTCGTCGCGAACCGTTGACCGCTCCTTGCAAAGTGGGTAGCGAACCCAATCTGTCAACCTGTCCCCTGCCGCGAAGGAACGCACATGATATTCTATAAGGAAGAACGGCTCGCAATTTTCATTGATGGCGCCAACCTGTACGGCGCGGCTCGTTCGCTTGGTTTCGATATCGATTATCGCCGGCTGCTCGACCTGTTCGCCAAAAAGGGTCGCCTGATCCGCGCCTTCTATTATACCACGCTGATCGAGGATCAGGAATATTCACCTATCCGACCGCTGATCGACTGGCTGGACTACAACGGCTACAGCATGGTGACCAAGCCGTTGCGCGAGTACACCGACAGCCAGGGCCGCCGCCGGGTCAAGGGCAATGTCGACATCGACCTGGCGATCGACGCGCTGGAGATGGCCGACCGGGCCGACCACATCCTGCTGTTCTCCGGCGACGGCGACTTCAAGCGGCTGGTCGAGGCGATCCAGCGCAAGGGTGTGCGCGTCACGGTGGTTTCGACCATCAAGTCGAGCCCGCCGATGGTGTCGGACGAGTTGCGCCGTCAGGCCGACAACTTCGTCGAGCTGATGGAGCTGTCGCCGCACATCCAGCGCATGAACGCGCCGAACCGCACCCAGGCCGCCCCGGCGGTCGAGGGCGATGACGGCGTCGTCGAGGAAACTGTGCAGCAGGCCGGCAACTACGCCCGGTCCGCTTGATGTGGCCCAGGCCGGTTTCCCCGTGAGGGAACCGGCCTGCCGCGATCAGCCGCGGTCGCGCAGGACGCGAGCCTTTTCGCGCTGCCAGTCACGGGCCTTGATGGTCTCGCGCTTATCATGCGCCTTCTTGCCCCGAGCCAGGCCGAGATCGACCTTGGCGAAGCCGCGGGCATTGAAATAGATCGACAGCGGGATCAAGGTCATGCCGTCCCGCTTCACCTTCCCCAACAGTTTGTCCCGCTCGCGCTTGCGCACCAGCAGCTTGCGCGGCCGCTTCAGCTCATGGTTGAAGCGCTGGGCCGGCCCGTATTCCGGAATATGCGCGTTGAACAGGTACAGCTCGCCCTGCATCTCGCCGGCATAGGCGTCCTGCAGGTTGCCGCGGCCCTCGCGCAGCGACTTCACCTCGGTCCCGACCAGGACGATGCCGGCCTCGACATTCTCGTCGATGAAATAGTCGTGCCGCGCCCGCCGGTTCTGCGCGACGAGGCGGCCCGGGGTCTTCGGCTGTGCCATGATCCTGGTTTCGCTCCGGTCAGTTGATCAGGCCGGCGAAGACCATCGCCTCGCGCATCGCCGTCCGCGTCGCCTCGCCCGGCGGCACCAGCGGCAGCCGGACACGGTCGTCGGACAGGCCGAGCAGCTTGGCGCCATACTTCACCGGACCCGGGCTGGTCTCTAGGAACAGCGCCCGGTGCAGCGGCATCAGCAGGTCGCGCAACGCCTCCATCCGCTTCAGGTTGCCCTCGGCCCAGGCAGCGTGCATCTCGGCGCAGAGCCGCGGCGCGACGTTGGCGGTGACCGAGATGCAGCCATGGCCGCCCTGCGCCAGGAATGCCGTGGCAGTGGCATCCTCGCCCGAAAGCTGGCAGAACTCGGGACCGATCCGCAGCCGCGTCGCCAGCGGCCGCACCAGGTCGGCGGTCGCGTCCTTGACCCCGACGATGCGCGGCAGCTCGGCCAGGCGGGCCATGGTGTCGATCGACATGTCGACGACGCTGCGGCCGGGGATGTTATAGATCACGATCGGCAGATCGACCGCGTCATGGATGGCCCTGTAATGCTGGTAGAGACCTTCCTGCGTCGGCTTGTTGTAGTAGGGCGTCACGATCAGCGCGGCGTCGGCACCGGCCTTCTGCGCGTGCCGGGTCAGGGAGATCGCCTCCTCGGTCGAGTTCGAGCCGGTGCCGGCGATGACCGGGACGCGGCCCTTCGCCACCTCGACGCAGAGCTCGACCACCCGCTCGTGCTCGGGGTGGCTCAAGGTCGGGGACTCACCGGTGGTGCCGCAGGGCACCACGCCCTGCGTGCCCTCGCGGATCTGCCAGTCGACGAAGCTCTGGAAGGCTTTGTCGTCCACCCCGCTCTCGGTGAACGGCGTAATCAGGGCGACGATCGATCCCTTGAACATGGAAGCTTCCGTGGGCGTTGGGGTGCTGAACGCAGTGTCATAGCCGCTGTGGTGCGGGCCGGCAAGCGCAGGGCGCTGGCGGCGGTCGCGGCGCTGCTGCTCGTCAGCGCCACCCCGGCCCTGGCGCAGCCGGCCACGCCGGCCGAGATCAAGGCGGCGCAGGCCCTGTTCTTCGCCATCGACCGCAACGCCTGGGACGTGGTGCGGACGGTCGAGACCCAGATGGCCAGCACCCTGGTCGGCCGGCTGGCGACCTGGGCCGACCTGTCGCGCCCGGACAGCACCGCCGGCTTCGAGGAACTGGCCGCCTTCATCGTCCGCAACCCGGACTGGCCGAACGTCCAGGCCCTGCGCCGCCGTGCCGAACGGGCGATGCCGGACGGGCTGCCGGCCGACGCGGTGGTGGCCTGGTTCGACGCCTTCGCCCCGCTGACCGCCGAGGGCGCGCTGCATCTCGGCACGGCGCTGCAGACGGTCGATCCGATCCGCGCCCGGATCTGGGCCCGCGACACCTGGCGCGGCATCGCGCTGACCGCCGGGCAGGAGACCGAGTTCCTGGGGCGCTTCGGCAACCTGCTGAGCGCGGACGACCACTGGGCGCGGCTCGACTCCCTGCTCTGGGCGGAGCGGACGGACGAGGCCCGCCGCATGCTGCCCCGCGTCGCCGGCGACCGGCGCCTCCTCGCCGATGCCCGGCTGAAGCTGATGGCGCGCACGCCGGACGCGTCGGCCGCGGTGCGCGCCCTGCCGGCGAAGCTGCTGCAGGACGAGGGCATCCTGTACGAGCGCACCCGCTGGCGCCGCCGCAACGAAGACGAGGCCGGCGCCATCGAGATGCTGGGGCAGCAGCCGAAGACCTCGGCCCATGCCAGGGACTGGTGGCTGGAGCGGCACATCATCGCCCGCCGCCTGTTCGACGAGCAGTCGTATCGCAAGGCCTATCAGCTGGTCACGGCGCGCGAGCAGAGCGATCCGGTGGACCGGGCCGAGAAGGACTTCCTCGCCGGCTGGCTGGCACTGCGCTTCCTCGACCGCCCGGACGACGCCGTCGAGCATTTCGAGAAGCTGTATGGCGACGTCTCGATGCCGATCAGCCTCGCCCGCGGGGCCTATTGGGCCGGCCGGGCGCATGAGGCGGCCGGCAACAAGCAGAAGGCGGCGGACTGGTACCGGACCGCGGCGAAGCAGACGCTGACCTTCTACGGCCAGCTCGCCGCCGACAAGCTCGACCAGCCCAGCATTGCGGCCTTGCCCGTGTCGGCGACACCGAGCAGCCAGGCGGTGGACGCCTATGGCGGCGACCTGGCCCGCGCCGCCCGGCTGCTCGACGCCGTCGGCCAGCGCGACCGGGCCGACCTGTTCCTGCGCAAGCTGATGGTCGACGCCGACACGCCGGACAAGAACCGGCTGCTGGCGACGCTGGCGACGTCGATGCAGTCCCCCTTTGTCGCCGTCCGCGCCGGCAAGGCCGCGGCGCGCGAGGGCCTCACGGTGGTCGACGCCGCCTATCCGCTGGTGCCGCTGCCGGACGATCTGAGCGGCCTGCCGCCGGCCCTGGTGCTGGGCCTGGCACGGCAGGAGAGCGAATTCAACAGCACCGCCGTCTCCAGCGCCGGGGCGATCGGGCTGATGCAGCTGCGGCCGGGCACCGCCCGCGACGTCGCCCAGTCGCTCGGCATCGACCACACGACCGGCATGCTCAGCGGCGACCCGGTGCACAATCTTCGTCTCGGCAGCCGCTACCTGGCCGACCTGATCAAGCGCTATGACGGCAACTGGCCGCGGGCCATCGCCGCCTACAATGCCGGCTTCGGCCGGGTCGACAACTGGGCGCCGACACCGTCGAAGACGCCGGAGCAGGTGGTGGACTGGATCGAATCCATCCCGCTGCCGGAGACCCGCAGCTACGTCCAGCGCGTGCTGGAGAACACGCAAGTCTACCGCCTGCGCCTGGGCGAAGCGCCGAAGGCCGGGGCGCTGGGGGCGGACCTGCTGCGGTGAGGATGCTGCGGGGCCGTCTTCCCAAGGACCAGCTGTCCTGGACGTAACCGGCCGCGGCCGAGGATAGCGCCCCTTGAGCAAGCGAGGGAATGTCTGCCATTCCCTCCTTTGTCATGCCCGGGCTTGACCCGGGCATCCAGAGAGCGTCGACATCTTCTGGATTGCCGGTTCAAGCCCGGCAATGACAACAAGAGCTTACATTCCGATTTAGACTCAATCGGTAACTGGCTGAGAAAGAACAATGATCGTCTCCGTCACCGATATCGAGGCCGCCGCCGGCCGCCTGCGCGGCCAGGCCGTGCGCACGCCGCTCCTGCGCTCGCCGCTGCTCGACGCCCGCGCCGGGCGCGAGGTGCTGGTCAAGGCCGAGCCGCTGCAGCGCACCGGGTCCTTCAAGTTCCGTGGCGCCTACAACCGGATCGCCATGATCCCGGAAGCGGATCGGGCGAAAGGCGTGGTCGCCTTCTCCAGCGGCAACCATGCCCAGGGCGTGGCGGCGGCCGCCAGGCTGTTCGGCATCAAGGCCACGATCGTGATGCCGGCCGACGCCCCGGCGATCAAGCGGCGCAACACCGAATCCTACGGCGCCACGGTGGTGGCCTATGACCGCTTCGGCGAGGACCGCGAGGTGGTGGCGGCAAAGATCCAGGCCGAGACCGGCGCCACGCTGGTAAAGCCCTATGACGACCCCGGCATCATCGCCGGCCAGGGCACGATCGGCCTGGAGATCGCCGAGCAATGCGCCGAGCTGGGCGTGCGTCCGGACGCGGTGCTGGTCGGCTGCAGCGGCGGCGGCCTGGTCTCCGGCATCTCGGTGGCGGTGAAGGCGCGGCTGCCGGGCACCCGGATCTATGCGGCCGAGCCGGAGGCGCTGGACGACATGCGGCGGTCGCTGGCCGCCGGCGAGCGCGTGAAGAACGACCCCGCGGCGCGGTCGATCTGCGACGCGCTGCAATCCCCCACCCCCGGCGAGATCACCTTCTCGATCGCGCGCGAGACGCTGTCGGGCGGCGTCACCGCCCCCGACGACGCGGTGCTGCGGGCGATGGCCGTGGCCTTCGACACGCTGAAGCTGGTGATGGAGCCCGGCGGCGCCATCGGCCTGGCGGCGACGCTGGAACGTCGGATCCCGGACGACATCCGCAGCGTCGTCATCGTCTGCTCAGGCGGCAATGTCGACGCCGCCACCTTCCGCGACGCCCTGGCGACGCTCTGAGCCGATGACCACCGCCTTGTTCGGCCGGCTGCAGGGCTGGTGGGACGGCCGCGCCGAGGGCGGGCGGCCGCCGCATCGCGACGCGCTGAGCCCGATCGAGATCATGCCGCTGCTGCCGCATCTGCTGATGCTCGACCTGTCGGGTCCAGCGCCACGAGTGCTGTGGGCCGGCACCGCGGTCAAGGAGGCGCTGGGCGGCAATCCGGACGACCAGCCGCTGGACCGGACGCCGCTCGGCGGGCCGGAGGCCGAGGCCGCCATCACCCGGATGATCGCCGAAGCCCGGCCGGTCGACGCCCGTCTCGGCGGCCGGCCGGCGCTGCTGTGCCCGCTGGCCGATGACAGCGGCGCGGTCGGCGCCGTCCTGGCCGGGCTGGCGCCGCCGCAGGCCTGATCCGTGCTGCCCGGAAATCGGCGGGAGCCGCCGCCTCGCACCGCTTCCCTGACGTTCATCGAACCGTCATCAAACTGCAGCAAATCAAACATTACAGATCGGTAAGGTCCGCCCCGGATTCGAAGCCCGCCGCCACGGCAGCCAGCCCAGAGGGGACCGAGATGGACCAGGATTCCACCCTGTCGCGCGTTCAGCGATACGAGCAGCAGGACGACCGCAGCAGCAACCTCTCCGACAACCCGACCATGGGCGACATCGTCAACGCCCGCTTCGGCCGGCGCGGCATGCTGCGCGGCGCCCTGGCCGTCTCGGCGATCAGTGCGGTGGCGGGCCCGGCGGCGTTCCTGTCCAGCCGTCTGGCCCAGGCGCAGGCCCCTGCCTCGCGCTATGTCTTCGAGGAGCTCGAGGCCGGCGTCGACGCCAAGCACCATGTGGCCAAGGGCTACGACGCCGACATCCTGATCCGCTGGGGTGACCCGGTGGTCAAGGGCGCGCCGGCCTTCGATGTGCAGAAGCAGACCGCCGCGGCGCAGGAGAAGCAGTTCGGCTACAACAACGACTATATCGGCTACGTGCCGCTGCCGCTCGGCTCGACCTCGAGCGACCACGGCCTGCTGGTGGTGAACCACGAATACACCGACGCCGCGATCATGTTCCCCGGCCTTGCCGACGCGAAGGGCGAGTTCGAGCTGTCGCAGGTGACCAAGGAGCAGGTCGACATCGAGATGGCCGCGCACGGCCAGTCGGTGATCGAGGTCAAGCGCGGCGCCGACGGCAAATGGGCCGTGGTGCCCGACAGCGCCTATGGCCGCCGCATCACCGCGCTCTCGACCGAATTCCTGGTGACCGGCCCGGCGGCGGGCCATGACCGCCTCAAGACCAAGGCCGACCCGACCGGCACCAAGGTGATCGGCACCATCAACAACTGCGCCGGCGGCACCACCCCCTGGGGCACCACGGTGCATGCCGAGGAGAACTTCAACGGCTATTTCGGCGGCGAGCTGAAGGACGACCATCCGGAGGCCCGCAACTACAAGCGCTACGGCATGGGCGAGGCCGAATACGCCTGGAGCCTCCACCATGACCGGTTCGACCTGGTCAAGGAGCCGAACGAGGCCAACCGCTTCGGCTGGGTGGTCGAGATCGACCCGACCGACCCGACCTCGACCCCGAAGAAGCGCACCGCGCTGGGCCGCTTCAAGCATGAAGGCGCCGAGAGCATCGTCGCCAAGGACGGCCGGGTCGTCTTCTACGCCGGCGACGACCAGCGCTTCGACTACCTGTACAAGTTCGTCACCGCCGGAAAGTTCGACCCGAACAACCGGGCGGCGAATCTGGACCTGCTGGACGAAGGCACGCTCTACGTCGCCAAGTTCGACGCCGACGGCAAGGTCGCCTGGATGCCGGTGGTGTTCGGCCAGGGCCCGCTGACCGAGGCGAACGGTTTCAAGAGCCAGGCCGACGTGCTGATCGAGACCCGCCGCGCCGCCGACCTGCTGGGCGCCACCAAGATGGACCGGCCGGAGGACGTGCAGCCGAACCCGGTGAACGGCAAGGTCTATGTCATGCTGACCAACAACGACCGGCGCAAGGCCGAGCAGGTCGACGCCGCCAATCCGCGGCCGGAGAACAAGTTTGGCCATATCGTCGAGATCACCCCGGCCGATGGCGACCACGCCGCCACCGCGGGAACCTGGGACCTGCTGGTGAAGTGCGGCGACCCCAGCGTAGCCGAAGTCGGCGCCACCTTCCATCCGTCGACCACTAAGAACGGCTGGTTCGGGTCGCCCGACAATTGCGAGATCGACGCTGACGGCCGGCTGTGGATCTCGACCGACGGCAACAACTACAAATACAGTGGCCGTGCCGACGGCATCTGGGGGCTGGAGACCGAGGGCGAGGCCCGCGGCACCGGCAAGCTGTTCTTCCGCGTCCCGGTCGGCGCCGAGATGTGCGGCCCGAAGATCACCCCGGACATGACCGCCTTCTTCGTTGCGGTGCAGCATCCGGGCGAAGGCGGCAAGGAATGGCCCGAATTCGGCCGCGCCAGCACCTTCGCCGACCCGTCGACCCGCTGGCCCGACTTCCAGGACGGCATGCCGCCGCGCCCCTCGGTGGTGGTGATCACCAAGCAGGGCGGCGGCAAGATCGGAGCTTAAGCCGCCTCGCGTTGAAAGCCATGAGGGTGCCGGGAGGCCGGCACCCTCTTTGCTTCAATCCCGGACGATCACTGGACGTCGCTGCCGGGCGGAGGGATCTGCACCCCCCGCTCGGTCTCGACATTCTCGACACCAGCGATCCGGCCGAGTTGCCCGAGCTTCTCGGAATCGATCGATCCCGTTACGATCCCGAGACTCCCGATTTGCCGCTCGACCGCCATTCCGGCTTTCTCGGCAGCCTTTGCCACTTCGCCCAGCCGTCCGAGATGGCTATCCCGGACGCTCAGCGACAGCTTCACAGTCGGCATGACCATACCCGCTCAGTTGCGTCTCCATAATATGGGGCCGAAGACGGGCGACGGGAAGCCGGACCGCCGCGCCCGACGCCTCAGGGAGCCTGGACCAGCCCGGTGCCCACGTCACTGGCCGGGAGGGTCATGCGCCGGGCCGACTGCGTCAGCATGCTGATCAGCGCCCGTCCACGAAGGGCGGCATCCGACTGGGCATACAGCGCGGCGATACCGGCGACATGCGGCGTCGCCATGCTGGTCCCGCTGATGGTGCGGTACAGCACCGGGCGCGGCCAGGACGACCGGATCGCCACGCCGGGGCCGGCGATGTCCACCTGCCCGCCCTGCGGCCCGAGCCCGGCGCAGGAGAAGGGCGCGATCCGGAACTGGCGGTCGACGGCGCCGACCGCCATGATCGACGGGCAGTTCGCCGGATGCCCGACCGGGCTGATTATCTGCGGCCTTTCGCTCTCATTGCCGGCAGCGGCGATGATCACGGTTCCCGCCGCCAAGGCGCGCCGGGCCGCCCGCTCGAAGACCTGGGAGTGCGGCTGCCCGATCTCCACCGGCGCCCCGAGCGACATGGAGACGATGGCGCAGCCGTTTTCTAACGCCCACGCGATGCCGGCGAGAATGCCGCCATCGCCGCCGCTGCCGCGGTTGGACAGGACCTTGCCCGCAAAGATCTCCACCTCCGAGGCCACGCCGTAGCCCGGCAACGTGCCGGGCCGCCGCGAGCCACAGGCCGTCCCGATGCAATGGGTGCCGTGACCGTGCCCGTCCTGCGCCGTCTCGCCGGGCACGAAGGACTGCATCGTCACTGTCCGGCCGGCAAAGTCGGGGTGGCCGGGATCGAAACCGGTGTCGAGCACCGCGACGCGGATGCCCTTGCCGGTGAAGCGGGACACGGCCGCCCGGGTCGCCTGGAGTCCCCAGGTGAACTCCGCCTCGTCGAAGGCCGCCAGCGCCACGGCCACCTCCGGCCCTCCGCCGATCAGCCGGTCGCAAAGATTGTTGACCGCGTCCCGGTATCCCTCGAGATAGTCGCGCGAGTAGCCGCTCAGGACCCGCTCGGGCGCGGGCGCGCCGATCTGCGGCATAAGGCGCTCCTGCAGGGCGTAGACGACTCGCTCCGGCTCCACCGCCAGGATGTCGCCGCCCCCGTCGGATGCGAGGGCGGCCATACGCTCCGGCGGCGAGTCGACGACCGCGACACCGAGGCTTGGCAGGACCAGCGCTTCGGCGCCGCCGAAATCCTCTGGTGCTGCGTTGTTCTCGAAATCACTCGGGCTGGCCACGGACAGGCCCGCAACCTTGCCGAAGGATCTGACGCTGTCGTCGTCCCGCAACAGCACCAGAAATCGTCCGGTGGTGCCGGGTGGTACGGCCGGGCCGGTTCCATCGCCGCCGCCTGTCCCACCGCCCTGACCGGAATCGGATCTCTGTGTGGATCGCTTGACCATATCCATCTCCTTGAAATAAAATTTCAAAATAGACGCAATAACCAATCAATATTAACACCCTCGAGGGCCGCCAGGTATCCCTCGATTGGAATATGCCATTCGCTGCCGACCTTCGCGGCGCGGCTCGGGGAACCCATGCGCATCGCGGCGTTACGCTAGCCCCTTGCGGCTGGCCCCGATCCGACTAGAAAGTAGCTTGCGAGACAATCGGACCACGGGACCATGAGACGCCTGAACGCGGCCGCCGCGGCCGCCATCATCGCCCTGCTCGGGCTGATCAGCGCCGCCCGGGCGCAGAGCAACGACCTGTATGTGCTTGGCATCGCTCTGTTCGTCGCCTGCATCGGCGTCGTCATGCTGCTGATCAAGCAGCATTTCGACGCTCGCGAGGACCGGCCGAGCGGCGCCTTTCTGCCGAGCGAGCCGGAGTCCTGCTTCGCGGTGACCTTCCTGCTCGGCCTCCTGGCCGTGATCGGGCTGATCGCGGCGACCTCGCCCGAACTGTACCGGGTCGGGCTGGGCGTGTTCGCCGTCAGCATCATCGGCGCCGGCGCGGCGCTGAAACGGGGCTACGACCTGATCGATCGCGGCCACGCCGCAGACCATGCGGATGCGCATTGAAGCCATGCGTTGCGACGGCCCGTCGCAGTCCCGAACCCCGCCTCCGGTTGCTTGACAATTTTGAATTCGCCACCAAATCCATAGGGCGGCCGGCGATGGCTCGTCCCCCCAGCCATCGCCAAGATCCTCCGATGGGATCGATTTAGCCGTCAGCCGGGCCGAACGCTCCCTCCCCTCCGAGCGGATCGACCCAGGCTTAAGAACGGCCCCGACGCTTCCCCCCGCGTCGGGGCCACTTCTTTTTCTGCTTCAGGATTCGGCCAGAACATATTGGGTTTTAGCGATTTCGGCAGAAATGCCGATTGTCGGCCAAAGCATTGGCGCTTTCGGTTCTATCGTTTCTGGGTCAATTTCCGTCGCCAAAGCGATTGACAAGCCCTTCGCAGCGCAACATGGATGCTTAACGCAGTTGCAGCATCGCGGCTGCCGCACGGGGATGCACCATGCCGGATACGCGCCCAGCCACGCCTCGGCCGGAGGATCGGACGACACCCCTCGCCCGCGAGCTCACGCAGCTGCTGAAGCGCTACGAGAAATCCCAGCGCGAGGACCCCTTCGCCAATCCGATCCAGCATCTGGCGCTGGAGCTGTCGCGGCGCCTGGCCGATGGCAAGCTCGGCTATCGCGACATCGAGGAGTTGATCGGCCATCTGACGATCGAGGGCTTCGGCCATCGCGCCGCCCGTCTCGGCCGCTATCTCGGCGAGACCGGGCCCGAGGCCAATGACGCGACGCTGCGCGCCCTGTTCCAGCACCTGACGCAGGACGCCGAGGGCACCACCGTGCCCTTCCCCGCTTTCCGCCGGCGGGTCGAGAGCGAGGCCTTCGGCGCCGTCTTCACCGCCCATCCGACCTTCAACCTGTCCGGCGCCCTGATGGCCGACCTGGCGGTTCTGGCGGTCGGCCGCAGCCCCGACGGCACGCCGCTGAGTGACGAGGCCCGGGCCGCCCTGCTGGCCCGCGCCGCCGCGGTCGAGCACCGGCCGGACGAGGATCTGAGCCTGGCGCGCGAGCATGCCCTGTCGCTCGACGCCATCGCCAATGCCCGCGCCGCGCTGGGCCGGGCCTGGGGCATCCTGCTGGATGTCGCCCGCGACGCCTATCCCGAGGACTGGCGCAGCCTGACGCCGCGGCTCGTCACTCTGGCCTCCTGGGTCGGCTACGACCTCGACGGCCGGTCCGACATCCGCTGGACCGACACGCTGCACAAGCGCCTCTTGGTCCAGGCCGCCCAGCTCGACCACTATCTGTCCGAGGTGCGGGCGATCCGGTCCGGGGTGCCGCGCGGCGCCGCCGACCTAATGGAGACGCTGGACCTGCTGGAGAGCCGGGTGGCGCTGGCCATCGCCCAGATCCGGGACGAGGTCGCCGCCTTCGCCGTGGCCGATCCCGGCTCCGCCGCCGGGCGCGAGCAGATCCGCGTCATCAGCCAGCGCATCCATGCCGGCCAGGCGCTGCGCCTGACCGAATCCGCCAGCCTGATCGCGATCGTCGACCGGGCGCTGGAGCGCACCGAGGACCCCGACCTGTCGCGCCGCTTCTGCCTCTTGCGAGCCGAGCTGGCGACGCATGGGCTGGGCGCCGCCCACACCCATGTGCGGATCAACGCCACCCAGGTGCACAACGCCATCCGCAAGGCGGTCGGCATGGTGTCCGACCCGAACGACCCGCGCTACCGGCAATCCTATCTCGACCGGCTGAACGCGCTGCTCGACGCGGTCGAGCCGGTGACCGTCAATTTCGGCTCGCTGCTGTCGGAGCGCACCTCGGTCAAGCGCCTGTTCATGCTGCTGGCGCAGATGCTGAAATACAACGACCGCTCGGCCCCGATCCGCTTCCTGATCGCCGAGAGCGAGAGCGCCCTGACCTGCCTGACCGCCCTCTACTACGCCCGGCTGTTCGGGGTCGACGGCATGGTCGACATCTCGCCGCTGTTCGAGACCGAGAAGGCGCTGGAAAACGGCAGCCGGATCATCGAGCAGCTGCTGGAGAACCCGCATTACCGCGCCTATGTGCAACGGCGCGGCCGCGTCTGCGTCCAGACCGGCTATTCCGACGCCGGGCGCTATCTCGGCCAGACCCCGGCCGGCGCATCGATCGAGCGGCTGCGCCTCCGGCTGATCCGGGTGATCGCCAAGGCCGGGCTGCCGGATGTGCAGCTCTTGATCTTCGACACCCATGGCGAGTCGATCGGCCGCGGCTGTCATCCGGGCGGCATCGCCGACCGGCTGTCCTATGTCGACCCGCCGGCGACCCGCGCCTTCATGGCCAGCCAGGGCGTCGGCTTCAAGCAGGAGGTCAGCTTCCAGGGCGGCGACGGCTATCTCTACTTCGCCCACCCCGACATGGCCTATGCCGTGGTCACCCGCATCCTCGAGCACATCGTGGCCGAAGTCGACGATACCGATGACGGCAAGGTGGCGGACGACCCGTTCTACGACGAGGCCTCCTATATCCGGGAATTCTTCACCACGGTGAAGGAGTTCCAGGTCCGGCTGATGGAGAGCCGCGACTACGGCGTGCTGCTGCAGGCGCTGGGCCCGAACCTCCTGTTCCCCTCCGGCAGCCGCGCCACCAAGCGGCAGCACGAGGACCCGAGCGAGCTGGACCACGCCATGCCGACGCAGCTGCGCGCGATCCCGCACAACGCGATCCTGATGCAGCTCGGGCTGATGGCCAACAGCGTCGGCGGCGCCGGCGCGGCCATCGCCAAGGACCCGGAGCGGTTCCGCGAGCTCTACGCCGCCTCGCCGCGGTTCCGGCAGCTGCTGGGGATCATCACCTACGGCGCTTCCGCCAGCAATCCAGCGGCGATGAAGTCCTATATCGACGCGCTCGACCCCGGCGCCTGGATCACCCGCGCCGCCGCAACCGGCGACCGCGAACAGGCCGACCGGATGGTGGCGCTGTCCGGCCATCTCGAGCCGATGCCGGTGTGGGAGCGGCAGAGCCGGGTGTTCCGCGCGCTGCACAAGGACTTCATCCTGCTGCGCGAGGGGTTGGAAAGCATCGCCGAGCAGTCGCCGCATGTCGACGCCGCCAGCCGCGACGCGCTGGCCGTGCTGCACGCGGTGCGCCTGGCGCTGATCCAGGAGATCTTCCTGCTGGCGATGCGGATCCCGGAATTCTCCAGCCGGCACAATCTGACCCTGAAACAGGTGATCGCCCGGGTCCTGCATCTCGACGTGTTGCCGGCGGTGACCTCGCTGGAGGAGATCTTCCCGCTGACCGAGGACACCATCGCTGTGGCCGATTTCGGCGAGGCCGCGACCTATCGATCGGATGAGAGCCAGAACTACCAGTTCGAAAACGAGCGGATCTTCCGCCCGATGCGGCAGCTCTACGGCCTGGTGCGCCGGGTCTCGGCCGCGGTGGTGCATCGGACCGGGTTCTTCGGCTGAGGGCGGGCGAGGGTCGGCCCCCTCGCCCGCCCTGCGGCGTCACAGCACGAAATCGGCTGCGACCAGCGTATAGGCGCTGACGACGTCGATCTGCATGTCGGCGACCTTGTCGCCGTTGATGTCGACCAGCACCGACTGGACGCCGCTGCCGGCCACCACCCGCACCTCGTGCCCGGCGCCGGTGAAGACATTGGCGCCCAGGAAGGTGAAGGCCGTGTTGCCGTTGCCGCCATTACCGTCCGCGTCGATGGCGGAGAGATCGAGCCGGTCGCGCTCCGCATTGCTGAAGTCGACGATGCTGTCGCGGCCCGCCACCGCCACGGTGCTGTCGCCGATCGCGCCATACATGAACCAGTCCCCGCCGGTCCCGCCGGTCATGACGTCGGCACCGGAACCACCGAGCAGGCCATCGTTGCCGTCGCCGCCTTTGAGAGCGTCGCTGCCGCCGCCACCCATGAGGGTGTCGGCGCCGCCCAGGCCCCAGAGCGCGTTGGCGCCGGCATTGCCCGCGACCGTGTCGGCGAATCCCGAACCCTGGACATTCTCGATGCCGGTCAGCGTGTCTCCCGCGGCATCGCCGAGTGAGCCGGCGCCGGCGCCGGTGCCGGTGCCAAGATTCAGCCTCACGGCGCCGGCGGCGTTCGCATAGTTGGCGACATCGATGCCGTTGCCGCCGCCCAGAACGTCGGCGCCGGCCCCGCCGACGAGGCTGTCATTGCCCTCGCCGCCGCTGAGCGTGTCGGCGCCCGCCTCGCCATAGAGCCCGTCGTCGCCGAGCCCACCCGCGAGCGCATCGTTCCCGGCGCGGCCCCACAGGGTATTGGCCCCGGCGTCGCCGGTCAGCGTGTCGGCATAGGCGGTGCCGCCGACCGTCTCGATGCTGGTCAGGATGTCGCCCTGGGCGTTGCCGCCGGACGCGGTCCCGGCGCCGAGGTTGATCGCCACGCCGGTGGTGTTGTGGGTGGGATCGACGTCGTAATCCGCCATGTCGGTCCCGGCCCCGCCATCCAGCCGGTCGGCGCCAGCGCCACCGAAGAGGGTGTCGTTGCCGGCACCGCCCGCGAGGACGTCGTTGCCCGTTTCGCCGTAGAGCGCATCGTCGCCGTCGCCGCCATTGAGCCCATCCGTGCCGCCGCCGCCATAGAGCCTGTCCGCACCGGCCATGCCCCACAGCCCATTGGCACCGGCATCGCCATTGATCCAGTCGCCGAAGGCCGAACCGATCACCTGTTCGACGCTGACGAAACTGTCTCCCGTGGCGACGCCGCCGGTAGCGGTACCGGCGAGGAGGTTGATCGTCACCGCCGCGGAGGCATCACCGTAATTCGCGGTGTCGGTGCCGGCGCCGCCATTCAGCACATCGGCCCCGGCGCCGCCGATCAGCCAGTCGTCCCCGTTCCCTCCCTGCAGCGCGTCGGCCCCGGCCTCGCCGTAGAGGGAGTCGTTACCGGCAGCGCCCGAGAGCGCATCATTGCCGTCGCGCCCCCACAGCGTGTTGGCGCCGGCACTTCCGGTCAGGCCGTCGACGAAATTCGACCCGCCAACGGCCTCGATCCCGGTCAGTGTATCGCCGGCCGCGTCGCCGCCTGTTGCGGTGCCGGCGGCGAGATTGATGGTCACCCCGGCCGAGGAATTCAGATAGTCCGCCCGGTCGGTGCCGGCGCCGCCATCGATCTTATCGGCTCCGCTGCCCCCGGTGAGCACGTCGTTGCCGTCGCCGCCGCTGAGATCATCGATCCCGCTGCCGCCGTCGAGCGTGTTGGCGTTGACGGCGCCGACGAGCCGGTCACTACCATCGCCGCCGCTCATGAGGCCGGATCCCGTCAGCACATCGTCGCCGTTGCCGCCGATCATGGTACTGGCCCCGCCCAGCGTGTCGTTGCCGTCGCCGCCATCCAGGAACGTCGTGGCATACAGAGTATCGTCGCCGCTCAGGCCATGCATGGTGTTGGCCAAGCGAAACCCCGCCCCGACATGATCGTTCCCGTTCGTCAGAACAAGATCGTACTTCCCCGCATCGGTTGTCCCGTATGAGCCGTCATATGTGCTGAACCAATGGTGGTAAGACCCGATCTGCTCGGTCTTCCCCTGAAATGACAGATACTGGACCTGATAGAGAAGCGTGATGATCATATTGGCTACTGATCTATCTTCAGCCCAATATATGGTTACGCCCTCTCCATCCGGGCCGATGTCGTAGTCGCTGAGATCGAGATCTGGCGGAACCGACTCAGGCATATTCATCCTCCTCAATCGATATTTTAAAGGTAAATATATCTCTCTTTATCTATCTGATTCCGCGACCCCGCGGCAGGGAGCCGACCGACGCCGACCGACCGAAACGGGCAGCGCTGGCGAGCTCTATCCCCGACAATAATCCTGCCCCGTCATTGATTCCAGCTCGACATATCGGCCCGTTCCGGTCGGATGACCGGATCTGTGGCGCGGCGCCGGGAGATGCGCCATCCCTTCCTTTCGCCATAGGCCGGAACCCTTTAGAACGGGATCAACCGCTTCAGCGATCGATTGAGACCATGACCGACTCCACCAGCGCCCCGCGCACCATCCGCCTCGCCGACTACCGCCTGCCCGATTTCCTGATCGACACGGTCGACCTGCATTTCGACCTGCGCGAGGACGGGGCGACCGTGCGGTCCCGCCTGACCATGCGGCGCAACCCGGCGACCTCCGACCCGGCGGCGCCGCTGGTGCTGGACGGCCAGGGTCTGAAGCTGTCCGGCGTCACGCTGGACGGCGAGGCGCTGGGCGACAACCGCTATTCGGTCGACGCCGAGCACCTGACCCTGCCTGGCCTGCCCCAGTCCTTCACCCTCGAGATCACCACCGAGATCGAGCCGCAGAACAACACCTCGCTGCAGGGGCTCTACACCTCGGGCGGCAATTTCTGCACCCAGTGCGAGGCCGAAGGCTTCCGCCACATCACCTACTATCTCGACCGGCCGGACGTGCTGGCCCGCTACACCACCACCATCGTCGCCGACAAGGCGAAGGTTCCGGTGCTGCTGTCCAACGGCAACCCGGTGGGCGCCGGCGAGGCCGAGGGCGGCCGGCACTGGGCGAAGTGGGAGGATCCGTTCCCCAAGCCGTCCTATCTGTTCGCCCTGGTGGCCGGCGACCTGGTCGCGGTCGAGGACAGCTTCACCACCCGGTCCGGCCGGCCGATCGACCTCAAGATCTTCACCCGCAAGGGCGACGAGACCAAGGTCGGCCACGCCATGCAGTCGCTGAAGGCGTCGATGGCCTGGGACGAGCAGGTCTACGGCTTCGAATACGACCTCGACCTGTTCATGATCGTCGCCGTCTCCGACTTCAACATGGGGGCGATGGAGAACAAGGGCCTGAACATCTTCAACACGGCCCTGGTCCTGGCCAGCCGCGAGACCGCGACCGACGGCGACTTCCAGCGCGTCGAATCCGTGGTGGCGCACGAGTATTTCCACAACTGGACCGGCAACCGCATCACCTGCCGCGACTGGTTCCAGCTGTCGCTGAAGGAAGGCCTGACCGTCTTCCGCGACCAGGAGTTCTCGGCCGACCTGAACAGCAGGCCGGTGCAGCGCATCGGCGATGTCCGCCGCCTGCGCGCCATCCAGTTCCCGGAGGATGCCGGCCCGATCGCCCATCCGATCCGGCCGGAAAGCTACATCGAGATCAACAACTTCTACACGCCGACGGTCTATGAGAAGGGGGCGGAGGTCATCCGCATGATCCACACCCTGCTCGGGCCGGCCGGCTATCGGAAGGGCATCGACCTCTATGTCGAGCGCCATGACGGCGAGGCCGCGACCTGCGAGAACTTCGTCGCGGCGATGGAGGATGCCGGCGGCGTCGACCTGGCGCTGTTCCGCCGCTGGTATTCCCAGGCCGGCACGCCGGAGATCGCGGTCGAGGAGGACTGGGCTGACGGCCGCTACAGCCTGACCCTGGCGCAGTCGACCGCACCGACGCCGGGCCAGCCGGACAAGCAGCCGCTGCACATCCCGGTCGCGCTCGGCCTGCTCGACGCCGAGGGCCGCGATCTGCCGGTGCGGCTGGCCGGGGAGGCGGAGGCCGTGCCCGGCACCCGCGTGCTGTCGCTGACCGAGGCGCGCCAGCGCTTCGTCTTCGAGGGGCTGGCCGCGCGGCCGGTGCCGTCGCTGTTCCGCGGCTTCTCCGCCCCGGTCAAGCTGGCGCCGCAGCCGCGGCAGCGGTTGGCCTTCCTGTTCGCCCATGACAGCGACCCGTTCAACCGCTGGGAGGCCGGCCAGCAGCTGGCGACGCAGCTGCTGCTGGAGGGCGTCGCCGCCCGCAGGGCCGGGCGGGACTGGCGGCTGGACCCGGATTTCGTCGCCGCCGTCGGCCGGCTGCTGGACGACCCGGCGCTGGACGCCGCCTTCGTTGCCGAGGCGATGGCGCTGCCGAGCGAATCCTTCCTGGCCGACCAGATGGCGCTGATCGATGTCGAGGGCATCCATGCGGTGCGCGAGGCGGCGCGGCTGGCCATCGCCACGGCGCTGCGCGACCGGCTGCTGGCCTTGTACAAGGCCAATGACGACCAGGGACCGTTCGACGTTTCCGCCGCCGCGGTCGGCCGGCGGGCGCTGAAGAATTCCTGCCTGGGATATCTCGGCCTGCTGCCGGGCGATGCAAAGGCGACCGGGCCGATCCTTGCCCAGGCGCGGACCGGCGGCACCATGACCGACGTGCTGGCCGCCCTGACCGTGCTGCGCGACCGCGATATCCCGGAACGGGCCGAGGCGCTGGAGGCGTTCTACACCAAGTGGCAGGACGAACCATTGGTCGTCGACAAGTGGTTCGCGCTGCAGGCGACCTCCGCCCTGTCCGGCACGCTCGACGCGATCAGGGCGCTGACCCGGCACCCGGCCTTCACCCTGCGCAACCCGAACCGGGCGCGGGCACTGATCTCCAGCCTGGCGATGGGCAACCCGCTGCACTTCCACGCCGCGGACGGCTCCGGCTACGCCTTCCTGGCCGACCAGGTGCTGGCACTGAACGGGCCGAACCCGCAGTTGGCGGCGCGCATCCTGGTGCCGCTCGGCCGCTGGCAGCGCCACGAGCCCGGCCGGCAGGCGGCGATGAAGGCCGAGCTGGACCGGATCCTGGCGGCGCCCGACCTGTCGCGCGACGTGTACGAGATCGCGGCGAAAAGCCGGGCGTAGTGCGGCACGATGTTGGGTTCGCCATGGCGAACCCAACCTAGGTCTGGGACCATCAAACCAAGGAACAGGGGGAGGATGATCGGGATGACGCTATGGTCTGAAGGCCTTTCCACCGCCTCGGCGTGAAACAGCTGCTTCATTTCGTGCCGTTGACCGGACCGGGCCGGCGCCTTACCTCGCCTTCAGTCTCTGGAGCACCGATCCCTTGGCCCCCACCCCGCCCCGACCATCCTCGAGCGGCCCGATCGACGACCGTGCCGCCGGCCGCTGGCTGAAGCGGCAGGCCGGGCTGGCGCGCCGGCCGATCGGCCTGACCGCGGCGGCCGGGATCGCCCAGGGCCTGTGCGGCGTCGCCCAGGCTGGGCTGATCGCCTGGATCCTGCAGCGCGCGGTGATGGAAGGCGCCGGCCTCTCCGACCTCTGGCCGCTTTTCGCCGGCCTGCTGGCTGCGGCGCTGCTGCGGGCCGGCGCTGCCTGGGCCTGGGAGGCGCTTGGCGCCGTCGCGGCGACTCAGGTGAAGACCCGGCTGCGGCGGCAGATCCTCGATCGCGTCCACGCCCTGGGCCCCGCCTGGCGGGCCGAGCGGCAGACCGGCGACCTGGCGGTCACCCTGATCGAGCGGGTCGAGGCGTTGGACGGCTACTACGCCCGCTTCCTGCCGCAGAGCCGGGTGGCTTCGATCCTGCCGATCCTGATCCTGGCCGCGGTGTATCCGATCGACTGGGTGTCCGGCGTGATCCTGACCGTCGCCGGGCCGTTCGTGCCGCTGATGATGGCGCTGATCGGCATGAAAGCGGCGGATGAGAGCCGCAAGCAGTTCCGCACCTTGGCGCGGATGAGCGCCTATTTCCTCGACCGGCTCCAGGGGCTGGCGACGCTGCGGCTGTTCGGCAGAGCGGAAGCCGAGGTCGACAACATCGCCCTGGCCGCCGACGCCTTCCGCGACCGCACCATGCGGGTGCTGCGCATCGCCTTCCTGTCCTCCGCCAGCCTGGAGTTCTTCGCCTCGGTCGCGGTCGCCGTCGTCGCCACCTATGTGGGCTTGGGCCTGCTTGGCCATATCGGCTGGGGCACGGCGCCGAACCTGACGCTGTTCAGCGGCCTGTTCGTGCTGCTGATGGCGCCCGACTTCTTCCAGCCGCTGCGGCTGCTGGCCGCCTATTATCACGACCGGGTGGCCGCGATCGGCGCCGCCGAGGGCTTGGCCGAGGTGCTGGACGGGCCGGCCGAGGCCCCCGTCGGCGGGCTGCCGATGCCGGAGGGCAATCTCGACATCGTGTTCGATACTGTCTCGGTGGCCTTCGACGGTGGCACTCGCAGCGCCGTGCGCGGGGTCAGCCTGCGGATCGCGCCGGGCGACCACGTCGCCCTGGTCGGAATGAGCGGCGCCGGCAAGTCGACCCTGCTGTCGCTGCTGCTGGGCTTCCGCCGGCCGGATGCCGGCCGGGTGCTGGTCAACGGCACCGACCTGGCCGAGATCGACCCGGAGGAGCTGCGCCGCCGCATCGCCTGGATCGGCCAGGCGCCGGTGCTGTTCCACGGCACGCTGCGCGACAACATCCGGCTGGGCCGGCCCGAGGCCGACGACGCGGCGGTCGAACGCGCCGCGGCTGAGGCGCGGGTGACGGAATTCGCAGCGGCGCTGCCGCAGGGCCTCGACACGCCGGTCGGCGAACGTGGCGTCGGCCTGTCCGGCGGCCAGGCCCAGCGCGTCGCCCTGGCCCGCGCCTTCCTGAAGGATGCGCCGCTGGTGCTGCTGGACGAGCCGACCGCCGCGCTCGACCGCGACACCGAGGCCGAGATCCTGGAGTCGATCCGGCGGCTGGCCCGCGGCCGCACCGTGGTGGTGGCGACCCACAGCCCGGCGGCGATGGCGATCGCCGACCGCCGGATCCTGCTGAACCAGGGCCGGGTGCAGGTGGAGGCCGCGTGATGGATCGTCCCGACCGTCCCCTCCTCGCCATCCTGCGCCTGGCGCGGCCGCAGCGGCGGAAGATGGCGTTCGGCCTGTTGCTGGCCATCGTCACCGCCCTCTCGGGCCTCGGCCTGCTGGTGCTGTCCGGCTGGTTCATCGCCGCCTCGGCCGTGGCCGGCGCAGTGGCCGCAACCGCCGTCGCCTTCAACTTCGCCAGCCCGTCGGCCGGCATCCGCGGCCTGGCCGTACTGCGGACCGGGTCGCGCTATGCCGAGCGGCTGGTGACACATGACGCCACCTTCCGCTTCCTGGCGGGCTTGCGCGTCTGGCTGTTCCGCGCCGCCATCCCGCTGGCCCCGGCGCGGCTGGAGGAGCAGCGCGGCGGCGACCTGCTGAACCGCATGACCGCCGACGTCGATTCTCTCGACGCCGTCTATCTGCGTGTGATCGTGCCGGCCGTCGTCGCCGTGCTGGCGGTGCTGCTGGTCGGCGGCGTGCTGCTGTGGCTGGACCCGGCGGCGGCGGCGATCGTGGTGGCGCTGGCCCTGCTGGTCGGCCTCGTCCTGCCCTGGACGATGCAGCGGATCGGTGCCCCCGCCGGCAAGGCGATCGCCCTCGCCACGGCACGGCTGCGCACCCGCATCGTCGAGGGCGTGCAGGGCCTGGCCGAGCTGAAGGTCTACCAGGCCGATGGCCGCCACGCCGAGGCGGTGCTGGCCGAGAACGAGGAGCTGATGGCGGCGCAGCGGCACATGGCCCGGCTGTCCGGCGTGTCGACCGCCCTGTCCGGCCTGGCCGGGCAAGTGGCGGCGCTGGCGATCCTGGCGCTCGGCGTGGCCGGTGTCGCCGCCGGGGTGCTGCCGGGGCCGGCGGTGGCGCTGATGATGCTGGGCGCGCTGGCGTTGTTCGACGCGCTCGTTCCGCTGCCCCTCGCCTTCCAGAATCTCGGCCGCACCCGCGCCGCCGCCAGCCGGCTGCTCGACTTCGCCAGGCTGGCGCCGCTGGTGCGCGACCCGGAGGCGCCGGCCCCTGCCCCGGCCGGCAACGGCATCACCCTGTCCGGCGTATCCTACCGCTACCGTGTCGACGACCGGCCGGCGGTGCGGGACGTCGACCTGGAGCTGCCGGAGGGTCAGCGGATCGCCCTCGTCGGCCCGAGCGGCAGCGGCAAGAGCACGCTGACCGCCCTGATCCTGCGCTTCCGCGATCCAGACGCGGGCACCGTCACCCTGGGCGGCGTCGATGTCCGCCGCCTGCCGCAGGCCGAGATCTGGCGCCGCATCGCCTATCTGTCGCAGCGTAGCCAGATCTTCGCCGGGACGATCCGCGACAACCTGCTGATCGGCGACCCGGAGGCCGGCGACGACCGGCTGGCGGCGGCGGTCGAGGCGGCCGGGCTTTCGGCCTGGGCGGAATCCCTGCCGCGCGGCCTGGACACCTGGGTCGGCGAGGCCGGGGTCCAAGTTTCCGGCGGCCAGGCGCGACGCATCGCCCTGGCCCGCTGCATCCTGAAGGACGCGCCGATCCTGGTGCTGGACGAGCCGACCGAGGGACTGGACGCCGACACCGAGGCGCAAGTGATCGAGGCGCTGGAGCGGCTGACCGCCGGCCGCACCACGCTGGTGATCACCCACCGCCCGGCGCTGCTGCGCCTGGCCGACACCGCCGTGCTGATGGCCGAGGGCCGGATCGCGGTGCAGGGTGTGCCGGCCGACATCCTCGACGCCGCCCTGCCGGGGCCGCCGAAGCGCCATGCCGCGGTTTGACCCCAACCGCATCGGGGGCCTGGGACCGACCACGCTGCGGCTGGTGCTGCAGGTGTTCGGCACCCTATGCGTGATCGCCGGCATCATCGGGGTGTTCGTGCCGCTGTGGCCGACCACGATTTTCATGATCCTGGCGTTGTGGGCCTTCGCCCGATCCTCGCCACGGCTGCACAACTGGCTGCTGACCCATCCCCGCTTCGGGCCGACGCTGCAGGCCTGGGAACGGCACGGCGCCATCCCGGCCTGGGCCAAGCTGCTGGCGGTGGCCAGCCTCGGCGCCAGCCTGGCGATCGTGGTGTTCGCGGTGCATTCGCACCTGGTGGTCGGGATCGTCGCCGCGTTCTTCGCGATCCTGATCCTGTACATCCTGACCCGCCCGAACGCCGCGCCGGGCAACAAAATATAACCGCAGCATGGGCCGGCCATGACACGCTTGTCATTTCCGAACCGCCCCGCCTCGTCGTAAGGTTCGGATCATGCGAATCCTCGTGATCGAAGACGACGCCCAGGCCGCGCAATACCTGACCAAGGGACTGCGCGAGAGCGGATTCGTCGTGGACCATGCGCCGGATGGGCCGCAGGGCCTGTTCCTGGCCACCAGCGAGACCTACGACGCGATGATCGTCGACCGCATGCTGCCGGGCATGGACGGCCTCTTGATCGTCGAGACCATCCGGCGCAACGGCAACCAGACCCCGGTGCTGTTCCTCAGCGCCATGGGCCAGGTCGACGACCGGGTCCGCGGCCTGCGCGCCGGCGGCGACGATTACCTGACCAAGCCCTACGCCTTCACCGAGCTGCTGGCCCGGCTGGAGGCGCTACTGCGCCGCGGTGCCGCCCCCGCAGCGGCACAGACCGAACTGCAGATCGGCGACCTGCGCATGGACCTGCTGTCGCGCAGCGTCACCCGGTCCGGCCGCAAGATCGACCTGCAGCAGCGCGAGTTCCAGATCCTGGAGTATCTGATGCGCCATTCCGGCCAGGTGGTCACCCGGACCATGCTGCTGGAGAATGTCTGGAACTATCACTTCGATCCGCAGACCAACGTGATCGACGTCCATATCAGCCGGCTGCGGCAGAAGATCGACCGCGACTTCGACGCGCCGCTGCTGCAGACCGTGCGCGGCGCGGGATATTGCCTCCGTGCATCTGATTAGGGTCCTCCGCAGCTCCACCTTCCGCTATGCGATCATCTACATGCTGGTGTTCGGGGCATCCGTCGCCGGCGTGATGGGGTTCGTGTACTGGCAGACGGTGCGCGTGATCGCCTCGCAGACCGACGACACCATCCAGGCCGAGATCACCGGCCTGGCCGAGCAGTACCGCCAGTTCGGCCTGGTCGGCCTGATGCGCATCATCCGCGAGCGCAGCCAGGCGGCCCCGGGGCGGCGCGGTCTCTACCTGCTGGCCGACCGCAACTACAACCGGATCGAGGGCAACCTGTCGTCCTGGCCGCCGATCGCGCGCGGCGACCCGAACACGGTCGACTTCCTGGTCGCGACCGATGCCGGCGGCGACGCCAAGCCCCAGGTGGCGCGGGCCCGCACCTTCGCCCTGGCCGGCGGCTTCTATCTGCTGGTCGGGCGCGATATGACCGAGCGCACCGACTTCACCAAGCTGATGACCGACGCGCTGATCGGCGGCCTGATCCTGACCGCGGTCCTGGGCATCGCCGGCGGCATCCTGATGAGCCGCAGCCTCTTGGCCCGGATCGAGGGCATCAACCGCGGCACAGAAGACATCCTGCAGGGCGACCTGACCCGGCGCATGCCGGTGCGCGGCAACCGCGACGAGTTCGACCGCCTGGCCACCAGCCTGAACGCCATGCTGGACCAGATCGACGGGCTGATGACCGGCATGCGCGGCGTCGCCGACAACATCGCACACGACCTGCGCAGCCCGATCTCGCGGCTGCGCAGCCGGCTGGAGGTCTCGCTGATGAGCGAGACCGATGCCGACGGTTTCCGCCGGGCGATGGAGGATGCGATCCGCGAGGCCGACGGCATCCTCGCCACCTTCAACGCGCTCCTGGAGATCGCGCTGGCCGAGGCCGGTGCTGTGCGCGACCGGTTCAGCCCGATCGAGCTGTCGGCGCTGGCTACCGATGCCGGCGACCTGTACGGCCCGGTGGCCGAGGACAAGGGCCAGATCCTGGCGATCGGGATCGAGCCCGGCGTGACCGTGCCCGGCAACAGCCACCTCCTGGCCCAGGCCGTGGCCAATCTGCTGGACAACGCCATCAAATACACGCCGGAGGGCGGCCGGATCTCGCTCGACGTCCGGCGCGACGGCGACGGTGCGGTGCTGGACATCCGCGACAGCGGCCCGGGCATCCCGGAGGAGGCGCGCGGCCGGGTACTGGACCGCTTCGTCCGGCTCGACGCCAGCCGCAGCGCGCCCGGCGCCGGACTGGGCCTGTCGCTGGTCTCGGCAGTGGCGCGGCTGCACCGGGCGACGCTGACCCTGGCCGACAACGCGCCCGGCCTGCATGTCACCATGCGCTTCCCGCATGTGCTGGCAGGGCATCAGGATGCGCCGCAGGATGGCGCCCAGAACCTCGCTCCGGCGGGCCGGATCGCGTCACAATCCTGAACGCCTGGGGCCGAAAGCGAGCGGTGCATCAAAGGCAGAGCGCTGCCGCGATCGCGTCTAGATCGGCCGGCTGCCCCTGGCGCGCAAGGGTGAGGGCCGGAATATCATCAGCGAACCGGCTGACCGTCTCCCGGGTCTCCTCCAACGGGACCGTGCTGCCCGGAGTCTCGTTGAGCACGATCGCGCGGACTTCGAGCCCGGCTGTGCGCAGGACGCCGAGGGTCGTCAGGGTGTGGCTGATGGTGCCGAGATAACTGCCGGCGACCAGCAGCACCGGGACGCGCAGCGCCGCCATCCAGTCGAGCACGGTCTCATGGCCGGTCAGCGGCACCATCGCCCCGCCGACATCCTCGATCAGCAGCGGATCCTCCCCCGCGGCCGCGATCTCCCGGCGGCAATGCCGGACCAGCGCGCCGAAGTCGACCGCCCGCCCCTCACGCCGCGCCGCCATGTCCGGCGACAGCGGCGCGGCGAAGCGCCAGGGGGAGATCTCCGCCAATGTCCCATCCGTCGGAGCCTGCGCCATCGCCCGCGCCAACACGGCGGGGTCGCTCACCGGCCTGGTCACGTCGTCGAAGCCGCTGACCACCGGCTTGATGGCCCGCGCCACCCGTCCCTGCCGGCGCAGGTACCGGACCAGAGCGGCGGTGATGAAGGTCTTGCCGATCTCGGTGCCGGTGGCGGTGACGAACAGCGCACTCATCGACCACCTCTGAGCCCGAGCCGGTGCAGGACGGCGGTCAGCCGCTCGATCTCCGCATCCGGATGGCCGGCGGTGAAGGTGAGGCGCAGCCGGGACGTTCCCTCCGCCACCGTGGGCGGGCGGATCGCGGTGACCAGGAAGCCCTCCGCTTCCAGCGCCTGTGCCGCCTCCAGCGCCGCAGCGGCGGAGCCGATGATAAGCGGCACGATCGGGCTCTCGGCCGGCGGCAGGGTCATCAGCCGGGTGAACAGCCGCGCCTTGCGCACCGGCCGCGCCACCAGCTCCGGGGCGGATTCGATCAGGTCCAGCGCGGCCAGCGCCGCAGCGGCGGAGGCCGGTGGCAGGCCGGTGGAGTAGACCAGGGTGCGGGTCCGGCTCTTGATCAGGTCGATCACCGGCCGCGAGGCGCAGAGATAGCCGCCATAGCTGCCCAGCGCCTTGGACAGGGTGCCCATCTGCAGCGGCACCTCGGCCTTGCGCCCTTCGACGAAGCTCGAGCCGCGGCCGCCGCCGACCACGCCGACGCCATGCGCGTCGTCGGTCAGCAGCCAGCCATCATGCTCGGCCGCCAGCGCCGCCAGCCCGTGCACCGGCGCCAGATCCCCGTCCATCGAGAACACGCCGTCGGTCGCGATCAGGCAGCGCGCATGCTTGCCCCGGCGCGACCGCAGCAGCTCGGCCACATGGCCGAGGTCGTTGTGGCGGAAGACGACGGTGGTCGCAGCCGACAGCTTCGCCCCGGTCCAGATGCAGGAATGCACCAACTCGTCCACCAGGATCAGGTCGGTGTCGCCGACCAGGGCCGGGATGATGCCGGCGTTGGCAAGGTAGCCCGAGCCGAAGACGCAGGCCGCCTCGGCCCCTTTCAGGGCTGCCAGCCGAACCTCCAGCCGCTCCAGCAGCGGATGGTTGCCGGTCACCAGCCGCGACGCGCCGGCGCCGGCGCCGTAGCGCTCCACCGCCGCCTGCGCCGCCGCCTTCACCGCCGGGTGATGGCTGAGGTTGAGGTAGTCGTTGCAGCAGAAGGACAGCAGCCGGCGACCGTCACGGACGATGGTGAGTCCGTCTTCCCGCTCGCTCGTCCTCAGGGTGCGCAGCAGGTCGCGCGACGCCAGGGAGCGGAGCTTTCCGGTGGCGAATTCGTCGAGGGATATCATCGGGTTGGATGCGACCGTTCCGGTGCCGGGCGGCGGGATGGCTTGACGTGGCCGGCCGGGACAGTAGCTTCGCCCCCCATCCTGCGCAACCGCGCCTCCCCGGCCGGAGGGCCGACCGATGACGACCATTGTGCAAGCGCCGATGGCGCCCGAGGGCTCCGGCTGGTTGGCGGAGGGCTGGCCGCATATCTGGCTACCCTATGCCCAGATGAAGCACGCTGCGGTGCCCCTGCCGGTGGTGTCCACCGAGGGCGTGCGCATCCGCCTGGCGGACGGGCGCGAGCTGATCGACGGCATCGCCAGCTGGTGGACCGCTTGCCACGGCTACAACCACCCGCATATCCGTCAGGCGGTGGAACGGCAGCTGGCAGAACTGCCCCACGTCATGTTTGGCGGCCTGGCGCATGAGCAGGCCTACCGCCTGGCCGCCCGGCTCGCCGCCCTGCTGCCCGGCGAGCTGGAGCGGGCGTTCTTCACCGAATCCGGCTCGGTCGCGGTCGAGGTCGCGATCAAGATGGCGGTGCAGTACGGGCTGAACCGGGGCCGGCGCGGCCGGTCGAAGGTGCTGGCTTTCCGCGGCGGCTATCACGGCGACACCATCGCCACCATGGCCGTCTGCGACCCCGACGAGGGCATGCATGCACACTTCGCCGGCCTGTTGCCCGAGAACGTGATCGCCGACCTGCCGCGCGACGAGGCGGGTCTGGCCGCGCTCCACGCGCTGCTGGCGGAGCGCGGCGGCGAGATCGCGGCGATCCTGGTCGAGCCGCTGGTCCAGGGCGCCGGCGGCATGCTGTTCCATGAGCCGGAGGTACTGCGGCGACTGCGCGCCCTGGCTGACCGGCATGACGTGCTGCTGGTGTTCGACGAGATCTTCACCGGCTTCGGCCGCGCCGGCACGATGTTCGCCTGCGAGCAGGCCGGGGTCGCCCCGGATATCATCACCCTGTCCAAGGGCCTGACCGGCGGCACCCTGCCGCTGGCGGCGACCGTGGCCAGCCGAAGGGTGTTCGAGGGGTTCTGGTCGGACGACCCCGGCCATGCGCTGATGCATGGGCCGACCTATATGGGCACGGCGCTGGGCTGCGCCGCCGCCAACGCTACGCTCGACCTCTTCGAGACCGAGCCGCGGCTGGCACAGGTGGCGGGCATCGAGGCCCAGCTGCGGCAGGAACTGGAGCCCTGCCGGTCCCTGCCCGGCGTGCGCGACGTGCGGGTGCGGGGCGCGATCGGCGTGATCGAGCTAGAGGCGATCCAGAATCTTGCGGGGCTGAAGCGGCGCTTCGTCGACGCCGGGGTCTGGGTCCGGCCGTTCCGCAACATTGTCTACCTCACGCCGGCCTTCACCATCCGGCCGGAGGAGCTGTCGGTCCTGACCGACGCGATCCACGAAGTGCTCAGCGACTCACTAGGCTAGCCGGCCCAATGGGACGCAAGCCCTTCTCGAAACACCTCCGGCGATCTAGGCCGGCTCGCGCCAGAAGCGGTCGCTCGAACACTAGCTCCTTACGCGTCCGGCGCCCGCCTTCACAAGGAAGATGGAGCGGAGCCGGCGATTGCTCCGCCGCTCCGCACGATGCCGGTTACCGCCAGGCACTGTCCCGGCGGCTGTGCCCGACCTCAATCCGCTCCGCTCTGAAGACGGCCGGCGAGGTCCTGCCGGATCGCCTCGACCAGCCTGTCGAAACCGGTCTCGGTGCCGCCGACGCGCTGACGGCGGGCGCCGTCGCCGCCGGCCAGGAACGCCGCCTGCTCGGTGAACTTCATCCGGGTGCGCGCCCCGGCCGGCAGCAGCTCGACCGTCGCCAGCGAGGCGGAGACGCGCTGGCCGCCGAAGCCCATCTCATAGGCGTAGAGGATCCGCTGCCCGGACATGATGTCGAGGTACTGGGCACGGAAGGTCAGCTCCTGCCCGTCAGGCATCTGCCAGCGTTTGGCCTCGATGCCGCCGACCCGGAAGTCGAACAAGTCCTCGAGCACGGCCCAGTCGGGATGACAGTCGGTCCAGCGCCGCTTCAGCTCGGGTTCCGCCCAGAAGCGGAAGGCGTGCGCGGTGCTGCCGGGCAGGTCGCGCTCGACGACGAAGGTGTGATGGTCGACGGTGATCATGGCTCCTCCTCGGGGATGTCCCGCATCGCGGCGTCCAGGCGGTCGAAAGCGGCGTTCAGAGCGGCTTCCCGATCACGGACCCAGTCGGCGATCACAGCCAGGGCGGCGGGCTGCAGGCTGTAGGTGCGGGCGCGGCCCGCCTTGCGCGACACGACGATGCCGCTGTCCTCCAGCACCCGGAGATGCTTGACGGCCGAAGGCAGGCGCATCCCCGCCGGCTCGGCCAGTTGCTTGACCGTTGCCGGGCCACGGCTGAGACGTTCGGCCATGCCGCGGCGGTTCGGGTCGGACAGGGCGACGAAGATACGGTCCAGGGCCTCCACCACTCGGCTCTCCGGTCAGTCGTGCAGGAACCGCTCCGGCATGGCCTCGCGATAGGGGAAGTACGAGAAGAGGGGCCGGGCCTCGCGCAGCGTGCGCCGCATCGACGGCCGGTCCAGCAGCCGTTCGAAATAGGCGGCGAGGTTCGGGAAGGTCGCCTCGAAGGGATGCACCATCGAGGCATAGAACAGGGCCGGCGACGCGGCGCAGTCGGCCAGGCTGAAGCGGTCGCCGATCGCCCAGTCCTTCCCGGCGAGATGCGTGTCGAGCATGGCGTAGGCGGTGTCGAGCGACCGCCGCGCCTCGGCGACGCCGAACCAATCCCGGCTGTCGGCCGGGCGCAGCCGGTCGCCGACGATCCGCTGCATCGGCACGGCGACGTAGAGGTCGAAGGCGCGGTCCCACAGCCGGGCGTCGAGCGCCTGCTCCGGATCCTCCGGCAGCATCGGGGCCGGGCCCGGATAGTGCTGCTGGACGTATTCGATGATGATGCTGGTCTCCGCGACGATGCGATCGCGCCCGGAGTCGTGGAGGACCGGGATCTTCCCGACCGGCCATTTCGCCATCAGCGCCGCCGCCTCGCCCGGGTCGCCCAGGTCGACTGTCACCGGCTCGAACGCGGTCCCGTTCTCGTAGAAGGCGATCAGGACCTTGTGACAGAAGGAGGCCAGCGGGTGGAGATACAAGGTCAAGGCCATTGGTCCGCTCCCATAGTTTCCGTTTCTGGAAACTATTCGAAGCCGGCATCGATGGCAACAACAGTTTCCGCGCACGGAAACCGTCAGCCCTTCACCGCCCCGGCCGACAGCCCCTCGACCAGGAAGCGCTGGAGATAGACGAAGCCGAGCGCGATCGGCAGCACGGCGAGGACCGAGGCGGCCATCAGCCCGCCCCAGTCGGTCAGATGCGAGCCCTTGAACAGCATGATGCCGGGCGTCAGCGTCCGCCGGGCGTCGCTGTTGATCAACACATAGCCGAACATGAACTCGTTCCACGCCGTGACGAAGGCGAAGACCGCGGTGGCGAAGATGCCGGGCGCCGAGACCGGCAGCAGCACGCGCAGGATGAAGCCGGTGCGGGAACAGCCGTCGATCTCCGACGCATCCTCCAGCTCGCGCGGCACGGCGTCGAAGAAGCCCTTCAGCATGAAGGTGCAGAGCGGGATGGTGAAGGTGCAGTAGACGATGATCAGCGCCGCATAGGTCGACAGCAGGCCCAGGCGCTGCATCAGGATGTAGAGCGGCACCAGCAGCAGCACGCCCGGGATCATCTGCGACAGCAGCAGCGCGCCGCCGACCAGCCGCGACAGCGACAGATAGGCCCAGCGGCTGAGCGCGTAGCTGCAGAACACCGAGACGGCGATGGTCAAGATGGTCGACCCGGCGGCGACGATCAGGCTGTTGCGGAAATAGGTCAGGAACTCGCTGTCCAGCAGCACCCGGGTGAAGTTCGACAGGGTCGGCGCGTCGATCCAGAAGCTCGGGTCGGCGCTGCGCACCTCCGCCACCGGCTTCAGCGCCGTGTCGATCATCCACAGGAACGGGAACAAGCTGTAGGCCGCGAACAGCATCAGCGTGCCGTAGGTCAGCACGCCGCGCAGCGACCGCTGGGAGGAGCCGACGACCATCAGCCCTCCCGCCGGCGCCTTGCGACGCCATAGTGGTAGACGAAGAACAGGCTGGCCAGGAACGCCATCGACATCGAGGCCACGGCGCAGGCGGCGCCGACGTCGAAATCCTGCATGGCGTAGCGGTAGATCATGATCGGCAGCGTCTCCGACGCGTTCAGCGGGCCGCCTTCGGTCATCACCCAGATGAAGTCGAAATTGATCGCGGTCCAGACGATGTGGATGAAGATCAGCGTCAGCGACACGGTGCGCAGATGCGGCAGGGTTATGACCCGGAAGCGGCGCCAGGCCCCTGCCCCGTCCACCGCCGCGGCCTCGTGCAGCTCGCGCGGGATCGCCTGCAGCGCCGCCAGCAGGCTGAGGGTGTAGAAGGGATAGCTGCGCCAGATGTTGACGAAGGTGACGGTCAGCAGCGCCGTGTCCATCTGGCCGAGCCAGGGATAGGGCGCGTCGAGCAGGCCCAGCTTCACCATCCAGATGTTCAGGATCCCGTAGTCCGGCGTCAGCATCCAGGTCCAGTTCAGCCCGGCGACGGCGATCGGGATCACCCAGGGGATGATGATCAGGCCGCGGAAGATGGCCCGGGCCTTGACCGGCTGGGCCAGAGCGACGGCGGAGGCTAGTCCGAGCGCGTATTCGCCGGCGACCGACAGCCCGGTCCAGATCGCGGTGTTCCCCAAGGCCGGCAGGAAGTCGCCGTCCTCCCAGACGGTCAGGTAGTTGTCCCAGCCGGCGAAGCCGGTGACCGAGGGGTTGACCAGGTTGACGTAGCGCAGGCTGTCCCACAGCACGCGGAGCAGCGGATAGGCGACCAGCACCAGGACCAGGATGCCGGCCGGCGCCAGGAACACCAGCGCGGTGCGCCGGATCCGGGCGGCGCGGGTCGGGGGACGGCCCGCGGCCCGGATGGGTAGGATCGGCGCCTGGGCGGCTTCGGCGGCGGCCTTCATGCCTAGGACGAGCTCAGCTCGCCGGACTGGCGCAGGGCGCGGTTGACCTGCTTGGCGAGCCAGGCGGCGACCTCGGCCGGGTCCTCCTTCTTCAACAGTACCCGGCCGATCGATTCCTCCATCGCCCGGGTGATCTGGCCCAGCGCCACCGGCGGGAACACGACGCCGGTCGAGGCCAGCGACGAGAAGCCCTCGCCCCAGACGCCCGGGCTGACCACGTCCTGGCGGATCGAGGTCGTCGGCCGACCCGCCGCCTGGTAGTCGTGGCCGGTCATGAAGGCGGCGAAGCTCCAGACTTCCTTTGGATGCTGCGTCGACTTGTAGAGGAAGAAGGGGTTGATCTCGAAGAAGGTCGCCGGCTTCAGCTTGTAGGGCGGCGGCGCCACCTTCACATCGGCCATGGCCTCGGGGTTCTGCTGGGCGCGCGACTGCATCCAGGCACCGTCGATCGCCATGGCGTATTTGCCGAGGGCGAAGTTGCTGTCCTCCTCCTCCCAGCCCCAGCCGGCGGCTTCCGGCTGCAGCGCGCCCTCGTCCAGCAGGCGGCGATAGAAGGCGAACACCTCGGTGGCCCGCGCCAGCTCCGCCGGGTCGTCGGCCCAGCTGTTCTTGTAGCCACCATCCGGCTGGCGCCGGGCGATGGCGACGTCGTTCTGGGCCAGGTACATGATCAATTCCTGCGGCGCCCGCACCCCGGTGCCGGCGATGCCGAAGCCGTACTGGCCGGTCGCCGCCTTGACCTTGACGGCGGCCGCGACCAGCTCGTCCCAGGTCTTCGGCGGCGCCGCGACCCCGGCCTTCTTCAGCGTCTCCTCGTGGTACAGCAGTGCCCGGATGCCGAGGTAATGCGGCATCGCCATCAGCTTGCCGTCGATGGTCAGCGCCTCGATCACATTCGGGTAGATCGCCTCGCGCCCCGGCCAGTCGGCGGCGTAGGGGGTGAGGTCGAGCAGCGCACCCATGCGGTACAGCTCGCCGAACCATTCCGGCAGGCCCCAGCTGATGTCGGGCGCGTCGCCGCCGGCCACCGCCGTCACCAGCTTGTCGTGCAGGGCGCTGAAGGCGATGTTCTGGGTCTCGATCCTGATATCCGGATGCGCCTGCTCGAAGGCGGCGATCTGCGCCTGCATCGCCTTGGCGTCGGGCTGGGCCGGATCCCAGGCCACCCAGAAGCGCAGGGTCACCGGCTCGGCCATGGCGGGCACAGCCAGCAGCAGCCCCGCCAGCACGAGCGCGATCTTCATCAACCTCATGGTCGCCTCCCCTCGATGATGGTTTGCCGGGCGTTGGCCGCCCAGCTATTGCGCGGCGTCGGCCTTGGCCGTGGAACGCGCCTCGCGCAGCTGATCGACGCTGCGCACCGACAGGCGGGCGGCGCCGCCCCAGTCCCGCGTCGCCACGCCGCCGCGGGCCAAGCGCTGCTTCGCGCCGTCGACGGCATTGGCGAATTGCGGCAGCCACTCAGCCTGGGCCACCAGCAGCTCGTCGACCATCTGCCAAACCTCGTCGGGGTTGCAGACGGCGCCGACCAGCGGGTCGTGCAGCACGGCCAGGCGCAGCAGGTCGAGGTCGCCGGTCACCGCCGCCTTGACCGCCATGCGCTGGACATTGACCGAGGTGGTGCAGGTGGCGGCGCAGCCCAGCGGCAGTTCCAGCCCCGCCGCCATGTTGAGGCCGAAGCGGTCGACGAAGCCCGGGGTCTCGACGATGCAGTCCTGCGGCAGGTTCGTGATCAGCCCCTCATTGCGCCGGTTGAAATGGCCGCGATAGACCCGGCCGGTTTCCAGCGCCTCGATGATGTAGCTGCCGTGCTCGTCGGAGCGGCGGTACTCGGACAGGGGCGCCCCGGCCTCGGCCAGCCAGCGCGGGAAGTCGGTCTCGAACCAGTTCCGCTGCTCGGTGCAGTGGCGCAGATAGCCGCCGGTCTCGCCGTTGATCCAGTTCGACAGGTCGATCCAGCGATTGATCTCGTCCGGCCGCTTCCGGTACCAGGGCAGGTATTCGCTGAGATGGCCGTTGCTCTCGGTCGAGTAGCAGCCGAAGCGCCGCAGCACGTCGATACGGACCTTCTCCTCCTGGCTGTAGCGCGGGTGGCGCTCGAAGGCCTCCAGCAGCTCCGCCGCCTCGATCTTGCGGCCGCGGAAGCGGATGTCGATGTACCAGGTCTGGTGGTTGATGCCGGTGCAGATGTAGTCGACCTCATGCGGGTCCTCGGCGCCCAGAACCTCGGCGATCTGGTGCCAGCCATGCTGCACGCCGTGGCACAGGCCGATGGTGTTGGCGACGCCGCCATGCTCGATCGCGGCCCAGGTGTTCATCGCCATCGGGTTGGCGTAGTTCAGGAACCACGCCCCCTCCTCCGCCTCGGCCCGGATGTCGCGGCAGAAATCGAGGATCTGCGGGATGTTGCGCTGGCCGTACAGGATGCCGCCGGCGCAGATGGTGTCGCCGACGCATTGGTCGACGCCGTATTTCAGCGGGATCTCGATGTCGCTGGCGAAGGCGCGCAGGCCGCCGATGCGGACGCAGCTGATGACGTAGCGCGCGCCCGCCAGCGCCCGGCGCCGGTCCGCGGCGGTGGTGACCCGCGCCGGCAGGCGGTTGGCCTCGATGTCGCGGCGCAGGATCTGCGCCACCATGTCGAGGTTGTCGGCGTTGATGTCGTGCAGCGCGAATTCGGTGTCCTGCAGCTCCGGCACCTTCAGCATGTCGCGCACCAGCTTCCGGGTGAAGCCGACGCTGCCCGCGCCGATCACGGCAACCTTCATCGCATCCTCCCGGAGCCCTCCGGCCCCTCGGCAAGCCATTTCGTGCTATGGTCTATGGGGCCGGGAAAACCAGCGAAAGAGGAATTTCGTGCGATCATGGGGCATTCCATGCTGCCGACGCTGCGCGATCGCGCCCCGGGCGGGGTCTCGGTGGTGTTCCCGAAGGACCGCTACCGGCTGCACGCCATGGTCACCAGCGCCGGCTACGACCGCTGCACCGATCCGGGCTATGACTGGCATGGGCTGAGGCGCGGCGATGCGCCCTTCGTGCTGCTGCAGCACACCATCGGCGGCCGCGGCCATCTGCGGGTCGAGCGCAGGCGCTGGGAGCTGTGGCCGGGCCAGACCATGCTGCTGCGCTTCCCGCAGGACAACCGCTACTGGCTGGGCCGCAACCCGGAATGGGAGTTCTTCTGGCTGTGCCTGAACGGGCGCGAGGTGCTCCGGGTGTGGCGTGAGGTGATCGCCGCGCATGGCCCGGTGGTGACGCTGCCGGAGGCGGCGGTCGAGCGGCTGGCCGGCTTCTGCCTGTCGGCGCTGCAGGGCGAGGCGGCCAGCCCGGCCCGTGCCTCCGCCCTCGCCTATGGCGCGGCGATGGGGCTGGCCGAGGAGCTGCTGCCCTGGGGCGAGGCGCCGGCGGATTCTCCCCGGCCGGCGGCGGTCGAGCGCGCCGTGTCGCTGTGCGCCGGCCAGCCGGCCGAGCGGATCGACGTCGCCCGCATGGCCAGGGCCGCAGGCTACAGCCGCTACCATTTCAGCCGGGTCTTCGCCGCGCATGAGGGCACGACGCCGGCCCGCTACCTGCTGCGCCTGCGCATGGAGGAGGCGGCGCGGCTGCTGCATGTCGACGAGGCGCCGGTCAAGGTGATCGCCCAGCGCTGCGGCTTCGACGACGCCAACTATTTCGCCAAGGTGTTCCGCCGCTTCTACGGCATCGGGCCGCGCGACTTCCGGCGCAGCGGCATGTATGCCGGGTCGGTGCGGACCGGCCGGACCGAGGCCCCCGGCGCCACGAGCGCATCATAGCCGGGTTACAATCGAAGCCGTTTTCCCGGCGGTCGCAATCATCGGGCAACTCCCCCGACCATACTGACGGCCGGACCGGCTGCAGTCCGGCCGTGTCCTCGAGGAGCGCATGAAGAGATCAGCGGTACTGGCAATCGTCGCGACCGCCGTCGCCGCCGTCGTCGCCGTCGTCGCCTGGGCCTATCTGCGGCCGGACCCGGACGCGCTGTGGCGGATCGTCAGCGAGCAATGCGTGCCAGAAGCGCGGAGCGGCGCCGCGGCCAACCCCTGCAGCAAGGTCGACCTGGACGAGGGCTATGTCGTCTTCAAGGACCGAAACGGGATCGGCCAGTACCTGCTGATGCCGATCCGGCACATCGACGGCATCGAAAGCCCGGAGCTGGTCGAGCCCGGCGCGCCCAACTACTGGCGCGATGCCTGGGACGCACGCTTCTACCTCGAACAGGCGATCGGGACGACGCTGAAGCGCGAGGAGATCGGCCTGGCCGTCAACTCGGCCAGCGGGCGCAGCCAGAACCACCTGCACATCCATATCGACTGCATGCAGCCGCAGGTGACGGCCGCCCTCGCCGCCTTGAAGACCCTGATCGGCGAGCAATGGACCGATCTGCCGATGCCCCTGCCGGGACACAGCTATCGCGCCCGGCTGATCGTCGATGCCACGCTGCGGGAGACGAATCCGTTCCAGCTGCTGTTCGCCGACATCCAGCAGCGGGGCGAGGCGATGGCCGACCAGACGCTGCTGCTGACCGGCACCTCGCTGGCCGATGGCCGGCCGGCCTTCATCCTGCTGAACGACAGCGTCGAGCCCGGCGACAACGCCGCCGCCGAGGAGCTGCTCGATCATTCCTGCAGCGTCAGGAACGGGCACGACGCCGGCCAGAAGCGGTCCTGAGGCCGGGTTGCCGGCGACGCGGAGCCGGCGACCGCAGCCAGGTCAGCCGGCGTTGCCGCCGCCGGCGATGGCCGAGGGCTTGCCGCCGACCGGAACGTCCAGCCCCTGCTTCAGGCTGTTCAGGTAAAATTCGCGAATCCGACCGTTCTCCGGGTCGCTGACGAAGGCGCTGTTGCCGATGATCGCGACCACCGGGGCCGGCGTCGCCGCGCCCCAGGCGCAGTCGAAGGCCGGGACCGCGTCGAACTCCGCCACCGCCTTCCACTCCGGCGCGACCTCGTAGACGCGCAGCTTGCCGTCCTGGGTCAGGTTGACGACGCGCTTGCCATCGCCGGTCAACTCGTACTGGCAGACCGCCTGGTCGCCGGGGATCGGAAACACATCCGCGGCCGTCAGCGTGTCGGCTTTCGGATCGATCCGCAGCAGGGCGGCGAACGGACGGCCCTGGTCGCCGCCGTAATTGGCCACCAGGTACTGTCCCGCCGGGCCAGCCTTGATTGTGCTGGCGCGGCGGCCATCGGGATAGGCGAGTTTGCGCGCGCCCCAGGCCCCGTCCGGCCCCGGCCCCACGACCAGGACGCCGCCGTCGCTGGCGGCGTCGCCCTCGATCCGGGCGTTGCAGCCGAAGACATGGACGTCCTGCAGCCCGGCATGGCCGTGGAACTCCTTGCAGGAGCGGGCGGGGTCCGCGGCATCGTTGAAGGACGTAACAGGCTTCCAGTCCTGGGACCGGTCGAGGATCTGGAAGCCGTTCGGCCGCGACGACACCGTTTTGTCGTCGCCCCTGGCATAGGCCTCCTTCGACACCGAGACCAGGAACCGGTCGCCGCCGAGCGGCACGGCGATGCCGTGCTGCGGCGCGGGCGCCGGCCAGACCGTGGTCTCGACCTTGTCGTCGTCCAAGGCGTCGAGCCGGATCGCCACCACCTTGGGGTCGCTCTCGCCCAGCCAGGGGCGCTGCCCGTCATAGAAGACGGTCAGCCAGCCCTGCTCCGACACGACATGGGACGGCTTGTCGCCGGTGAGGGTCAGGTCAAGGAGCTTCACCTCGCCCTTCTCGATGTCGAAATGATCCTCATGGGACTCATAGAACAGGCCGCTGTCCAGCAGACGGATGGTGCCGGCATCGTCGCCGGTGCGGATCACCACGAAACGCCCGCCTTCGGTCCCGATCAGCGCCGGGTCGGCCTTCGACACCTCGAAGCTGTGGGTCACCTTGGCGGTGTCGAGGTCGAGCACGCTGACCACGGGCTGCTCGTGATCGGCGAAGACCAGCCGGCCGCGCGACACCTGGTCATGGGCCGGCACCGGCCCGGCGGAAAGGGTGAGCGCGGCCAGCAGCGCTCCGGCGGCGGTCCAACGGGGTCTGGTCATGTCGGAGGATCCTGGAAATCGTTAACTAGAATTAATGTTATAACATATCAAAACAGAACGGCAAGATGCTGCTGGCGTCCCCTTGCCGTCATTGCGAGCGCAGCGAAGCAATCCAGGGCCTGCGCGCACCGGCCCCTGGATTGCTTCGTCGGCTTCGCCTCCTCGCAATGACGGTGATGCCTGGACTCAGATCTCGACCTTGATCGTCGCCGACAGCAGTTCCTTGTGATCAGCCTTGGTGCCGACCAGGATCTCGATCTCGCCGGCCTCCAGCACCGGCTTCAGGTCGAGGCCCGCGAACTTCAGCGCGTCGGCGGCCAGCGGCAGGCGCAGCACCTGCTTCTGGCCGGGGCCTAGCGCCGCCTTGGCCATGCCCTTCAGCTCCAGGAGTGGCCGGGCCACGCTGGCGACGGGATCGCGGGTGAACAGGAACACCGTCTGCTCGCCCGCCACCGCGCCGGTGTTGGTCACCGCCACCTCGACCGTCAGCGTCTCGCCCGGGCGCAGCACCGGGGCGGAGACGCGCAGGTCGCCGAGGTCGAAGCGGCTGTAGGACAGGCCGTGGCCGAAGGGGAATTCCGGCGTCGACGGCAGGTCGATGTATTTGCTGGTGTAGTGCTGCTCCGGATCGGTCGGGCGGCCGGTGTTGCGCTCGCCGAAGAAGATCGGCACCTGGCCGACATCGCGCGGCCAGGTCACCGGCAGGCGGCCGGACGGGTTGACGGCGCCGGTCAGCACATCGGCCACGGCATGGCCGGCCTCGTGCCCTAGGAACCAGGTGGCCACGACCGCCGCCGCACGCTCGAACAGCCAGGGCAGCATCAGCGGCCGGCCGGAGGACAGGAGCGCCACCACCGGCACGCCGAGGTCGAGCACCGCCTCGGCCAGGTTGCGCTGACGGCCCGGCAGCTCCGGCCGGGCCCGGCTGGCCGCCTCGCCGCTCATGACCGCGGCCTCGCCCACGCAGAGCAGCACGATCTCGGCGCCGCGCGCGGCCTGGACGGCGGCGGCGATGCCGGCGTCGCCGCCGGTCTCGATCTCGGTGCCGGGGACATAGGCGATCTCGACCTGCGGCAGCGCGGCCTTGATGCCCTCGAGGATGGTCACCGCCTCCTCCCATCGGCCGGCGCCGGCCCAGGAGCCGAGCATCTCCGACCGCGCATCGGCCAGCGGGCCGATCACGGCGATGCGCTTCACAGACGGCGCCAGCGGCAGCACGTCCTTGTTGGTCAGGAGCACGATCGACTTGGCCGCCGCCTCGCGCGCCAGGCGCCGCCGCTCCGTCGCGTGGAAGCCGTCGGGCACGGCGACGACGCGGCGATACGGGTCGTCGAACAGGCCGAGCCGTTCCTTCAGGCGCAGCACCCGGCGGACCGCGCCGTCGATCTCGTCCTGGGTGACCAGGCCGCGCTGCAGCGCTGGCGGCAGGCCGGCGGCATAGGCGCCGCTCATCATGTCCATGTCGACGCCGGCCTTCAGCGCCAGAGTCGCAGCCTCGACCGCATCGCCGGCGACACCGTGGGGCAGCAGCTCCATGATCGCGTTGTAGTCGCTGATCACCGCGCCCTCGAAGCCGAGCTCGCCGAACAGCGTGCCGCGCACCAGGGCAGCATTGGCCGTCATCGGCACGCCGGCGACGTCGTTGAAGGCCGGCATCACCGTGGCCGCCCCGGCGGCGACGGCGGCGGCGAAGGGCGGCAGGTAGACCTCGCGGATCGCCCGGTCCGAGACGTCGGCCGAGTTGTAGTCCCGCCCGGCCAGCGCGGCGCCATAGGCCAGGTAGTGCTTGGCGCAGGCGGCCACCGCGTCGGGCGCCGTGAGGTCGGCGGTCTGGTAGCCGCGGACCTTGGCCTCGGCGATGCGGCAGGCCACCCAGGGATCCTCGCCCGGGCCCTCGGAGATGCGGCCCCAGCGCGGGTCGCGGGCGACGTCGAGCATCGGCGAGAACACCAGGTCCAGCCCGTCCTCCGCCGCCTCCATCGCCGCCTCGCGCGCGGTGTGCTCCCACAGCTCGGGCGAGAACAGCGCCGCCTCGGCCAGCGGGATCGGGAAGATGGTGCGGTGGCCGTGAATGACGTCGAAGGCGAAGAACAGCGGGATCTTCAGCCGCGACTCCTCCACCGCCAGGCGCTGGGTCTCGCGCACCCGGTCGGGGCCCCAATGGTTGAACAGGCTGCCGATGCGGCCGGCGCGGATGCCCTCGGTGACGTCGCCGGGCAGCACCGGCCCGGTCACCGCCAGCGTCGACGACATCATGGTGAGCTGGCCGATCTTCTCGTCGAGCGTCATCGCCGCGAGCAGGGTTTCAATCCGATCCAAGGGCCTACTCCGCTTTCGCCTTCACCGGGGAAGCACGCCCGGGATGAAGGCAAAAAAAACGGGCGCCGGAAAGGGGAATCCGGCGCCCGCAGTCGAGGGGAAGAATGAAGAAGGCCGGGGATCAGGCCTTCGGCAGCTTCAGCGCGACGAAGCGCTGGTCGCCCTGGTGGTTGATCAGCAGCATCACGGCGTTGCGGTCCGCCTCCTTGGCCGCCTTGACCTGCTTCGCGACCTCGGACGGGGTCTTCACCGCCTCGCTGCCGACCCGGACGATGACATCGCCGGGGCCGACGCCGGTCTCGCGCGCCGGGCCATCGTCGCGGATGCCGGTGACCAGCACGCCTTCGATCTCGTCCGGCACGCTGAATTCGCGGCGCACCTTCGGCGTCAGGGCCGAGAGCGACAGGCCGAGCTGGTCGTCGACCGCCGGGCCGTTCTCATCGGCGCTGGCGACCTTCTCCTGCGAGGCCGGCAGCTTGGCGATCTCGACCGAGATGGTCTCGGTCTTGCCGTTGCGCAGCACCTCGACCGGCACGGTCTTGCCGGCGGCGGTGTCGGCGACCAGGCGCGGCAAGTCCGACAGCTGGTTCACCGGCTTGCCGTCATAGGTGGTGATCACGTCGCCCTGGTGCAGGCCGGCCTTCAGCGCCGGGCTGTCGTCCTGGACGTCGGCGACGAGCGCACCCTTGGCCTTGTCGAGGCCGAGCGCCTCGGCCATCTCCGGCGTCACCGACTGGATCTGCACGCCGAGCCAGCCGCGCTGGACGCTGCCATGCTCGCGGATCTGGGCGATCACGGTCTTGGCCAGGTTCGACGGGATGGCGAAGCCGATGCCGACCGACCCGCCAGAGGGCGAATAGATCGCGCTGTTGATGCCGATCACCTTGCCGCTGGTGTCGAAGCTGGGACCGCCCGAATTGCCGCGGTTGATCGGTGCGTCGATCTGCAGGAAGTCGTCGAACGGGCCGGAATGCAGGTCGCGGCCGCGCGCCGAGACGATGCCCGCGGTGACGCTGCCGCCGAGGCCGAACGGGTTGCCGACGGCCACGACCCAGTCGCCGACCTGGGCGGCGTCGCTGTCGCCCCATTCGACCGCGGTCAGCTTCTTGTCGGTGTCGACCTTGAGCAGGGCAAGGTCCGTCTTCTCGTCGGTGCCGATCACCTTGGCCGGGATCTCGGTACCGTCATTGAGGGTGACGGTGATGTTGTCGGCGTCCTTCACCACGTGGTTGTTGGTGACGATGTAACCGGCCGGGTCGATGATGAAGCCGGAGCCGGCGCCATGGACCACCTGGTTGCCCTCGTCGCCGCCACCGCCGCCACGAGGCCCGCGGCGGCCGGGCTGCTGCTCGTCGAAGAAGCGCTTGAAGAAATCGTCGAAGGGCGAGCCGGGCGGGAACTGCCGCTGCATCTGGCCACCCTCATCCTCGTCGGCCATGCGCGCCGCCGACGGGTGCTCGGTGGTCGAGACATTGACCACGGCCGGGGTGACCTGGCGCACCAGGCCGGCGAAGGAACCGGGGGCGGCCGGGACGATCGAGGTCTGGGCTTCGGCCTGAGCCACGGCCGGACGATCGAAGGTCAGGACGGCCCCGACCGGCACGCCGATCAGGGCCGTGCCGAGCAGCAGCGCCGTCGTCATCCGGCGGAGGCCGGTCCGCGGGCCGCGATCGTCGGAACCGAGGGGGGTCTTCATCTGCATCATCTCCACCACTGTCCATGGCGCCGACGCAATCGGTCGGCGTGTGGTGATGAAGATGGGGTATCGGCGTTTAACCTGCTGTTTCGACGCCATTAATTCGGATTAATATTGATCGGCGTCCGGGCGCCCCGGCAAAGCTGTCGCGACCCTTTAACCAACCTTAACGAAATTTATATTGCTGGTCCCGGACCCGGGGCGCAAAACCAGAGCGTGACTTCGGCCCATGCTGGCGGCCCGCAATCGCTTCCCGCCAGCATCCGACCACAAGTTGCCGGCCCGACTGTTGCGTCATCCAGGCCGGTGACATTGAAACCCAGCGATTGTTCTTGGCGATCGGCCTGCCCATATCTCGTGATATCGGCCGATAGCCGAGAACCGGTCCCGATGTTCACCCATCAGGGTGAGCGGGAGAGAGATGTCATGGTGACAACGCTTCTGATCATTTGGGCCATCATCGGCCCGTCCGTCGGCCTCGCCGTCGGCGCCTGGTGGTGCAGCCGCGAGCGCGAGGAGCCGGCACGGCTCGGCGCCCGCCAGGCGATACCGTCCGCCGGAGGGTCGCTGGCCGTCAGATGATGGTCAGAAGCGACTGGAACTCGGCCGGGTCGATCTCGGGCTGCGGGTCGCCCCAATAGGCCGGCACCTCGTCGGTGACCTGGTTGAGGACATGCACCCGGACATCGGGGCAGCCGTCGATGCGCTGCTGCACCGCGGCATCCACCGGCCAGACCGTGGCGACCAGCATCAGCACATAGGACAGATCGTCGGTCGCGTCCGACAGGGGCAGCAGCAGGGTCCGTTTGCGGACGCTGTCGAGGCCGTCGGACAGCGCGAATTCGGCATAGATCGGCCGCTCGGACAACTGCACCGACATCAACCCGCGCCGGATCGCGTCATGGCGCTCGCCGCTGCACAGCTCCTCCAGCGGCCGCCCGGGCAGGTTGCGGTCCGACGGCAGTCCTGCGCCCTGGGCGTCCAAAGCGAAGCGGAACGTTCCCTCGCATGGCATCCAGGCCCAGAGCAGGATCGGCGGAGGCAGCCGGCTGAGGCTGGCGAAGATCATATCGTCGCACGCCGGAAGACGCCCCCGCGACGCGAGCCGCGCCCATATCCGGTAGACCGTCCTAAGCTGCCGGTCCGCAATCACCTGATCGAACGCCACGCTAACCATCCCCCCACAGGAAGCTCGCCGCACACGCGAGCAAACTCTGCTCTCACATCCTAAACTATGCATCCCCCAATTGGAGGATGACATCGAAAGTTTTCAGCTTCGCGACACGATTCGCCGCGATCTGTTGCCGGAGTGCCAAGCGGGCGTGACGCGGGCTTCGCACCGGGGTATTCCACGTCTCGATTCTGGGTTTTGACGAGTCGCGATCATGTGCCGCTGGCTAAGCTATTCGGGCGCCCCGATCTTCCTCGAGACGCTGCTGTTCGAGCCCGAATTCTCGCTGATCGCGCAAAGCCTGCGCGCCCGCAAGGCGGCAGTGGCGACCAATGGCGACGGCTTCGGCGTCGGCTGGTACGGCGAGCGGCCGGTGCCCGGCCTGTACCGCGACATCCTGCCGGCCTGGGCCGATCCGAACCTGAAGAGCCTGGCGCACCAGATCCGGGCCAGGACGTTCTTCGCCCATGTCCGGGCCTCGACCGGCACCGCGACCAGCCGGGCCAACTGCCACCCCTTCAGCCAAGGCCGCTGGCTGTTCATGCACAACGGCCAGATCGGCGGCTACGACCGGATCCGGCGGCGCCTCGACGCGTTGATCCCGGACGAGCTATACCCCCGCCGCGGCGGCACCACCGACAGCGAGCTGATCTTCCTGGCCCTTTTCGGCTTCGGCCTGGAGGCCGACCCGGCCGGGGCTCTGCGCCGCACCGCCGCGGCGATCGGCGAGGCCATGGCGGACGCGGCGATCGACGAGCCCTTCCGCATGACGGCGGCGCTGAGCGACGGCTGCAGCGTCTGGACCGTGCGCTATGCCACGGACGAGACGCCGCCCTCGCTCTTCTACTGCGCCGATGACGGCCAGCGGCTGATCGTGTCGGAGCCGCTGGACGGCGATTTCGACCATTGGCACCAGGTGCCGCCCGGCCACCTGCTGGTGACCGACTGCGCCGGCCGGCTGGACCTGGAGGCATTTCGCCCCTGACTCATGGCGAGCCCGCCATTTACGCCAATTGGGGGCGTGGCCATCCAGCCGGTCGATCTCTGGATGGCCACGGCGCTGCGCGCCTCACCATGACGGCTGAGGGATCAGAACATCACGCCCGCAGCCGCTCATTGTTCGGATCGAAGGGCGATTCCTCGATCACCATGGCGCGATGCGGCTTGCCGAGGATGCTGACGTCCAGCTCGGTGCCGATCTCGCCGAGATCCGGCCGGACCATGGCCAGGGCCAGCGACTTGCCGAGCCGCCAGCCATAGCCGCCCGAGGTGCAGCGGCCGACCAGCGCGCCGCCCTTGGTGATCGGCTCGTTGCCGCGGGCGTCGGCGTCCGTGACGTCCATCACTTCCAATGTCACGAAGCGGTTCTTGAAGCCGCGCTCACGCCAGGCCACCAGCGCGTCGCGGCCGATGAAGTCGCCCTTGTTCGGGTGGACGAAGCGGTCCAGCCCCGATTCCAGCGCCGAATACTCGATCGACAGTTCGCGCGGGATCAGCCGGTAGGATTTCTCCAGCCGCAGCGAATCCATGGTGCGGATGCCGAAGGGCTTGAGGTCGAACTCCTTCCCCACATCCATCAGCAGGTCGAAGATGGTGTTCTGCATCTCGATCGGGTGATGCAGCTCCCAGCCCAGCTCACCGACGAAGTTGACGCGCAGCGCCTGGGCCTGGGCGATGCCGACATTGATCGGCTTGCCCGACAGCCACGGGAAGGCGGCGGTCGACAGGTCGGTGTCGGTCAGCTTCTGCAGCAGGGCGCGGGAGCTCGGGCCCGCCAGGACGAAGACGCCGGCCTGGGTGGTGATCTTCTGCAGATCGACCGACCCGTCGCGCGGCCGCAGCTTCTGCAGCGTGTCCCAGTCATGCCGTTCGAAGGCTCCGGCGCCGACCAGGTAGTAGCGGTTCGGACCCTCGCAATAGATCGTGAACTCCGACCGCACGCCGCCGTTCTTCGACAAGAGATGCGCCAGGGTCATGCGGCCCGGCTTCTTCGGCACCCGGTTGGCGACGATGCCGTCCAGCCAGGCGGCCGCGCCCGGCCCGCTGACCGTGTATTTGGCGAAGGCCGACATGTCGAGCAGGCCGACCTTCTCATGCACGTGACGCGCCTCGCGGCCGACGAACTCGAAGTAGTTCGACCGGCGGAAGCTCCATTTCTCGCGGATCGGCTCGCCCGGCGCCACCGGCGCATGGTTCTCGTTGACCAGCGTGTCGGGCTTGTTGAGTTCGGCTTCGCTCAGGCTGTAGCCCTCGGGCGCGAACCAGTTCGGCCGCTCCCAGCCATAGACGGTGCCGAACACGGCGCCCAACGCCTTCATCCGGTCGTAGCAGGGCGCCCGCTTCAGCGGCCGCGCCTCCGCCCGCTCCTCGTCCGGATAATGGACGGTGAAGACGTTGCGGTAGGCTTCCTCGTTCTTGGCCTTGAGGTAGCCGCGCGAGGCGTAGGGGCCGAAGCGGCGCGGGTCGACGCCCATCATGTCGATCGAGGGCTCGCCCTCGACGATCCACTCGGCCAGCTGCCAGCCGGCGCCGCCGGCGGCGGTGACGCCGAAGCTGTGACCCTCGTTCAGCCAGAAGTTCTTCAAGCCCCAGGCCGGGCCGATGATCGGGCTGCCGTCCGGGGTGTAGGCGATGGCGCCGTTATAGACCTTCTTGACCCCGACCTCGCCGAAGGCCGGCACGCGGGCGATCGCGGTCTCGATATGCGGCCCGATCCGCTCCAGATCCTCCTGGAACAGCTCGTATTCCGACTGCTCGTCCGGCCCGTCGACGTAGCAGACGGGCGCGCCCGGCTCATAGGGGCCGAGAATGAAGCCGCCGGCCTCCTCGCGCAGGTACCAGGAGCTGTCGGCCTCGCGCAGCACGCCCATCTCGGGCAGACCCTGGCGCTGCCGCTCCTGCACCAGCGGGTGCGGCTCGGTGACGATGTACTGGTGCTCGACCGGGATCACCGGGATGTCGAGCCCGACCATGGCGCCGGTGCGGCGGGCGAAGTTGCCCGAGGCCGAGACCACGTGCTCGCAGGTGATGTCGCCCTTGTCGGTCTTCACCAGCCATTCGCCGGACGGGGTCTGCTCGATCCCGAGGACGGTGGTGAAGCGGTGGATCTCCGCCCCCATGGCGCGGGCGCCCTTGGCGAAGGCCTGGGTCAGGTCGGCCGGCTGGATGTAGCCGTCATCCGGGTGCTGGATCGCGCCGATGATGCCGTCGGTCTCGCACAGCGGCCAGACCTCCTTGACCTGGGCCGGGGTCAGGATGTTGACCTTGATCCCGATCGTGTCGGCCACGCCCTTGTAGTACATGAACTCGTCCCAGCGGTCCTTCGTCCGGGCGAGGCGGATGTTGGAGACCTGGCGGAAGCCGACATGCTGGCCGGTCTCGGCCTCGAGCGAGTTGTAGAGCTTGACCGAGTGCTTGTGGATCTGCCCGACCGAGTAGCTCATGTTGAACAGCGGCAAGAGGCCGGCGGCATGCCAGGTCGAGCCCGAGGTCAGCTCCCTGCGCTCGATCAGGACGACGTCCGACCAGCCCTTCTTGGCCAGGTGGTAAAGCGTGCCCACGCCCACCACGCCGCCGCCGATCACCACCACGCGCGCTGTTGATTTCATCGCTCAAACCGCTCCCTGCAGGCTCATACGGCCATCCTGCGGCAAGTGTCCGGGCGGGGCCGGTTCGGGGCTAATCCAGCCGCGACCTGTGATGTCGCAGGCCCGCCAAACGTCAAGTCACACCGGAGATCGGCGATGTCGCAATCGGACTGGCCGGTCCCGCCGGGATCGGCATGCTGGCGGCAGGACCATGCGAGGCCGACCATGACGCTGCCGTCAAACCCGAAGATCGTCTTCCTCGACCGCGAGACCCTGGCGCCGGCAATCCGGCTGCGCCCGCCCGCCTTCCCGCACCGCTGGGAGAAGCACCAGCGGACCGCGCCGGAGCAGGTGCGGGAGCGGCTGCACGGGGCCAGCGTCGCCGTGATCAACAAGGTGCCGCTGCGCGAGCCGGTGCTGGAGCAGTTGCCGGAGCTGCGCCTGATCGCGGTCGCCGCCACCGGCACCGACTGCGTCGACACCGCCTGGTGCGACCGCAACGGCGTCGCGGTCTGCAACATCCGCGGCTACGCCGTGCACACGGTGCCGGAGCATGTCTTCACCCTGATCCTGGCGCTGCGGCGGTCGCTGCTGCCCTATCGCCGCTCGGTCGAGGCCGGGCGCTGGCAGGAGGCGAAGCAGTTCTGCTTCTTCGACCACCCGATCCTCGACCTGCACGGCGCCCGGCTGGGGCTGATCGGCGGCGGGTCGCTGGGCAATGCGGTGGCGACGATCGGCCGGGCCTTCGGCATGGACGTGGTCTTCGCCGGCCGCAAGGGCGAGACCGCCCCGGGCGGCGACCGGGTTTCCTTCGACGAGGTGATCGCGACCAGCGACGTGATCTCGCTGCACTGCCCGCTGCGGCCGGAGACGCGCGGCCTGATCGGCGCCGCCGAATTCGCCCGGATGAAGCCGGAGGTCCTCCTGATCAACACCGCCCGCGGCGGCCTGGTGGACGAGGATGCGCTGACGTCGGCGCTGCGCGGCGGCCGCATCGGCGGCGCCGGCTTCGATGTGGCGATGCCGGAGCCGCCGCCGGCCGACGCGCCGCTGATGAAGCTGCTCGATCTGCCGAACTTCATCCTGACCCCGCATGTCGCCTGGGCCGCGCGCGGCGCCATGCAGGCCCTGGCCGACCAGCTGATCGACCTGATCGACGCCTTCCAGCAGGGCAAGCCGTTCAACCTGGTGGCGGGCGGGCCGAAGGGCCGAGACGGGCTGCCGGGTTGAAGGCTTGTTGCGTTGCCTCTCCTGCAAGCGGAGGGGGAGGATAAAAGGGTAGACCGGATCCAACGACTGCGTTCTGAAAAGGTCTCGCAAGCAAGCCCTGTTCGGAATTCCCAACCCCGTGGTTGCGACCCCGGCCTTGAGCCGAGGGAAGCAATCCATTGGCAGAAGCCCGGCACGGCAGGCGGGACGCGATGCCTGGCGCAGACAGCCGGCGGCGCCCGGCACGGGTCGCCCGTGCCGGCGTCTCTCACCCAATCATGCAGCCAGGCCCAGTCGCCGGCGATCGCGCTCCCGGCCCTTGCGTCCGGCCGCGTCCTCGCTGGGCGGTGCCGTCGCAGGGGGACCGGAGCCGGCCCCTCCCTGCCCTCCTCCTGCAGCAGGCGGGGGAACCGGCCGGGGCGGTGCCATGGCGGTCCCGGGCGGGCCGGCGTCGGCGGCCTCGGGCCGCTCCCGACCGGCGGCGGTCGTGCCGGAAGCGCCGTGCTTATCCCCGGGCGGACCGGAGGTCCCGCGGGTATCCCCGGCTGGGCCGCCCTTTGGACCGGCCTTGCCGGTCCCGGCCGGCCCGGCACCGCCGGGCCATTGCGGCGGCAGGCCGAGGGCGCGGCACAGGCTGGCGATCAGCGCCTCGACCGGCAAGGCCCTGTCGGCGAGGTCGGTGTCGATGCGGTCGTCCTCGGTCAGCTTTTCCCAGAGATCGACGGTCAACCGCTCCTTGGCGTCGGTGTCGGCGTCGGGAGCCGCGGCGATGGCCTGGGCGACGCCCTGGGCGACGGCCTGGCGCCGGTCGTCCTTCTCGGCCTGGCGGCTCTTCCGCCGGAGTTCGGCCTCGCGCTGCGCCTTCTCCCGCTGCTCCCGCAGCTTGATCTTCAGTGCGACGGCGCGGCGGATGCCGAGGAACAGGCTGCTGAAGCGTGTCTCCGCATCCCCGCCGCGGTCGAGATCGCCGGCCTTGAGGGCTGCGACGCCCAAGGCCTGGAAACCACTGGCCAGCTCCTCCGCGAGCGTCATCAGCTCGGACAGCATCGCGGCCGCGTCCACCGGCGAAGCGGCTTGCTGCTGCCGGCGCAGCCTGGCCTGGAGCGCGACGACGCGGCGGATGGCGAGGAAGAGGGTGCTGAAGCGGCCCTCGGCCTTGCCGGCCCGGCCGAGATCGCCGGCCGCAAGGGCGACGCGCCCTTGAGCCTGGAAGGACCTGGCCATCTCCAGGGCGAGCCTGGTCAACCCTGACAGCACCTCGGTTTCCCGGACGGCCTCATCCGTGGCCGGCGAAGCGGCGGACGGAGTTTCGGCTGTGCTGGCATCGACCATCCTCAGATTAGAACAAATAAGGAACAAATAGTCAAGGGGAATCGCTCTCCGATTGAATCGTCGTTGCGACGTCAGGCCCTAACCCTGGCAACGCCCCTGCGGGACTCGCCATGCCTTTTCAAGGGAGGGCATGCTGCCCTTTGCCGCCCCGCTTTGGACCTCCGATGGACTTGGCCTTCAGCCTTCCGCGCGTCACACTGACCGCGAACGGCCCGCTTGCGCCGGCATCCCCTGCCCCACCGCCGCGGCCGCTCCCGCAGACCACGCCACCAGACCAGCCTGATCGGAAGGACGGACGCATGACACCGGATCCCACCATCGCGCATCGCCGGCTCGGCGGCCTCTCGGTCTCCGCCATCGGGCTCGGCCTGATGCCGCTCTCCGGCGTCTACGGTGCCGCCGACGATGCGGCCTCGGAGGACCTGATCCGCCGCGCCGTCGATCTCGGCGTCGACCATCTCGACAGCGCCGACATGTATGGCTGGGGCCACAATGAGGAGCTGCTGGGCCGCGCCATCAAGGGCCGGCGCGACCGCGTCGTGCTGGTCACCAAATTCGGCCAGATCCGGCGCGAGGGCGGCCCGAACGGCGTCAATGGCCGGCCCGACTATGTGATCCAGGCCTGCGAGGCCAGCCTGAGGCGCCTCGGCGTCGACACCATCGACCTGTACTACCAGCACCGGGTCGATCCGGCGGTGCCGATCGAGGACACGGTCGGCGCCATGGCCCGGCTGGTGGCGCAGGGCAAGGTCCGCCATCTCGGCCTGTCCGAGGCCGGGGCGGACACCATCCGGCGCGCCCATGCCGTCCATCCGATCGCGGCGGTGCAGACCGAATACTCGCTGATGTACCGGGCCGAGGCGGAGGCGACGCGCCAGGTTACCCGGTCGCTCGGCATCGGCTTCGTCGGCTATTCCCCGCTCGGCCGCGGCTTCCTGGCGGGCGCGATCCAGGACATCTCCCAGATCGACGGCCGCAGGGCGGCGCATCCGCGCTTCCAGGAGGAGAACTTCGCCCACAATCGCGGGCTGGTCGACCGGTTCGAGGCGCTGGCGGCGGAGAAGGGCTGCAAGCCGTCGCATCTCGCCCTCGCCTGGCTGCTGGCCCAGGGCGAGGACGTGGTGGCGATCCCCGGCACCCGGTCGATCGCGCGGCTGGAGGAAAACCTCGGCGCGCTGCAGGTGACGCTGACGCCGGACGACCTGGCCCGGCTGGATGCGGCCATCCCGGTCGGCGCCGCCGCCGGCACGCGCTACGCCGCCGCAGGGATGAAATCGGTGCAGATCTGAGGCTCAGGAGCCGGCGATTTCGGCCGGCGTGCCGACCGGCGGCTCCTGCTTCACCGCATCCGCGAATTTCCGCATCAGCCGCACCAGCGCGTCGAACTCCTCCGCGTCCCAGCTTTCGAACACGGCGCGGCCGATCCGCTCGCGCGCGGCGTCGACCAGGTCGGTCATCGCCTTGCCTTTCGCGGTGACGACGGCCTCGCGCACGCGGCGGTCGGCGGCGCCGGCGCGGCGCTGCACCAGGCCGAGGCCTTCGAGCTTGGCGACCTGGCGGCTGACGGTGGTGTGATCCCGCCCCGCGCGGTCGGCCAGCTCGACCACGCCGATCGGCCCGAGCCGCTCGATGCCGACCAGCAGCGGGAACAGAGCCCGGTCGAGCCGGATCCCGGCCTCGCGGATCAGCACCTCGTCGCGCTGCGGCCGGTTCATCACGCTGACGATGTCGAGCAGCGCCCCGTGCAGCACCCGCAGCTGTTCGCCAATATGTGTATTTTGCACACTCTTTCTTGACGGCATCTTCGACTCCCCATATATGTGCATTATACACACATATCCGAGAGCCGAAAGGTATCCCCCCATGAAAGCCGCGATCGTCCGGGCCTCCGGGCGGCCCCCTGTCTATGCCGATTTCGCCGAGCCGGTGCCGTGCGCGGGAGAGAGCCGCATCACCGTCACCGCCGCCGCCATCAGCCCCGTCGTCAAGAGCCGGGCCTCGGGCCGGCATTACAGCTCGTCCGGCCAGTTCCCCTTCATCGCCGGCCTGGACGGCGTCGGGCGGCTCGACGATGGTCGCCGGGTGTATTTCGCCATGCCGAAGGCGCCCTATGGCAGCATGGCGGAGCGCGCGGTGGTGCCGGCGGCGCACTGGCTGCCCGTGCCGGACGGGCTCGACGACGTGACCGCCGCGGCCATCGCCAATCCCGGCATGTCGTCCTGGGCCGCCTATACCGAGCGCGCCCGGCTCAAGCCCGGCGAGACAGTGCTGGTCAACGGCGCCACCGGCACGGCCGGCCGCCTCGCCGTACAGATCGCCAGGCACCTCGGGGCGGGCAAGGTCGTCGCCACCGGCCGCAACGCCGATGCCCTGCGCGCGGTCGCGGCGCTCGGGGCCGATGTGACGATCCCGCTCGGCGAGGATCCGGCGGCTTTGGAGGAGAGCTTCCAGGCGCAGTTCGCCGAAGGGGTCGATGTCGTCATCGACTATCTGTGGGGGCCGAGCGCGGAACGGCTGCTGGTCGCCGCCGCCAGGGCCGGAGCGGAGGCCGTGCCGATCCGCTTCGTCCAGGTCGGGGCGGTGAGCGGGCCGGAGATCACCCTGCCGGGCGCCGTGCTGCGCTCCTCGGCGATCGAGCTGATGGGCAGCGGCATCGGCAGCGTGCCCCTGGACCGCTTCGTCCACTGCATCGGCGGGCTGCTGCAGGCGGCCGGGCCGGGCGGGTTCCGGATCGCCGCCAGGCCCGTGCCGCTGTCACAGGTCGAGCAGGCCTGGCCCGAGGACGACAGCACCCGGCGCACCGTGTTTACCCTGGACGGGTCGACGGCCTGAGATGAGCGCCCCCAGAGACGCGGCCTCGCGCCGGCTCGATCGCCGCCTGATGCTGCCGATCTTTCTCGTCGTCTGCCTCGACGCGGCCAGCAGCGGCGCGGTGCTGCCGGTCCTGCCCTTTTTCCTGCGGGACCTGGGCGCCACGCCGCTGGTGCTCGGGGTCGTGCTCGGCGCCGAGGCGCTCAGCCAGTTCGTCGCCGCCCCCTGGCTCGGCCAGCTGTCCGACCGGTTCGGGCGCAAGACCGTCCTGCTGGCCAGCCAGGCGGGGGCGCTGCTCAGCCTGGCGCTGCTCGCCTCGGCCGAGATCGTGGCCTTCGCGCTGCTGGCGCGGGTGCTGCTCGGCCTCACCGCGGCGAATTTCTCGATGGCGGCCGCCTATGCCGCCGACAACAGCAGCCCGGCCGACCGGCGGCAGGCGATCGGCATCCTGAGCGCCGGCCTCGGCCTGGGCGGGATGGCCGGCCCAAGCCTGTCGGGCCTGCTGTCCGACATCTCCCTGACGGCGCCGATCTGGCTCGCTTTGGCTTTGTCGGCGGCCAGCATGCTGGTGACCGGCCTCTGGCTGAAGGGCACGCCCGGCCGGTCGAGCGGCAACGCAGGGGCCGACGAGGCGGTCCGCGAGCGGGTGCCGGTCCGGTCGCTGCTGGCGTCGCCGGTGATCCGCATCCTCGTCGCCGTGCTGCTGTGCCATTATTTCTCCTACGGCATGTTCAGCTCCCAGCTCGCCGTCTTCCTGGGCGACACCTTCGTCTGGAACGGCCATGCCTTCGGTCCCGCGGAGCTCAGCTATCTGCTGACCGCCGACGGCGCCATCAACATCGCCATCCAGCTGGTGCTGCTGCCGTGGCTGAGCCGCCGGCTCAGCGAACGGAGCCTGATCGTGCTGGTGTTCGGCATCCTGGCGACCGGCTACGTCGCGGCGGGTGCGGCGACCGGGATCGCGGCCCTCGCCTTCGCCGTCCTGTGCATCAGCACCGGGGTGGCGCTGGCCCGGCCGACCTTCGTGGCCGCACTGTCCGTCCATGTGCCGCGGCAGCGCCAGGGCGTGGCCATGGGATCAATCCAGTCGCTGGTCGCCGTCAGCGACGTCGCCTCGCCGGTCCTCGCCGGCCTCGTCGTCGGACAGGGCCTGTACGGGGCCTGGATCGGCGCCGTGGTCGCGATCGCGCTGACCGGCGCCGCCATCGCCCGCAGCCGCCTCGGCCCGCCGGCCGCCGATCACCGCTCCTTCAACTCCGCGTCGTAGCGGTCGCGCGCGGCGTCCAGTTCCGGGAAGTTGCGCTCGGCCCAGCGGTCGAGCGCCGTCAGGGTCTCGCTCAGGGATTCGCCGAGCGGGCTGAGCCGGTATTCGACGCAGGGCCGGGCGGTGTGGAAGTCCTGGCGCAGCACCAGGCCGTTGCGCTCCAGCTCGCGCAGGGTCTGGGCCAGCATCTTCTGCGAGATGCCGCCGATCCGGCACAGCAGCTCGGCATTGCGGGTCGGGCCGCCAGCCAGGGCCGAAAGGATCAGCACCGACCATTTCGACGCGACCAGCTCCAGCGCGTGGCGGGCCGAGCAGGTCTCGTCGAAGACATCCGGCGCGGAAGCAAAAGCGGGTTCGGGCCGGTCCGGGAGCGCCATGGTTACCTCAAGGTGCGTAATTGCGGGCCGCGGCCCCCTTCCCGATACATGGACTCCTATCGTGGATTGCAAGCCTCGTGAGGAGACAAATGAAGGCCCTGATCCTCAGTTCCAGTCCCCGGCGAGAGGGCAACTCCGCCGCCCTCGCCGGCGCCGTCGCGGCCGGGCTGGCCGAAGCCGGCCATGCCGCCGAGACCGTCCATCTGGCCGACGCCATCGACGGCTTCCTGCGCGACTGCCGGCAGTGCCGGCGGCCGGACGGCAGTTGCGCCATCGACGACGGGTATCGGCCGCTGTTCCTCGACCGGTTCCTCGGCGCCGACGGGATGGTCGTGGCCACGCCGATCTACTGGTACGGCATGTCGGCCCAGCTCAAGGCGTTCTTCGACCGGATGTTCTGCTACGTCGCCGCCTCCTACCCCGAAGCCGAGACGGTGAAGGCGCGGATGACCGGCAAGCGCATCGGCCTCGTGCTCAGCTCCGAGGAGGCCTATCCCGCGGTCTCGGCCGCGATCGTGCATCAGGTCCAGGAATACAGCCGGTACACCCGGTCGCGATTCGTCGGGGCGGTGCATGGCTACGGCAATGCCCGGGGCGAGGTGCGGCGCGACCCGCTGGACCCGCTGGCCGAGGCCCGCCGGCTCGGGCGCGGTTTCTTCGACCGCTACGCCTCGGACTACCGGATCGACACCGAGCGCCCCGCCCGGGTCTGGCCCGAAGCGGCGGCCGTGCCAGCCTGATCCGATCGGCCGCGAGGGCATCGCTCAAAAGCAGCGCGATGTTGACGGCCTTGCATTGCCTCTTCCGCCTGGCGGGAGAGGTCGGGCTCGCGGCCGACCAGATACGGCCAGCGACCGCATCCAAATCCGCCCATCGCAGCGGCTCGCACAGCGGGAACGACGACAGACGAAGCTATTCCGCAAAACGCCACAAGACCTACCGGCGCTAAGGCCACACCTTAGTATGGGTGGCGCAGGCCTGAGGTTCGATTCCTCGCCGCCCTGGCCATCACTACCCTCCTCCGAGGCTTCCGAAGCCGATTTGGGCCGGGGGCGCCCCCTTACTGCGGAGTGAGACCGTGCTGAACGCCATTGATCGCCGAGACTTCCTTCTGGGGCTGGCTGCGACCGGCGGCGCCGCCGTACTGGCGGCGAGGCCTGCCCGCGCCGCGGCGCCGGCAACCCCGGGCGCACCGGTCGCCGTCCCCCGAGCCCGCAACGTCGTGCTCGTGCACGGCCTGTTCGCCGACGGGTCATGCTGGTCGGAGGCGATCGGGCGATTGCAGGCCGCAGGGCTCAATGCCACGGCCGTCCAGAACCCGTTGACGACACTGCCCGAGGCGGTCGCCTCTGCCGAACGCGTGCTGGCGCGGCAGGATGGCCCGACGGTGCTGGTCGGCCATTCCTTCTCCGGCATGATCGTCACCGAGGCCGGCATGCATCCGAACGTCTCGGCGCTGGTCTATGTCGCCGCGCGGGCGCCGGACGCGGGCGAGGACTACACCGCCCTGGCCAAGACCTATCCGACGCCGCCGGCCACGGCCGGCATCGTCTTCGACGGCGATGAAGGACGTCTCAGCGAGGAGGCCTTCCTGCGGGATTTCGCGGGCGATCTGCCCGTGGCAAAGGCAAAGGTGCTCTACGCGGTCCAGGAGCCGTTCCAGAAGGCCCTGCTCACCGGCAAGACCACGCAGGCCGCGTGGCGATCGAAGCCGAGCTTCTATGCGGTGTCGACCGAGGACCGCACGATCAATCCCGATCTCGAGCGCTTCATGGCCAAGCGGATGGGCGCCAAGACCATCGAGGTGAAGGCCAGCCATCTGTCGATGATTTCCCATCCGGAGGTCATCACGCGGCTGATCCTCGAAGCCGCCGGACACGAAGCCTGACGCGCAAGCCGGTGGCTGGCCGATGTCCCGGCCCGGATCGCCGAGCATCCCGCCAGCAGGATCGACGAGTTCCCGCCCTGGCATTGCCGGCCGGCCCCGCGCAGCCAAGCCGCCTGGCCGAGACCTGTCCCTTGCGCATTGGCAGGCAGACGTGCGCAGCCCCCTCCCCCTGCCCCCCTCCCGCAAAGGGAGGGGGGCAGGAAAGGAGCAGGCTCAGCCGTTCTGAACAGGTCTCGCAAGCGGAAGAGCCAATCCGACTCTGCCCTATCCACCGCCGGAGGTGCTGCCAGCGATCGCCCTGATCCGACGTCCTCGCCCGGGTTGTGCCCGCCGCCCGGATGGGACAGGATCGCGCCGCGCCGAAGCGTGGCGCGCGGTTCCATCGCGTGGAGGAAGGGATGACGTCTCGCCTGTTCGGATCCGGCTGGACCTTCGGGGCGGCGCTGCTCCTGCCACTGCTGGCCGCCGGCCCGGCCCTGGCCGATTTCGGCTCCTGCGTCGCCGGCCTGGCCGAGTCCGCGGCGAAGGCCGGGGTCGACCGCGACGTCACCGCCCGCGCCTTCGACGGGCTGACCCAGCCAGATGACAAGGTGCTGCGCTTCCTGGAGGCGCAGCCGGAGTTCAAGACGCCGATCTGGGACTATCTCGCCTTCCTGGTCGATGACCAGCGCATCGCCGACGGCCGCGCCATGCTGTCGAAATACGGCCGGGTGCTGCAGCAGGCGGAGCAGCGCTACGGCATCGACCGCACCGTGATCGTCGCGGTCTGGGGCGTCGAGAGCGACTACGGCAAGGAGCGCGGCAACTACTTCCTGCCGCACGCCCTGGCCACGCTGGTCTGCGCCGGCGAGCGGCGCACCGATTTCTGGCGCGGCGAGCTGATGGCGGCGCTGAAGCTGGTCAGCGCCGGCGACCTGCGGCTGGACGAGCTGTACGGCTCCTGGGCCGGCGCCTTCGGCCAGACCCAGTTCATCCCGTCGACCTATCAGCGCCTGGCGGTCGATTTCGACGGCGACGGGCGGCGCGACCTGGTCAATTCGATCGCGGACGCGCTCGGCTCCACCGCCAACTACCTGAAGCGCTCCGGCTGGCAGGAAGGCCAGCCCTGGATGATCGAGGTCAAGGTGCCGGCCGGCTACAACGGGCCGACCGGGCGCAAGGACAAGGATCCGCTATCGGCCTGGGCCCGGCGCGGCGTCGTCCGCGCCGACGGGGCGCCGCTGTCCGGCAACGCCCAGGCCGGCCTGCTGCTGCCGGCCGGGCCGCAGGGGCCGGGCTTCCTGGTGTTCCGCAATTTCGACGCGATCTATTCCTACAATGCGGCGGAATCCTACGCGCTCGCCATCTCGACCCTGGCCCAGCGGCTGGCCGGCGGGCCGGCGCTGCGCACGCCGTGGCCGACCGACGATCCCGGCCTGTCGCGGGCCCAGCGCCTGCGGCTGCAGCAGTTGCTGCTGGCCCAGGGCTACGACATCGGCGGCCAGGCGGACGGCAAGATCGGCCCCGCCACCCGCGCCGCGATCTCGGCGGCGGAGCAGCGCCTGGGCATGCCGCAGACCGGCCGGGCCGGGCTCAAGGTGTATCAGGCGCTGGGGGGACAATAGTCCGGAAGCACGTCAGGGCCGGCGTGCAGCCGGCCCGCCTCTTCAATGCGACCAGAAGAGGTCGAAGCGGTCGTCGTCCTGGTCCGACTGGCACAATTTCGCATGGATCGGCCGGGACACGTGCGGGTCGCGAATCTGCACGTTATAGGCGACCGGCTGCTCCTCCCGCCGGCAGGCCCAGGCGCCGCCGATCTCGGTCTCGCCCGAATAGACCAGGAGGTCGGGCGCCTTCGGCGTGTCCGTGGCCCGCGGGTTCGGGACCAGACGGATCCGATCCTGGAACAGCAGCGTCCTGACCGGCCCCTCGATGACGTCCTGATTGCGGTAGAGCGTCCCGATACCGATCGTGGTCATGGCTGGTCCCTGGTGACAGAACTGCGCGTCAAGCCGGTCTGGACGATCGCCCTCGCGTAAACCGGTGCTCGACACCCGCCGCGCCGCGACGGGCTTAACATTCCATCAAAGAACTCCGCCAACGCATGAAGGTTCCGGTTGACAAAAGATCCGGCGTTTTTTAGTAAATTTTCCATCCACGCTACACTTCCACAGACGACAGACATGCGGAATCACGACAGTGATCGAGTTATCACTTCAGTCCTGATTCCGACCCGAAGAAAGGGGGGGCACCCCCCCTTTTTCGGCGCCGCTTTTCGGCCGAAACCTCATCCTGGTACGGACCAGGCAGCAGGACTAGGATTCCCGACCGCTCCCATCGTGGAAGACGCTGCCATGACGGCTGGTGAACAGACATCCCGCGCTCTGGTGATCGAGGACCAGGACCTGATGCGCCTGGCCCTGATCAGCGAGCTGAAGGCCGCGCTGCGGGACTGCATCGTCCAGGGTGCCGCGACCTGGGAGATCGCCTCCGGCCTGCTGCGCGAGCACAGCTTCGACCTGGTGATCATCGATCCGGGCCTGCCGGGCTTCGACCCGACCTCGCCGCAGCACCGGCTGGCCGTGGTCAAGGCGGTGGTCGACGCCTCGCCCGACGCGCTGCACATCGTCGTCACCGGATCGGACAGCGTCGAGGAGGGCGAGGCGTGCCGGGTGCTCGGGGCCAATGCCTATGTCGGCAAGACCGGCCTCGACCGCGACACGCTGTCCAGCATCATCGACGAGATCTCGGACACGCGGTTCTCGCTGTCGCTCTCCGCGGTCAAGGCGGTGACGCCGGAGTTCTATTATTCCGGCCTGACGCCGCGGGAGCAGGAGATCATCGATTTCATGCGCAGCCGGCCGAAGGGGGTCAAGCGCAAGGAGATCTACGAGAAGATGGGCGACCGGTTCGGCATCGACCCTTATACGGTGGAGAAGTACTACAAGCAGGCGCGCGCCAAGCTGCTGAAGAACGGGCTGTTCCCGAAAGGCGCCTGAGGATGACCGCCGCGCCCGATCCCCATCGTTTTCCTGGCCGGGCCGGCTGATGCTCCGCTTCTTCCACATGGCGCTGGCCGCCGCCGCGATGCTGGCCGCCGCCGGCGATGCCGCCGCGGCCCCGGCCGGCTACGAGGACCCTCACATCCTCCGGGTCGAGAGCTCTCCCGGACAGGCCATCGCCTCCTACACGCCGGAGCAGATCAAGACCGCCTTCCCGCAGCGGGTGATCGAGACCGGCACGCCGTGGAGCGAGGCCGGCGAGACCATCCGCTACCGCGGCCCGGACCTCAAGGACGTCCTGGCCCGGAGCGGCCTGGGCGAATCCGCCTCGATCGAGGTCTTCGCCTATGACGACTTCATCACCACCATCCATATGGACGAGATCAAGGACTACGAGCCGATCCTCGCCATCGAACGGGGCTGCTCGCCGGCGGATCACAAGAGCGGCCGGTGCGCCGACGGCCAGGACTTCCGGCCGCTCGACCTGGCGGATTCCGGGCCCTATTCGATCATCTGGCCGCTCGACCAGTTGCCCAAATCCTATACGGCAGGGCGCAACGCGATCTGGGTCTGGTTCGTCGTCGCCCTGCGGCCCGGCTCATGAGCAGGACGCTCAGGCGATGGCTGGACGTCGTGCCCTATCTCGGGCTGGCCGTCGCCATCCTGCTGGGCTCCTGGTCGTTCATGCGGTCCGAGCACTATCGCGAGGAGACCGATATCCTCCTGATGCAGTCCTATGAGGTGCAGTGGCGGGGCTCGCAGATCCGGGAGAGGCTGGCCAACATCGTCGGGCTGCTGCGCCTGTCGATGGCCACGGGAGATCGTGAACCGCAGCTGGCGCAGGAGGTCGGCCTGCTGCAGTTCAACATGGTGGCGCTGCGCAACCTGCAATATATCGACCACTTCCTCGACCCGCAGGACTTCGCCAGGCTCGACCGCAGCATCCAGACCATCCGGACCCGGATCCTGCCGAATATCAGCGCGGCGGCGAACGACCAGGAGTCGCTGGCCCTGCTGACCGATATCCAGCAGGACATGTTCCAGGTCTCGGGCACCACGGGTGCCCACAGCCGCACGCTGAACGAGACCGCCCATATCGCCGAGAACGCGCTGCGCAACGTGGCCATCTTCGTGCTGGCGCTGTCGGCCGTCATCGTGGTCGGGGTGATCATCCATCAGCAATCGATGATGGCGCGGCGCAAGGACCAGCAGATCCGCTCCTTCTCGTCGCTGTTCGCGCATATGACACGGTCGCGGGTCGTGGCGCTGGCGCTGTTCATCAAGAGCCTGCGCGACGGCGAGGCCCCTGATCCGGAGATGGTCGCCGCCGCCTCGCGGGCCGCGGCCGAGCTGGACAGCATCAACAACGGCCTGGTGAAGATCGCCTATTCGGCGAAGCCGACCCGGACCGTCGCGTTGCAGAGCATCCTCGACGCGCTGTCGCAGGATCACGGCGGGCGGATCCAGTTCGACGTCCCCGAGGAGGCGCGGGCCGCTTTGGTGGCGTCGCCGCAGTTCCACCTGATCCTGGACGAGCTGATCCGCAATGCCGAGCAGGCCGTCGCCGCGGCCGGGAAGCCGGACTCGCCGGTCGTCCTGCGCGCCCGGCTGACCCGGCGCTTCCCCTTCGGGCGCCGCCTGGTGCTCGAGGTGATCGACAACGGCCTCGGCATGTCGCGCGCGGTGCGCGCCAAGGCGGCGGAGCCGTTCTTCTCGATGCGGGCCGGCAGCCATGTCGGGCTCGGCCTGACCGGCTGCGCCGAGATGGTGAAGGCGCTGGGCGGCCGCTTCCGGATCGAATCCGCGGAAGGCCGCGGCACCTCGGTGCGGATCCTCTATCCGCTGCGCCGCGAGACCGGGACGACCTCAGCCTGAGGGCTGCCGCGTCCACTCCTCCTGCAGCATGGCGAAGACCAGCTCGTCGCCCCAGACGCCGTTGAACCGATCGTTCTGGACCAGATGCGCCTCCTGCCGCATGCCGAGGCGCCGGAGGACGTTGACCGAGCCGGTGTTCAGCGCGTCGCAACGGGCGAAGATGCGGTGGAAGCCGAACCGGCCGAAGCCGAGGCCCAGCACCGCCCGCGCCGCCTCGGTGGCATAGCCGCGGCCGGCCGCCTCCGGCGCGAAGGTGTAGCCCAGCTCGGCCTGCCGGGCCTCGCGGCTGATCCATTTCAGCACCACATCGCCGAGCAGGGCGCGGGTGGCACGGGCCTCGACCGCCAGCACCAGCTCGTCGCCCTCGCCCTCGAATTTCAGCGTGGCGAACCGCTCCAGCGCCGCCCGCGACTGCTCCGGCGTGCGGGGGTCGCGGTACAGATAGCGGGCGACCTCGGGCAGGCGGTGATAGCCGTGGAAGGCCTCGAAATCCTCCGGCACGAAGCGGCGGAGGATCAGCCTCTCGGTCTCGACCGGCACGATCGGATCCGGCATGCGGCGTTCCTGGGTGAGTCGGCGGGTGGAATCCGTCCTACAACCGGAAGCCCGGACGCTCAATGGTCTGCCCGGATCAGGCGGTTAGCGCCCGGCAGTCGGCCGCGGCCCAGCCGACGGTCACGGCCTCGCCCGCCGCCAGGGCCGGGCGGCCGTCGGCGTTCGGCAGCTTGAGCACGAAATCGTCGCGGCCGAGCAGCGACAGCCGGGCGCGGGTGTGGTCGCCGTGGAAGATCAGCTCCTCGATCCGGGCCGGGAAGCGGTTCGGCCCGGCCTCGGCGCCGGGCGACAGGCGCACCCGCTCCGGCCGGATCGACAGGGTGGCGCGGGCCCCCTGCCCGGCCGCCCCGACCGGCGTCGCCAGCACCGAGAAGCCGCCATCGACCGCCACCGTGCATTCGCCGCCCGCCAGGATCTCGACCGTCCCGGCCAGCTTATTGTTCTCGCCGATGAACTGGGCGACGAAAGCGGTCTCCGGCCGGTCGTACAGATCGTCCGGCGCCGCCAGCTGGTCGATCGCGCCCTCGTGGAACACGGCGATGCGGTCGGACATGGTCAGCGCCTCGCCCTGGTCGTGGGTGACATAGACCACGGTGACGCCCAGCGAGCGGTGCAGGTGCTTGATCTCGAGCTGCATGTGCTCGCGCAGCTGCTTGTCGAGCGCGCCCAGCGGCTCGTCCATCAGCACCAGCCGCGGCTCGAACACCAGGGCGCGGGCCAGGGCGACGCGCTGCTGCTGCCCGCCGGAAAGCTGGGCCGGGCGGCGGCCGCCGAAGCCGCCCAGCTTGACCATGTCGAGCGCGCGCTCGACCCGCTTCTCCGCATCCGCGCCGCCGATGCCGCGGACCTTGAGCGGGAAGGCCACGTTCTCGCGCACCGTCATGTGCGGGAACAGGGCGTAGTTCTGGAACACCATGCCGATGTCGCGGCGCCACGGCGGCAGGGCGTCGATCGCCTTGCCCTCCAGCAGGATGCGCCCCCGCGTGGGCGTCTCGAACCCGGCCAGCATCATCAGCGTCGTGGTCTTGCCCGAGCCGGAGGGGCCGAGCAGGGTCAGGAACTCGCCCTGCCGGATGGCGAGGTCCAGCCCACGCACCACCAGCGTCTCGCCGTCATAGGTCTTGGCCACGTCGACGAATTCGACGAAGGCCCCCGCTTCCCTGTCCGCCATGCCGTCCCTGTTCTTCGTTCGGTTGTGTGCCGTCTATCCGTCCAGCGCCTGCTCCAGATCCGCGATCAGGTCCTCGACCGCCTCGATGCCGATCGACAGGCGCAGCAGGTCGTCGGGCACGGTGCCGTCCTCCTTCTCGATCGTGGCGCGGTGCTCGATCAGGCTCTCGACCCCGCCCAGCGAGGTGGCGCGGATGAAGATGCGGACGCGCGAGATCGCGCGCAGCGCCGCCTCGCGGCCGCCCGCCAGGCGCAGCGACAGCATGCCGCCGAAGCCGCCCTCCATCTGCTGCGCCGCGATCTCATGCCCAGGGAACCCCGGCAGGCCGGGGTAGCAGACCTGCGCCACCGCCGGGTGGCCGTCGAAGCGCTCGGCGATGCGCTGGGCGCTGGCGCTGGCGGCGCGCACCCGCACGAACAGGGTGCGCATGCCGCGCAGCAGCAGCCAGGCCTCGAACGGACCGAGCACCGGGCCGGCCAGGAAGCGGATGCGGCCGATGCGCTGCCAGAGCGGGCTGTCCGCCGCCGTCACCACCGCGCCGGCGACCACGTCGGAATGGCCGTTCAGATATTTGGTGGCGGAGTGGACCACGAGGTCGGCGCCATGGGCGATCGGTTGGCACAGCGCCGGCGACGCCGAGGTGTTGTCGACCGCCAGCAGCGCTCCGGCCGCATGCGCGATGGCGGCGGCGGCGGCGATGTCGGTGACCGACCAGATCGGATTGGCCGGGGTCTCGACGAAGACCAGCTTCGTCACCCCCGGCCGGATCGCGGCGCGCAGGGCGTCGAGGTCGCCGGTGTCGACCATCTCGCAGTCCAGGCCCCAGGGGATCAGCAGCTCGCGCAGCAGCTTGCCGGTGCCGAAATACATGTCGCGCGAGCAGACGACGTGATCGCCCGGCGCCAGCGCCTGGAACAGCGCCGCGATCGCCGCCATCCCGGAGGCGAACAGCATCGCCCCGGCCCCACCCTCCAGCCGCGCCAGCAGCGCCTCGGCCTGCAGATAGGTCGGGTTGTCGTCGCGGCTGTAGCCGCGGCCGCCAACCTGGGCATAGGCGGCGTCGCGGGCATAGGTCGAGGACGGGTGGATCGGCGGCACGATCGCGCCGGTGTCGCCGCAGAGATAGCCGTCGAGGCGGGCGGCGAGGGTTTCGGGGCGGCAGGACGGCCGATCGACCATGGGAACTCCGATTGCCCTTCGGGTGTAACCCCGCTGACGCAACCCTGCAATCCATGGCAACGTGGCCAGGAGGCCGCGGGAGCTTGTTCATGAGTTTCGAGAACGGATTCGGGATCGATCTGGGGCTGGCCCCCGGCATGTGGGTGCGGCATCCGGGCCAGCCCGACTGGGGGCCCGGCCAGGTGCAGTCGGTGATCGGCAGCCGGATCACGGTGAATTTCGAGAACCGCGGCAAGGTGCTGATCGACGGCTCGGTGATCCGGCTGGAGCCGGCCGAGGAGGCGTAGGCGCAAGCTCCCCTCCTACCACCGTCATTCCCGCGAAAGCGGGAATCTCTCTCCAATTGCGAAGAGGTCCCGTGGCTGCGCAGCGGCACTTCGCGTCGCAGCGCGCACGGGATGGCGATCCAAAATCTACGGTAGTATTTAGTCAATTATGCCGACAGACCTGCAAGCTACAGATTTTCCGCTGGCGCGCTTTCTACGCTCCGCTATGATGGAAGCCCTTTATTTACAGTAAATGCAGGCAAAATCGATGCGCGTCGAGCTTCGCGGGATCGAGAAGCGGTTTCAGGAGTTCACCGCCCTGTCGGGGATCGGCCTCGACATCGAGGCGGGGCATCTCTGTGCGCTGCTCGGCCCTTCGGGCTCGGGCAAGACGACTCTCTTGCGCATCATCGCCGGGCTAGAACATGCCGACGCCGGCAGCTTGCGGATCGGCGGCACCGACATGTCGGCGGTCGATGTCCGCGACCGCCAGGTCGGCTTCGTGTTCCAGCACTACGCCCTGTTCCGGCACATGAGCGTGCTGGACAATATCGGCTTCGGCCTGAAGGTGCGGCCGCGCCAGACCCGGCCGGAGGCGGAGGCGATCCGCGCCCGCGCCCGGGAGCTCTTGGCCCTGGTGCAGTTGGAGAAATTCGGCGACCGCTACCCCGACCAGCTGTCCGGCGGCCAGCGCCAGCGCGTGGCCCTGGCCCGGGCGCTGGCGATCGAGCCGCGCATCCTGCTGCTGGACGAGCCCTTCGGCGCGCTCGATGCCCGGGTGCGCAAGGATCTGCGGCGGTGGCTGCGCGAGCTGCACCAGACGCTGAAGCTGACCACCGTCTTCGTCACTCACGACCAGGAGGAGGCGCTGGAGCTGGCCGACCAGGTGGTGGTGATGGACCACGGCCGGGTCGAGCAGATCGGCAGCCCGGCCGAGGTGTATGAGCGGCCGGCGACGCCCTTCGTCTACGAGTTCCTGGGCCAGGCTGTGCGCCTGCCCTGCCGCATCGGCCCCGACCGGGTGGATGTCGAGGGCGCGGTGCTGCCGCGGCCGGCGGGCTATGCCGGGCCGGACGGCGCCGGCGAGATCTTCGTGCGCCCGCACGACCTGGTGCCGCAGGAAGCGCGCAGCGACGCCTTCCCGATCGCGATCCGCAGCGTCAACGTCGTCGGCCCGCTGGTGCGGGTCGAGGCGGTGACCCAGCACGGCGCCATTCCGATCGACCTGGAATGGCACCGTCGCCAGCTGGCGGCCCGCCTGCCTGCCGCAGGGGAGACGCTGCAGGTCGGCGCCAGCCATTTCGGCCTGTTCCCGGCACGCCAGGCCGCCTGAGCATTCCTCCAAGGAGAATTTCGATGAAGCGTTCCTTCCTGGCGCTGGCCGTCGCGGCCGGCCTGTTCGGCGGCGCGGCCGCGGCGCAGGCCCAGACCACCATCCTCAACGCCTCCTTCGATGTCGGCCGCGAGCTCTTCGTCGACATCAACCCGGCCTTCCAGAGCTATTGGAAGGGCAAGTCGGGCCAGGATGTGACGGTCGAGCAGTCGCATGCCGGCACCTCGAAGCAGGCGCGGTCGATCCTGGAGGGGCTGCAGGCCGACGTCGTCACCTTCAACCAGGCGACCGACATCACGGCGCTGGAGAAGGGCGGCGCGGTCAAGCCGGGCTGGCAGTCGGCCTTCCCGAACGGCGCCTCGCCCTACTACTCCTTCCCCGCCTTCCTGGTGCGCAAGGGCAACCCGAAGGGGATCAAGGACTGGGGCGACCTGGCGCGCGACGACGTGCAGATCGTCTTCCCCAACCCGAAGACCTCCGGCAACGCCCGCTACACCTACCTCGCCGCCTATGCCTGGGCGCTGAAGGCCAATGGCGGCGACCAGGAGAAGGCCAAGGCCTTCGTCAAGACCGTGTTGTCGCATGTGCCGGTGTTCGACACCGGCGGTCGCGGCGCCACCACCACCTTCGTCGAGCGCGAGACCGGCGACGTGCTGATCACCTTCGAGGCCGAGACCCGCGGCATCCAGAAGGAATATGGCGACCGCGGCTTCGAGGTGGTGGTGCCGCCGACCAGCCTGAAGGCGGATTTCCCGGTGGCGGTGGTCGACAAGGTCGCCGATGCCCGCGGCACGGCCGAGGTCGCCAAGGGCTATCTCGACTTCCTGTACCAGCCGGCCGCCCAGGAAATCCTGGCCGAGCATTTCTACCGTCCGACCCTCGCCGAGGTGGCGGCCAAGCATCAGTTCCCGGCGATCACGCTGGCCACGGTCGACGAGGTGTTCGGCGGCTGGGACAAGGTGAATGCCGAGCATTTCGCCTCCGGCGGCATCCTCGACACCGTGTTCGTGAACCAGTGAGCCGGGCATCGATGCCTCTCATTTTCCCTTACCTCCGTCATTCCCGCGAAAGCGGGAATCTCCCTCGGTATTCGGTCGGCGAAGAGATCCCCGCTTTCGCGGGCATGACGGGTTCTGTTGTTCGGTTCGTGAGCTGAGGCGGACAGGGAATGACCAGCGTCGCCCTCGCCGCCCCCCGTCCCGCCCGGCGCCGGGTGCTGCCCGGCTTCCGGCTGACGCTGGGCTGCACGCTGGTCTACCTGGTGCTGATCGTGCTGCTGCCGCTGGGCGCCCTGGCGCTGAAGGCGGCCAGCCTGACGCCGGCCCAGTTCCTGGCCATCGTCACCTCGCCGCGCGCACTCGCCAGCTATGAGGTCACGCTCGGCATGGCGCTGGCGGCGACGCTGTTCAACGGCGTGGTCGGGCTGCTGCTGGCCTGGGTGCTGGTGCGCTACCGCTTCCCGGGACGGCGACTGCTGGACGCCATCGTCGACCTGCCCTTCGCCCTGCCGACCGCGGTGGCCGGCATCGCCCTGACCGCGCTGTTCGCCAAGAACGGCTGGTTCGGCGCGCCGCTGGCGGCGATCGGCATCCCGGTCGCCTACACCCCGCTGGGCATTGCCGTGGCCATGGCCTTCACCAGCCTGCCCTTCGTGGTGCGCAGCGTGCAGCCGGTGCTGGAGGATCTGGATGCGGGCGTCGAGGAGGCGGCCCGGACACTGGGCGCCGGCGACTGGTCGACCCTGCGCCATGTGGTCTGGCCGGCGATCCTGCCCGCCTTCCTGGCCGGCTGCAGCCTGGCCTTCGCCCGCAGCCTGGGCGAGTTCGGCGCCGTCATCTTCATCGCCGGCAACCGGCCGATGCAGACCGAGATCGCGGCGCTGCTGGTGTTCATCCGGCTCGAGGAATACGACTACGCCGCCGCCGCGGCGCTGGCGCTGACCATCCTGGCCGCGGCCTTCATCCTGCTGCTCGCCACCAACATCCTCCAGGCCCGGTTCCTGCGCCATGTCGATCGCCGTTGACCGCGACGCGGCCGTGACCGTCCCGTCGAATTCCGCCAGCGCCCGGCCACGGCGGTCGCCCCGCATCGGCGAGGGGCGCTGGACCCGGCGCATCCTGATCGGCCTCGCCCTCCTGGCCGCGGCGCTGGTGCTGGTGGCGCCGATCGCGGTGATCTTCGCCCAGGCCTTCTCCGCCGGCCTGGCGGTCTTCGCCCGCAACATCGGCGAGCGCGAGACGCTGCATGCCATCGGCCTGACCGTGACCACGGCGCTGATCGTGGTGCCGGTCAACACCGTGTTCGGCGTCATGGCGGCCTGGGCGATCGCCAAGTTCCAGTTCCGCGGCCGGCGCCTGCTGACCACGCTGGTCGAGATCCCGTTCTCGGTGTCGCCGATCGTGGCCGGCGTCGTGTACCTGTTCCTGTACGGCGCCAACGGCCTGTTCGGCCCCTGGCTGCAGGACCACGGCATCCGCCTGATGTTCACGCCCGTGGCGATCGTGCTGGTCAGCCTGTTCGTGACCTCGCCCTATGTGGCACGCGAGCTGATCCCGCTGATGCAGGCGCAGGGGCGCGACGAGGAGGAGGCGGCGGCGACGCTGGGCGCCCATGGCTGGCAGACCTTCTTCCGCGTCACCCTGCCGAACATCAAATGGGCGCTCTTGTACGGCGTGGTGCTGTGCAACGCCCGGGTGATGGGCGAGTTCGGCGCCGTCTCGGTCGTCTCCGGCCACATCCGCGGCCAGACCAACACGCTGCCGCTGCAGATCGAGCTGCTGTACAACGACTACAACGCCGTCGGCGCCTTCGCCGCCGCCTCGACCCTGGCGCTCTTGGCCCTGGTGACGCTGGCGGCCAAAGCGCTAGTCGAGCATCATAGTCGCCGCGCCGGCCGTCCGGAGCATTGAGCCTCGACAGTTCCCGGCAGGTCGAGCCGGTTACTCCACCATCACCGTGTCGAACTCGGCGAGCGTGGCATGCAATTCGGATCTGTCGGGCAGCCGCCGCAGCTTGGCGATGAGCCGATCAAGCCTCGGCGTCAGGAAAATCAGATAGCGGCCGGGCTCCGTCACCCGATAGGTGTGCGCCACGCCGGCGGGTACGAAGACCGTGGTTCCTGCGGGGGCATCGACCTCCCGATCCAGAAATCGGAACCGCAGCGATCCCTCCAGCACGTGCCATGCCTCATCGTCCGATCGATGGATGTGCAGATAGGAGGGGCCGGAATCCGTCCATTCCTGGACGACCAGAGATGCGCCGACTGCGGAGATCGCCGGGGAGCCAGGCCTGGCAATCATCGCGTCGCGCATTGTACCGAATGACGACGACATGGCAGATCTCCCCTTCGTCGGCGTCGGCCTGATGACGCGGGCGACGACGCTTGCCAGTTCGGAGATCGCATCGGCGAGACGATGAATCCAGTGATATGATTTCAGCGATATGGTGAAGGAAATCGACCTCTCTCGCGCTGACCTCAATCTCCTGGTCCTGTTCGAGGTCATCTTGAAGGAGCGGCATATCGGGCGCGCGGCCGAACGGTTGAACCTTTCGCCGTCGGCGGTCAGTCACGGCCTGGGGCGCCTGCGGCGGCTTCTCAATGACCCGCTTTTCCTGCGGACGCCCAAGGGCGTGGTTCCGACCGCCCGCGCGACAGAGCTGGCCGAGCCGATCGCCGATAGTCTCGCACGGGTCCGGGGCGTTCTCTCGACCGCCGAGCCCTTCGATCCGGCCACGTCCACGCGCCGTTTCACACTTGGCGCGCCCGATGGCCTCGCGGCGGTGATCCTGCCCGCGTTGCTCGCCGAATTGCGGAGCGTCGCTCCCCGCATCGATATCAGCATTCGCCAGTTGCTCCCTCCGCAGAGAGGTCGAGCGGTTCAGCGCGCCTGGGACCCCGTCCTCGCCGAACTGGAGGCGCGCACCATCGACATCGCGATCGTTCCTCTCGACGACATCCCCGCCAGATTCGTCGAGCACACCCTGTATGAGGAAGACTTCGTCGTCGTGATGCGCGTCGGACACCCGTTTGCCGATGCCCCGACCTTGGATCGGTACTGCGGGATGCAACATCTGATCGTGTCGCTGACGGGCGACCCTCACGGCCTGTTCGACGAGGCCCTCGCCAGGGAGGGGCGCTCGCGCCGGGTCGCGCTGACGGTCCCGGCCTTCATGCAAGCCCTCGCAATCGTCGCGGAGACCGACCTGATCGCCGCCTTGCCGAGGCGGCTCGTGGCCACTCATGCGCGCCGCCTGGGCCTGACCACCACCGAGGTGCCCTGGCCGTTGAGACGGGAACGGGACAGGATCCGCGCCATTGCGACCAAGGCCGCCATGACGGACTCGGGCGTGGCATGGCTCTTCAGCATTCTGCGACGAACGCAGCAGGTCACCCAAGCTGTTTGAATGGATCTCAGGCCGGCGTCAGGACGTGGATGGCGCGGCCGGCGACCAGGTCCCTGGTGCGCTCGCCATAGGCCTTCATGTGCGGGGCGACGGAATGCGCCTTCAGGGCCTCCGGGTTCTCCCACTTCTCGACCACGACGAAGGTGTCGTCGCCGAAGCGGTCGGGGCTGCCCTCGGCATCCACCGCCGGGCCGTATTCGATGCAGCCCTGCTCGGCATGGACCTCCGGGATGATCTTGCGGAATTCCGCCAGAAGGGCGGCGCGCTTGCCCGGCTTGGCGGTGATCAGGGCGATGACATGGATCACGTCGAGACTCCGTGGTTTTGTCCGATCTTATCGCCCTGATCGTACGAACCGCCAGCCTTCGCTACGGCCGCACCGCCGTGACCTCGATCTCGACCAGGTAGCCGGGATTGACCAGAGCCGCCACCTGCATCGCCGAGCGGGCCGGCAGGTTCGGCTGCGCCGCCGTGCCGTAGAACTGGCGGTAGCCCTCCATGAAGCCGGTGAAGTCCATCTTGCCCTCCTTGGCCGCGTCGCCGACCAGGAAGACCTGCATCTTGACCACGTCGCCGAGGCCGAGGCCGAGGTCCTTCAGTGTCTTCTCGATCGACGTCAGCACGGCGACGGTCTGGGCCTTGGTGTCGCCATAGGCGGCGACGGTGTTCTTGGCCGCGTTGGGATCGGCCACCGGCGGCACCGCGCCGCTGACATAGACCGTGGTCTTGCCGGCCGGCACCTCGACCGCCCGGGCGATCGGAAAGTCGGAGTTCGGGATCTTGTGGCGGATCACGTCCTGCGCCGCGGCCGGGCCGGCCGCCAGCAGCGCCAGGCCGATCGCGGCCGTCATCGTCTTCTTGGTCACGGGTCTTTCCCCTTCAAGCGGGCAGGTCAGTTGCGGGCGTCGGCGACGTCCTGGGCGGTCACCGGGTCGGCATAGGCATTTCCGAAATTCGTGCGCAGGTAGTTCACCACCGCGGCCACCTGGTCGTCGGTCATCATCCGGCCCACCGGCGGCATGCCCTTCAGGCCATGGACCACGACATGGATCGGATAGGCCCCGGCCTCGAGATTGGCGTTCCTGGCCAGGGCCGGGTAGTGCCCGGCGCCGGCCGCGCCCTGCCCCGCCGGCATGTGGCAGGCCTGGCAGACATTGGCGAACAGCGCGGCGCCGTCGGCCTCGGCGAAGGACGAAGCCGGGCTGAGCATCGGGGCGTCCTGGGCACCCGCGGCCGTGGGCAGCAGCAGGAGGATCGCAGCCAGCCGGGCGGCGGAACGGAGGGTCATGGCGGAAATCCTGGGGGATGGGTGGGCGGTCATGCGGCGATCACCCGATGGTGCAGCCGCTCGATCGCGTTCAGGGCCGAGAGGATCGCCCCCTCCTGCCAGGCCGGGATGTAGGAGGCGTGCTCGCCGGCCAGCACGATGCGGCCGTCGATCTGGCACAGGTTGTCGTAATGCTGGGCTCGAGTCTCGTCGGTCCAGTCGCCGGCGCAGCCCAGGGTGAAGGGCACCCGGTGCCAGGCGACGGAGATCCCGGTCTCGAACTCCGCCGCGTATTGCGGGTGGATCTGCTGGCCGTACTCGACCGCGCGACGCACCCGTTCGGCCGGGTCCATGGCGGTGAACTCGTAGGAGTTCGGCCCGTTCCAGCTATAGGCGCCGAGCAGCACGCCCTTGCCGCCGAGATTGTAGCCGGTGCTGGGATAGGAGATCTGGCGGATCGGCAGGTCGGTGTAGCTGATGCCGCCGTAGATCGCCTCGTCCTCCTCCCAGAAGCGGCGCTTGAACTGCAGCCCGACCTTGACCGAGGAGGCATAGGGCACGGCCTCGATCGCCGCCTGCATCCTGGCGCCGACATCGATCGGGATCTGGCTGAGCACGGTCAGCGGGATGGTGCAGACGCACCAGTCGGCCGTGGCCTGCAGCGGGCTGCCGGGGCTCTTCGTGTCCTCATAGGTCACGGTCACCCCGCCCTCGCCCTGCTGGATCCGGGTGACCTTGGCGTTGTAGCGGATCAGGCCGCCGAGCTGCGCGGCGAAGGCCTTGCCGATCATGTCCATGCCGCCGACCGGCTGGAACATGGTGGTCTGGAACTCGTAGAGGGCGAAGCTCTGCAGGCTGCGCCACAGCCGCGAGGACAGGATGTCGGACAGACCGATCGGCTCGCCCGGCACCGGCTCGGCGCCCAGCCCGCCGCCGGCGTCCTTGGCATAGCCGCGGAAATCGGCCGAGGTCTCGCCGGCCTTGTAGGCATAGTCCTTGTCCAGGGCGCCCCAGGCCTTCAGCGCCTGCAGCAGGATCTCGCGATCCTCCGTCGACACCGCTTCGTCCAGCTTGCCCTGCTGCGTCGCTTTGGCCAGCAGTTCGGAGACATGGCCCTGGAAGTCGGTCTTGATGTCGCGGATGCGCTGCGGCTTGCCGCCGAAGCCCTTGCTGTTGTGCAGCAGCGCGTTGTGGTTGAGCTGCTGGAACGGCTCCAGCGCCACGCCCAGGCGCCGGCAATAGGCCAGCACGCCGTGATGATGGTACGGGATGCGCCAGGGACCGGGGTTGATGTACAGCCCCTGGTCGAAGCCGCAGGTCTGGGTGGTGCCGCCGAGCTCGGTGTAGCGGTCGCCGCCGCGCAGCGTCCAGTTGCGGCCGCCCGGCCGGTCGTTGAACTCCAGCAGCTGGACCGAATAGCCGGCCTGGCGCAGCTCCAGCGCCGCGGTCATCCCGGCTAGGCCGGCACCGAGCACCAGCACCGAGGCGCCCTTCGGGTCGCCGCTGAGATCGGCCGGCCCCTTGTAGCCGGACTCCGCCGCCAGGCCGAGGCTGGTCATCGCCTGGTACATGGCGGCGCTGCCCGCCGTCATCCCGATCAGCGACAGCAGGCCGCGGCGGCTGACGCCGTCCCCCTGTTCCTCTTGCATCGTCTTGCCCCTTCGACAGTCGCGGCGGAGCGATCCGGCCGCGGATGACGACAGCAGCAAGAACGATGCCAGAATGGGAAAGCCGCGTCTCCGGCGCCGCGAGGGCCGGTCAGGCTCTCATCCGGTGCCGAAGCAAAAGGCACCGGATCAGGCAAATATTAGGCAGTGGTCAGCCCAGGATTCGTCTTGAATTTTCGGCAAATCAGCCAAGGATTCAAGCATTCACCAGATCGACCGTGAACGCCGCCGGCTGGCGCAGCGTCTGGTAGACCACGCAGTAGCGCTCGGTCAGCTTCAAGAGGGTGGCGCGCTGCTCCTCAGTCAGATCGCCTTCGACCGCGAAGTGCAGGCGGATGGCGCGGAAGCCCACGGGCGCGTCCTTGGCCACGCCGAGCGTGCCGCGGAAGTCCAGGTCGCCTTCGGCCGAGACGGTGCCGCCGGTGATCGGTAGAGCCAACGCTGTCGCCACCGCCTTCAGCGTCACCCCGGCGCAGGCCACCAGCGCCTCCAGCAGCATGTCGCCGGAGCACAACGACAGGCCGTCGCCGCCGGTCGCCGGGTGCAGCCCGGCCTCGGCCAGGGCGCGGCCGGTCTCGACCTTGCAGGTCACCCCCTCCTCGCCCAGCCGCCCCTTGGCGCGCAGGGTGATCAGGGCCGCGTCCGGCGCCTCGCGATACTTGTCCTTCAGCGGCGCCTGCAAGGCGCGCAGCGAATCCGCATCCATCGTCGTCTCTCAGATCGTGACGGGCACGGCCGAAGCCCGGGCCCCTGCGGCGCCCGCATCGCGGCCGGCCGCAGCATCCCGCGGCGGCGCCAGGGAGGATAGCACGGCCTCGCGCAGCCGCAGCAGCTCCGGCGCCCCTGCCCGCTCGGATCGGGCCAGCGGCACGGCGATGTCAGCAGCGATCCGGCCGGGGCGGCCGGCCAGCACCACCACGCGGTCGGCCAGGGCCAGCGCCTCGTCGATGTCGTGGGTCACCAGCACCAGGGTGGGCTCGAGCCAGTCGCGGATCTCCAGCAAATGGCGGTGCAGGTCGCGCCGGGTGAAGGTGTCGAGCGCGCTGAACGGCTCGTCCAGCAGCAGCACCTTGGGCCGGGCGACCAAAGCGCGGGCGATGGCGACGCGCTGGGCCATGCCGCCGGAGAGCTGGCGCGGCCAGGCATCGGCAAAGCCCGAGAGCCCCACCCGGGCGATCGCCTCGGCCGCCAGACGCGCGGCCTCGGCCCGGGACAGCCGGCCGAGGCCGAAGCGGATATTGGCCTCCACCGTCAGCCAGGGCATCAGCCGGGGCTCCTGGAACACCACGCCGACATCCTCGCCCGGCCCGTCCACCGGATGGCCGGCGACCGCGAGCGTGCCGGCGGTCGCCCGCTCCAGCCCGGCGATCAGGCGCAGCAGCGTGCTCTTGCCGCAGCCGCTGGCGCCGACCACGGCGACGATGGCGCCGGACTCGACGGCCAGGTCGATGCCGGCCAGGGCGTCGAGCCCGGTCGGATAGCGCTTAGCGACGCCCTGCAGCGACAGCATGGTCACGCCCCCTCCGGACGGAAGCCGTCCTGCCAGCGCACCAGCCGGGCGCCGAGCGACGCCAGGGCCATGTCGCTGAGCTTGCCCATCACGGCGAACAGCAGGATCGCGGCCAGGATGGTGGCCGGGCGGCCGGTCATCTGGCCGTCGACCAGCAGATAGCCGAGGCCCTTGCTGGCGCCCATGAACTCGGCCGCCACCACGAACATCCAGCCCAGGCCGAGGCCGCCGCGCAGGCCGGTGATGTAGGTCGGCAGCGCCGCCGGCAGCAGGATCCGGCGAACCAGGTCCCAGGTGCCGAAGCGGTAGATCCGCCCGACCTCGACCAGCTTGCGGTCGACCGAGGCGATGGCGCCGGCCAGGGTCAGGTAGACCGGGAAGAACACGCCGACCGCGATCAGCAGCACCTTCGGCGTCTCGAAGATGCCGAACCACAGGATGAACAGCGGCACCCAGGCGATCGACGGGATGCTGCGCAGCGCCTGGATGGTCGGGTCCAGCAGCCGGCGGGCCAGCGGCCAGACGCCGGTGGCAGCGCCCAGCACCGTGCCCGCGGCGGCGCCGAGCAGGAAGCCCCACCAGACGCGCCACAGCGTCACCAGGATGTGGTCCAACAGCACGCCGCGCGCTGCCAGGTCGCCCAGCGTCTTCAGGATCTGCGACGGCGGCGGCAGCAGGCGGGTGGAGACCACGCCGAGGGCGGCCAGCACCTCCCAGCCCAGCGCCAGCCCGACCGGCAGGATCAGCCCGACAACGACGGTGCCGATCGCGCCGGCGACGCGCGGCTCGCGGAGATCGGTTGCGCTCGCGGCGGGGTCGAGGCTGGCCATGGCTACTGCGCCAGTGCGGTCTTGAAGCGGGCATCGAGCAGCGCGTCGACCGTGGCCGCGACATCGACCGAGGCCTCGATCACCCCGGCCTTCTGCAGCGCAAGCCCGGCGGCCAGGATGGTGTCGCGCTTCGGCGCGTCTATCGCCGGGCCGGAAAGGTCGGTGCGCTCCAGCTGCTTCGCCGCCGCCGCATCGGTCAGGCCGGCGGCCTGGACCAGGGCGGCGCGCAGCTCGTCCGGATGGGCCAGGGCATAGGTTCGCGCCTGCTCATAGGCGCGGATCACCGCCTCGACGATCTCCGGATGGTCGGCGGCGAACTGTTCGTTCACGTTCAGCACGCCATAGGTGTTCAGCTCGGGCTTGCGGTAGAACAGCCGTGCCCCCTGCTCCAGCTCCGCCTGCGCCATCATCGGATCCAGCCCGGCCCAGGCGTCGACCTGATGGCCGATCAGGGCGTTGCGGCCGTCGGCGTGCTGCAGCAGCACCACCTCGATGTCCTGCTCCGCCAAGCCGTGATCGGCCAGGGCGCGCAGCAGGAAGATATAGGGGTCGGTGCCGCGGGTGACGGCGACGCGCTTGCCCTTCAACTCCTCGACCGACTGGATCGGGCTATCGCCATTGGTGACCAGCGCCGTCCATTCCGGCCGGGAGTAGGAGTAGACGGCCTTGATCGGGCTGCCGTTGACCCGCGCCAGCAGGGCCGCGGCGCCGGCGGTGGAGCCGAACTGGACGCTGCCGGAATTGAGGAACTCGATCGCCTTGTTGCTGCCGGCGCTTTGCACCCAGGTCACCGACACGCCCTGCGGCTTGAGCGCCTCCTCCAGCCAGCCCTTGTCCTTCAGCACCAGGCTGACCGGGTTGTAATAGGCCCAGTCGAGGGTGATGCCGGACACCGGATCGGCGGCCCGGCCGAGTGCGGGTGCGAGGGCGGCAACGACGATCGAGCCGGCCAGCAGCAGGCGGCGCGACAGGGTGATCATGGTCGGTCCTTTCGGTCGGCTGGATCCACGATCCCGGCCCGTTGATCAGAGAATAGCTTACGATATTTTGGAAAAAGCTTTCATAAAAATACAAAAATTCTCCGTAACTCTATAGTGCTCTCGACAGACGGGATTCACTTCGGCATAATGAACAAATTGGGAACAAATTGACCGAAATGCCATGGACGACCACATCGTCGCCGCCCTGTGGCACGCCTTCGATAAACGCGACTGGGCCAGCGCCCTCGGTTTGTTGGCCGACGACTTCGTGGCGGACTGGCCGCAGACCTGCGAGCGCGTCCGTGGCGCCGACGCTTTCATTGCTCTCAATGCCAATTATCCCGGCCGCTGGCGCTGCCATCTGCGGGAGCTGATCGAGGCAGGCGAGCGGGCGGTCTCCTGGGTGCTGCTGACCGACGGCAACGACATTGTCCACACCGTCTCGCTGTACCGCCTGCGCGACGGCCAGATCACCGAAGCGGTGGAGGTCTTCGCCGATTCCGGCGAGCCGCCCTACGACCGCAGCCGCTGGACCGAGCGCTACGAGCTGAAGCTGCCGACGGGCTGAGGTTGGGTTCGCGGACGCGCCCCCGACCTGCTCGCAAGCTCTGCGTTCAGCAGGCGACCGTCAGCTCGACATACTCGGCCCGCATCGGATTGTCGCCCGGGGCGACGTTGGTGACCTTGCAGGCCGAGACCTGCTCGATCGCCTTGCGCTCGGCGGCGCGGACCTTGGCCGGGGATGGGCCGATCAGGCTCGGCCCTACCAGCCAGGCGCCCCAGACCGACTCCGACAGTCGAGTGACGCCGATATCGAGGCCGTTCACCGTCAGCGTCCGCGACAGAACGACAGCCTGCTCGCTCGGCGGTTGCTGCGCGCAACCGAGGAGCGCCAGCGCGATCAGCGCCGGAAGACCGTATCTCACCTGAACCCCCGAAGGTGCTTTTTCCTTTGCGGCAGACGATATCAGGTTGTCGCCGAAGGATTCCAGTCGGCTCGTGCAAGAACTCGCTCGGCCAACAAATGATACAATCCATGCCGCAGCACCAGCCTCGACCCTGCCCAGGCCAGGCCGACGGCTGGGATCAGGATAGCGAGGCCGCGGGATTCACCGGTCATCTCCGCCAGCAGCACCAGCGCGGTGACCGGCGAATGGGTGACGCCGGTCAGATAGGCGGCCATTCCGACCAGCATCAGCGACGGCACCAGCTCCGGGCCGACCAGCGGCGCGAAGATGGCGCCGAAGCCGGCGCCGACCGAGAGCGAGGGTGCGAACAGGCCGCCCGGAATGCCGGCCGACGACGCCAGGGCGGTGGCGGCGAACTTGGCCGGGAAAAACCACCAGGCGAGGCTGTGCCCGCCTTCCAGGGCCAGCCGCGTCGGCTCGTAGCCGGTGCCGAAGGTGGCGCCGCCGGCGGCCATGCCGATCAATCCGGCGACCAGGCCGCAGCTGGCGGCGGCGGCCAGCACCGACCAGCGGCCGAACCGGGCGAACAGCCACGGCAGCAACCGGGTCAGCGCCAGGACGCAGCGGCCGAACAGGCCGCCGAGGATGCCGGCCAGCACCGCGACCAGCAGGAAGACCGGGATCGCCCCCGCGGCGAAATCGAGCGAGTGGCGGCCGAAATAGGTGTAGTCGCCGAGCACGGCGATGGCGACGGCGGAGGACAGGAAGATCGCGGCCAGCACGGCCATGCGGTTGCGGATGTCGAAGCCGCCGACCAGCTCCTCCAGCGCGAAGACGATGCCGGCGAGCGGGGTGTTGAAGGCGCCGGCCAGCCCGGCCGCGCCGCCGGCGGTGATCACCCGCCGCAGCCGCGCCGGGGTGGCGTGCGGCGTGAGCCAAGCCAGGATCACGGCCCCGACCTGCACGGTCGGCCCCTCGCGCCCGATCGAGCCGCCGCAGGCCAGCCCGACCAAGCAGAGCAGGATCTTGCCGATGCCGGTGCGGACGTCCAGCTGGGTCGGCACCAGCTCCAGCGGCCGGCGCATCGCGGCGATGCATTGCGGGATGCCGCTGCCGGGCGCCGCCGGGAACCATCGCTGCGCCGCCAGGGCGGAGACGCCGAAGCCGACGGCACCGAGGATCGGCGCCAGCCACAGCCGGCCGTCGGTCAGCCAGAAGAAGAAGCTCTGCGCCTCATCCGCGGCCCATGCGAAGGCGACGGCCATGCATCCGACCAGGATGCCGCCGACGGCGAACCGCATCATCCGGCGCAGACGCGGCGGCGACAGCAGGCGGCGAAGGGTTCTTGGCGTCAGATCCGGCGCGGGGCCGGCCGGATGCGTCATGCCCCGACGGGGGCAGGCTCCTTGCCCTCGGGCTGGGCGACCCGGAAGCTCTCGCCGCAGCCGCAGCGATCGACCTCATTCGGGTTGTTGAACACGAAGCGGGCGCCGAACTCTTCCTGGACCCAGTCCATCTCGGTGCCGAGCAGGAACATGATCGCCGAGGGATCGATCAGGACGGTCACGCCCTTGCTCTCGACCACGTCCTCGAACTTCTTCCGCTCCTCGGCATATTCCATGAAGTAGCTGAGGCCCGAGCAGCCGCGCGCCTTGACCCCGACCCGCAGGCCCAGGATCGGCTTCGGCGACTTCGCGATCAGCTCGCGCACGCGGTCGGCGGCGCGATCGGTCAGAGAAATCGGCGGCGGTAGGGCGCGCATCAGGTCACCTCGTGTCCTCGACCCTCAAGATGGGCCGATTGCAGAAAGGATTCAACGGTCTGCGGCTGCAATGCAGGTCGTCACGGGCAAACCGGCCCGTCCCTCTCACATGCCCAGCGCCAGCCGGGCGTCCTCGCTGGCACGCTCGATCGACCAGGGCGGATCCCAGGTCAGGGTCACCTTGGCCTCGGTCACGCCGGGAACCGACAAAGCCCCCCGCTCCACCATCACGGGCATCGAGCCGGCGACCGGGCAGTTCGGCGCGGTCAGCGTCATGTCGATTCCGACCTTGCCGTCCGGCGACACGTCGACGCGGTAGATCAGCCCGAGCTCGACGATGTTGACCGGCAGCTCGGGGTCGAACACCAGGGTCAGGTTGTCCATCACCGCAGAGCGGGTGGCCTCGACGTCGAGCGGGTATGAGACCTTCGACAGCGGCGTGCGGACATGGATCCAGTCCGGCTCCGGCAGGTCGAGCGTGCCGGCGCGCATGAAGTCGTGAAGGCCGAGGCCGTCGTCGGGGAAACTGCTCATGATGTCGCCTCCCGCGCGGCCAGGTGGCGCCGCGCGATCTCCTTGATCCGTTCGACCATCGAGGCCAGCCCGTTGCGGCGGCCGCTGGTCAGATGGGTATCGAGGCCGAGCCGGGTGAACAGGCCGCGCAGATCCATCGCCGCCACCTCCTCCGGCCGGCGCCCGGAGAACACGCCGGTGACGATGGCGATCAGCCCCTTGACGATGCGGGCGTCGCTGTCGCCCTGGAACACGATGTGGTCCGGCGCCTGATCCTCGGGCCGGGCGATCAGCCAGACCTGGCTCTGGCAGCCATGCACCTTGTTGGCCTCGACCCGCTCCGCTTCCAGGAAAGGCGGCAGTGCGTCGCCCAGGCTGATGATGTAGGCGTAGCGCTCCTCCCAATCGTCGAGGAGGGCGAAGTTCTCCTCCAACTCGTCCTGGGACAGCTGCATGGTCATTTCCCGAACAGCTTGACCACCTTGCCCAGCGCCTCGGCCATCACGTCGATCTCGGCCTTGGTGTTGTACAGGGCGAAGGAGGCGCGCGCCGTCGCCGGCAGCTGCAGCCGCTCCATCAGCGGCTGGGCGCAATGGTGTCCGGCCCGCACGGCGACGCCGGCCTGGTCGATGATGGTGCCGATGTCGTGCGGATGGGCGCAGTCCATGGCGAAGGAGATGATCGAGGCGCGCTCCCGCGCCCGGCCGACGATGGTCAGGCCCGGCACATGCGACAGCCGCTCGACGCCGTAGTCCAGCAGGTCGCGCTCATGCGCGGCGATGGTGTCGAGGCCGAGCGCGGTGACGTAGTCGATCGCCGCCTTCAGCGCGATGGTCTGGGCGATGGCCGGGGTGCCGGCCTCGAACTTGGCCGGCAACTCGGCGAAGGTGGTGCCGGAGAAGCTGACGGTGCGGATCATCTCGCCACCGCCCTGCCAGGGCGGCATCGCCTCCAGCAGCGCCTCGCGGCCGTACAGGATGCCGATGCCGGTCGGGCCGTACAGCTTGTGGCCGGAGAAGGCCAGGAAATCGCAGCCCAGCGCCTGGACGTCCACCGGCATGTGGGTGATCGCCTGGGCAGCGTCCAGCAGCACCTTGGCGCCGACCGCATGCGCCTGCTCGATCACCGCCTTGACCGGGACGATGGTGCCGAGCGCGTTCGACATGTAGGTGATCGAGACCAGCTTCGTCCGCGGCGACAACAGCGTCTCGAACTCGTCGAGCAGGAAGTTGCCCTCGTCGTCGATCGGGGCGACCTTGAGGACCAGCCCCTTCTCCTGCGCCAGCAGCTGCCAGGGCACGATGTTGGAATGGTGCTCCAGCACCGAGACGATGATCTCGTCGCCTTCCTTCAGGAAGGCGCGGCCGTAGCTCTGGGCCACCAGGTTGATCGCCTCGGTGGTGCCGCGGGTGTAGATGATCTCCTTGATCGAGGCGGCGTTGATGAAGCGCTTCACCGCCTCGCGCGTCGCCTCGAAGGCGTCGGTCGCGGCGCCGCTGAGATAGTGCAGGCCACGATGGACGTTGGCGTATTCCTGCTCGTAGACGTGGCTCTCGGCGTCGATCACCGAGCGCGGCTTCTGCGCCGAGGCGGCGTTGTCGAGATAGACCAACGGCTTGCCGTAGACGGTGCGGGACAGGATCGGGAAATCCGCCCGCACGGCGTTCACGTCATAGGCGTTGATGCCGCTGGCATGGAGCCGCGTATCCATCGGACCTAACCCTCCTGGTGCCGCGCGGCGAGCCACAGCCCGACCGCGGCCTCGAACTCGTCGCGGACCGCCTCGTCAGCGACCTCCTCCAGCGCCTCGCGCAGGAAGGCCTCGACCAGCATGGCCCGGGCCGCGCGCTCGTCGATGCCGCGGCTGCGCAGGTAGAACAGCGCCTCGGCGTCGATCTCGCCAACCGTGGCGCCGTGGCTGCACTTGACGTCGTCGGCGTAGATCTCGAGCTCGGGCTTGCTGTCGATCTCGGCGGTGCGCGACAGCATCAGCGCCCGGTTCAACTGGTAGCCGTCGGTGCGCTGGGCATCGCGGCGGACGATGATCTTGCCCTGGAAGACGCCCCTGCCCTTGCCGTCCAGCACGCCCTTGAACACCTCGCGCGACCGGCAGTCCGGCACGGCGTGGTCGATCAGAGTGGTGGTGTCGATGTGGCGGGCGCCGTCCGCCAGATAGGCGCCGGTGACATGGCCGTTGCCGCCGCGGCCGGTGAAGGTCGCGACCACCTCGGTCCGCGCCAGGTCGGCGCCGAGGCTGAGGGTGAAGCTGTCATAGGTGGCATCGCGGCCGATGCGGGCGCTGCCGTTCAGCAGATGCACCGCGTTCAGCCCCTCGCTCTGGCGCCGGTAGTGGCGCAGCCGGGCGCCGTCGCCGATCTCGGCATCGACCACCGCATTGGTGAAATAGCCGGTGTCGTCGGTGCCGTGATAGGCCTCGATCAGCGTCGCCTGGCTGTTGGCGCCGACGAGGACCAGGATGCGCGGATGGCTGGCCACCGCCGCGTGGCCAGGCGCGGTCAGGAAGACCAGGCGGATCGGCGCCTCGATCACCGCGCCGGGCGCGATGCGCAGCACGGCGCCGTCCTCGACCAGAGCGGTGTTCAGCTCGACCAGCGAGGCTGCATCGGCGGCCGCGGCGAAACGCGATTCGACCTCGGCGTCGCCGGCCTCGAGCGCCGCGGCGTAGCCGTCGAGGCGCAGCCCCTTCGGCAGGGAGTCGAGATGTGACAGCTCCGGACGCAGCCGGCCATTGACGAAGACCATGGACGGGCCCTGCGCCGGCACGAAGGCGCGCAGCGCCTCCGGCAGCGCCGCATCGGCCGGCGCCGTGGCGCCGTTCAGGCCCAGCTTCTCGAGCCGCCGCAGGTCGGTGTACTTCCAGGCTTCCTGCTTGCGCGTCGGCAGGCCCAGGCTCTCGAACCGGGCCATCCCCGCCTCGCGGCGGCGGGCGACGGCGCCGTGGCCGACGCCGGGCAGCGCCGACCGGCTGGCCGAGAAACGCTCGCGCTGGGCGGCGACGACGGGCGAGGTGGCGATCCGTTCGCTCATCTTTGCCTCACGCGGCCGCAGGGACAACGCCGGCGTAGCCCTTCTCCTCCAACTCCAGCGCCAGCTCCTTGCCGCCGGACCGGACGATCCGGCCGTCGGCCAGGATGTGGACGTGGTCGGGAACGATGTAGCTGAGCAGGCGCTGGTAGTGGGTGATCACCAGGAAGGCGCGGTCGGGCGAACGCAGCTTGTTCACGCTCTCGGCCACCACCTTCAGCGCGTCGATGTCGAGGCCGCTGTCGGTCTCGTCCAGCACCGCGAGGGCGGGTTCCAGCAGCGCCATCTGCAGCGCCTCGTTGCGCTTCTTCTCGCCGCCGGAGAAGCCGACATTGACCGAGCGCTTCAGCATGTCGGTGTCGATGCCGAGGCCCTTGGCCTTCTCGCGCAGCAGCTTGGTGAACTGCATCGGGTCCAACTCGGCCTCGCCGCGATGCTTGCGATGGGCGTTGTAGGCGGTGCGCAGGAAGGTGACCGTGCCGACGCCGGCGACCTCGAGCGGATACTGGAACGCCAGGAAGACCCCCGCCCGCGCGCGTTCCTCCGGCTCCATCGCCAGCAGGTCCTCGCCGTTGAAGGTGATCGACCCGCCGGTGACCTCGTAACCGTCGCGGCCGGCGATGACGTAGCTCAGCGTCGACTTGCCGGAGCCGTTCGGCCCCATGATGGCGTGGATCTCGCCCTGGTTCAGGGCGAGCGAGACCCCCTTCAGAATCTCCTTGCCGTCGACGGCGACGTGCAGGTCCTTGATCTCCAGCATTCCGCGTTCCCTCGCCGCTTCACCGCGGCCTTCCACGAATTCGCAAAGCCGCACGGATGCGGCATGTCCTTAGCCGACCGAGCCTTCCAGGCTGATGCCGACCAGCTTCTGCGCCTCGACCGCGAACTCCATCGGCAGAGCCTGCAGCACCTCGCGGCAGAAGCCGTTGACGATCAGGCCCAGCGCCTCTTCCGTGCCGATGCCGCGCTGGCGGCAGTAGAACAGCACGTCGTCGCTGACCTTGCTGGTGGTCGCCTCATGCTCCACCTGCGCCGTCGGGTTGCGGCTCTCGATATAGGGCACGGTGTGGGCGCCGCACTGGTCGCCGATCAGCAGGCTGTCGCACTGGGTGAAGTTGCGCGCGCCCTCGGCGCCCGGCAGGATCCGCACCAGCCCGCGATAGGTGTTGTCCGACTTGCCGGCCGAGATGCCCTTGGAGATGATCCGGGAGGTCGTGTTCTTCCCGATATGGATCATCTTGGTGCCGGTATCGGCCTGCTGGCGGTTGTTGGTGATCGCGACCGAGTAGAACTCGCCGACCGAATTGTCGCCCTGCAGGATGCAGCTCGGGTACTTCCAGGTGATGGCGGAGCCGGTCTCGACCTGGGTCCAACTGACCTTGGAGTTGCGGCCACGGCAGGCGGCGCGCTTGGTGACGAAATTGTAGATGCCGCCCTTGCCCTCCTCGTCGCCCGGATACCAGTTCTGGACGGTGGAGTACTTGATCTCGGCGTCGTCGAGCGTGACCAGCTCGACCACCGCGGCGTGCAGCTGGTTCTCATCGCGCTGCGGCGCGGTGCAGCCCTCCAGATAGGAGACGTAGCTGCTGTCGTCGGCGATGATCAGGGTACGCTCGAACTGGCCCGTATTCTCCGCATTGATGCGGAAATAGGTCGACAGCTCCATCGGGCAGCGCACGCCCTTGGGGATGTAGACGAACGACCCGTCGGTGAAGACGGCCGAGTTCAGCGTGGCGAAGTAGTTGTCGGAATAGGGCACCACCGAGCCGAGATACTGGCGCACCAACTCGGGGTATTTCTGCACCGCCTCGGAGATGGAGCAGAAAATCACCCCGACCTTCTCGAGCTGGTCCTTGAAGGTGGTGGCGACGGAGACGCTGTCAAACACGGCGTCGACCGCGACGCCGGCCAGCTTCTCCTGTTCGCGCAGCGGGATGCCCAGCTTCTCGTAGACGGCCAGGATGTCGGGGTCGACCTCGTCCAGGCTGCCAAGCTTGGGCTTCTTCTTCGGCGCGGCGTAGTAGTAGGCGTCCTGGTAGTCGATCGGCGGATGGCTGATCCGCGCCCAGTGCGGCTCCTCCATGGTCTGCCACAGCCGGAAAGCGCGCAGCCGCCACTCCAGCAGCCATTCGGGCTCGTTCTTCTTGGCGGAGATGAAGCGGACGGTCTCCTCGGTCAGCCCCTTGGGCGCGGTCTCCATCTCGATGTCCGAGAAGAAGCCGTGCTTGTAGCGGCCGCTCGTGATCTCCTCGACCTGCCGGACCGTCTCCTGGACTGCCGCCATGCGTCGCTCCTCAACCCTGTGCCAGAACCGATTAACCGAGTGGGCTAGTCGGGTACTCCGATGCGGAAGGCCCCAAAGGTTGCCCCTTGGGAGGCCAGTGTTGCCGCCCCTCTCTCGCCAATAGATAGGCGTTTCGGCGGCGATTGCCAGCGAAAACCCGACCGCGAGAGTCGTTCTCAGCCGCGCTCCGCTGGACCCCGGCATGCGGATCGCTCATGCCGGAAGATCCTTGTATCACATCATGTTGTTGCTGCCGCCCGGCAGCCGGACGGTCAGCCCGTCGAGCTCGTCGTTCATGATGATCTGGCAGCCGAGGCGCGAGGTCTTGGTCAGGCCCCAGGCGAGGTCGAGCATGTCCTCCTCGTCCTCCCGCGCCGGCAGCAGCTTCTCGTACCAGTCCGGCTCGACGATCACATGGCAGGTCGAACAGGCCAGCGAACCCTCGCAGGCGCCTTCCAGATCGACGTCGTATTTGTGCGCGATCTCCATGATCGACAACCCGGCCGGGGCGTCGATCTCGCGCCGGTTCCCGTCCGGCTCGATGAAGATGATCCTGGGCATTCTGGCCCGTACTCCTGATCGAAGACGTGGTGTTCTACGCAAGCCGCGGAAAGGGGGCAACCGGCGAAACCTCATGCCTCCTCTCAGGCCACCGCACGGCTGCGCCTTCGTCGCGCGAGATCCGACCAGGCGGCGACGCAGCGGTCGACCGACGCGGCGTCGGTCGCAGGCCCCAGGCTGATCCGGATCGCGCTCTCGGCCAGCTCGGCCGGCAGGCCCATCGCCTCCAGCACATGGCTGCGGCGGACCTTGCCGGAGCTGCAGGCCGAGCCGGCACTGACCGCGACCCCGGCCAGGTCCAGCGCCGCGACCTGGGTCTCGGCGGTGACGCCAGGCATGGCGACGCAGCTGGTGTTGGCGACGCGTGGCGCGCCGGCGCCCAGCACCACCGCACCCTCGGCCACGAGCCTCCGCTCGAGGTCGTCGCGCAGCGCCGCGATCCGGGGCATCTCCGTCCGGCCGGCCACGGCGGCGGCCGCGGCGCCGAAGCCGGCGATGCCGGCGACGTTCTCGGTGCCGGCGCGGCGCCGGCCTTCCTGCGCCCCGCCGCGCAGCAGCGGCGCCAGCGGCAGGCCGTCGCGCAGCACCAGGGCGCCGATGCCCTGCGGCCCGCCCAGCTTGTGGGCGGACAGGCTGAGGGCGTCGACCTCGGTTCCGACCGCAGGCAAGGCGATCCGCCCGGCGGCCTGGACCGCATCGCAATGCACCAGCGCGCCGTGGCGGCGGGCCACGGCCGCGGCTTCCGCCACCGACTGGATCACGCCGGTCTCGTTGTTCACCGCCATGACCGAGACGATCGCCGGCTCGATATCGGCCGCCAGCATCCGGTCGAGGGCATCGAGGTCGATCCGGCCGTCGCTGCCGACCGGAACGCGGTCGGTGGCCCAGGCCAGGGCGCTGTCATGCTCGATGGCGGAGACCAGGATTCGGCGCCGGCCGAGGCCGGTGAGCGCCAGGGCGTTGGCCTCAGTGGCGCCGGCGGTAAAGACGATCTGGACCGGGGCGACGCCAGCCAGGGTGGCGACCTGCGCCCGCCCCGCCTCGACCAGCCGCCGGGCCTCGCGGCCGAAGCGGTGCACCGAGGACGGGTTACCGACGGCATCGAGCGCCGCGAGCATGGCCTCGCGCGCCTCCGGCCGCAGCGGCGCGGTGGCGTTGTGATCGAGATAGACGGAGTTCACGGCCTCACTCGGCGGCGACGGTCACGCCCTGCCCGGGGGAGAACAGATGGCTGGAGCCGAGCACGCGGCGGTTGACCACGTCCTCGACCGTGATCGAGGACAGATAGAGATGGATCTGGTTGCCCAGCTCCTCCCACAGATCGTGGGTCAGGCAGCGGCTCTTGTCGCTGTGGCAGCCGAGCGGGCTGTGCTTCTCGCAGCGGGTGGCCTGGATCGGCTCGTCCACCGCGAAGATGATGTCGGAGATCCGCACCGTGCCGCAGGGCCGGGCCATGAGGTAGCCGCCGCCGGGGCCGCGCACGCTGCGGACCAGGCCGCCGCGGCGCAGCTTGGCGAACAGCTGCTCCAGATACGGCAGGGATATTTCCTGTCGGAGCGCGATGTCGGCGAGCGCCACCGGGCCATCGGCCCCGTGCCGCGCCAGGTCGACCATCGCCATGACGGCGTAGCGTCCCTTGGTGCTCAAACGCATCTTCTGCGCCCCCAACGGCCCAGCCTGCCCGCCGGACCGAAATTGCGACTGCTGCCCGAGCCGCGGACCGGATGCCGGTCGTCTCCGGCGGCCCGATCTGCGGCGCAATCCGCGTTCCTCAGCCCCAGCCGGTCCCGCATGCCTCGATCAAGACGCTTGAACATCAAGGCCGTCCCGATGGTATACGAACATTTCGCGTGGATCGTGTTGACGGCGGGTGGCCGGCACGGTCCGCGTCGTGGCAGGGTGAGTGACCGCTTAGATATAGATATCCGAGCGGAATGGTCAAGAAAGCCGCCCCACCGCGTCGGTCCGCCCGCCGCCACCTCGAGGAGCTCAACGGCCGATGCCGGACGTCATCTTCAACGGGTCCGAGGGACGCCTCGAAGGCCGCTACACCCCGAGCAAGCGCACCAACGCGCCGATCGCCCTGTTGCTGCATCCGGACCCGCTGGGCGGCGGCACGATGTTCAACAAGATCGTGCATACGCTGTACCAGGCGTTCAAGAAGCATGAATTCACCGTGCTGCGCTTCAACTTCCGCGGCGTCGGCCGCAGCCAGGGCATCCATGACCGCGGTGAGGGCGAGCTGTCCGACGCCGCCTCGGCGCTGGACTGGATGCAGGCGCTGAACCCGAACGCCGAGGCCTGCTGGGTCGGCGGCTTCTCCTTCGGCGCCTGGATCGGCATGCAGCTGCTGATGCGGCGGCCGGAGATCGACGGCTTCATCTCGATCGCGCCGCCGGCGAACAGATACGACTTCACCTTCCTGGCGCCCTGCCCGTCCTCCGGCCTCATCGTCCAGGGCGACAAGGACGACCTGGTGCCGCATGACGCGGTGCAGAAGCTGGTCAACAAGCTGTCGCAGCAGAAGGACATCAAGATCGACTACCGGGTGATCCCGGGGGCGAACCACTTCTTCACGCTGCACAACGACCAGCTGCTGGCCCATATCGACGACTACCTGACCAAGTCGGTCAAGCTGGCGCCGAAGCAGGCCGCGGACTGAACCGCGCGGCTTCCGGCCGCGCCAAGGGGAATTGACCATGGCGACGAACGAAGCCGAGCGGCCGAACGCCGACCAGATCGCCTATTGGAACGAGGCCGGCGGGTCGGTGTGGGTCGAGATGCAGGCGCAGCTCGACCGCATGACTGCCCCGTTCAGCCGGCAGGTCGTCGAGGTGCTGGCGCCTGCGCCGGGCGAAAGGCTGCTCGACATTGGCTGCGGCAGCGGCGGCAGCACGCTGGACCTGGCGCGCCGCGTCGGGCCCGGCGGTCAGGTGCTCGGCCTCGATATTTCCGCCCCCATGCTCGGCCTGGCCAAGCGCCGCGCCGCCGAGGCCGGCCTGGACAACGTCCGCTTCATCGAAGCTGACGCCCAGACCGCGGCCCTTGAGCCGCATGGCTTCGACGGGCTGTTCTCGCGCTTCGGCGTGATGTTCTTCGATGACCCGGTCGGCGCCTTCAGCAACCTGCACGGCGCGCTGCGGCCGGGCGCCCGCCTCGCCTTCGTGTGCTGGCGCACCCTGGCCGAGAACGGCTGGGCGACGGTGTCCCTGACGGCTGCGCTGCGCCACCTGCCGGCACCGCCGTCGCCGGCCCCGGGCGCGCCGGGCGCCTTCGCCTTCGCCGACCCCGACCGGATCCGCGGCATCCTCGGCCGCGCCGGGTTCTCGGGCGTCGGGATCGAGCGCTTCGACACCAAGGCCGGCGTCGGCGATCTCGACCAGACCCTTGCCCTGGTGCTGCGCAGCGGCCCGGTCGGCGCCCTGCTGCGCGAGCACGAAGACAAGCGGGAGATTGTCGCCGCCGCGGTGCGCGAGGCTCTGGCGCCGCATGGGACCGCCGACGGCGTGCTGCTGAACGCCGCCGCCTGGATCGTCACCGCCACGGCGTGATCCACCACACTGGGGAAGTTCGGTTTGAGGCACGGGCGGCCCTCGTGCTACAGCCGTTCAGTCAGTCAGCACTGACAGATCCCAGACACCTTCCGACAAGCAGTCGACGATCATGACCGGATTCCGCTCCGACTTCCTGCGCACCCTCGAGGCGCGCGGCTTCATCCATCAGGTGACGGATGCCGAGGGCCTGGATGCCCTGGCGGCCAAGGGTTCGGTCACGGCCTATATCGGCTACGACGCCACGGCGGACAGCCTGCATGTCGGGCACCTGGTGCAGATCATGATGCTGCGCTGGCTGCAGAAGACTGGCGGCCGGCCGATCGCGCTGATGGGCGGCGGCACCACCAAGATCGGCGACCCATCCTTCCGCGACGACGCGCGGCCCTTGCTCGACGACGTCACGATCGACAGCAACATCGCCTCGATCCGCCGGGTCTTCGCCCGCTTCCTCGACTTCGAGGGCGGCGCGATCATGGCCAACAATGCCGACTGGCTGGACGGGCTGACCTATATCCCGTTCCTGCGCGAGGTCGGGCGGCACTTCACCATCAACCGCATGCTGACCTTCGATTCGGTGAAGCTGCGGCTGGAACGCGAGCAGCCGCTGACCTTCCTTGAGTTCAACTACATGATCCTGCAGGGCTACGACTTCCTGGAGCTGGCGCGCCGCCATGACTGCGTGCTGCAGATGGGCGGGTCGGACCAGTGGGGCAACATCGTCAACGGCATCGACCTGGCGCGCCGCATCGCCGGGCGCGAGCTGTACGGCCTGACCTCGCCGCTGCTGACCACATCCTCCGGCGCCAAGATGGGCAAGACCGCGGCCGGCGCCGTCTGGCTGAACGAGGAGCGGCTGCCGGTCTACGACTACTGGCAGTACTGGCGGAACACCGAGGATGCCGATGTCGGCCGGTTCCTCAAGCTGTTCACCGAGCTGCCGCTGGACGAGATCGAGCGGCTGGCGGCGCTGGGCGGGGCCGAGATCAACGACGCCAAGAAGGTCCTGGCGACCGAGGCGACGGCGCTGGTGCATGGCCGCGACAAGGCCGAGGCGGCGGCCGAGACCGCGCGCCAGGCCTTCGAGCAGGGCGTGTCGGCCGAGGGCCTGCCCTCGATCGAGGTGCCGCGGGCCGAGCTGGCGGCCGGTATCCAGGCCTTCCGCCTGTTCGCCCGGGCCGGCCTCGCCGCCTCGAACGGCGAGGCCCGCCGGCTGATCCAGGGTGGCGGCGGCCGCGTCAACGACGCCGCGATCGCCGATCCGGAGCAGCCGATCGGCGATCGCGACATCGGCGCCGACGGCGTGATCAAGCTGTCCGCGGGCCGCAAGAAGCACGCGCTGGTGCGGCCGGCCTGAGGGCCCGTCGCACCAGCCGGACGAGAGTTCGGCGGCCGGCCAACAGGATGGCCGGCTGCCGGGCCATCACAGCACGAAGTCGCCTGCGACAAGGGCCGGGGTACCGGTCAGGACGATGTTGAAATCGGCCGTCGAGTCCCCGTTGATGTCACCGCTGACCACGGTCTGCCCACCCGAGACGGTATAGTGCAGTTGCCCGGCGACGCCGGTGAACGCGCCGGTGCCGATGAAGCTGAAGGCCTGATCCCCGGCGACGCCGCTGTTGGCATCGAGCGCCGCAAGGTCGATGCGGTCACCCTGGGCATGGCTGAAATCGGTGATCCGATCCGCATTGGCCCCGACGACGGTGTGGCCGGCGCCGGTGAAGACGAAGCGGTCGGCCCCCGCCCCGCCGGTCAGCACATCCTTGCCGACCCAGCCGTTCAGCGCGTTGTCGCCGGCGTCGCCGATGAGGGTGTCGTTGGCGGAGCTGCCATTAACGTTCTCGATGCCGGACAGGACGTCCAACTGCGCCTCACCGCCCGTGCCGGACCCGGCTGCCAGGCTGACCGTCACCCCGGCCGCGCTATAGTAGTAGCTGACCAGGTCGATGCCGGCGCCGCCGACCAGGGTGTCGCCACCGGTACCACCGCGCAGAATGTCATTGCCGTCACCGCCGACCAGAACGTCGGTGCCAGCCAGGCCGTTCAGGGTATCGGCGCCTCCCAGGCCGATCAGGCGGTTCGCCCCGCCATTGCCGGTCAAGGTGTCGCCGAAGCCGGCCGAACCCTGGACGTCCTCGATATCGATGCCGATGCTGTCGCCCGCGGCGTCACCGCCGCTGGCGGACGACGTGCTGAGATCGACCGTGACGGCGGCCGTGCTCGCCGCGTAGGAGGCGGTGTCGGTGCCGTCATCGCCATTCAGGTCATCGGCCCCCGCGCCGCCCTCGAGCAGGTCGTCGCCCAGACCGCCCTCGAGCAGGTCGTTTCCACCCAGACCGGCCAGCACGTCGTTGCCGTCATTGGCCCGGAAGTGATTGGCCGAGGCCCCGCCCGTGAGGACGTCGTCGTCGTCGGTCGCCGCGATGTTCTCGACATCCGCGCCGATCAAATCGCCGGCCGCGTCGCCGCCGGAACCGGCACCGCCGCCGATGGTGACCGTGATGCCGCCGGGTGTCGGGCTGGCATCATAGAGGGCCCAGTCGGTGCCGGCCCCGCCGTTCAGCGTGTCGGCCCCGGTTGAACCCCGCATGAAGTCGTCGCCGGCATCGCCATTCAGCGTATCGTTGCCGGCTTCGCCGTTCAGCACATCGAGGCCGTCGCCGCCATTCAGGATATCGTCGCCGACGCCCCCGCCCAGTGTGTCGTTGCCGCCCAGCCCGTGCACCAGGTCGTTCTCGTCACCGGCGAAGATCACATTGTCGCCGGCATCTCCAAAATAGACCGCCATGGTCATTCTCCGTTACAGCCGGGCGCCCCGATGGCGGCCCGTGCATGCCGGAGAATGACGCAAGTCCTGTATCAGGCAGATGTCGCGCGCCCCGCCGAGATGTATCGTCCGTATGCGAAGGATGGCCAAATGGCGGCATCGCGCCGGCATTGCGGCGGAGGGACGGCCAGGGCAGCATACGGTCCGAGGCTGGTGCCCAGATCCGGCACGGCCAAGCGACGACAGGAGAGGCATGATGATCCGGCATGCGATGGCATCGTTGGCGCTGGCGGCCTGTGCGCTGGGCACGGCCGCAGCCTGGGCCGCCTCCCCGCCCGCGGTCGAGGCGCCGGACGGCATGGTGGTGTCGTCGCAGCACCTCGCCTCCGACGCCGGGGCCGAGATCCTGCGGGCCGGCGGCAACGCCGTCGACGCCGCGGTCGCCACCGGCTACGCCCAGGCGGTCACCAACCCCTGCTGTGCCAATATCGGCGGCGGCGGCTTCATGGTCATCCACCTGGCCAAGGACGACCGCGACACCTTCCTGAACTTCCGCGAGACCGCGCCGGCGGCCGCGACCAGGACCATGTATCTCGATGCCGCCGGCAACCCGGTCAAGGGCGCCAGCCTGTACGGCTATCTCGCCGTCGGCGTGCCCGGCAGCGTGCTGGGGCTGGACACCGCGCTGCAGCGCTACGGCACCCTGCCGCGCGAGCAGGTGATGGCGCCGGCGATCAGGCTGGCGCGCGAAGGCTTCATCCTGACCCGCGGCGACACCGACATCCTCGACGCCGGCGCCAAGCTGCTGAAGCAGGACCCGGTGGCCGCGAAGATCTTCTTCCACCCCGACGGCTCGGCCTTCAAGCCCGGCGACCGGCTGGTGCAGACCGACCTCGCCGACACGCTGGAGGCGATCGCCAAGGGCGGGCCGGACGCCTTCTACAAGGGTGCGGTCGCGCAGAAGGTCGAGGCGGCGATGAAGGCCGGCGGCGGCATCATGACCGCGCAGGACTTCGCCGCCTACACCGTCACCGAGACCGCGCCGGTGACCTGCAGCTATCGCGGCTATGAGTTCGTATCGTCGCCGCCGCCCTCCTCCGGCGGCACGACGATGTGCGAGATCCTGAACATCCTCGAGGGCTACGACCTGAAGGCGCTGGGCTGGCATTCCGCCGCGGGCGTGCATCTGATGGTCGAGGCGATGCGCCACGCCTATATGGACCGCAACACCTATCTCGGCGACCCGGCCTTCGTGAACAACCCGCTCGACCGGCTGCTGAGCAAGGATTACGCGGCCCGGATCCGGGCCCAGATCCTGCCGGACAAGGCGACCCCGTCGAAGGAGGTGCAGCCCGGCGCGGCGCCGCATGAGAAGACCGAGACCACCCATTATTCGGTGGTCGACAAGGACGGCAACGCGGTCTCGGTCACCTACACCATCAACGGGCTGTTCGGCGCCGGGGTGATCGCGCCGGGCACCGGCTTCCTTCTCAACGACGAGATGGACGACTTCACGTCCAAGCCCGGCGTGCCGAATCTGTTCGGCCTCGTGCAGGGCGAGGCCAACGCCATCGCGCCGGGCAAGCGGCCGCTGTCTTCGATGGCGCCGACGCTGGTGACCAAGGATGGCGAGATCGTGCTGGTGCTGGGCAGCCCCGGCGGGGCGCGCATCATCACCATCACGCTGCAGGCGGCGCTGAACATGATCGATTTCGGCATGGCGCCGCAGGAGGCGGTGGACGCGCCGCGCATCCACCACCAGTGGCTGCCGGACGAGGTCTTCGCCGAGCCCTACGCCCTGTCGCCCGACACGGTGAAGCTCTTGGAGCAGATGGGGCACAAGGTAACGGTGCAGTCGCCCTGGGGCGCGGCCGAGCTGATCGCGCTGCAGCCCTCGGCCGCCGCAGCGGCATCCGGAGCCGCCTCCTCCGGCAACGACCGGGCCTTCGGCGGCAAGATGCTGCCCGGCTTTGTCTACGGCGCCAACGACAACCGCCGCCCGGCCGGGCTGGCGGTGGGCGAATAGCTATCGGCTGTTGGCGCGGTCGCGTGGCGGTCGCGGCGGCGGTTGTGGCGAGGGCGGCCGCGGCGCGCCGTCCGACGCGGAGGGCGTCTCCTCGAAGAACAGGCGCCGCAGGAACCCGGGGGCCAGCACCGACAGCGGGTTGACCGACACCGACGGGTCGGCAAAGGAGCCGCGAATCGTGTAGGTGAAGGCGAACAGCCCGCCGCCCTCGCCGCCGGTCAGGATGTCGCCGATCAGCGGGATCGAGCTGATCACGCTGTTGATGTGGTAGATCGGCACGATGGTGCCGGCGAGGTCGATGGTCTCGGCCCTGAGATCGATCAGCCCGTCAAAGGCCAGGCCGAGATCGCCGCCGGCCCCCCGCCCCTGCTTCAGCGTGACCCGACGCTGCGCCGCGGCATAGGTGAAGTCGGCGTCGAGTCGGTTGAAGGTCAGCCCGCTGGTGCCGAACAGGTCCTGCAGGCCGGAGGGCGAGGTGGCGGCCAGGAGGCGCGCCATGCCCGGCGCGTCGTGCAGCACGAAGTTGCGGGCGTCGAACTGGCCTTCGATCGCGCCGGTGACGCCGTTGCGCGTGCCGGTGGCCAGCAGGCTGCCGCCTGTGATGTTGTCGGCGATATCGAAGACCTGCAGCGTCTCGCCGGCATCCTCGCTGCGCACGGTCAGGATCTGGCGATCCGGCTGGCCCTGCTGCGGCGTCAGGCGCAGGTCCATCGGAGCCCCCCCGGGCAGTTGCGCCGCCAGGGTGACGTCCTGCAGGTTGGTGGTGCGGCCGATCGCCCGCCCATGCACCGCCCGCAGCGACCGCTTTTCGCCGAAGGACAGTTCTCCGACATCGAAGGTGGCGTCGATCCGCGGTCCTGGGGCCGGATCGGCGGAACCGGCCTCCGAGGCCTTGCCCTGCGCGGCGCGGCGCTGCTCCAGGATGCCGGACACGTCGAGACGCGAGCCGGTGAGCGCCAGGCGGTAGCTGTCCGGCCCCAGCATCTCGACCTGGCCCTTGACATCGTTCGGGCCCTGCCGGAACGAGGCGATGCTGAGCTGCGCCAGCGACCCGTCGCGGGCGAAGTCGGCGCTGCCGGAGGCGGTGATGTCGCCGCCCGAGACGCTGAACTGCGAGATCTTGGCGACGCGCTCGCCGGCCAGGGCCAGGCTGACCGTCGCATTGGCCTTGCCGCCCGTCGGCTTGACCCAGCCGATCGGGTCGATCGCGATCCGGGCGTCGGTAAGGTCGAGCTTGGCGTCGAGCGTCGCTGCCCCGCCGGAGCGCCTGGCGAAGTCCAGATCGGCGCCGATGGTGCCGTCGACCGGCCCGATCTCCGGGATCTTGAGCGCCTCCCGTGCCGCGGCGGTCAGAGTGGTCTGCGCCGATACCCTGGTCTCGACCGGCGAGTCGTCGAACGCCTCCTGCCAGGAAAAGGCGACCGGCACGGTGTTGATCTGGCCCTTGCCCGCCAGCGTCATGCCCGCCTTGTCGAGCGTCAGCTTGGCGTCGGCGCCGGCCAGGTCGTAGCCGGGCTTGGCGGCGACGATGCCGACATCGCTGAGCGTGCCTTCCACCGCCATGCGGATCGCCTCGAATGGCAGGTCGGCCAGCAGCGAGAAGCCGAAATGCAGCCGCGCCGCTGCCCGGCCGGACATGCGGTCGGGCACCAGCCCGACCTTCTTGGCGTAGCCCAGCCGCGGCTGGTCGAGCACCGACATGATCGTCTTCACCGGCCCCTCCACCCGGGCGTCGATGTCGATCACCTGGTCCTTCAGGTCGAGGCCGGTGATGGTGACGTCGGAAGGCTGCAGCGCGATGTCCTGCAGATTCCCGCCGGCGGTGGCGATGCGCATGACCGACTGGTTGAAGTTGGCCGCGGCGTTCAGGCCGGTGATCGGCGGCAGCCCGTCGAAATAGCGCACCGTCATGTCATGCGCCTGGAGCGTGCCGTCCGCCGCCACCAGCGTCACCGCCTGGGGGTCCGCGACCGGCGCCCGGGCGTGCAGGCTGAACTCGGTGCGGTCGATCACCCCGTCATGCAGGTTGGCGATGATCCAGTCGCGGGCACCGCTGGGCACGCCTGGTGGCCACAGGCTCTCCAGCAGGTCGACCGGCAGGCCGGTGACGGTTCCGGCCGTGATCGCCTCGATCGTGTCGCCGACCGCGTCGACCTGGCCGGACAGGGCGATCTTCGGCCCGCCGAGATCGATGCTGAAATCGTCGAGCATCAGGCGCCGCTTCGGCAGGTCGACCGAGCCCGACAAGCTGGTCCGGGCGACGCTGAGCGGCGCGATCCACAGGGGCAGCAGCTTGAGCCGGGTCTCGACGCTGGTCAGCGAGAACCGGCCGGTCATCGGCTGGAAGCGGGAATCGAAATCGACCTCGAGCCGGCCGGACACCGGGCTTTCGATCGCCTCCAGCGGCGCCAGCACCGGCGAGATCCGGGTCAGCGCCGCCGGGATGACATTGGCGAAGGTGACCGTCGCGCTGCCGCTGCGGCTGGTCCGCAGATAATGGATCTCGCCGCCGAACTGGGCCATCCGGTCGCCGGAGATGACCGTCAGCGACGCCTGGCCCTCGACACCGGTCGCGCTGCGGCGGAGGTCGGTCGAGGCCTTGGGCGCGATCCAGCTTCGCCCCAGCATGCGATCGTCGATGCGGACGCTGCCATCGACCAGCGTCAGCCGGGTCAGCGAGGCGATCGGGCTGTCCTCGCTGCCGATCCGGGCGTCGAGCGCCGCCAGCAGGTCCTTGACCACGTCGCGCGTCGGTGCGCCCTCGGCCGGAGCCGGCGTCCCGCCCTCTCCGGCGTCGCCGCTGCCGAGCCCGAAGCTGAACTCACCGGTCTCCGTCCGGGTCACCCGCAGATGCGGCCGGATCAGGTCGATCCGCAGCGGCGCCACCACTCCGCGCAGCAGCTTCGGCATGCTGACATCGGCGGTGGCCTCCGGGGTGACCGCGATCAGCGTCCCGTCCTTCTGGCGCACCCGCACGTCGCGCGCGGCCAGCGCCGCCGGCCGGTCGAACCCCTCCCAGCGCAGGGACAGCGCACCGATTTCGACCGTGGCGTCGCGGTCGGCGAGGGCCTGCTCGACATAAGGGGTAAGGAAGTTGATCTCCAGCGGCCCGGAGGACAGCCGCCACGCCAGCACGACGACGACGAGGGCAAAGCCGGCGACCGCCAGCCCGACGATCTCGGCCAGGATCTTCAGCGCCCTCATCCCGAACGTTTCACCCTCGCTTGACCCATCCCCGCGGGACCCCGATGCTGCGCCCGCACCTTAGGCACATGGACAGCGCGATGCCACGTTACGAAGCTGCATTGGCTGATGCCGTCTGGCCCCGCGCGGGCGATCCCGACCGTGCCCGGCGCGGAGTCGAACGGTGGCTTGAACGCGCGACCGAGCAATCCGATCCCGAGCTTCGCGATTTCTCCCTGGCGCTGCCCGACGACCCGCAGGGACGGGCCCTGCTGGAAGCCGTGTTCGGCGGCAGCCCCTATCTGACCGAGCTGGCGCTGCGGACCCCGGCGACAGTCCGGCGCTTCCTCGCCGACGGCCCCGATGCCGCCATCGCTGCGGAGCTGGCGGCCCTGCGCGCCGACACCGCTGCCGAGACCGACACCACCCGTCTGATGCAGGCTTTCCGCCTGGCCAAACGGCGCGTCGCCCTGCTGATCGCGCTGGCCGATATCGGCGGGCTGTGGCCGCTGCAGCAGGTGACCGGCGCCCTCTCCGACCTGGCCGAGACCACCCTCGACCTCGCCGTTGCTCATCTCCTGGCCCGCGCCGCGGCGCGCGGCCTGCTGCGCCCGGAGGCGGTGGCAGCGCCGGACGCGTCCGGGCTGATCGTTCTGGGCATGGGCAAGCTGGGCGCCCGCGAGCTGAACTATTCGAGCGATGTCGACCTGATCATCCTCTACGACGCCGAGAAGGTGCCGACCGACCGGCCCGACGACCTGGGCCAGACCTTCACCCGGATGGCCCGCGACCTTGTCCGGATCATGGAGGAGCGGACGGTCGACGGCTATGTGTTCCGCACCGATCTGCGGCTGCGGCCGGATCCGGGCGCGACGCCGCCGGCGGTGTCGCTGGCGGCGGCCGAGAGCTACTACACCGCCCTGGCGCAGAGCTGGGAGCGCGCGGCGATGATCAAGGCCCGGCCGGTGGCGGGCGACCGCGCCGCCGGCGACGCCTTCCTCGACTTCCTCACGCCCTTCATCTGGCGCCGCAACCTCGACTTCGCCGCGATCCAGGACATCCATGCGATCAAGCGGCAGATCCACCACCATCACGGCCATGGCTCGGTCGCCATCGAGGGCCACGACCTGAAGCTGGGCCGCGGCGGCATCCGCGAGATCGAGTTCTTCGTGCAGATGCAGCAGCTGATCTTCGGCGGCCGCGAGCCCAAGCTGCGCCTGCGCGGCACGGTGGCCGGGCTGGACATGCTGGCCGAGGCCGGCCGGGTCGACCGCAGCACCGCCGCCAGCCTGGCCGAATGCTACCGCTTCCTGCGCCGGGTCGAGCACCGCATCCAGATGCTGGAGGATCACCAGACCCATGCCCTGCCGGAGGAGCCGCGCGAGGTCGACGCGCTGGGCACCTTCCTCGGCTTCCCGGACCCGGCTTCGTTCCGCACCACGCTGACTGACACGCTGCGGCTGGTCGAGAGCCGCTATGCCGAGCTGTTCCAGGAGGACCGGCCGCCCGAGGGCAGCGTCACCCTGGTCTTCGCCGGCGTCGACGACCATCCCGGTACGGTCGAGACACTGCAGCGCCTGGGCTTCGCCCGGCCGTCGGAGGCGATCGCCGTGGTGCGCGGCTGGCTGCATGGCCGCTATCGGGCGCTGCGCAGCGAACGGGCGCGCGGCCTGATCACCGGGCTGGTGCCGCGGCTGCTGTCGATCGTCGGCGGCACCGCCGACCCCGACGCCACGCTGCAGCGGCTGGACGGGTTCCTGGCCCGGCTGCCGGCCGGCGTCCAGCTCTTCGCTTTGTTTAACGTCAACCCCGATCTCCTTGATCTCCTTATCGATATACTCGGTTTCGGCGGCCGGATCGCGGATTATCTGACGGCCCATGCCGGGCAACTGGAGGCCGTGCTGGCACCGGGATTCTTCAGCACCCTGCCGGGGCGGGAGCGGCTGCAGGAGCGACTGGCGGCGGAGCTGGCCACGGCGCGTGATTTCGAGGACATGCTCGACGTGCTGCGCCGCTGGACCAACGACCAGCGCTTCCGCGCCGCGGTGCACATCCTGCGCCGCCTGTCCGAGACGCCGACCTGCGCCACCTTCCTGTCCGACGTCACCGAGGTGGCGCTGCAGGCCCTGGTGCCGCGGGTGGAGGCGGAGTTCTCGCGGCGGCACGGCCGCTTCCCCGAAGGCGGAATCGCCCTCCTCGCCATGGGCAAGCTCGGCGGGCGCGAGATGACCATCCGCTCCGACCTCGACCTGATCATGATCCACGACGCCGGCGCCGACCAGATGTCGGACGGCGAGAAGCCGATCGGGCCGATGGTCTACTACACCCGCCTGATCCAGCGCCTGGTCTCGGCGATCACCGCGCCGACGGCGCAGGGCGCGCTGTTCGAGGTCGACATGCGGCTGCGCCCCTCGGGCAATGCCGGGCCGCTGGCGACCAGCCTGGAGGCCTTCAGCGCCTATCAGCGCGGCGACGCCTGGACCTGGGAGCACATGGCCCTGACCCGGGCCCGGGTGATCCACGCCGACGGCCCGCTGCGCGAGCGGATCGAGGCCGAGATCCGGTCGCTGCTGACCCTGCCCCACGACCCGGAGAAGCTGCGCCGCGACATCGCCGAGATGCGCGGCCGGATGGCGCGCCAGCGCGACACCGCCGACATCTGGAACATCAAGCATTTCCGCGGCGGGCTGGTCGATGTCGAGTTCATCGCCCAATACCTGCAGCTGCGGCACGCCGCCGAGCACCCGGAGATCCTGCATCAGGCCACGGCCGAGGTGCTGCTCCGGGCCGCGGCCGCCGGCGTCCTGCCCGATGCAGAGGCGGAGACGCTGCTGCGGGCGCTGGCGACCTGGCAGCGGGTGCAGGCCTTCCTGCGTTTCGCCGTCGAGGACAGGTTCGACCCGGCCGAGGCCTCCGACGCCATGATCCGCGGCCTGCTGCGCGCCGTGGCCGAGGACGCCGCCGCCGACCCGCCGGAGCATCTCGACGCCGCCGCGGCCGGGATGCGGCGGCGGGCGGCAGAGGTCATGGCTGTGTTCGACCGCCTGATCGGGCCGCCGCCGACGGACGAGCTTGCCACCAAGCCGGCGGCATCCTAGTCAGACGCAGCGAACCCCGCCTGGAGAGATCCGAATGAGCGTCGAGATCGGCAAGCCCGCCCCAGACTTCACCCTGCCCAAGGCGGGCGGCGAGACGGTCACGCTCTCCGCCCTGCGCGGCCGCAAGGTGATCGTCTATTTCTATCCGAAGGCCGACACCTCCGGCTGCACCAAGGAGGCCTGCGGCTTCAACGACGCGCTCCCGGAGTTCGAGGGCGTCGATGCCGAGATCATCGGCATCTCCAAGGACCCGGTGCCGGCGCTGAACAAGTTTGCGGCGAAATACGGCCTGACCTTCACCCTGGCCTCGGCCAAGGACGACGACACGGTCGAGCGCTACGGCGCCTGGGTCGAGAAGTCGATGTATGGCCGGAAATACATGGGCATCGACCGGTCGACGGTGCTGGTCGACGAGCAGGGCATCGTCCGCGGCCTGTGGCGCGGCGTCCGGGTGCCCGGCCATGTCGAGGCGGTGCTGGCCGCAACGCAGAAGGGGTGACGGCTGCTATTGAGGCGGATGTTCCACGAGGTCGAGCCGCCGCTCGATTCGGTCGAGCCGGGCCTTGATCCTGTCGACGACATGCCGGTCTTCAACCGTCTCGGCATAGTTCGACGCCTGATCGCGGGCGAGCCGGGCCAAGCCGATCTCGATCTGCGCGAGCCGCGACACGATCTCCTGATCCCGCTCCCTCGAGGCGGTCTGCTCGGCCTGGATCCGCTTCAGGTGCTCCAGCACCAGGTTGGTGGTTTCGTCGGTCATGTGTGGCCAGAACCTGCCAGTTGCTGTCGGTCAGCCTACACCAGAAATATGGTCGTTCCGCAATTTGTGGAAGAGGTGGTCACGAGGATTCCCCCTCGGCGAGCCTAGCTAACCGCCCTCCTTCGCCAGGAAATCAATGACGGCGCGGACGGCCGGCAACTGGCCGCGCCGGGAGGGGGTCAGCAGCGTCGTCCACACCGTCCCGGCCTCCCACTTCGGCAGGACCGCCACCAGCGTGCCGGCAGCCTGGGCCTCGGCGGTCATGGTCTCGGGCAGGCAGGCGATGCCTAGCCCGGCGACCGCCGCCTTCAGCAGCACGACGGACTCGTCGGCAACGAAGCTCGATGCCGGCGCGACCTGCGCCTCGCGGCCGTCGCGGTGGCGCAGCCGCCAGACCGTGGCCGAGGGGCCGGTCAGCAGCCCGTCATGGTCCTTGAGATCCGCAGGCTCCTGCGGCACGCCGTGGCGTGCCAGATAGTCCGGCGCCGCCACCAGGGCGATCCGCTCGACCGCCATCCGCCGCTGCACCAGCTCGGAATCCGGCAGCGGCGCGAAGTGGCTGCGCACCGCGATGTCGAAGCCCTCCTGCACCAGGTCGACGAAGCGGTCGGTGACGTGCAGCTGCAGCCGGATCTTCGGATAGGCACGGGCCAGCGCCGGCAGCAGGCCGGCGAGCCGGAACTGCGCGGTCGGCACCGAAGCGGTGATCCTCACGGTGCCGCTCGGCTCCGCCAGCCGGCGGCGGACCACGCCTTCTGCCGCCTCGGCCTCGATCATCGCCGCCTGGGCATGGTCGTAGAAGTCGCGGCCGAGCTCGGTCAGCACGAAGCTGCGCGAGGTGCGATGGATCAGGCGGGCGCCGAGCGCCGCCTCCAGCTCCGCCACCCGCTTGCTGATGGTCGATTTCGGCAGCCCCAACCGCCGTCCCGCCGCGGCGAAACTGCCGCTGTCCACCGCCTGGACGAAGAGGCCGAGGTCGTTGAGGTTGAGCACGTCCATCGTCCATATGTGTGGACATCAAGTCCACATCAGCACGGCTACAGGCCCGAAGTCCACATGGGCATATTCCCGGGGTGACCGAAACAAGGGACTCCATCATGGAACCGATCCTCTTCTACGGCGTGCCGTCGGGCTGCTCCTTCGGCTCGATCGTGGCGCTGGAATGGCTCGGCGAGCCGTACCGGCTGAGCCGCGTCGAGATGCCGGAGGTGGTGCAGGGCGAAGCCTATCGCCGCCTCAACCCGGTCGGCGAGACGCCGACGCTGCTGACGGCGGACGGCCGGCTGATCAGCGAGAGCATGGCGATCCTGAACCACCTCGGCGCAGGCGGGATCAACCAGGGCCTGGCCTTCGCCCAGGGCACGCCGGGCTTCGACCGGCTGAACCAGGCGCTGGCCTTCCTCAACACCACCTTCTTCAACGCCTTCAGCCCGCTGTGGTACGCGCTGGAGCACGGCATCGAGGGCGCCGAGCGCGATGCGCTCAGGGCGTATGGCGCGGCCAAGGTGGCGAAGGCGCATGCCGATCTGGAAGCGATGCTAGGCACCCAGGACTGGCTGCTGGGCGATCGGACGCTGGCCGACGCGTACTTCATCGGCATCGCCCGCTGGACCAAGTATCACGACGTGGTAGACCGGCTGGACTACCCCGGGCTGCAGCGCCTGTTCGAGCGGCTGGAGGCCGACCCTGCGGTGCAGTTCGCTCATGCGATCGAACACGGCGAGCCGGCCCGCAGCACCGGCGGCTTCCGGGGTGAAATCAGGGTGGAAGAGGTGCTGGAGAAGGTGAAGCTGGCGGCTTGAGCGCCGCCAGCGCCATCGATCTCAGAAGGAATAGGCGTCCATCGCCAGCGCCCCCATGGTGACGCTGGCGTGGAGCCGGCGACCAGGCAGGTCGCCGGCCCCGAGGGCGACGAAGAACGGCAGGAAATGCTCGTCCGCCGGATGGTTCTTCACCGCCTCGGGCGCCAGGCGGCGGTAGTTCAGCAGGTCCTCGGTGCGGCCCTCATCCACTGCCGCCGCCACCCAGTCGATGAACGCCCGGGCCCAGGCGGACACCGGAGCATCCGGCCCGCCGCGCCAGTCCAGCGCCCGCAGATTGTGGGTCAGCGACCCCGAGGCCAGGACCATCACCCCCTCGTCCCGCAGTCCACGCAGCGCCTGGCCCACCGCATAGTGGTGCGCCGGGTCGCGATGCGACTGGATCGACAGGGTCGCGACCGGGATGTCGGCGGCCGGATACATCCGGCGCAGCGGCACCCAGGCGCCGTGGTCCAGGCCGCGCTTGTCGTCGATCTTCACCGGCAGCCCGGCCGCCGCGATCCGCTCGGCGGCGAGGCGCGCCAGGCCGGGCGCGCCGGTGGCCGGGTAGCGGACCTGGTACAGCGGCTCGGGGAAGCCGTGGAAATCGTGGATCGTCTCCGGCTGCTGCACCGCGCCCAGCGTCGGCACCTCGGTCTCGAAATGGGCCGAGGCCAGCAGGATCGCGTCCGGGCGCGGCAGCGACGGCCCGAGCGCGTCGAAGAACCGCCCCGCCGGCTCGTCCGACAGCGCCAGCATCGGCGAGCCGTGGGAGACGAAGAGCGCAGGCATCGTGGACATGATTGATCTCCAGGCGGGCATGCGGCACGGGACGGCCGGCCGCGACCTCCGCCGATCCTCATATTGCGCCCTCCGGCGGTTTTGATAATCCGGCGTGACATCAAAAGATTGTTGATCCATTTTTGACAATCATGGATCGCCTGACCACGCTGGACCTGTTCGTGCGGATCGTCGATGCCGGCAGTTTCGCCGCGGGGGCGGAGCAGCTCGGCCTGTCGCGGGCGCTGGCCAGCCGGGCGATCCTGGACCTCGAGACCCGGCTCGGCACCCGCCTGCTGAACCGCACCACCCGCCGGCTGAGCCTGACCGAGGCCGGCGCCGCCTTCCACCGCCGGGCGCAGCGCATCACCGCCGACGTGGCCGAGGCCGAAGAGGAGGCGGCGGCGCTGCACGCCCGGCCGCGCGGGCTGCTGCGGGTCAACGCGCCGATGAGCTTCGGCGTGCTGCATGTCGCCCCGGCTCTCGCCGCCTATCTCGAGCGCTATCCCGAGGTCTCGGTTGACCTGACCCTGAACGACCGGGTCGTCGATCTGCTGGAGGACGGGTACGACCTGGCGATCCGCATCGGCAGGCTGGCCGATTCCTCGCTGATCGCCCGCCGCCTGGCCCCCTGCCGCATCCTGCTCTGCGCCGCACCGTCCTATCTCGCGGCGCACGGCACTCCGGCGCATCCCTCCGACCTCATCCGGCACCGCTGCATCGCCTACGCCTATGGCGGCGATCGCGGCGAATGGGTGTTGACCGGGCCGGAGGGCGAGGTGCGGATCCGCATCGGCGCCCGGCTGCAGATCAACAACGGCGACGCGATCCAGGCGGCGATCCGCGAGGGCTACGGCATCGCCCGGCAGCCGGATTTCATCGCCGCCCCCGACCTCGCCGCCGGCCGGATGGTGCAGATCCTGCCGGAGTGGCGGCTGCCGGAGATCGGCATCCATGCCGTCTACCCGCCGGCCCGCACCCTGTCGGCCAAGGTCCGCAGCTTCGTCGACTTCCTGGCCGAGCGCTTCGCCCGCCCGTCCTGGAGCCTCGACAGCCGCAGCTGAAGCCGGCAGTCTCGCCGCATCCCGCCAGCGAGGCCTCCATGAGCAAGACCGCCGCCGACATCGTCGATTTCGCCGCCGCCCGGTCCGAGGACGCGACCTGGCGGCCGGACCCGGCCAAGGTGCTGGGCGGCGATCCGCTGCAGACGGCGCGGAACTTCTACAGCGATCCGACCGGCCAGTTCTCGGCCGGGATCTGGGAGGGCGCGGTCGGCGCCTGGCGCGTGAACTATACCGAGGAGGAGTTCTGCCACCTCCTGTCCGGTATTGTGGTGCTGACCGACAACGCCGGGTCCAGCCGCCGCTTCGAGGCCGGTGCCAGCTTCGTCATCCCGGCCGGCTTCACCGGGACCTGGGCAAACGTGACCGCGGCCCGCAAGCTGTATGTGATCTACGAACGGAAAGCGTAAGCGAGTCCGCCTCGGCCAAGAGGTCGGCATGCCCTCCGGGACGGTTCGGCACACAATAACGACATTTTTAGACGCTAGTTTCTGACGATTATTTTCTGCCGGATGGCAGAGGCGTTGATATTTTGGAGGCATTTGATGGTCGGAACGCATTGCCGCGGCTTTGCTTTTGATTGTCGGCGCAGATCGGACGGCAGCCTTCGGCTCTCGGTCCTGGGTGTGCTGGGCGCACTGCTGCTTCTGCTCGTCCCCGCCCGGGCGTGGTCGGTGGATTGGGGCAATTGGGAGAGCCTCGGCGGCACGATGATGGAGCAGCCCTCCTGCGTGTCCTGGGCCGAGGACCGCGTCGACTGCTTCGCCCGCGGCACCGATCAGGCGATGTATCAGCGCTGGTGGGACGGCCGCCAATGGTCCGGCTGGGAGAGCCGGGGCGGCGCCATCGAGGAGCAGCCCGACTGCGTCTCCTGGGGGCCGGGCCGCATCGACTGCTTCGCCCGCGGCACCGACCAGGCGATGTGGCAACAGTCCTGGGATGGCCGCCGCTGGGGCGGCTGGCAGAGTCTCGGCGGCACCATCCTGGAGCAGCCCGACTGCGTCTCCTGGGGGGCGAACCGCATCGACTGCTTCGCCCGCGGCACCGACCGGGCAATGTGGCATCGCTGGTGGGACGGCACGCAATGGGGCGGCTGGGAGACCCTCGGCGGCGTCATCCTGGAAGAGCCCGAATGCGTCGCCTGGGGCCCGAACCGCCTCGACTGCTTCGCCCGCGGCGGCGACCGCGCGATGTATCACCGCTGGTGGGACGGCCGGCAGTGGGGTGGCTGGGAGACCCTGGGCGGCACCATTCTGGAACAGCCGAACTGCGTCTCCTGGGGCTCCAACCGCCTCGACTGCTTCGCCCGCGGCACCGACCAGGCGATGTGGCATCGCTGGTGGGACGGCAGCCAATGGGGCGGCTGGGAGAGCCGGGGCGGTGCCCTCCTCGACCCGCCGTCCTGCATCTCCCTGCAGCCGGGCAGCATCGACTGCGTCGCCCGTCACACCGACCGGGCCCTGTGGCATCAGTCCTGGGACGGCCGGCAATGGAGCGGCTGGGCCCGGCTGGGTGGCACTGCCCTGGACCAGCCGGCCTGCGCCGCCTGGAGAGCGGACGCCTTCGATTGCTTCTTCCGCGGCACCGACCAAGCGCTGTGGCATCGCCAGTGACGCTCGCGGGGCGGGTGAATGCGCCCGCCCCTGCACCGCCACGGGCCACGGTCACGCCGCGGCCATCTCCGCCTCGATGCGCCGGACCAGATCCGGATCGTGCAGCTCGCTCTTCGACGCCAGAAGATGGCGGGCCCTCACCATCAGCCGGTGCACCTCCGGATCCCGCGCCGCCAGCCTGAGCAGCCCACCCGTGAACCGCAGCGAGCGCTCGAGATCGGCCGGCCGCTCGCCCCGGGTCAGCGGATGGGCGAAATCCGGCACGGTCGCAGCCGACCACGCCGCCTCGATCAGGGGTTGCAGCGCCAGGATGAAGGTCCGCCCCAGCCCGTCCAGTGGATCCCCGTGCCCAGCTCGTGCCCGCAGCAGATCCCTCAGGGTCAACGCACCTTGCGCGGCCACCGTCATGCCCTGGCCATAGACCGGATTGAACCGGCTGACAGCATCGCCGAGCGCCAACAGGCCACGCGGGAAATCGCCGAGACGCTCATAGCGGGTCCAGACGCTTTCCGGAAAGGCGAAGCGATGGATCTTGCCCAGATGCGTCTCGTCCTTGATCGTGTCGTGGATCGTGCTGGTCCGCAGTTGCCGCGCCAGTTCGAGGAAGGCCTCGGGTTCGGCCGATGGAACCTCGGCATGCCGCTCGCTGATGAGCGCCATCCAGCGATCGCCTTCAATGGGGGCGAGATAGCCCGCCTTGGTGTCCGCTGGCGCATCGGGGAACGTGATGACGCCCTTCCAGCCCCTGTCGGCCCGGGTCCGGGTGAAGGTGGTGGTGACATAGTGAATGTCGACGCCGATGACAGTCTTCTCGACCGCCGGCCATCCCGTCGCATCGAGGAAGGACAGGTCGGCGATCCGCGTCCCGAGGCGTCGACGACCAGGTCCGCCGGCACGACCTTGTCGCTGCCGCCGTCCTGCTGGCACCGGACTGCCGTGACCGAGCCGTCGGCAGCGGCGGCGAGGCCGAACACGCGGCACCGATCGCGCAGCACCACATTCGCCAGCCGCCCGATGCGCCGCCGGATCAGGAGTTCGAGCAGCGGCCGCGACAGGCTGAAGATGCGCAGGCCGAGATCGCGCGCCGGGAAGGGATCGAAGCCGGGAAGCTCGAACCGGTCGTCGAGGCCCATCCGGAACAGCCCGGCGCCGGCCTGCGCCAGATCGTCGTCGAAGCCCGGGAACAGGCCGCAAAAGGCCTGCAGCCCACCGCCGAGAAGCGCATGAAGCTGATTGGACTGCGGCGCGCCCGGCCGGGGAACGGAGTCGATCGGAAGCAGGTCGCGTTCCAGGACGGTCACCTGCTCGAAATGGCCGGCCAGCGCAGCCGCAGCCGCCAGCCCGCCGATCCCGGCCCCGATGACGACGGCGTGCCGGCCGATGATCGCGGTCATCGACGGATGTCCCGGCCCGGTGGCGACGCCAGGCGAGCAGCGCGGCCACTCCGCGCGACGAGATGGATTTGCAACTCCGACCTCCTCACCTTGTGATGCAAGGAGAGTCGGATGCGGGCGTTACTGCGCTGTTTCGCGGGGCCGGGAGGATGGTTACGGCTGCAAGCGAGAAGCAGCCGGACCGCCTCGCCGGCCGCTCAGTCCGCCAGCGGCTCGTAGAAGGCGGCGGCGAAGCCGGCGAGGTCGCGGGCCGGCACGTTGAAGGGCCGCTTCAGCCTGGCCCGGAAATACTGCCGCACCAGCTCGTGATAGGTTGGGATCGGCGCCCTGCCCTGGCGACCGCACTCCCATTCGAACCAGCGCCGGCCGGCGGCGACATGGCCGATTTCGTCGGTGTAGATGCGGTGCAGGATGCGGGCGCTGTCGGCGTCGCCGGCGCGCTCCAGCCGCTCCACCGTCTCCGGCGTCACGTCGAGGCCGCGCGCCTCCAGCACCAGCGGCACCACCGACAGCCGGCCGAGCAGATCCGCCGCCGTCTCCTCCGCCGCCTGCCACAGCCCGTCATGCGCCGGCAGGGCGCCATAGGCCGAGCCAAGCTCGCCCAGCCGCCGTGACAGCAGGCCGTGATGCGTTGCCTCCTCGTCGGCGACCTTGACCCAGTCGTCGAAGAAGCCCTCCGGCGTCTCCGCCGTGGCGAAGCGGGCGATCAGGTCCCAGCTCAGGTCGATCGCGTTCAGCTCGATATGGGCCAGGGCGTGCAACAGCGCGATCCGCCCCGCCTCCCCGCCCAGGCGCCGCTTCGGCATGTCGCCCGGGCGCCGCAGCTCCGGCGCCGCCGGCCGGGCCGGACGCGGCGGCGGGCGGCGCGTGCCCAGCACCGGGATCGCGCGCTGCCGCCAGGCCGCAGCGGCCTGGTGGCTGAGCTCGATCTTGCGCAGCGGGTCCGCCGTGTCCAGCACGGCGACGGCGAGGTCGGTCAGGGCGTCCATGCCCCCTCTTACACCATGACGGCGCTGCCCTGAAATGCAGGCCCGTCTGAGCCGATCGCCTCAGGCGGTCTCGGGATGTTCCCGCTGCGCAATGATGTTATCCTGGCGGTTGTCTGCCGGCCTCGCGAGAGAGGGTGACGGACGGATCATCATTGCTGAAACCCAAGATTGTCCTGAGATCCTGTTGTCCCGATGCAGCACCGATCGCGCCTGCCCTGTCCCCATGCCCCCGCAGACAACCGGCCGGTCGCCCCTGATCGCCGCCGGACCGTCGCGCGGGCCTGACCGGAGCGCACGCGCCGGGATGTCCGGATGGTGCCGATGGCTGCCGCTCCTGGTCCGCGTCGCCACGGCGGGCGCGGTGCTGCTGGCCCTCGCCGGGCCTGGCCATGCGCAGGATCAGGATGGCCCGGCGACGGTCCGGCAGGTGGTGCTGGGAATCATCAGCTACACCCGCTGGCCGGTCGAGCTGCCGCAGCTCCGCCTCTGCGTGATCGGCCCGGCCGACCATGCGGACGAGTTAATGACGGGCACCACTCAGGCCTCCGGCCGGCCGGTGCGGGTGGTCCGCCTGGGACCGGCTGCGGCGCCCGGCGAGACCTGCGACATCGTCTATCTCGGCCGGCTCGGCGACGCCGAGCGGCGACAGGTGTTCACGCGCCTGGTCGGCCGCGCAGTGCTCAGCATCAGCGAGCAGGACGAGAGCTGCACCGTCGGCAGCATGTTCTGCCTGCAGGTCCGGAGCACCCGGGTCTCGTTCCAGATCAATCTCGATTCCGTGGCGCGCAGCGGCGTCCGGGTCAGCCCGAAGGTGCTGCAGCTCGGCCGGCGCCAGGAGATGCCACCGTGAGCCGCCGGGACGAAGAGACGCGCCCGTCGCTGCGGCACGTGCTGCGGCGGGCCCATCTCGGCGTCGCCCTGCTGGCGGTGACGCTGGCGGGGCTGACCCTGACCGTGGCCGGCTTCGCCGCCCTGCGCGCCTATGCCGGCAGCAACCTGCAGCTGATCGCGGCCTCGATGAGCTACACCGTGGAGGCCGCGGTGGTGTTCGAGGACCGCGCCGCCGCCGAGGAGGCGCTGGCCCTCATCGCCGCCGCCGAGGGCGGCGTGGCCGAGGCCGATGTCTTCGATGCCCGCGGCGCGCTATTCGCGCATTGGCAGCGCCCGGCCCGGCCGTCCGTGCTCGACCTCGAACGCCGCCTGGCCGCCTTGGTCTTCGCCGCGCCGGTGCAGCAGCCGATCACCCATGACGGCGCGGAGATCGGACGGATCGAGCTGCATGGCAGCGCCGGGAGGCTGCTGCGGTTCCTGACCATCGGCGTGGCGGTGGTGCTGGTGTGCCTGGCCCTGAGCGCGCTGAGCGCGCTGCTGCTGTCGCGTTATCTGGTGGCCGGCATCGTCGGCCCGCTGCACACGCTGGCGACGGTGGCGCACCGGGTCCGCAGCGAGCGGACCTTCGACCGGCGCGTGCCGCCGGCCGGGATCGCCGAGCTGAACGACCTGGCCGGCGACTTCAATGCCCTGCTCGGCGAGCTCGAATCCTGGCAGGACGGGCTGCAGCGCGAGAACGAATCCCTGGCCCACCAGGCCAGCCATGACAGCCTGACCGGCCTGCCGAACCGCGCGATGTTCGAGGCCCGTCTAAGCGTCGCGCTGCAGGAGGCCGAGGCGCTGCGCGGCCGGGTGGCGGTGCTGTTCCTGGACAGCGACAACTTCAAGCAGACCAACGACGATCTCGGCCATGCCGCCGGCGATGCGGTGCTGGCCGCCATCGCCGCCCGGGTGCGGGATCGGCTGCGCCAGACCGATCTGGTGGCGCGGCTGGGCGGCGACGAGTTCGCGGTGCTGCTGGCCCCGGTCGGCGAGATCGCCGACGCGCTGCATGTCGCCGACGACATCCTGGCCGGGCTGCAGCAGCCGGTCCGGCTGCTGTCGGGCGGCGCCGTCACCGCTTCGGTCAGCATCGGCATCGCCGTGTTCCCCGACCATGCCGGGGACGGCGCGACGCTGCTGCGCCAGGCCGACGCCGCCATGTACCTCGCCAAACGCCTGCGGCCGGGCGGCCGGCAGCTCGCCGCCGGGCCGGAGCCATTCGAGCAACCGGGGACCCACCTTGCATCTCGTCACTAGGCGCACCGCCATCGAACTGGCCGTGGCCGGCCTTCTCACCCTGGCCATGACCGGCTGCCAGTCCGGGCTGACCCCGGCGCAGATCGCGCTCTTGAAGCAGCACGGCTTCGAGCCGACCGGCAGCGGCTGGGAGTTCGGCATATCGAGCAAGCTGCTGTTCGGCACCAACGAGGCGACGCTCGCCCCCGGCCAGCGCGAATCCATCGCCCAGCTGGCGCGGGCCCTGCTGTCGGTCGACATCCACCGGCTGCGGGTCGAGGGCCACACCGACGACTACGGCACGGCGGAGTACAACCAGCAGCTCTCCGAGCGCCGCGCCAAAGCCGTGGCCGAAGCCCTGGTCGCGGCCGGCATCCCCGCCCAGGACCTGCAGGTGGCCGGCATGGGCAAGAGCGCGCCGGTCGAGGACAACGGTTCGGCCGCCGGCCGGCGGGAGAACCGCCGGGTGGCGATCATCGTCTCGAACCAGCAATAGCCCTTCGCCGGTCTGCCGAGTGGCCGGTCAGGCCGTCCCGGTCATCACCGCGGCGAACTGCTCCATCGCCCAGTCGACCTGGTCGCGGGTGATCACCAGCGGCGGCGCGATGCGGATCGTGTCGCCATGGGTGTCCTTGGCCAGCACGCCGCGCTTCTGCAGCGCCTCGCAGTAGCGGCGGGCGCCGCCGGCCTCGGGATGCAGCTCGACTGCCAGCATCAGGCCGCGGCCCCGCACCTCGCGGATCAGGTTGCTGCGCAGCCCGGCCAGCTGGGCCTGGAAATAGGCGCCCTGGCGCTCGGCATTCTCGATCATCTCCTCCTCGACCAGCACCTTCAGCGCGGCGCGGGCGACGGCGCAGGCCAGCGGGTTGCCGCCGAAGGTGCTGCCGTGCTGGCCCGGCTTGAGCACGCCGAGCACCTCGGAGTTCGAGAGCACGGCCGAGACCGGGTAGAAACCGCCGGACAGCGCCTTGCCGACCAGGGTGACGTCGGCCTCGATTCCCTCATGCGCCTCGGCCAGCAGCTTGCCGGTGCGGCCGAGCCCGGTCTGGATCTCGTCCAGGATCAGGGTGACGTTGTGCCGGGTGCACAGCGCGCGCACGGTCTTGAAGTAGCCGGCCGGCGGGATCATCACCCCGGCCTCGCCCTGGATCGGCTCGACCAGGAAGGCCACGGTGTTGGGGGTGATCGCGGCCTCGAAGGCGGCGGCGTCGCCGAACGGCACGACTTTGAAGCCCGGCGCGAAGGGCCCGAAGCCGCCGCGCGCATCCGGGTCGGTCGAGAAGCCGACGATGCCCAGGGTGCGGCCGTGGAAGTTGTTCTCGCAGACGATGATCTCGGCCTGGCCCGCGGGCACGCCCTTGACCTCGTAACCCCATTTCCGGACCGCCTTGACCGCGGATTCCACCGCCTCGGCGCCGCTGTTCATCGGCAGCACCTTGTGCGACCCGGTCAGCGCCGCGATCTCGTCGTAGAACAGCGCAAGCTGGTCGTTGCGGAAGGCGCGCGAGGTCAGAGTCAGCTTCTGCGCCTGCTCGACCATCGCCGCCAGGATTTTCGGGTGGCAATGGCCCTGGTTGACCGCGGAATAGGCCGACAGGCAATCGAGGTAGCGGTTGCCGTCGACATCCCAGACCCAGACGCCCTCGCCGCGCGACAGCACGACGTCGAGCGGCTTGTAGTTGTGGGCGCCGAGGCGGGCTTCGGTCTCGATGAGAGTGGTCGCCGATGTGGCCATGATCCTGCTCCTGTTCCCGTCCTAGAGCGCGCCCGAGGCGGCGCGCTCGACCGCCCCGACCCGCTCGATGATCTGCCGCCCGAACAGGCTGGAGACCAGGTCGACCAGCAGCAGGGCGCTCTTGCCCCGGTCGTCGAGGAAGGGGTTCAGCTCGACCACGTCGAGCGACCCGACCAGGCCGCTGTCGTACAGCATCTCCATGATCAGATGCGCCTCGCGATAGGTCGCCCCGCCCGGCACGGTGGTGCCGACGCCCGGCGCGATCGACGGGTCGAGGAAGTCGACGTCGAGGCTGACATGCAGTACGCCGTTGCGCGCCGCGACCTTGTCGAGGATCCGGCGCATCAGCACCGAGACGCCGTATTCGTCGACCAGGCGCATGTCGAACACCTCGACACCGCGGCGGCGCAGCAGCGCCCGCTCCTCGCGGTCGATCGAGCGGGCACCGAGGATGGTCAGGTTCTGCGGGTCCAGCCGCTCGCGCGGCTCGGCGCCGAACACGTCGTCCAGCCCGGGCTCGCCGCACAGCAGCGCCGCCGACATGCCGTGCATGTTGCCGGAGGGCGTGGTCGCCGGGGTGTTGAAGTCGGCATGGGCGTCGAGCCACAGCACGAACAGCTCGCGCCCGGCCTCGCGGCAATGGCGTAGCACGCCGTTGACCGTGCCCATCGACAGGCTGTGGTCGCCGCCGAGGAAGATCGGCAGGACCCCCTGACCCATCAGCGCGTAGGCGCGGTCGCTAAGCACCCGGGACCAGCCCGCGATCTCCGGCAGGAAGCGCATCTGCGGCGTCTCGACGACGGCGGGCAGAGGCCGGGCCGGGGCCAGGTCGCCCTGGTCCTCGACCTCGAAGCCGAGGCCCTGCAGGCTCGGCAGCAGGCCGGCGGTGCGCAGCCCGGCCGGGCCCATCACGGCACCGCGATGCCCGGCCCCGACCTCGACCGGCGCGCCCACCAGGGCGATGCGCGAGGGGCGATCCTGTCCGCGATCGATCTGCGTTCCGTCCATCTCTGCCATCCCTGTCGGCGGGGGTGTGAGACCCGATTATCCGCTCATGAGGGGGTGACATAAAGCCGGCATCTTGGCTATTTTGATCAATGGATCGAGCAAACTGGCAAGGCATATTGATCAGAATGGACGATCTCGACCACAAGCTGCTGTCGCTGCTGCGGGCCGATGCCCGCACCCCGGTCTCGACCCTCGCCCCGGCGCTCGGCGTGTCCCGCGCCACGGTGCGGGCGCGGATCGACCGGCTGGTCGACACCGGTGTGATCCAGGGCTTCACCATCGTGGTCAAGGCCGGCAGCCAGCCGAACCCGATCCGCGCCATCACCATGGTCGAGGTCGAGGGCCAGGCCGCCGACCGGGTGATGCAGCGGCTGCGGGGCTTCCCCGAGGTGCGGGCGCTGCATTCGACCAATGGCCGCTGGGACATCCTGGCCGAGATCGAGACGGCGACGCTGGAGGAATTCGACCAGACGCTGCGCCGGATCCGGCAGGTCCAGGGCATCTCGCAGACCGAGACCAGCCTGATGCTGTCCTCGATCCGGACCCGGACCGAGGCCGCTTGAGGCGGGCGGATTCGTCGCGCATTGATCGCGAAACAACTTTGCGCCGGCGGCGTTGAACAAGCCGACCCACTCGGCTAGGGATTGCAGCCGACCGATCCACCGCCTCGAGGAAGACGGACGATGAGAATCAGCCCGCGCGTGCAGAAGATCCTGTCGAACTACGACAGCGAGAACCCGGCGGTGAAGGCCAAGCTCGCGCAGCTCCTGATGAACGGTCGCCTCGGCGGCACCGGCAAGATGATCATCCTGCCGGTCGACCAGGGGATCGAGCACGGCCCCGCCCGCAGCTTCGCCGTCAACCCCGGCGGCTACGACCCGTTCTACCACCACCAGCTGGCGATCGATGCCGGGCTGAACGCCTATGCCGCGCCGCTGGGCCAGCTCGAGGTCTCGACCGGCAAGCTGTATGGCCAGGTCCCGACCATCCTGAAGCTGAACCACTCGAACAGCCTGTCCCGCCTGAAAGAGGACGCCGACCAGGCGATCTTCGGCTCGGTCGAGGACGCGCTGCGGCTGGGCTGCACCGCCATCGGCTTCACCATCTATCCCGGCTCCGACCAGGGGCTCGAACAGATGGAGGAGATCGCCGAGCTGATCCGCGAGGCCAAGGCGGTCGGCCTGCCGACCGTGCTGTGGTCCTATCCGCGCGGCGGCAACATCACCAAGGAGGGTGAGACCGCGATCGACGTGGTGGCCTATGCCGCCCATCTGGCCAGCCAGCTCGGCGCCCATGTCATCAAGGTCAAGCTGCCGAGCGACTTCATCGAGCAGAAGGAGGCGAAGAAGGAGTTCGACGGCGCGAAGATCGCGATCGGCACCCAGGCCGAGCGCGTCGCCGAGGTCATGCGCTCCTGCTTCGCCGGCCGCCGCATCGTCGTGTTCTCCGGCGGCGCCGCCAAGGACACTGCCTCGGTGCTGGACGACGCCCGCGCCATCCGCGATGGCGGCGGCAACGGCTCGATCATCGGCCGCAACTGCTTCCGCCGGCCGCGGGACGAGGCGCTGGAGCTGCTGGACACCCTGGTCCGCATCTTCCAGGGCAAGGAGTAAGCCCTGAGCGACTCCCGCATCTATATCGCGATCCCGCCGGAGCTCGATCCGGCGGTCTTCGCGGCCGCCCTCGGCGCCGGCGATGTCGCCTGCGTCGAGATGGCGGTGCCGGCCGATCCGGCCACGGCCAAGGCCGCGGTCGAGCGGCTGCGCGGCATCGCGCAGGAGCGCGGCGTCGCCTTCCTGCTGCGCGACGACGCGGCGCTGGCGGCCCGGTCGGGCTGCGATGGCGTCGTGGTCGGCCCCGGCGGCTACGGCGTGGCGCGCAAGGCCGTCGGCGCCCAGGCGATCGTCGGCGTGCTGGTCGGCACCAGCCGGCACGAGGCGATGGAGGCCGGCGAGGCCGGCGCCGACTTCATCGGCTTCGATGCCGATGCCGAGATCGTGTCCTGGTGGACCGAGATGATGGAAGTGCCCTGCGTCGCCGCCCTCCCCGAGGCCGATTTCCGGCGCATCGCGGCGGAAGGCTGGGCCGACCCTCAGGCCGCCGCCGCGGCCATCCGCGGTCTAGGCTGACCTGCCGGTGGGGTGCCTGTTTTACTCGTGGTAATGAGGTCGTATATACTTCCTCAGTATCCATCGCATGCGGAACGACGACCATGCCGAAAGAGGCCGTTTTCACGATGAAGCTCGAGGCGGAACTCCGCGATGCCTTCATGGCCGAGGCCGAGGCGACCCACCGGCCGGCCTCGCAGGTGATGCGGGAGCTGATGCGCGACTTTGTCCAGCGCCGCCGCGAGGAGCGTGAATACGACGAATTCCTGCGCCGCAAAGTCGAGATCGCGCGTGCGTCGATGCGGGCCGGCCGTGGTCGGTCGAATGAAGAAGTCGAAGCCGAGTTCGCTGCCCTGCGTGCGGAACTGTTGCGCGAGGCCGACGAGACCGGTTCGTGAAGGTTATCTGGACACCGGAGGCCGAGCAGGATCGCACCGATATTCGGGATCATATAGTCGCCGGCAACCGGTCCGCGGCGAGTCGGATGGATCGGCGTTTCGGCGATGCGGCGGCAAAGCTGACCGACTTTCCGATGCTCGGCCGCCCTGGGAAGATCCCCGGCACACGCGAACTGATCCCGCACGAAAACTACCGCCTCGTATACGAAGTCCAGGGCGACACGGTGTGGGTCCTGGCGCTGGTCCACACCTCCCGCCAATGGCCGCCGACAACGGATTCAAAGCCTGAGGGAGCTTAGGCTCCCTCCCTTACTCCACCACCTTCAGCGGCCGCCCGGTGCGGCCACGGCGGACCGGGACGGGCTTGGCAGGGGCCGGCGCGGCGGCGAAGACCTCGCGCATCCGGTCGAGGCGCAGCTTGACCTCGCCCGTCACCGGACCGGCGGCGGAGGCTGCCGACTCGATCACGGCGAAGGCGCCGTCGCGGGTCGCAGCATCGTCCGGCAGCAGGGCCGGCAGGGCGGTCATCGCCTCTTCCGGCAGCCAGCGCAGGATCAGGTACTGCTGGCGCATCGCCGTCTTGAAGTCGGCCAGCGAGGCCCAGTGCCCCGGCAGCCGGTCGGCATAGAGCTGGCGCAAAGTGGCGAAGCCGCGCTCGTCCACCGCCCGCATCGGCCAGATCACGTAGAGAATGGCGCGCAGCACGGCGGCGTGAATGTCGCCCTCGGCCACCTTGCCGCGCAGCGCCTCGCGCTCCTCCTCCGGCTCGCTGCGGCGCGGCGGGCGGCGGTCGGCCAGAGTCTCGTCGCCGATGCCGAGCATCGCCTGCAGCACCGGGTTGCCGTAGATCGCGTAGAAGCTGCTCTCAATCCAGCGGTCGCGCAGGTCGCGCCAGCCGTCCAGGGCGGTGACGATCTGGCTCGACACCAGGTCCTGGAAGGCCAGGAACGGGTTGTCTGGCGCCGCCGGGCGGCGATTCGCGCGCACCTGCTCGGCGGCCAGCGCAATCGGCGCCATCGCCGGGTTGCGGCTGGAGAACAGCGAGTATTGCAGGCGCAGCGGATTCATCCGCCGCCCCAGCTCCGCCGCCGGCTCATTGGCGAGGGCCTGAACCAGCGGCCGCGCGGTCGAGGTGTAGAGCGCGCGGTTGATCTCCGACACCTTCGCCGCGGTGGCAAAGGCCTTGTCCTCTTCGGCGGTGTTGATGCCGAGCGCGCGCAGGTCGTTGATGCTGCGCGCCTCGAACCGCACCACATGGTCGCCACGGATCAGGCCGGCATTGGGGTCGTCGGCCTGCTTCTCGATGATCACCGCCTCGTACAGGCCGGGCGCCAGCGTGTCGATCAGGTCGATGTTCTGGATGAACTCGTTGTGCTCCTTCGCCGCGACGCGGCCGGAGACGAAGATGCCGAGATGGCCGATGTCGTCATGGATGGCATAGATGATGGTCTGGCCGTTGGCGACGATGTCGTCGGTCGAGTCGTAGAGATCGAGGATCCAGCCCAGCGCCTGCTGCGGCGGGGTGATGTTGTCGCCCTGCGAGCAGAACACCACGATCGGCGAGGTGATGTTGCGCAGGTCGATCTTGCGGTGGTCCGACACCTCGAGCTGCCCGGCCACAAGCTTGTCGCCGACGAACAGGTCCTCGGTGATGGTCTCGATCTCGTTGGCGTTGAGCTGGACGTAGCCGCCCCACCACTTCTCGAAGCTGAGATAGCGCGCCACCTCGGTGTCGATCTTGCTGTACAGGTTGTACTGCTTCGACCACAGCGTGTTGGCGGGGTTGAGGCTCTCGAAGTTCTGCACCAGATGGGCGCCGTCATAACGCCCGTTACCAAGGTCGGCGTTGAACGCCGCCGACCAGCCGCCGCCGGACAGGCCGCCGAGATAGCGCATCGGGTTCTTGCCGCGCGGCCCGTCCCAGTAGGACAAGGGCGCACCGGCCAGGATCATCGGCCCGACGATGCCGGGCTTGACCGCGGCCAGCATCGCCAGCGCCCAGCCGGCCTGGCAGTTGCCCATGACGCAGGGCTTGCCCTCGGCCTTCGGGTGGCGCTCGGCGACGATGCGCAGGAACTCGGCCTGGGCCCGGCCGATATCCTCCAGCGTCTGGCCGGCCACCGGCACCGGCAGGAAGCCGATGAAGTAGCAGGGGTGGCCGGCGCGCAGGGCGCGGCCGATCTGGCTTTCCGGCTTCATGCCGCCGATGCCCGGGCCGTGGCCGGCGCGCGGGTCGACGACGACGAAGGGCCGCTTGTCGGGATCGACCGTCACGCCCTCGGGCGGCACGATCCTGACCAGCATGTAGTTGCAGGGCCGCTCCAGGGTGCGGCCGTCGAGGATCAGCTCGAACTGGTAGGACAGCACATGCGGCGTCGGGTCGGCCGCATGCGCCAGATACTGGTTGCCGCGCTGGCGCATCACGTCCCAGAACAGCACGCTGCGCTGCGCCGCATCGACCCAGTATTCGACGGCAGACGCCCAAGGCTCGGCCCAGGCGGCGCTGAGCGCGGCGCTCTGGTCGGCAGTACCCGTCATGATCACCCGTCCTCTTCCATCGACCACGGACAACGGTCCGCGGCAGGGCGTTCTGCCCTCATGATAGAACTTGGGGGGCCATACCCCGTCATTCCACCTTTGGTCGGACGATACACCAAATTCGTTGGTTTACATACGGTCCGGGATCTGGATTCCGAGCAGATCCAGCACCTGCTCCAGCTGCCGCAGCGTCAGGGCCGTGAGGCCGAGCCAGGAGGCGCGGCGCGGCGCGTCCGGCTCGCTCAGCACATGGCAGGCGTCGTAGAAGCGGCTGAACTCCCGCGCCAGGGCATAGGCGAAGTCGCACAGTTCGTTCGGCGCCCGCTTGTCATAGGCGTTGCGCACCGCGTCGGGCAGCTGCGCCAGCTGCAGCATCAGCGCCCGGTCGGCCTCGTTCGCCGCCGGCAGGATGGCGCCGGGTACGTCGCCCTGCCCCTCTGCCCGGCGCAACAGCGACTTGGCGCGGACCGCGGCATATTGCAGATAGGGGCCGGTCTTGCCTTCGAAGCGCAGCATGCGGTCGAGGTCGAAGACGTAGTCCGAGGACGGGTTGTTCGACAGGTCGGCGAACTTCACCGCGGCGATGCCGACCCGGCGCGCGATCTCGCGCCGCTCCTCCTCCGGATAGCCCTCGGCCAGATTCGCCTCCTCCAGCCGCTTCAGCGCGATCTCGGTGGCGGTGTCCAGGAGGTCGTACAGCTTCATGACGCCGCCGGCACGGGTCCGGAACGGCTTGCCGTCCGGCCCGTTCATGGTGCCGTAGCCGAGATGCTCCAGCTCCGATCTGCCGTTCAGCCCGGCCTTGCGGGCGGCGCGGAACACCTGCTCGAAATGCAGCGACTGGCGCCGGTCGACGACATAGAGGCCGAGATCCGGGTCGAGCGACTGGCGCCGGTCGACGATGGTGGCGAGGTCGGTGGTGCCGTAGGTGTAGGCGCCGTCCGACTTGACCAGGATCAGTGGCGGCACCTCCTTCTTGTCGCCCTCCTCGGCGACGCGGACGATGACGGCGCCGTCATCGGTCTCGGCCAGGTTCCGTGCCTTCAGGTCGTCGACCATCGGCTCGATCAGGTCGTGGACGGCGGCCTCGCCCTTCCACAGGTCGAAGCGCACGCCCAGCGCGCCGAATTCGCGCTGCATGCCGGCGACCGAGACGTCGATGAAATGCTGCCACAGCGCGCGGTAGCCGGGGCGGCCGGCCTGCAGCTCCGCCGTCGCCTGCCGGCTCTCCTCCATCCGCGCCGGATCGGCCTTCGAGGCCTGGGAGGCGGCGGGATACAGAACCTCGAGATCCTCCATCGTCACCGGGCTCTCGGCCGGATAGGGGCCGGTGAAGCCGGGATCGAAATACGGCAGGTCCGGCTGGCGGCGGGCGATCTCGCTGATCACCATGCCCATCGGCGTGCCCCAGTCGCCCATATGCACGTCGCCGATCGCCTCGTCGCCGGCGAACAGGACCAGCCGGCGCAGGCTGTCGCCGATGATCGAGGCGCGCAGGTGGCCGACATGCATCGGCTTGGCGATGTTCGGACCGCCATAGTCCAGCACCACCCGGCGCTGCGGATTGGTCTTCGGCACGCCCAGCCGGTCGTCCTGGGCCTGGGCGTCGACATGGGCGGCGATGGCCATATCGGTGAGCGACAGGTTGATGAAGCCGGGGCCGGCCAGCGACACGGCGCTGAACTGCGGGTCCGCCTTCAGCCGCTCGGCCACCTTCTCCGCGATCTGGCGCGGGTTGGCGCCTGCGCGCTTGGCCGCCGGCAGCGCCCCGTTGCACTGGAACTGCCCGAGGTCGGGACGGTTCGAGACGATGACCTGGCCCAGTTCGGGCGGCAGCCCTTCCGCGGCGAAGGCGGCGGCGACGGTTTCGGTCAGCTTCGAGGCGAGCGAGGACATGCGGGCAGATCTTCCGGTTGCCCGCGGTTTTTAGGAGGCGCGAGCCTCCGAGGCAAGGCCGCCGGCGGTCAGGCGGCTCATGCTCCGGTTGATCCGCTGCATCAGCGCGGCCTTGACCGCGCCGACGTCGCCGGTGGCCACCGGCGCGCTGACCGTCAGTTCGACCACCCCGGCGCCGGGCTTGGACAGGTCGACCAGCTTCGACACGGCGACGGCGGGCTCCGCCCCCTTCGGCAGGCGCGGATCGGCCTTCAGCGCGGCGACGATGTCGCGTGCCAGATCCTCGCCCCCCGGGCCGGCCGGCGCCGGGAAGGTCAGCTCCATCTTCGCCACGCCGGGATAGGTGGAGTTGTTGATGATGGCGGCGCCCCAGACCGCGCCGTTGGGCAGCAGGATCTGGACATTGGCCCCCGTCACCAGCTCGGTCATGAACAGCGACAGCGACTTGACGGTGCCGGCCTTGCCCGCCACCTCGACCGCGTCGCCCAGCTTGAACGGCCGGAAGATCAGCAGCATCACGCCGGCCGCGAGGTTGGACAGGGTGCCCTGCAGCGCCAGGCCGATGGCCAGGGAGGCGGCGCCGAGCACCGCCACCAGGCTGGTGGTCTGGATGCCGAAGATCTGCAGCACGGCGATGACGACCACCGCCAGCACCAGGTAGCGCACCAGCGACGCCAGGAAGTCGGCGATGGTCGGGTCGACATGGCGGGTGCTGTGCGCGAGGCGCAGCATCCAGCGCTCGATGAAGCGCGCCAGCCACCAGCCGAGGCCGAGCAGCACGATCGCATAGAGCGCGTTCAGGCCGTAGAAGGCGAAGAGGGCCCAGAGATTGTCGAAGTTGATCATCGGGAGATCCGGATGCAGTGTCGGGCGAAGGCTGCCCGCGGGGGGCATCACTTCGCTAACAACGCCGCAGCGGGGATTGATCCCGGGCCGGTGCCGGACGAGGTGGGCGTCGGCCTTGCGACGATAGCGTCACACACCAGCGCTACGCCCCACCATGCGTGGCGCGGCGCCTCAGGAACCGCTCGTTGCCTCCGCGTCGGAGGTCGCCTTCGCGAAGAAGGCATAGGTGGCGGTGTAGGGCACGCCGATGCGGGTTCCGGGCCGGACCGGCGGCGTCGACGGCGCGGCCCCGCCATGGGTCGCAAGGCGCTCGACATAGGTGACATGGGCCAGGAGGCCTGGGGCCGGGTCCGCCGCCACGGCGATGAGCAGGGAGGGGATATCCATGGCATTGCCGGATGGCACCGACACCACCGGGACCGCCGGGTCGCGCGCGACCTTGCTGCCGTCGGCCGCCTCCCATGACGGGCCGGCGTAGTGATAGATCACACCCTGGCTCGTGTCCGTCAGCCGGGCCAGGGGAGCCACGAGCTCCCAATGCAGCGCGCCCCCGGCATCGGCGCTGCTGCGGTAGATCTGGACGCCCGACGCTTCCGCCGTGAAGAGCAGGCGTGCATCGGCCGGCTCAAGAGCCGCCGGCGCGCGCTCCTCGGCCGCCGCAGCCGGCAGGGCGCACAGCAGCAGGCAGGCCCCCAATACATATCCACGCATCATCATCTCCCGGAAGGCGGGTGCCCGCTCGACACGAGCGAGGGTCAGACGGTGATGCGGCTCCGCTACGGCCAGATGTCACATCCGGCCTGTACTATTGCATTCGCAGCAAAGTGCCGCGCACCCCGGCCGGGCCGTCACACCTCCGTCGGCTTCGGCTCCGCCTCCCCTGCTCCTTCAGCGTGGTGATCCGCTGCCAGAACCATGTAGACCGCCGGCACCACGAACAGGGTGAAGATCGTGCCGATGGTCAGGCCGCTGGCAATCACCAGCCCCATGTTGAAGCGCGAGACTGCGCCGGCGCCGGTCGCCAGGATCAGCGGCAGCACGCCCAGCACCATCGCGCCCGTGGTCATCAGGATCGGCCGCAGCCGGATCGAGGCGGCGCCTTCGATCGCCTCGCGCTTGCTCTTGCCGGCCTGCTGCAGGCTGTTGGCGACCTCGACGATCAGGATGCCGTGCTTGCTGATCAGCCCCATGAGCGTCACCAGCCCGACCTGGGTGTAGATGTTCATGGTGGCGCCGCCGACGCCGACGCTGATGAAGGCCAGCGCGCCGGCGATCGACATCGGCACCGAGACCAGGATGATCAGCGGGTCGCGGAAGCTGTTGAACTGCGCCGCCAGCGCCAGGAAGATGATGATCAGCGCCAGCGCGAACATCTGCACCAGGCCGCTCGATTCCTGCACCGTCTGGCGCGACTGGCCGCCGTAATCGACCGTGTAGCCCGGCGGCAGCGTCTGATCGGCCAGCGACTTCAGCTGCGCCAGCGCCTGGCCGGTCGAGATGCCCGGCGCCGGAACGCCGGAGATCGTGGCCGAGTTGAGCTGCTGAAAATGCGAGATCGAGCGTGGCGCCGCCTCGGTCTTGATCGTGGCTATCGAGGATAGCGGGATCTGGGTGCCGTTCACCGCGGTGACCGGGTAGTTCAGCACCTGGTCGGTGTTGAGGCGCGAGCGCTGCTGCACCTGCGGGATCACCTGGTAGGACCGGCCGTCGATGCTGAAGTAGTTGACGTAGCCGCCACCGAGGATGGTGGCCATGGCGTTGCCGACATCGCTCATGGTCAGGCCCAGCGCCGCCGCCTTGTCGCGGTCGATCACGATCTCGGCCTGCGGCTTGTCGACCTGCAGGTCGCGGGTCAGGAACACGAACAGGCCGGATTTCTGCGCCGCCTGCTGGAAGGCGGTGGCGACGTCGTTGAGCTCCTTGAACCCGGCGGTGGTGGTGATCGCGAACTGGATCGGCAGGCCGTTGCTGCCCGGCAGCGGCGCCGGCTGGAACGCCACGCTCTGGGCCGCGGCGATCTTGGCGATGTCCTGCTGCAGCAGGGCCTGCACCGTGCCGGCGGTGCGCTCGCGCTGGTCCCAGGGCTTCAGCACCTGGACCGCGATCGAGGTGCCGCTGCTGTCGATGCCGAGGGTGTGGTCGGTCTCGGGATAGGCCCGCATCGCCTGGGCCACCTGGTCGGAGTTCGAGGCCTTCAGCGCCAGCGTCGCCTGCGGCGGGTTGGTGGTCGAGACCAGGACGGCGCCCTGGTCCTCGTTCGGCGCCAGCTCGGTCTGCGCGTCGGCATAGAGGAAGTAGATGCTGCCGAGCACGATGGCGGCGAAGACCATTGTCACCGCCACCGTGTTCAGGCTGCCGTGCAGCATCCGCTGATAGGGCCGCCGGATGTGCTCGAATCCGCGATCGATGACATCCGTCAGCCGCTCCTCCCAGCCGCTGCGGTCGGCCAGATGCGGCTTCAGGATGCGCGAGCACATCATCGGCGTCAGGGTCAGCGCCACCACCATCGAAACGGCGACGGCGCCGACCAGGGTGAAGGCGAATTCGGTGAACAGCGCGCCTGTCAGCCCGCCCTGGAAGCCGATCGGGACATACACGGCCACCAGCACCACGGTCATGGCGATGATCGGCCCGACCAGCTCGCGGGCCGCGTCGATCGCGGCCTGCAGCGGCTTCGCCCCCTCCTCGATATGGCGGTTGACGTTCTCGACCACGATAATGGCGTCGTCGACCACCAGGCCGATCGCCAGCACCAGCGCCAGCAGGGTCAGGAGGTTGATGGAGAAGCCGAAGGCCAGCATCATCGCGAAGGTGCCGACCAGCGACAGCGGGATCGCCACCACCGGGATGAACACCGAGCGCGGCGAGCCGAGGAACAGGAACACCACCAGCACCACGATCACCAGCGCCTCGACCAGGCTGGTCACCACCTCGGAGATCGACGAGGTGACGAAGGCGCTGGAATCGTAGATCACCGTGGTGTGCAGCCCGCTGGGCAGCTGCGCCGCGATCCCCGGCATCGCCGCCTTCACCCCGGAGACGACGTCGAGCAGGTTGGCGGTCGGCGCCACCTGGATGCCCATCATGATGCCGGTGCGGCCGTCGACCGTTGACCGGCTCTCGTAGTCCTGAGAGCCGAGCACGACCTGGCCGAGATCCTTCAGCCGGATCACGGCGCCGTCCGACTGCTTGACCACCAGATTGCGGAACTCCTCGACATCGTGCAGGTCGGTCGAGGCGGTCAGAGTGATCTGGGTGGCGTTGCCCTTGGTGGTGCCGATGCCGGAGATCGCGTTGTTGTTGCCGAGCGCGGTGTAGACGTCGGTGGCGGTGAGGCCGTAGCCGGCGAGCTTGTCGGGGTCGAGCCAGACGCGCAGCGCGAACACCTTGGGGCCCAGGAGCTCCGCCGTCTGCACCCCTTGCACCGCCTGCAGCTTCGGCTGCACCACGCGGGTCAGGTAGTCGGTGATCTGGTTCGCCGCCAGGACGTCGCTGTAGAAGCCGATATACATGGCGTCGATGGTCTGGCCGACCGACAGGGTGATGGTCGGCTGCTGCGCCCCCGAGGGCAGCTGGTTGAGCACCGAGTTGACCTTGGTGTTGATCTCGGTGACCGCGGCGTCGGAGTTGTAGTTCAGCCGCAGGTTGACGGTGATGGTCGAGACGCCGCTGGTCGAGGACGAGGTCATGTAGTCGATGCCGTTCGCCTGGGCGATGGCGTTCTCCATCGGCGTGGTGATGAAGCCGGCGATGACGTCCGGGTCGGCGCCGGAATAGGTCGTGGCCACGGTCACGACCGCGTTCTCGGTCTTCGGATACTGGCGCACCGCCAGCGAGGCGTAGGACTGGTAGCCGAGGACCACGATCAGCAGGCTGACCACCAGCGCCAGCACCGGCCGGCGGATGAAGATGTCGGTGAAGTTCATGACGGCGGCGCCTTATGCCAGCAAGCCGATGAAGCGATCGTCATCCCGTGCGCGCTGCGGCGCGAAGTGCCGCGGCGCAGACACGGGATCTCGGCGCGGACTCGAGGAGATCCCGGGTTTGCAGCGCATCACTCCGTGCTGTGCAGCCCCCGGGATGACGGTGAAGAGCATGGGTTCGGCGATGTCAGCTCGGGTCCGCCACGGACGGGTTCGGGTCGTTCGGCGGCGTCACGCTGTTGTTGACCGTGACCGGCGAGCCGTTCTGCAATTTCAGCTGTCCGGAGGTGACGACGGTGTCGCCCTCGGCCACGCCCTTCGCCACCGCGACCTGGTCGCCGCGGCTGCCGGCGGTGGTGACGAAGATCTGCTTCACGGTCTGGGCTGTCCCCTGCCCGGCCACGACATAGGCGATGTCGCCATAGGGGTTGGACACGATCGCCGTCGCCGGCAAAGTGACGTAGCGCTGCGGCGCACCGACCGCGACCGCGGCCTTGCCGTACATGCCGGGCAGCAGGACGTGGTCGGGGTTGGCGAAGCTGGCCCGCACCGTCAGGCTGCGGGTGGTGCTGTCGACCAGCGGGCTGATCGCGGTGATGGTGCCGTCGAAGCTGCGGCCGGGATAGCCGTCGAGCGTCGCCGCCACCGCCTGCCCGACCTTGAGCTTGGCCAGGGCCTGCTGCGGCAGGGTGAAGTCGAACAGGATCGGATCGAGCGACTGCAGGGTGACGATGGTGGTACCGGCGCTCAGATACTGGCCGAGATCGACCTCGCGCACGCCGAGCCGGCCGGCGAAGGGCGCCTTGACCGACTTCTTGTCGATCGCCGCCTGCTGCGCCGCCACCTGGGCCTGGGCCTGCTTCAGCGTGGCGAGGTCACTGTCGACTGTGGCTTGGCTGACGCCCTGGGCCTTGAGCTGCTTCAGGTCGCGGTCATAGGTGACCTGGGCGTTCTCCGCCGCCGCCTGGTACTGCTGCAGCGTCGCCAAATCCTCCTCGGCCCGCAGCTGCAAGAGCGGCGTGCCGGCGGCAACGTCCTGGCCGTCCTGGAAGCTGATCGCCTCGACGATGCCCGCCACCTCGGAGGACAAGGCGGCGCCGTTGACCGCGCGGAAGCTGCCCACCGCCTCCAGCCGCTCCTGCCAGTCGCTGGCGGTCGCGGTGGTGGTCGACACGGTCTGGGCCGGGTTGCTGCGGGCCGCGATCGCCTGGGCGATCATCTGGCTCTTGAAGGCCTGGAAGCCGAAGATGCCGCCCAGGATCACGCCGATCACGATCAGCATGACCACCATGCGGATGATCAGCGAAGCCGTTCTGCTCTTGGCCATGTCTTTGTCCGTCGATCAATCGGGCAGGCTGGGGGTCGGCTGCTTGCGGCCGGTCGGGGAGTCGGTGCGGTTCCACCAGCCGCCGCCGAGCGCCTGGTACAGCGCCGCGGTGTCGCTGAGCCGCAAGGCCTGGGCCTGGATCCGGCTGATCCGGGCGTTCAAGAGGGCGGTCTGCGCGGTCAGCACGGTGGTGTAGGTGGTGGCGCCGGCCTGGTACTGGCTGCGGGCGATGCCGAGGCTGCGCTGGGCCGCCTGCTCCGCCGCCAGCTGCGCCTTCAGCGTGTCGGCGTCGTACTGGATCGCGTGCAGCGTGTCGGCGACGTCCTGGAAGGCCGACAGCACGGTGCTGCGATACTGCGCCGCCGCCTGGTCGAAGCCGGCCTCGGCGGCGCGCTTGTCGTGCAGCAGCGAGCCGCCGTCGAAGATCGTCTGCACCACCTTGCCGGCCAGGGACCAGGCGATGGTGCCGGGCGAGAACAGGTTGCCGAAGCTGTCGGCACTGCTGCCGTAGCTGGCGCTGAGCGTGATCTGCGGCAGCATGTTGGCGATGGCGACGCCGATCTTGGCGCTGGCCGCCCCGAGCTGCGCCTCCGACGACCGGATGTCCGGCCGCTGCTCGACCAGCTTCGACGGCAGGCTGAGCGGCAGGTCGGACGGCAGGGTCAGGCCGGACAGCTCGAAATCGTCGCCGGAGATCTCGCTGGGGAAGCGGCCGAGATAGACGGCCAGCTGGTTGCGCTGCTGCGCCAGCTGCTTCTGCAGCGGCGGCAGCAGTGCCTCGTCCTGCGCCACCGTGGCCTGCTGCGATGCCACGTCGGCCTGCGAGATGCCGCCGAGCGAGAATTGCTGCTGCAGGATCGCCAGGAAGGCGCGCTCGGCCTTGATGATGTCCTCGGTGGCCTTGATCTGGGCCCGCAGCGAGGCCTCCTGGATCGCCGCCGTCACCACGTTGCTGCTGATCGTCAGATAGCTGGCCTCGAGCTGGTAGCGCTGGTAATCGGCCGTGGCCTGCAGCGATTCGATGTTGCGTCTTGTGCCGCCGAACACGTCGAGGTCGTAGGACACGTCGACCGAGGCGCCGGTGACGTTGTAGACCGAGGTCACGGTGCGCGAGCCGGCGGTGGTCGACACCGTGCTGTTGCCCTGCTCGCGCGTGGCGGAGCTGGAGCCGCTGACCGTCGGGAACAGCTCGCCCTGCCCGGCCGAGACGTTCTCCTGCGCCTGGCGCAGCGCCGCCTGGGCCGACTGGATGTCGGGATTGGCCTTCAGCGCCTCGGCCACCAGCCGGTTCAGGGGCTCGGACCGGAACACGCGCCACCAGTCGCCCGGGATGTCCCGGCCGTTCTGGATGCGCTGCGACGCACCGCCGGGCACAGCGGCCGAGGCGGTCTGCGCAAGCGGCGTGCCGGGCGTGTACTGGCCGACGCCCGGCGCGGCCGGACGCTCGAAATCGGGACCGACCGCGCAGCCCGCCAGGACCAGGGCGAGCAGCGACGCGGTGCCCCGCAGAAGATGTGATCTCACGATGACCGATCAGTGTCGGGAAGAGGCAGAGACATCGGGCCGGCCCGGTTGCGTGGGGGGAACACCGGGCCGGCCCGACCGGTCCGTCAGCCGGCGTGGGGCACCGGACGCTCGGCCGGGGGGCCGAAGCGCTGATCCTGCGGACCGGGACCAGGGAAGTGAGGCGGCGGCCCCATGGGCCGCTCCGCCTGCTGCAGCAGGGCGATCTGCTCCGGCGACAGCTTGTCGCGCAGAGCCGTGATCGCCGATTTCAGCGTCTCGGCCGCGTCGGCCCGCGCGATCGCGGCGTCGGCCAGGCGCTCGGCCGGGGCGAAGGCTTCCCGACCCTTGCCATCCGCCGGCGGCATGGGCGGCCGCGGCGGCTCCGCCACGGCCAGGAGGGCGCTGGTGTAGTCGCGCCAGGCGTCGAGCTGGTCGGCACGGATGCCGATCAGGGTCTCCAGCCCGGCCAGGTCGCGCGCCAGCTTCATCCGGAATTCGGGCCGGTGACGCCAGCCGGAGCCGGGCCCGTCCGGGCCGCCGGGACCGCTCGGACCACCGGGAGCCCATGGCATCGCATAAGACGGGGCGGCGTGGATCGCGTTGGAGTTGACGGGGGCGTTGACCGGGTCGGCCAGGGCAGTGCCACCCGGGCTCAGCACCGTGCCGAGAGTGAGACCGATGACACCGGCCGTCGCAACACCGATGATGGCGACAGTGGATTTCATCGATGACTCCTGTTGCTGTGAACGAGGCGAAGCTAGAAGCGCCGTGTTGCTGCCCTTCGTCCCCCCATTGCCGAATGTGGACCGCCAGAGGAAATTGATTGCCCAACGTTGCCGGCCGGCTGCCGGCAATACTTCGTTGCAGAAAATCCGTCGCCTGCCGTCTCCGGTGCCGTAAAGATCACGACAACAGCTTTGGCGTCTTCCAGATCGATGCAGACTTCTCCCCATATCCTTGTCGTCGACGACGATCCCGAGATCCGTCGTCTGCTCGGCCGCTATCTCGACGGCCAGAACTTCCGGGTCAGCCTGGCCGCCGACCGGCGCGAATGCGAGGAGCGGCTGGCGGCGGGACGGATCGACCTGCTGGTGCTCGACGTCATGCTGCCCGACGGCTCCGGCCTCGAGATCTGCCGCGAGCTGAGCCGGCGCAAGCCGCATCTGCCGGTCATCCTGCTGACCGCGCTGAAGGAGGATGTCGACCGCATCATCGGGCTGGAGATCGGCGCCGACGACTATCTCGGCAAGCCGTTCAACCCGCGCGAGCTGGTGGCGCGGATCCGGGCCGTGCTGCGCCGGACCGGGGCAGCGCTGCCGGAGGAGGCAGCGCCGCTCGGCCGCTATCGCTTCGCGAACTTCATCGCCGATCCGGCCACCCGGCGCATCGTCGACGACACCGGCGAGGAGGTGGTCCTGACCGGCGCCGAGTTCGAGCTGCTGCTGGCCTTCCTGGAGCGGCCGGGCCGGATCCTGTCGCGCGACCAGCTGCTGGACCTGACCCAGGGCCGCGAGGCGGAGCCGCTGGACCGGTCGATCGATGTGCTGGTCAGCCGGCTGCGCCGGAAGCTGGGCGACGGCGGCCGGTTCCAGCTGTTCAAGACGGTGCGCAACGGCGGCTATCAGCTCGCCGTGTCGGTCGAGCAGATCGGGGCAGCGGCGTGAACACGCTGCGCGCCCGCATCATCCTGCTGCTGGCGGTCTCCATCATCGCCGTGGTCGGCATCGCCAGCTTCGTCGCCCTGCTGCTGCTGCGCGAACCCTCGCCGACCCGCACCATCGATCCCTTCGTGCGGCAGATCCGGCTGATCGCCGACCTGGTCGAGAATGGCATCGGGCCGGTCGACAACCCCGGGCGCGCGGCCGATTTCGAGCTGCGCCCGGTGCCGGCGCCGGGCAAGCCGGACCAGCGCGGGATGGACCTGCTGCGCGACGCCATGCACAACGCCGGCAACGCCTTGCCCATGGTCATCACCCGGCAGAGCCCCGAAGAGCCGCAGATCCTGTCGGTGCAGATCGATCCGCGCCGCTGGCTGTGGCTGCCGATGCCCGACCTGCCGGTGCCGCAGGGCGTGCCGACGGCCTTCGCCGGCTGGATGCTGCTGCTGGTGCTGGGCGCGATCGGCATCGCCGCGGTCGCCGCCGACCGGGTGATCCGGCCGCTGGCGCTGCTGGAGGGCACCATCGCCCGGATCGGGCCGGACGGCACCCTGCCGGAGCTGGCGGAGACCGGCTCGGCCGAGATGAAGACCACGGCGCGGACGCTGAACCGCCTGTCGGCCCGGCTGCGCGCGGCGATGGAGAGCCGGATGCGCCTGGTCGCCGCCGCCGGGCACGATCTGCGCACGCCGATGACCCGGATGCGGCTGCGCGCCGAGTTCCTGCCGGAGGAGGAGCGCGAGTCCTGGCTGAAGGACCTCGACGAGCTCGACCGCATCGCCGACAGCGCCATCCGGCTGGTGCGCGAGGAGGTCGAGGGCGACGATTCCGAGCCGGTGCGCCTCGACCGGCTGGTCGAGACCGTCAGCACCGAGCTGGCCGAGCAGGGACTGCCGGTGGTCCTGCTGCGGGCCGAGCCGGCCTCGGTCAAGGCCGGGCCGCTGGCGCTGAAGCGGGCGCTGCGCAACCTGGTGATCAACGCCGCCACCCACGGCAAGGGGGCCGAGGTGGCGCTGGACGCGGCCCGCGGCGAGGGCCAGAGCGAGGCCCGCATCACCATCACCGACCGCGGCCCGGGCATCCCGCCGGATCTGCTGGCCCAGGTGTTCGAGCCTTTCTTCCGGGTCGACCCGGCCCGGCGCCAGACCGTGCCGGGCGCCGGGCTAGGCCTGGCCATCGCCAAGGAGATCATCGACCGCACCGGCGGCCGCATCGAGATCGCCAACCGGCCGGACGGCGGGCTCGTCCAGATGGTGACGCTGCCGCTGAAGGACGCGGCGGGGTGAGGCAAGCTTCTGCCTCCCTTGGCCGTCATTCCCGCGAAAGCGGGAATCTCCCTCCGCTCGAGATGTGACGAGATCCCCGCTTTCGCGGGGATGACGAGGTTTTTTTAAGGACGCAGACGCGGACGAGCTTTCCCGCCCACGACCTGCCTATCGATCTTCGAATGCATGAGCCGGCCAGTCCGCAACGCTGCTCCCGGCCCTTCGCCGCCCTCCCCGCCTCTTGCAGCCGCTAGGATGGCCTACCCCGACTCGCGCGGGGCGGGAGGAAGCGGCAAAAATGACCCTGACCCAGTCCGAGATCCGCACCATCGTGCTCGGTGCCCTGCTGGCGCTGTTCCTGTCGGCGCTCGACCAGACCATCGTCGCCACCGCCCTGCCCTCGATCGGGCGCGAGCTCGGCGATTTCGAGCTGATCTCCTGGGTCGTCACCGCCTATCTGCTGACCTCGACCTGCGCCACGCCGATCCTGGGCAAGCTCAGCGACCTGTACGGCCGCCGGCTGATGCTGCTGGGTTGCCTGGTGCTGTTCCTGGTCGCCTCGGCGCTATGCGCCCTCGCCTCCTCGATGACCATGCTGATCGCGGCCCGGGCGCTGCAGGGCGTCGGCGGCGGCGGCCTGCTGACCCTGGCGCAGACCGTGATCGCCGATGTGGTGGCGCCGCGCGAGCGCGGCCGCTACGCCGCCTATTTCGCCACGGTCTGGGCCGGCTCGGCCCTGATCGGCCCGACCCTCGGCGGCGCCCTGACGCAATATGCCGGCTGGCCCTGGATCTTCTGGATCAACCTGCCGCTGGGCCTGCTGGCACTCGGCATCGTCGACCGGTCGCTGCGCAAGCTGCCGGTGCCGCGGGTCAAGGCGCGGATCGATTTCACCTCCGTCGCCCTGCTCAGCCTCGGCACCGTGGCGCTGCTGCTGGGCCTGTCCTGGGGCGGCACGGCCTTCCCCTGGGCCTCGCTGCCGATCGCCGCGGCCGCGGCGGTGGCGGTCGCCGGCGGCTGGTTGTTCTTCCGCCGCCAGGGCCGGGTCGAGCAGCCGATCCTGCCCCCGCGCTTCCTCGGCGACGCCGTGGTCGGGCCGGTGCTGCTGTCGGTCTTCCTCGCCTTCGGCGGCTATCTGGTGCTGGCGGTGCTGGCGCCGACCTATCTGCAGGTGGCGCTGCAGGCCAGCACCGGCGAGGTCGGGCTGCTGATGATCCCGCTGATGGTGTCGACCACCGTCACCGCCTCGCTGTGCGGCCGCTACATCACCCGCACCGGCACCTATCGCCGGCCGCCGATGGTCGGGCTGCCGGTGGCGATCGTGGCGGCGCTGGCGCTGGCGGCGATGGCGACCCACGCCACGCCGCTGATCGCGTCCGGCCTGCTGATGATCATCGGGCTCGGCGTCGGCCCGATCTTCCCGGCCAGCATGGTGGCGTCGCAGAACGCCGCAGCGATCCGCGACCTCGGCGCGGTGACCGGGGCCGTCGCCTTCTCCCGCGCCCTCGGCGGGGCCATCCTGGTCGCCGCCGGGTCGGCGCTGGTGCTGGGGCTGATCGTGGCCTGGAGCCCATCGGTCGCCTCGGTCTCAGGTCTGGAGGAACTGGTGCGCCGGCCGCTGGGCGAGGCCGAGCGTGTCGCCATCGCCCGCGCCTTCGCCGTGCTGTTCGCGGCGGTGGCGGCGGTGTTCGCGCTCAGCCTCCTGATCTATCTGCGGGTCGAGCACCGGCCGCTGCGCACGCAGACGCATGGCGGCACCGAGGGCGGCGCCGGCTAGCGCCGCTCCCAGATCGGCTCGGCGGCGAAGCGTTCGACCAGGAAATCCACCACCGCGCGCACCTTGGGGGCGAGATTGCGGTTGTGCGGCCAGACGGCGTAGATCGCGCCGAACGGGTTCTCGTAGCCGGTCAGCAGCGGCACCAGGCGCCCGGCGGCGATGTCCGGGCCGACGATGAAGTCCGGCGACAGGGCCAGCCCGGCGCCGGCCCGCAGCGCCGCCAGGGTGACCTCGGCATTGTTGGCGCGCAGCCGGCCGTCGACCCGCACCGTCTCCAGCCGCCCGTCCGGGCCGACGAACTCCCATTCGTTCTGGTCGGTGGCATAGCTGTAGAGGATGCAGTCGTGCTGCAGCAGCTCGGCCGGCGTGCGCGGCACACCGCGGCGTTCGAGATAGGACGGCGCGGCGCAGACCAGCCGGCGGCACGAGGCGATGCGCCGGGCCACCAGGCTGGAATCCTGCAGCCGGGTGATGCGGATCACCAGGTCGAAGCCCTCGGCCACGACGTCGACGAAGCGGTCCTCGAACAGGGCCTCGATCCGCAGCTCCGGCCAGCGCGCCAGCATCTCCGGCACCAGCGGCGCCAGGTATTCGCGGCCGAAGCTGGCCGGCGCGTTCAGCCGCAGCAGGCCGCGCGGCTCGGCGGAGAGATGGGTGATCGCCCGCTCCGCCTCCTCGACCTCGCGCGCGACGCGGATGCAGCGCTCGTAGAAATCCTGGCCGGCATCGGTCGGACTGAGGGTGCGGGTGGTCCGGTTCAGCAGCCTGGCGCCGAGCCGATCCTCCAGCTTCGCGATCTGCTTGCTGACCGCCGATTTCGACAGGCCGAGCCGCGCCGCCGCGGCCGAGAAGCTGCGGCTGTCGACGACCTGGGCGAAGACGATCATGGCGCCGGGCATGTCCATGACCGGCAAGGTCTACGAGGCGAAGCGCGGGGTCAACGATCGACCGCCGCCTGCTGCAGCGCCGCGACGGTCTCGCGCAGGCCGCGGGCCAGCGGCTTGTCGCGGCGCAGCACCAGGCCCAGCCGGCGGTGCAGCCGCGGCGACAGCGGATGCACGGCCAGGCCCGGCGCCTGCTGCACCGCCATGCTGGGCAGGATGGCGCAGCCGAGGCCGGCGCCGACCAGCTCCTTGATGGCCTCGACGCTGCCCAGCTCCATCACCGGCTTCAGGCTGATCCCGGCCCGGGCGAACCAGTCGTCGACGATGCGCCGGGTGTGGCCGCCCGGCTCATACGCCACCATCGGCCGGCCGGCCAGCGAGGCCGGGGTAACGGCCGGCGGCAGGTCGTCGGCCTCGGCCGGGGCGACGGCGACGAACTCCTCCTCCATCAGCGGAGTCACGGCGAAGGCGCGGCCCGGCGCCGGCAGGGTGACCAGGCCGAGATCGAGCGCGTTCTCCTCGAGCAGGCGCAGGATGCCGGCGGTGTTGCCGGTCGAGACCACGATCTCGAGCGACGGCAGCCGGCGGCGCAGCGCCCGCAGCACCGGCGGCAGCATGTAGATGCAGGCGGTCGAGCCGGTGCCGAGCCGCACCCGCCCGGCCGCGCCGCCGGCATGCTCCGCCATCGCCTCGACCGCGGCCGCGACCTCGGCCTCGATCCGCCCGGCATGGAGCAGCAGGTCCCGCCCGGCCGCGGTCGGCGTCGCCCGCCGCCCGACCCGCTCGACCAGCCGCACGCCGAGCCGGGTCTCGAGCTGCCGGATCTGCAGGCTGACCGCCGGCTGGGTCAGGTTCAGCCGGGCCGCAGCGCCGGAGAAGCTGCTGGCCCGGATCACCTCGGCGAAGGTGCGGAGCTGGTCGAGGCTGAGTCCGCGCATCTCAAAGTTTTCCTTATGCTCTGCATTGGATATCGAAATTTCCCTTATCCGCCACGAGAGCGCAATCTCGGCCTGTCCCCACCACGGCCTGCCCGATGCCTTGCCCCCTGATGTCCGAGATGCTGCACTGGTTCGCCGCCTCGCCGCAGTCCCGCCGCCGCCAGATGGAGCTGCTGCGCGAACTCGACGACCGGCGCCTGGCCGATCTCGGCATCCGCCGCGGCGAGGCGCTGCGCGGACGCCGCGACCCAGACCGAAAGACCGAAGCGACCATGCTGCCCGACCGTCCCCTCGCCTCCCCGATCATCATCCGCGACGCGGCGGAGGCGGACCTGCCTGCCGTGCAGGCGATCTATGCCCGGCACGTGCTGCACGGCCTCGCCAGCTTCGAGGAGGTGCCGCCGGAAATGAGGGAGCTCGCGGCCCGGCGGGCGGCGGTGCTGGCCCAGGGCCTGCCCTATCTGGCGGCGGAGATCGAGGGCCGGCTGGTCGGCTATGCCTATGCCGGCGCCTATCGTCCGCGCCCGGCCTATCGCCACACCATCGAGGATTCGGTCTATGTCGCCGACGGCCAGGCCGGCCGCGGCATCGGCCGGGCCCTGCTGGCCGGGCTGATCGAGCGCTGCGAGGCCGGCCCCTGGCGCCAGATGGTGGCGGTGATCGGCGACAGCGGCAACACCGCCTCGATCGCGCTGCACGAGGCGCTCGGCTTCAGCCAGGTCGGCACCTTCCGGTCGACCGGCTTCAAGTTCGGCCGCTGGGTCGACACCGTGCTGATGCAGCGGGCGCTCGGCCCCGGCGACACGGTTCCACCCGCGCCATGGCCAGGCGCGTGATCCGCCGCGGCACCGTCCTCGGCCTCGGCCTGGCGCAGCTGGTCAGCTGGGGCACCACCTACTACCTGATCGGCGGCTTCGGCCCGCGGATCATCGCCGAGACCGGCTGGAGCCACACCCTGGTGCATGGCGGCTTCTCTGCCGCGCTCTTGGTGATGGGGCTGTCCTCGGCCTGGATCGGGCGGCTGATCGACCGCCGCGGCGGCCGCTTCGTGATGACGGCAGGGTCGGTGCTTTCAGCGCTCGGCTGCATCGGCCTCGCCTTGGCCCGGGATCCGCTTTCCTACTACGGCGCCTGGCTGGTGCTGGGCCTGGCGATGCGCTGCACGCTGTACGACGCCGCCTTCGCCGCGCTGGCGCGGATTGGCGGGGCGGAGGCGCGCCGGCCGATGGCGCAGATCACGCTGCTCGGCGGCCTCGCCTCCACCGCCTTCTGGCCAATCGGCGAGCAGCTGGCCGCAGCCTTCGGCTGGCGCGGCGCGGTCTTCGCCTATGCCGGCTTCGCCCTGCTGACCATCCCGCTGCATCTGGCCCTGCCCGCCGGCCGCAGCGGCGAGCGCGTCCGCAGCGCGGCGCCGGTGCCCTCGCCCGGGACCCGGCGGGAGCCCTGGATCGCCGGTGCCCTCTACGCCCTGATCGTGACCCTGACCAACGCGCTGAATGCCGGCATGTCGGCGCATATGATCGGCATCCTGGCCGGGCTGGGCCTGGCGGCGCCGGTCGCTGTGTGGATCGCGACGTTGCGCGGCATCGGCCAGTCCGGCGCCCGGCTGGCGGAGGTGCTGTTCGGCGGCGGGCTGTCGCCGCCGGCGCTGACCCTGGCGGCGTCGGCCGTGCTGCCGGTCTGCTTCCTGGCCGGGCTGTGGAGCGGCGTGGTCCCGGCGGCGGCGATCGCCTTCGCCTTCCTGTACGGCGCCGGCAACGGCCTGCTGACCATCACCCGCGGCACGTTGCCTTTGGTGCTGTTCGACCCGCGCCGCTACGGCGCCATCGCCGGGCGGCTGCTGGTGCCGGGCTTTCTGTGCTCGGCGGCGGCGCCGATCGCCTATGCCGCGGTGATCGAGCGGCTGGGCGAGGCCGCGGCACTGTGGCTGTCCGCCGCACTGGCCGTCGTCACCCTGGCCGCGGCGGCGGCGCTGTGCGCGACCGTCCGGACCGGCCGGACGGCGCCAATGTCAGGCCCTTAGGCCGAATTGGCCCAGTAGGATTCGCGGCGATCCACCACCAGATCGCCGCGCCCGCTGTGGCCGGCGTCCTTGCGGCCGCCCTTGACGTGGTCCATGAAGCGGCCGAGGCGCGAATTGATCAGCACGTGCTTGGCCCGCGCGCCGATGCCCTCGGCGATGTCGTAGGAGCGGTGGCCGTCCTGCTCGATCTGGCGGCGGACGACGTCGAACAGATAGGCGTCGTGGAACTCGTACTCCCGGAACAGCCCGTCCTCGGTGTACAGCCGCTCGAACGCCGCCAGCATCTGCTGCGTCGCGGGGTGGCGCAGGTTGTAGGCGATGAAGCCGCATTCGGTGTAGGTCGGCCGCTGCAGGCAGCCGACGAAGCAGTCCGGCGGGACGAAGCTCTCCAGCTCCTGCCGGGTCGGCCCAGCGAAGAACAGGCTGTCGGCGTCGACCCAGATCAGCACGTCGCTGTCGCAGGTCTTGGCGGCGTGGAAGATGGCGAAGGCCTTGTGGGCGAAGCGCACCGCGTCCCAACGGAAGCCGGCGCCCCAGTTGCGCTCGCCCAGCTTGATCCGGTTCTTGTACGGGTTGCGCGACAGCTTGAAGCGGTAGCGCTGGGTCTGGCCATGCGCCAGCGGGTTGTCGGCGTGCCGGCGCTTGAACGCCATCAGGTCCGGGCAGCTCCTGACCAGGTCGCGCACGACCAGCCGGTCGCTCCGCAGCTCGGGCACGAAGTTCTCGCGATAGAGGATCAGCGGGATGTCGTCCGGCCAGTGCCGATCGAAGGTCTCGATCATGCGGCGGCCGTATTCGGCATGGCCGGCGGCGTGGCAGGTGGTGACGACTGAGAAGGTCCGCATGGGCTGACTCGGATGACGCAGGACTGTCATCGACTGGGGATTGCACGGGATCATCGGGCTCGAAACGTGTGGGGGCGCGCAGCGTTCCCGAGCCTCTGCGGTACGGCACCATAACCGGTGATGTGGGTCGAGCGAAATTACCGTTTCGTAACCGAAAGTTTCCGGCTGGCCGCGGATTCGCGGGTCGCGGCGGCGCTACGCAGCCGTTCCGGCGAGGCTGGCCCTGCGCGCATTTGTCACGACGGAATCGAGCAGCCCGGGGAACATCCGGTCCAGGTCGTCGCGCCGCAGCGAGATGAAGCGCTGCGTGCCCTCGATCCGCGTCAGCGTGACGCCGGCCTCGCGCAGCTTGGCATAGTGGTAGGACAGGGCGGTCTTGGTGGCGCCGTCGCCGAAGCTGCTGCAGGAGACCTCGCCCACCTCCGCCAGCGTCGCCACGATCCCCAGCCGGGTCGGGTCGCTGAGCGCGGCAAGGATGGTGACGAGGTCGAGCTGGTCGCGATCGGGATGGAAGGGCGGGCGCATGGCCTGAGATCTAATCGATCCGCCGCGGCATTTCAATGTTCAATGAATTTTGAACAAGCGGCTTGACGACCGGGTTGTGGGACGAGGTATAGTTCAAAAATCATTGAACAATGGAACATGGGTCGATGCTCGCCTCCCTGGTCTGGCTCGCGATCGGCGCTTTCGCCATCGGCACCGAAGGCCTGATGATCGCCGGCCTCCTGCCCGCGATCGCCGCGGATTTCCACAGCTCGGTCGCCACCGCCGGGCAACTGATCACGATCTTCGCCCTGGCCTATGCCGTCGGCTCGCCGATCCTGTCGGCGCTGTGCGGCGGCCTCGACCGGCGCCGGCTGCTGATGGCCGCCCTCCTCGCCTTCGCCCTGGCCAACCTGCTGGCGGCGCTGACCGAAAGCCTGTGGCAGCTGGTCGCCGCCCGGGTACTGCTGGCGCTCAGCGCCGGCCTGTTCATGCCGACCGCCTATGCCGTAGCGGCGTCGCTGGTACCGCCCGAGCGGCGCGGCCGGGCCATCGCCACGGTGACCAGCGGCATGACCATCGCCACCGCGCTGGGGGTGCCGCTCGGCGCGTGGATCGGCAACCACGCCGACTGGCGGTCGACCTTCCTGATCGTCGCCGGCCTCAGCCTGGCCGGGGTGGCGGGCCTGCGCTTCGGGCTGCCGGCCAGGCTGCCGCTCGGCGCCTCCACCCTGGCCGAGCGGCTGGCCGTGGCCCGCCGGCCGGCGGTGCTGCAGGCGCTGACCGTGACCTTCTTCTGGATCGCCGCCGCATTCGTCCTCTACACCTTCATCGCGCCCTATCTGGAACGCGCGGCCGGGATCGGCCTGGACGGCGTCACCGCCATGCTGTTCCTGTTCGGCATCGGCTCCGCGGTCGGCAACGCCCTCGGCGGCCAGTTGACCGACCGCATCGGCCCGGCCCGCCTGCAGCTCGGCGCCCTCGCGGTCCTGACCCTGGCCCTGGCCGGCCTGTCCGCCGTCACCGCGCTGCCGAGCGCGCAGGCGCTGATCGCCATCGTGCCGCTGATGCTGGTCTGGAGCATCGCCGGCTGGGCCTTCCACCCGGCGCAGACGACGCGGCTGATCCGGCTGGCGCCGGAGGTCGGGATGATCGCGGCGTCGCTCAACTCCTCGGCGCTGTATGCCGGGATCGCCTTCGGCTCGGCGCTCGGGGCCGCGACGCTGGAGCGGGGCGGCGTCACGGCGCTCGGCTGGGTCGGCGCGCTGTCCGCCGCGGTCGCCCTCGCCCTGCTGGCGGCGACGGCGCGACGCCGGGAGACCGCTGCGGCGACCCAGGCGGCCTGAGCTCAGGTCTCTGCCGCCTGCGTCCGACGGGCCCGCCATTCCTCGCGGGTGATCTCCCACAGCTCGGAGGCCAGGCGGTCTTCAAGCGCAGCGACCAGTGCCAGGCCTCGCCGCGGGCCATGGTCGGCAAGAGCACGTCGCGCAGATGGGCCACCGCCCCGTCCGGCGGATAGGGCCAAGGGACCCGGGCGTTGAGGTGGCGCACGACCTCCCACTGCGGGAACAGACGCTGCACCGCCGGGGCGTCGGCGAGGTCGAGCGGTCGGAGGATGAGACGGCGGGTCTCGAGCACGGGAATCGGGGTCGCCATGCCGTGACGATAGCAGATCGCCGGGTCCGATCGTCGCCTTCCAGGAAACAATCCTGTGCCGGATCGGCGGGTTATCCCGCCCCGTCCCGAGGGCTACCTTTCAGCCGCAGCACTGGCTGCCAGCCCGAAGGGAAAGATCCGATGACGAAGGTCCTGGTCCTCTACTACAGCTCCTACGGCCATATCGAGACCATGGCAACGGCCGTTGCCGAAGGCGTGCGCGAGGCCGGCGGCGAGGCCACCATCAAGCGCGTGCCCGAGCTGGTGCCGGAAGAGGTCGCCCGCTCCTCGCACTTCAAGCTCGACCAGGCGGCGCCGGTCGCCACGATCGACGAGCTGGCCGACTACGACGCCGTGATCTTCGGCGTGCCGACCCGCTTCGGCATGATGGCGGCGCAGATGCGGAACTTCCTCGACCAGGCCGGCGGCCTGTGGATGAAGGGCGCCCTGATCGGCAAGGTCGGCAGCGTCTTCGCCTCGAGCGCGACCCAGCATGGCGGCCAGGAGGCGACGATCCTCAGCTTCCACACCTTCCTGCTGCACCAGGGCATGGTGGTGGTCGGCCTGCCCTATTCCTTCCAGGGTCAGATGACGCTGGACGAGATCACCGGCGGGTCGCCCTACGGCGCCACCACCATCGCCGGCGGCCAGGGCCAGCGCCAGCCGAGTGCCAACGAGCTCGCCGGCGCCCGCTTCCAGGGCGCGCATGTGACCAAGATCGCCTCGAAACTCGTCGGCTGACACTGCAATCCCTACCCGCCGTTTCACCACCCCGTCATCCCGGGCGCTGCGCAGCACGGGGTGATGCGCTGCAGACCCGGGATATCGTCGGCTCCGTGCCGAGATCCCGGGTCTGCGCAGCAGCGCTTCGCGCCGCAGCGCGCACGGGATGACGATACATTGGTGGGTAGGAGCACGATGTTAATGCCGCCGGGCCCCGTCCCGGCGGCCGATGGAGGACGCGATGGGCCTGCTGATCGAGGGCCGTTGGGCCGACCAGTGGTACGACACCAAATCGACCGGCGGGCGCTTCGTGCGGCAGGACAGCGCCTTCCGCGGCACGGTGACGGCCGATGGCAGCTCCGGCTTCAAGGCCGAGCCCGACCGCTACCACCTCTATGTCTCCTACGCCTGCCCCTGGGCGCACCGCACCCTGATCGTGCGGGCGCTGAAGGGGCTGGAGGACGTGATCTCGGTCGATGTGGTCGACCCGTTCATGGGCGCCCAGGGCTGGACCTTCGCCGACCTGCGCACCGGCGTGCGGTCGCCCGGCGCCACCGGCGACCGGGTCAACGGCGGCGCCGCGCTGCACGAGGTCTACGCCATGGCCAAGCCGGACTACACCGGCCGGGTCACGGTGCCGGTGCTGTGGGACAAGCAGACCCGCAGCATCGTCAACAACGAATCGGCCGAGATCATCCGGATGCTGAATTCGGCGTTCGGTGAATTCACCGATCGCTCGGTCGATCTATCGCCGGCCGCGCTGCTGCCCGAGATCGACGCGATCAACGCCGAGGTCTACGACCGGGTGAACAACGGCGTCTACAAGGCCGGCTTCGCCACCGACCAGGCGGCCTATGAGGAGGCCGTGACCCAACTGTTCGAGACGCTGGAGCGGCTGGAGGCGCATCTGTCGGCGCATCGCTGGCTGGTCGGCGACCGGCTGACCGAGGCCGACATCCGGCTGTTCACCACGCTGCTGCGCTTCGACCCGGTCTATCACGGCCACTTCAAGTGCAACCTGCGGCCGCTGCACGAGTATCCGGCGCTGTGGGGCTTCACCCGCGAGATCGCGCAGCTGCCGGGCGTGGCGGCGACGATCGAGATGACGCATATCAAGCGGCATTATTACGAGAGCCACCACACCATCAACCCGACCGGCATCGTGCCGAAGGGCCCGGTGCTGGACCTCGCGGCACCGCATGGACGGGAGCGGCTGCCGGAGGCGCGCTGAGCGGGCCTCCGCTTCGCCTCGGGTCAGCCTGCCGCGGCCAGGAACCGCAGGATCGCCTCGGCAACCGCGTTCGGGGCCTCGCGCTGGGGGAAATGGCCAATGCCGGGCAGCACGGCACGCTCGTAGCGGTCGCGGAAGAACCTCTCCTTCCCGGCCGAGGTCGAGGGGGCGTTGCACGGGTCGGAACCGCCATGCAGGACCAGGGTCGGGACCGCGATCTCCGGGCTGGCGGCCAGCCGCGCCTCGAGGTCCTCGTAGCGCGGATCGCGCGGCGCCAGGCCCCAGCGCACGCGGTAGGAGTGCAGCACCACCTCCGCCCAGTCTGGATTGTCGAAGGCGGCGGCGGTTTCCTCGAACTCCTCGTTCGACAGCTCCCAGTCCGGGGTCCAGATCGACCAGATGTGGCGGGTGAAGCCGCGGCGGTCGCCGCGCACCAGATCCGCGCCGCGGTCGAGCGCCATGTACCAGTGGTACCAGTAGTTCTGGACCTGGGTCAGCTCGAGCGGCTGGTCCGGCGCGTTGGTGCCCCAGCCGACCGACATGGCGATGCAGTTCGACACCCGCTCCGGCGCCAGGGCGCTGGCGATATAGGCGGCGCGGGCGCCCCAGTCGTGGCCGACCACGACGAAGCGGTCGAGGCCGAGCGCGTCGGCGAAGTCGAGCACATCCTGCCCCAGCGCCGCGAGCTGGCCCGAGCGCATGGTGCCGGAATCGCGGAAGGCGGTGCCGCCGAAACCGCGGAGGTTCGGCACCAGGGTGCGGAAACCGACCTCGTGCAGCACCGGCAGGACCCGGTCCCAGGTGCGGAGATGGTCGGGCCAGCCATGCAGCAGCACCAGCGGCGGGCCATCGCCCGGGCCCGAATCCTCATAGGCGACGCGCAACAGCGGGGTGTCGACGGACAACGCGGTCCGGGTCACGGCTTTCTCCCTGGTTCCGGGATCACTCCTTGACGGCGCCGGTCATGCTGGAGACGTAGTGCTCGACGAAGAAGGAGTACAACAGCACCACCGGCAGCGAGCCCAGCAGGGCGCCCGCCATCAGGGCACCCCACTGGTAGGTGTCGCCCTGGACCAGCTCGGTCAAGACCCCGACCGGCACGGTCTTGCGCTCGGAATCCGAGATGAAGGTCAGGGCGTAGATGAATTCGTTCCAGGACAGGGTGAAGGCGAAGATGCCGGCCGAGATCAGCCCGGGCACGGCCAGCGGCAGGGTGATCCGGCGCAGGATCTGCAGCCGCGAGGCGCCGTCGATGATGGCGCATTCCTCCAGCTCATAGGGGATCGAGCGGAAATAGCCCATCAGCAGCCAGGTGCAGAACGGCACCAGGAAGGTCGGATAGGTCAGGATCAGCGCCCATTGGCTGTTCAGGAGGCCGAGCTGGCCGAGTTGGACCGCCAGCGGGATGAACAGGATCGAGGGCGGCACCAGATAGGCCAGGAAGATGGCGAGGCCGACGATGCGCGCCCCGGTGAAGCGCAGTCGCTCGATCGCATAGGCGGCAAGGACGGAGCAGACCAAGGCCAGCACGGTCGACCCGACCGCGATCACCATCGTGTTCCACAGCCAGTTGGGATACGAGGTCTCGAACAGCAGGAACTGGATGTGCCGCAGCGTCGGCTCGGCCACCCAGAGCGGGTTGAAGTCCTTGTAGTTGTACAGCTCGGCGTTTGATTTCACCGAGGTGACCGCCATCCAGTAGAACGGGAACAGCAGCACGAAGACGAACACCGCGAGCGGCAGGTAGACCGTCACCACCCGGCGCGGCAGCCGCTCGAGATAGCCCATGCCGCCTTCATCGGCGATCCCGTCGCTCTTGATCGCCATCAGTCGCGTCCTCCCTGCTGCCAGCGTTGCCGCTGCAGGCCGAAATAGCTGAACATCACCGCCGCCAGCAGGAACGGGATCATCGCCGAGGCGATCGCCGCCCCCTCCCCCAGCTGGCCCCCGGGGATGGCGCGCTGGAACGACAGGGTCGCCATCAGATGGGTCGCGTTCAGCGGCCCGCCGCGGGTCAGCACGTAGATCAGTTGGAAGTCGGTGAAGGTGAACAGCACCGAGAAGGTCATCACCACCGCGATGATCGGCGACAGCATCGGCAGGGTGATCCAGCGGAAGCGCTGCCAGTTGCTGGCGCCGTCCAGCACCGCCGCCTCGTACAGCGATTGCGGTATGGTCTGTAGCCCGGCCAGCAGCGTGATGGCGACGAAGGGGATGCCGCGCCAGATATTGGCGGCGATCACCGAGGCCCGGGCGTTGGCGACGTCGCCCAGGAAGTTGATCGGCGTGTCGATCAGCCCGAGCTTGATCAGGCCCCACGAGATCACCGAGAACTGGGCGTCGAAAATCCACCAGAAGGCGATGCCGGACAGCACGGTCGGCACCACCCAGGGCAAGAGCACGATGGCGCGCAGGAAGGCCTTGAACGGCAGGTGCCGGTTCAGCAGCAGCGCCAGCCACAGGCCGAGCCCGAATTTGAAGATGCTGGCGACGGTCGTGTAGAGGATGGTGTTGAACACCGACAGCCAGAAGATCGAATCCTCGTACAGGAACTCGTAGTTCTCAGCGCCGATCCAGATGCCGGGCCGGCCGAGCCGCGTGTCGGTGAAGCCGAGATAGACGCCGAGGCCGAGCGGATAGGTCAGGAACAGCAGCAGGATCACCGCGGCCGGCAGCAGGAAGGCAAGCCCCAGCGCATTGCGGCTTTCCATCATCCGCGCCATCCACGACGCGGTCGGGGGCGGCGATCTTCGCTGGGCGATCGTCGACATCTGTCCTCCACTCATGCGGCAGCGTTCCGCGGCGCTATCGGCGCGGAACCGCCGGATCCAGTCCTTTGGCGGTGGCGAGCCCGACCGCGCCGGTCAGGATCGCCTGGCCGAAATCCGCCCCGGTGGCGTCGGCATCGGTGAGATCCGCCCCGGTGAGGTCGGCGCCGGAGAAGTCGGCATGCAGCAGGCTGGCGCCGGTGAAGCGGGCCCCCTGCAGCTTGGCGAAGCGGAACCAGGCGCGCCCGAGATCGGCCCGGGTGAAGATCGCGCCATCCAGCCTGGTACCGGAGAAGTCGGCGCGCAGAATCCCCATCGACTGGTTGCGCATGTCGACCCCGAGCTTCGCATCGGTGAAGTCGGCGCCGCGCAGGTCGAAGCCGCCGAAGCGGGCGATCACCCGCGCCCCGACAAACCTGGTGCGGAGGAAGACCGGAGCCTCAGCCGGGTTGGTCTGCATGCCCGAGGCGACGACCAGCCCCTGGACCTTGGCGCCGGACAGATCGGCGTCGGTGAAGTTCGCCCGGATCACCCAGGCGAGGCCGAGATTGGCGCCGGTCAGGTCGGCCCCGGTCAGGTTGCTGTCCTCCAGCTTGGCCGCGTACAGATCGGCGCCGGCGAATTTCGCCCGTGACAGGTCGAGGCCGCTGAGGTCGACCTTCTCCAGCGACCTGCCGGAGAAGTCGGCCGGCGCGGCCGGGGTGGCGCGGGCCAGGGCTGCGATGACCTGGTCCCGCGTCAGATCGGCGCTCCGGGCCGGCACGGCCAGGGTGGCGAACAGCAGCGCCAGCACGATCCGACAGCCGAACCTCATCTTTGGTCTCCCGAAATTACCAAACCGTCATGGCGAGCCCCGGAGGGGCGTGGCCATCCAGGGCGGCTCGCACCGGCCCCTGGATGGCCACGGCGCTTCGCGCCTCGCCATGACGATAAGGGAACTGGGATCATCCGCCCCTACACCCGATAGTACCGCTCGGCCCGCTTCTGGGCGCGGGCCGCGGCTTCCTCCGGCGTGCGCTGGCCGGTGGCGGCCTCGGCGACCATGTTGACGACGATGTAGTCCGCCATCGCCGCCGCCGAGGCGTAGCCCAGCGGGCCGGCATAGCCGTTCGGGCGCAGCCGGGCCGAGGCGCCGGCATAGGCGGCGTGGTTCGGATCCTCCTTCCACACCGGATGGTCGGCATAGCCCTTCAGCGGCTGGCAGCAATAGCCGCTCGACGCCTCCATCCAGGGGAAGAACTGCTCCTTCTCCCACATGAAGCGCAGGTACTCCTTCGCCGCGTTCGGGTATTTGGTGTAGTTGAACACCACCGCCGTGCTGGTCTGGCACAGCTCGACCGACTGGCCGACCGGGCCGATCGGCAGCTGGACGCAGCGGATATCCTTTGCCATCTCCTTCAGGTTGTCGTCTTTCTTGGCGGCGTAGTAGAGCGACACGCCGTTCGCCGTGACGCTGACCTCGCCGGCCAGGAAGGCCCGGTTGTTGTTGGTGTCGAGCCAGGCCTCGGTGCCCGGAATGAAGGTCTTGTACAGCTCGGCGGCATATTTCAGCCCGGCGATCGTCTCCGGGCTGTTGATGACGACGTTGCCCTGTTCGTCGACCATCTTGCCGCCATGGCTCCACATGATCCAATGGCCGAAATTGTTGCCGTCGCCGACGCCGTTGCCGAGGGTGAAGCCGGCCGGGTGGCCGTTCTCCTTCAGCTTGCGGCACAGCGCCAGGAAGCTGTCGGTGTCCTTCGGGAACTCGGCGAAGCCGGCTTCCTTGACCCAGCTCTCGCGGTAGCAGATGGCGTTGCCGATCGCCGCCAGCGGCAGGCCGACGAACTTGCCGTCACGCTGGGCGTAGCCCTGCAGGCCCTCGTACCAGCCGCCGTATTTGTTGCCGAGGTAGTTGGCCAGCTCGGTGACGTCGAGCAGCTTGTCGGGGTACAGCTGGGCGTCGTCGAACCAGACCAGCACGATGTCGGGCCCGCTGCCGACATTGGCGGCGACCGCGGCCTTCGGCCGGATGTCCTCCCAGCCCTCGCTGTCGACCCGCACCGGGACGCCGTATTTGTCGCTGAACGCCTTGGTGTTGGCCAGCCACTGGGTCTCGTCGCCCTGCACGAACTTGGCCCAGCGCAGCACCCTGAGGGTCGCGCCCGATTCCGGCGTGTAGGACAGGTCCTGGGCATGGGCCGGACGGATCAGGCCGCCCGAGCCGAGGGCGCCGGCCGCAGCCAGCCCCGCCCCGGTCTTCAGGATGCCGCGCCGCGTGAATTCAGCCATGGTTCCTCTCCCTCTGTCTTTGCTTGAAAATCGGTGTCTGAAAGCCGCCGCCGTCAGAGGCGGCGTTCGGTCTCCGCGTCGAACAGGTGGATGCGCCCGACATCGGGCTGCAGCCGGATGGTGTCGCCGGGGCCGAAGCTCTGGCGCTCATTGAACATGGCGCAGATCTCCTGCCCCGCCATGCGGCCATAGACGAAGGTGTCGTCGCCGGTCGGCTCCATCACCTCGACCTGGGTCGGCAGCCCGGCGCCGTCGGCGGCGACCCGCAGATGCGACGGCCGCACGCCGTAGCGCACCCGCTTGCCGGTCTCGACCTTCGCGCCCGCCGGCAGCGGCAGCAGCGTGCCGTCGCCGGCACGGACGCCGCCATCGGCCACGGCGCCGTCGATGAAGTTCATCGCCGGCGAGCCGATGAAGCCGGCGACGAAGACATTGGCCGGGTTGTCGTAGAGGTGCAGCGGCGCGCCCGCCTGCTCGACCCGCCCGTCGCGCATCACCACGATCTGGTCGGCCATCGTCATGGCCTCGACCTGGTCGTGGGTGACATAGATCGAGGTGGTCTTGAGACGCTGGTGCAGCAGCTTGATCTCGGTGCGCATCTGCACCCGCAGCTTGGCGTCGAGATTCGACAAGGGCTCGTCGAACAGGAACACCTGCGGGTCGCGGACGATGGCGCGGCCCATGGCGACGCGCTGGCGCTGGCCGCCCGACAGCTGGCGCGGATAGCGGTCGAGCAGCGCCGACAGGCCGAGGATGGCGGCGGCGTCGCCGACCAGGCGGTCGATCTCGGCCTTGTCGGTCTTGGCCAGCATCAGGGCGAAGGCCATGTTGTCCCGCACCGTCATATGCGGGTAGAGCGCGTAGTTCTGGAACACCATGGCGATGTCCCGCTCCTTCGGCGCGACATCGTTGATGCGGCGGCCGGCGATGGAGATGTCGCCGCCGGTGATCCGCTCCAGCCCCGCGATCATGCGCAAGAGGGTGGACTTGCCGCAGCCGGAGGGGCCGACCAGCGCTACGAATTCATGGTCGCCGATCTCGATGTCGACGCCATGAATGATCGGAACGGTGCCGAAGCTTTTGGTGACACCACGGATCGAGACCGAGGCCATTCCCCCTCCCTCTGAGCGCTGCCGGAGGCGCCCTGGCCACCGATCGTTGCCGCAGAGGGTAGCGGATGGTCGGGATCGGTCAAACGGTTTCGGCGGTTTGATCGTACAAATCTGTTACCGGTATCAGCCAGCCGTCCAAAACCGTCATGCCCGGGCTCGACCCGGGCATCCAGTGGCTGTCGACATCTTCTGGATTGCCGGGTCGAGCCCGGCAATGACAGGAAGGGTCAGTGACGGCTGGGCAGGAAGTCCTCGATGTAGTCCTCGACCACGCGATCGATGCTCTCGTCGATCGGGAGGCCCAGCGCCTTGGCGCGGTCCCAGGAGGCGTCGGTGGCCCAGCCGTCGACGATCGCCTGGATCACCGGGTCCGGCTTGGTCGTGATCGGCCCGAGCTTGATCTGGTACTTCTCGGCCACCCGCTTCACCGACGCCACCATGTCCTCGACGGTATAGGCGCGGCTGGGCAGGTTGACGGCGCGGTCGTCACCGAGGGCCGCGGCCGGCGCCTCGTGCAGGCCGATGAAGCTGGCGACGCAGTTGCGGTAGCCCAGCATCGGCAGCTGCGCCCGGGTGACCGGCAGCACGCATTCGACGCCGTTCAGCGGCTCGCGGAACACGCCGGAGCAGAAGCTGGAGGCGGCGGAGTTGGCCTTGCCGGGGCGGACGAAGATCGTCGGCAGCCGGGCCGAGCGGCCGTCGAAAAAGCCCTTGCGGCTGTAGTCGTTGACCAGGAGCTCGCAGATCGTCTTGGTGACGCCGTAGGTGGTCTGGCTGGTCTGCTTGGTGGCGTCGGTGACCGTCTTCGGCATCACCGCGCCGCCGAACACGGCGATCGAGCTGGCGGCGACCAGGCGCTGCGCCCCGCCCGCCCGCGCCCGGAGCGCCTCGAACACGTTCAGCCCGCCGTCGAGATTGACCCGGAGCGCCAGGTCGAAATCCTTCTCGCCGCCGCCCGACAGGATCGAGGCGAGGTGGAACACCGAGACGTCATCGCGGTCGACCAGGCCGGTGACGGTGGCGCGGTCGGAGATGTCGCCGGTGACGATCGACACCCGGTCGTCCAGCCCGTCCGGCCGCTGGTCCGGCGCCGCCATGTCGAACAGGGTGATCGCGTCGATCGGCTCCTGCTGGCCGGAGATGCCGGTCAGCGTGCCTCGCTTCAGCAGCGCACGGGCCAGGTTCAACCCGACGAAACCGAGACCACCGGTGATGACGACCTTCATCCTGCGTTTCCCCTGAACCTGCCGCCGTCGATCGGCGGCCGTATTGTACGACTTATATGGTTTAGGCCGGCCCCGCCCCCACGGCAAGAAAAAGGGGCGCCCGGTCGGGGCGCCCCTGGATGATCCCGGTCGGAGTCAGGCCTTGCTGGCCTGGCCGACGGCCGCGCCGGCGGTCTCGCCCACCGCCTGCTCGGCGGCCGCGATCTCGGCCTGGCGCCGGCGGATCACGTCGCCGATCGGTGGCCCCTGGAAGCGGCGGCCTTCGACCGCAAACCAGAAGATGCCGAGAAGCACGACCATCGCGACCGTGATGATCCACACCTTGTCGTTCGGTGGCTGGATGCCGATCCAGAACAGGACGACAGTGCAAATCACCGACAGGGACGCGATCGGCTTGAATGCGCCTCCCAGGTTGAACGGGCCGAAGGTGGTCCAGCTCTTGCCGTAGGCGATGATGCCGGCCGAGATCGGCATCGCGTAGGAGATGTAGAGGAACACGGCGCACGCCGTCGCCAGCGTGGCGAAGGCGGGGGTGTAGAGCGTGACCAGCACCGACAGGACCGCGGCGGTCCAGATCGCCATGGCCGGGGTGCGGTACTTCGGGCTGACCTGGCGCAGGGCGGTGGAGAACGGCAGGCCGCCGTCCCGGGCGAAGGCAAAGGTCATCCGCGACGTCGAGGTCAGGCAGGCCAGCCCGCACAGGTAGTTGGCGATGACGATGCCGATGAACAGCAGGGTCTGCGCCCAGCCCGGGATGACCGCCCCCATCAGCCAGTAGAAGACGTTGCCCCCCTGGGCCGCGGCGGCCACGGGGTCCGGCATGGCCAGGACGAAGGCGCAGATCATCACGTAGCCGAAGATCGCCGACCAGAGGACCGACTGCACGATCCCACGCGGCACGTTGCGGGCGGCGCTCACCGTCTCTTCCGAGGTGTGGGCGGACGCGTCGAAGCCGGTGACGGTGTAGATCGGCAGGAGCAGGCCCAGGAGAAAGGCGACGAAGATGCCACGCGATTCCGGGATCACGCCGCCACCAAGATCGCCGGTGTTGTTGGTGAAGGTGAACAGCCTGCCGAAGTCGAGCGGGCCTGGTGCATAGGCCAGCATGGCGATGGTCAGGATGACGGCGACCACGAAGATCAGATAGCCGCTGAAATCGGTCAGCAGCGTCGTCGCCCGGATGCCCATATGGTTGAACAGCGCCTGGGTCAGGGTGATCAGCGAAATGCCGATCACCTGATGGGTCACGGTCAGCGCCGCCGGATCGATGCCGAAGGACGGCCCGAGGCCGTTCACGAACAGCGTATAGGCGCCGACATTGACCGACGCGGTGACGAAGAGCAGGCCGAGCAGGTTGAACCAGGCCGTGGCCCAGCCCCAGAACCGGCCGCCCAGGATCGAACCCCAGTGATAGAGGCCGCCCGCTGTCGGGTAGGCGGAGGCGATCTGCGCCATCGAGACCGCGACGATGAGGGCGAACAGGCAGCCGACCGGCCAGCCGATGCCGATGCCGGCGCCGCCGATGCTGCCATAGGCGACCTGAAAGGCGGTGATCCCGCCGGCCAGGATGCAGATGATGGAGAAGGAGATGGCGAAGTTGGAGAAGCCGGACATCCGGCGTAGCAGCTCCTGGGCGTAGCCCATGCTGTGCAGGATCTTCACGTCCTCCGCAATGTCGTGCTCGCCTCCCGAACGATGACCGTCCTGGGACATGATGTGCACTCCCTGTTTGCCGGTTCTGGACTGCTTCTTGGGCCGCTCCTCACGCACCGAACCGGGCAAGATCCCATATGAGGGCAGGCCCGGATTCGGCAGAAACTGTCTCACCGAACTCACAGATCCGGCAAGCATGTTGCGCGGCGGGCGGCGTCGCAGCGGGCGGCGAACCGCCATCTCTTGCCGCCGCTTCGTTCGGCATGCTCTGAATAGATCCGCATCGACCCGCCGGAGAAGCCAAGCGGTGGGCGACAGGAAACGGGAGACTTCCAGCTTATGGCGCAACCGACATCCCGGGCCGCGGCCCCGCGCGCGGCCGCAGCCGCCCCCCGCTTCACCGCCGACGACGCCCGCAAGCTGGTGCAGGATGGCGGCTACAATCACGTCAAGGTGGCGCTGACCGATGTCGACGGCATCCTGCGCGGCAAATACATGTCGCGGGAGAAGTTCTTCTCGTCGCTGGAGAAGGGCTTCGCCTTCTGTGACGTGATCGTCGGCTGGGACAGCCACGATCAGCTCTACGACAACGCCCGCTACACCGGCTGGCACACCGCCTATCCGGACGCTCCGGTGCGCGTTCTGCCGGAAACGATGCGCCGCCTGCCCTTCGAGAACGACCTGCCGTTCTTCCTGTGCGAGCTGGCCGACCAGGCCGAGGCGGTGTGCCCGCGCGCCCTGCTGCGCCGGATGCTGGACAAGGCCGCCGGCATGGGCTTCGGCCTGAAGGCGGCGTTCGAATACGAGTTCTTCCTGTTCGACGAGACGCCGCATTCGGTGCGCGAGAAGCACTACCGCAACCTGACCAGCCTGACGCCGGGCTTCTTCGGCTACTCGGTGCTGCGCAACACGGTGTGGTCGGACCTGTATCACGAGCTGCTCGGCACCATGCAGGCGCTGGACTGCGAGATCGAGGGGCTGCACACCGAGACCGGCCCGGGCGTGCTGGAGGCGGCGATCGCGGTCGATGACGGCCTGTCCGCCGCCGACAAGGCGACGATCTTCCGCACCTTCACCAAGGTGATCGCCCAGCGCAACAACCTGATGGCCACCTTCATGTCGAAGTGGTCGAACGAGGTGCCGGGGCAGAGCGGCCACATCCACATGTCGCTGGTCGACGGCAAGGGCAAGCCGATCTTCCACGACCCGAAGGACCCGCACGGGATGAGCGCCGTCATGCGCCATTTCGTGGCCGGCCAGCAGGCGCTGATGCCGGAGTTCCTGGCCATGATCGCGCAGACGGTGAACGCCTATTCGCGGCTGGTCCCGGGCTTCTGGGCGCCGACATCGGCGACCTGGGGGGTGGAGAACCGGACCACGGCGCTGCGCGTGATCCAGGGCGGGCCGAAGAGCCAGCGGGTCGAATTCCGCATCGCCGCCGCCGACGCCAACCCCTATATCGTCCTGGCCGCGGCGCTGGGCGCCGGCCTCTGGGGCATCGAGCAGAAGCTGGAGCTGGGCGCGCCGGTCAAGGGCAACGCCTACGCCAAGACCTTCCCGCGCAAGTCGGAGCTGCCGCGCACGCTGTGGGATGCGGCCCAGCGGTTGCGCGGGTCGAAGACCGCGCGCGGCCTGTTCGGCGACGACTGGGTGGAACATTTCGCCGCGACCCGCGAATGGGAGGAGCGCGAATTCCGCAAGCACATCACCGATTGGGAACTGGCACGGTACTTCGAGATCATCTGAGGCCGTAGATCGGGTTCGCGACAGCGAACCCAACATCGCGTGGCCCGAGCCATTGACGGGTTCGCGTGCCGCGAACCCGACCTACGCCTCGACCTAACCCGAAGGAGCGTTCCATGGATCTCGGCCTGACCGGAAAGACCGTGCTGGTGACCGGCGGATCGAAGGGCATCGGCCTGGCCTGCGCCAAGGCCTTCCTGGCGGAAGGCGCCAAGGTCGCCATCGTCTCGCGCGCCCAGGCCAATCTCGACCGCGCCGCGGCCGGCCTGCCGGGCGCCGTCGCCATCGCCGCCGACCTGACCGATGCGGCGGCGGCGCTGTCGGCGGTGGAGGCGGCCGAGCGCGCGCTGGGCCCGATCGACGTGCTGGTCAACTCGGCCGGCGCCGCCCGGCGCACGCCGGCGGAGGAGTTGACCCCGGCCGCCTACAAGGCGGCGATGGACGCCAAGTTCTTCTCCTACATCAACGTCATCGACCCGGTGGTGAAGCGCATGGCCGCGCGCGGCACCGGCGTCGTGGTCAACGTCATCGGCAATGGCGGCAAGGTGCCATCCGCGGTGCACATCGCCGGCGGTGCCGCCAACGCCGCGCTGATGCTGGCCACCGCCGGCCTCGCCACCGCCTATGCCGGCAAGGGTGTCCGCGTCGTCGGCGTCAATCCCGGCCTGACCGAGACCGAGCGCGTGGCCGAGGGGCTGCAGGCCGAGACCCGGCTGCATGGCATCACCCTGGAGGAGGCGCGGCAGCGGGCGGTGTCGCGCATCCCGCTCGGCCGCGGCGCGCAGCCGGAGGAGATCGCCGACGCCGTGCTGTTCCTGGCCTCGGCCAAGGCGGCGTACATCACCGGCGTCAACATCAGCATGGACGGGCTGCAGAGCCCGGTTGTCGTCTGACGGCCGACGGCCGGATGGCGACGAACGACAGGACGCCCGGGGTCTCCGTCCAGGGGCTGGGGCTGCTGGTCGCGACCAGCCTGATGTGGGGCTTCAACTGGCCCCTGGTGAAATACCTGCTGGCCGCGCTGCCGCCCTTCTCGATCCGGGCGGCGAGCGGCCTGATCGGCACCGCCCTGGTGCTGGCGATCGCCCTGGCGCGCCGCGAATCCCTGGTGCCGCCGCGCGGGCAATGGGGCCGGCTGTGCCTGGCGGCATCGCTCAACGTCACCGCCTGGATGGCGCTGACCACCTTGTCGCTGCTGTGGCTGCGGGCGTCGGAGACGACGATCCTGGCCTACACCCTGCCGATCTGGGCCGCGCTGCTGGCCTGGACGCTGCTGGGCGAGCGGCCGACCCTGCGCCGCGGCATCGGCCTGGTGCTCGGCCTGTCCGGCATCGTCCTGCTGGTGTCGCACGGCACGCCGGGCGAGAGCGACGTCGCCGCCAAGCTGCCGGGCGTGGCCCTGGCCCTGGCGGGGTCGATGCTGTTCGCGCTCGGCACCGTGCTGGCCAAGAAGGCGCCGGTGGCGATGCCGCCGACCGCCCTGGTGGCCTGGCAGACCGGGCTCGGCCTGCTGCCGCTGCTGCTGGCCTGGGGGCTGCTGGAGGAGCCTGATTTCACCGCGCTCGACACCAGTCACTGGGCGGCGCTGGCGTATGGCGGCGCTTTGGCCTTCGGCCTCGCCTATGTCTCCTGGTTCGCGGCGCTGCGCCGGCTGCCGGCCTCGGTCGCCACCATCGGGGCGCTGATGACGCCGGTGGTCGGCGTGCTGGCCGCGGTGGCGCTGCTGGGCGACCCGTTCGGCCTGCGCGAGATCGGCGCCCTGGCCCTGACCCTCGGCGGCGTCGCGCTGGCGACCTTCGCGCGGTGACGCCGTCCCTCAGCCATGCGCCGGCGCCATCCCCTTCGAGGCCGAGCGTGTCAGGACGATGGCGACCGCGGCGGAGACCAGCACCAGGCCCATCACATAGAACGCATCCGAGAAGGCCAGGATCAGCGACTGCTGCGCCACCAGCTTGCCGAGCAGGATCTCGCTCTGGTGGTAGGACCGGATCTCGTCCGGCACGCCATGGGTCTGGAAATAGTGCTGCATCCGGGTCAGGAAGGACTGGTCGGTCAGGCCGAACGGCGTCACCGACTGGCCGATGATGTTCGAATGGAACTGCTCGCGCTTGGTGATGACAGTCGCCAGCGCCGCCGTGCCGATCGCGCCGCCCAGGTTGCGCAGCATGTTGAACAGCCCCGAGGCGGCGGCGGATTCGGCCGGCAGGATCTGCGCCATGGCGATGCCGGTCAGCGGTGTCAGCAGGATGGCCTGGCCGAGCGCCCGGACGAGATTGGTGGTCATGAATTGCGGGCCGGCGTCGTCAAAGCTGAGATGGGTGTTCATGAAGCAGCTGAGCGCAAACACCGACAGGCCGACGCAGACGAGGACGCGCGCGTCGATGCGCTTCAGCAGCGCGGGGACGAAGGGGATGATCAGCAGCTGCGGCAGGCCCGACGAGGCGAGCACCAGGCCGATCTGCTGCGCGTCATAGCCCTGGACCTCGTCGAGATAGGCCGGAAGGACGTAGACGGAGCCGAACAGCGCGAAGCCGACCATGACGTTGGCGAAGGTGCCGAGGCCGAAATTGCGCGTCGCCAGCAGCCGCAGCCGGACGGCAGGAGCCCTGCCCTTCAGCTCGATCACGACGAAGGCGGTGAGCAGGACCACCGCGGCGATGGCGAGATGCACGATGGACGGCGAGTCGAACCAGCCATCCTGGTTGCCCTCGTCGAGCATGGTCTGCAGGCAGGCCAGGCCGGCGGCCATGGTGGCGATGCCCCACCAGTCGCCCTCCTTCAGCAGGCCGAGCCGCATCGGCTCGCGCTCGAGCGTCGGGAACAGCATGCCGAGCATCAGGCTGCCGGGGATCAGGTTGACAAAGAAGATCCACGGCCAGCCGAACTGGTCGGTCAGATAGCCGCCGACCGTCGGCCCGATCGCCGGCCCGAAGGTGGCGGTCAGCGCGAAGGCGGCCAGGCCGATCGGCCGCTGCGCCGGCGGCAGCTTGGTCAGCACCATGGTGAAGGCCATCGGGATCATCACCCCGGCGGTGAAGCCCTGCAGCGCGCGGGTAACGATCATGGTGCCGAGATTGCCGGCGAAGGCGCAGGCGGCCGAGAAGATCAGGAACAGCATGACATTGGTCAGCAGGAAGCGGCGGAAGCCGAAGACCCGGCTGAGATAGTCCGTCAGCGGGATCATGATGATCTCGCCGATCAGGTAGGAGGTTGAGATCCAGGTGCCGTTGTCGGTGCCGGTGCCGATCCCGCCCTCGATGTCCGGCAGCGAGGAGTTGACGATCTGGACGTCGAGCACCGCGATCAGCGCGCCGAGCATGCAGCCGCAGACCGAGACCCAGGTCCGCAGCGATGCGCGCTCCGGGTCGGGGGTGATGGCCGCCGCGTTCATGGCCGCGGCGCTCCGGCCGGCGCGGCGTCGTGGGTGTCGATGGTGGGGATGACCGACATGCCCGGGCGCAGCCGGCCGGCCAGCGGGTCGTTCGGATCGATCCGGATCTTCACCGGGATGCGCTGGACGATCTTGGTGAAGTTGCCGGTGGCGTTATCGGGCGGCAGCAGCGCGAATTCCTGGCCGCTGGCCGGCGCGATGCTGTCGACGAAGCCGTGCACCGTCAGGCCGGAGAAGGTATCGACCGACAGCGTGACCGGCTGCCCGGGCCGCACATCGGCCAGCTGCGTCTCCTCGAAGTTCGCCACCACATAGGTCTTGGCCAGCGGCACCACCGACAGCAGCTGGGTGCCGGGCTCGACATACTGCCCTTGGCGCACCGTGCGGTCGCCGACCACCCCGTCCACCGGCGCGGTGATGGTGGTGTAGCCGAGATCGATCTGCGCCTGCTGCAGCATCGCCTGGTTCTGGGCCAGGGTCGCCTTGCCCTCCGCCAGCTCGGCCGTCAGCGTCGCGACCTGCTTCTGCGCCGCATCGAGGGCGGCTTCGTCCTTGGCGACGGTGGCCTGGGAATCGGCGGTCTGGGCCTGGGCCTGCTGCGCGTTCTGGACCGACCCGAAGCCCTCGCGGGCCAGCGTGCCGAAGCGCTGGTTGTTCTGCTGCGCATAGACCTCCGACGCCTTGTCGGCGTCGATCGTCTCCCGCGCTTCGCCGATCACCGCCTGCTGCTGCGCGATCTGCGCCTCGTCGGTGGCGATGGCCGCCTGGGCCTGCTGCACCCCGGCCTGCGCCTTGGCGACCGCGGCGCGATACTCGCTCTGGTCGATGATGGCGAGGACCTGTCCCGCCTTGACCTGCTGGTTGTCGTCGACGAACAGCGAGGCGATATTGCCCGCGACCTGCGGGGCGATCATCACGGTATCGGCTTGCACATAGGCATCGTCGGTCGAGACTTCGAAGCGCCACTGCGTCCAGTACGCCCAGCCGGCATATCCGCCGCCGCCGAGCACGGCCGCGATCAGGACGGCGGGCGCGACCCGGCGGAGCAGGCTGTGCCGCCTCGCCGGCGCGTGGGTCGTGCCGACCACGACCGGCAGGTTCGCCTGCGACTGGTCCGGCTCGGCCGTGTCGATGCTGATTGCGGCGACGGTCATGGATACCCCCTGCGCCTGGGATCGTTGAGACCGGCACAAGATGGGCGACAGGCCGATCCTGACCTATTCCACTGTCGTCCGGCGCCGGCAGACGTTTCGTTGGCGCTGGATAGACCTAGGTATTAGGCCGCTGCGGGCGGGGTTTGGGGCGGGACGCTGTCGGCCGCGGTGGCGTCGGGCCAGCCGGGCCCTGGCGAAACAATCCTCGTTGTGCAGACGAACGGACTAAAGGCCGGCCCCGGCCGTTGTCGAGTCACGAACGGGGACAGCGCGTGGCGGATCATGTCCGATCGAATCTGGCAGCCCATCTTCCGCGGCTTCGGCGCTTCGCCTGGGGCCTGGCGGGGTCGCGCGACGAGGGCGATGACCTGGTCCAGGCGGCCTGCGAGAAGGCCCTCGCCCGGGCAGACCAGTTCACGCCGGGATCCCGGCTCGACAGCTGGCTGTTCCGGATCGTCCAGACCACCTGGATCGACCGCCGTCGACAGGCCGCGCGGCGGACCGAGGCGGACCCGGACCTGCTGGCCCAACTGCCGGACGAGCGCCCGCATGCCGGAGAGGCCCGGCTGGCTCTCGGCACGGTGGAGCGGGCGATCGCGACCTTGCCGGAAGAGCAACGGGCCGTGCTGCTTCTCGTCTCGATCGATGGCGTGGCTTATCGTGAGGCGGCGGACATCCTGGAGATTCCGATTGGAACCGTAATGAGCCGCCTGGCCCGGGCGCGGCTGGCGCTCGGCCGGGCCCTGGAGGGCGAGGAGAAAGGTCGGGAGCATGACGCGCGACGGCTCAAGATCCTGGGATGACGCTGAGATCGTCGCCTATCTGGACGGCGAGTTGCCGGCGCCGGAGGCCGCGCGGATCGCCGCGATCCTGCGTGACGATCCGGGGGCGGCGGAGGTCGCGCGGCTGATCCAGTCCGGTGGACAGGCCGCCCGCGGTGCCTTCGCCGATGCGCTGACCGCGCCCCTGCCGCCTGGTCTCGATGCCCTGGCAGCCCCGCGACCGGCGGCATCCGCCCTACCCCAGCGGTTCGACCTTTTGGGCCGCCTGGGCCTGTTCGGATGGCGCGGCCCCGCCGTCGCGGCGACGGTCGCGGTCGTCGCGCTGCTGGCCGGCCTCATGGTTCCCCGCGACACATCGAGCGGGATCCTGCGCCCCGCAGCCGGGCCGGCGCCCTCGTCCGGCGACGAGGCGGTCGGCGCCGAGCTTCTGGCAGCCCTTGAAAGCGCCCCGGACGGAAGCACGACCGAAGCCGGGCACATCCGGATCATCGGCGCCGTCGACACCGGCCTGCCCTACCAATGCCGCGCCTTCCGGATCGAGGGGCCTGGCGCGGCCAACGGCATCGCCTGCCGGGACAAGGAGGGAGGCTGGTCGGTCCTCACATTGCCGCCGGACGGGACCGCGCCGCCATGAGCCGCTTCGCCTGGATCGCCGGCCTGGCGCTTCTCGGCCTTGTCTTGCCGCTCGAGCCGGGAGGCCGCTGGGTCGACTGGTCCGCCCATGCCAAGGATGGGCATGGCGGCGACGACGGCGGCCACGGAGGCGGCAGCGGACACGGCGGCAGCAATTCGGGGAGCGGCAGCTCCGGCAGCAACAGCGGCTCGGGCAGCAGCAACTCGGGCAGCGGCAGTTCCGACGATGGCGGAAACAGCGGCAAGGGATCAGACGATGACGGCGACGACGACAGCTCGGCCGCCGAGGACTCCGAGTCCGGGACCGGCCCGACGACCTCCGCCCGGCCGTCGCGCGATGGCGGCGATCACGACGTCGTCCGGGACGAGATCGTCGCCATCGACGACATCGCGCGGTCCCACCTTCCGGCGCTCCGTCAGATCGGCTTCCGGCCGATCGAGGAGCGGCCGCTGCGGCGGATCGGTGGATATCTTCTCCGCCTGAGGGTTCCCGCCGGGCAGACCCCGGAGGCGGCCCGTGCCCGGCTGCGGCAACGCTTTCCCGACCTGCTGCTGGATGTCCACCAGCTGTATCGGTCGTCCGGCACCGTGTCGCTGCCGCCCCCCGACTATCCGCGACGGCTGGTCGGGTGGGATCAGCGCGCCGGCGTCTGCACCGCCGGTGCCATCGTCGGGATGATCGACACGGGGCTCTCCGCGGCGAGGCAACGGCAGCTCGGCCCGCGTCTGGTGGCTGCCGACTTCGCGGCGCCCGGCGACGAGGACGAGCAGCATGGCGATGCCGTGGCGACGCTGCTGATCGGCAGCGGCGGCGCGGGCGGCTTGATGCCCGCGGCGCGGCTGGCCGCCGCCGACGTGTTCGAGCCGGGCGACGACCACGGCCCGGTCGCCAGCGTCGCCGCGGTGGCGCGCGCGCTCGACTGGATGGCCGCACAGCACGTTCCGGTCGTCGGGCTGAGCTTCACCGGCCCCGACAACGCCGTCCTGGCCGAGGCCGTGCGGCGGTCGGCCCGAGCCGGCCTGATCATGGTCGCTGCCGGCGGGAACGACGGTCCGGGTGCCCCACCGGCCTACCCCGCGGCGCTGCCCGAGGTTGTGGCCGTGACCGCGGTCGACCACCACCGGGCGGTCTACGACCATGCCAATCGTGGCAGCTACATAGGGATCTCCGCCCCCGGCGTCCGCGTGCCGGTCGCCGCCGCCGACGGCACGCCCCGGCTGGTCACCGGCACCTCCTTCGCCGTGCCCTTCGTGGTCGCCGCCCTGGCCGCCGACCCGGACCGGGGAACGGACAGGACTACCGCCCTCCGGCAACTGGCATCGCAGGCGATCGATCTCGGCGCGCCGGGACCCGATCCGGTCTATGGCTACGGCCTCGTCCAGGCGCCCCGCGGCTGCGACATTGGGAATGTCTCCGCGCTGCCGGAATAACGGTGCGACCTCGTCGTTGTCGATGCGAAGGCCGATCCGGCCTCATCGACTGGAGGACGAGACATGCAGACGAAGCGACTTGCGACCGCCGTGATCCCCCTCGCGCTGCTGCTCGGCGGCGTCGCCCTGACCGGCGCGCCGAGGCCGGCCGGGGCGGCACCGCTCGACGCGTCGCAGGCCACGGCCCGCAACTCGAACGGCCTCGTTCATGTCCGGGCGGAGGATCGCCGGCGGGATGTCGAGCCGGGTGACGATCGCGGACGCGGCGTCGAGCCTGGCGACGATCGCGGAGAGGGCGTCGAGCCCGGCGACGACCGGCGACGCGGCGAAACGGGCCGCGGGCGGGACGACGAGCATGCGGACGATCGCGGTGCCGGCAACGATGACGGTGCCAATGACAACGGCCACCACGCCGACGGCGACCACGATGGCGGCCAGCATCAGAGTGGCCGGGACCGTGGCGGGGACGACCGCGGCGACCGAGGCGGCGATGACCGCGGAGGCGATAATCATGGCGGCGGCCGCGGCAGCGGACATGGCGGCCGGAGCGGCCCCGGCCACTGATGCGGAGACATCGCCGGCCACCGGACTCCGCGCCGCGCCGATCCCGACGCGAAAAATTTCGGAATAGGGCGCGCCCCTGCATCGTCTCTCTGTTGGGGGATGCGAAAGCTCCTTCCACCACTGGACCCCTCAACCCCGCCTCCTCCGGCGGGGTTCTTTTTTGGGCCGCTCATACGCACTGCAGCAGGCGCTACGCCCATTCCTGCTTGAGCGACGGCCCCGCGCCGGTGGCTCGGTCGAGCGCCCACCACCGGCTGAGAGAGACGACACCGTGCTCCGGGCGAGGCTCCCCGGGGAGACATGCGATGAATTCCAGCGAGTGGCCGTCAGGATCGTCGAAGAAGACGCTGGCCGCCGGCATCCAGGAGAAGACGATCGGCTCGGTGGCGGGATGACCGAATGCCGGCCTCGGCTCGACCCCGGCCTTGCGCAGGGCCGTCATCGACCGGTGCAGGTCTTCCAGATCGACCTTGAAGGAAATGTGCAGCCGGAGGCGCAGCGGGGACGAGTGGATCGACCAGAGCCCCAGCATGCTTCGTTCCCTGGCCCCGACCCAGAAGAACGCGGCATGACGATCCGGCACCCTGTGGGCCCGTTCGAGCCCCAGCACGTCCCGATAGAACGCGATCGAGCGATCGAGATCGCCGACGGTCAGGTGGGTTTCATAGAGAGACTGGATTGGAACAACCGCCATGACGGCTCCCTTTCTCGATTGTGGAGTCATTTCGGGTCGCGACAAAACCGGCCTAGGCCCGGGCCTCGGCATAGGGGGCGACGACGCGGGCCTGGCGCAGGGTCGTCCCCCACCAGCGCAGCGCCTTCAGCATCACCGCCATGGCGGCGGTGGTCTGCTCCGGCTCGATCAGCCGGCCGGCGGCGTCGAAGCGGCGCGGGGCAAAGGCCAGGCTGACCGTGTCGCGCAGGGTCACAGCATGCAGCTCGGCGAAGACCAGGCGCAGTTGTTCCACTGCCCGCAAGCCGCCGGAGATGCCGCCGTAGGACACGAAGGCGACCGGCTTGGCCTGCCATTCGGCATAGGCGCAGTCGATCATGAACTTCAGCACCGCCGGATAGGCGTGGTTGTATTCCGGCGTGACCACGACGAAGGCGTCGGCCCGATCGATGCGCTCGCGGAAGGCGGCGACGCCCTCCCCGTCCCGCCGGCCGCTCCAGTCCGGCAGGTCGAGCCTGCGCGGATCGATCGGGTCGAGCGCGAAGCCGCCGACCCGCTCGATCTCGCCGGCCGCCCAGCCCGCGACGGTGTCGCAGAACCGGCCGTCGCGGACGCTGCCATAGATCAGGCCGATGCGGAGTTGTTCCATGATGTGCCCCTCGATGGTGAGTCGGAGGCACGCTACAAGTTGAAGTAAACTTTAAGTCTAGAGGTTTTTCTCGCGGCGGCGTTGCGAAGGATCAAGGACCATTACAGGGTAGTCAGCGTGCCCCTGCCCGACCGACGGGCGTGGCGATAGGCGAGGTCTGCCGCCACCATGTCCTCCATCGCCGTCCCCATTGCCTTGTAGACCGTGATCTGATCCGCCGAGACACGGCCCGGCCGCCGCGCGAGCAGCATGTCGCCAAGCGTGATACCGGTGTCCGGGTCGAGGCCGGCCAGTTCGCAGGATCCCACGGGGGTGGGCTCGAAAGCGTCCCTGGTCTCGACATAGAGCGTGGCCCCGTGCACCAGGGCGACCGGCAATTCGCCGCCCGGTGGCGCGACCCCGACCGAGGTGACATGCGTGCCCGGTCGGACCCAGGCGGCGTCGATCACCGGCTCGTAGGAATGGGTCGCCAGGCAGACCACGTCGGATGAGCGGACCGCCGATTCCAGCTCGGCCACCGGCGTGACGCCGGGATGGCGCGCGGCCAGAGCCTCGGCATCCTCGAAGCGCTTCGAGACGACGCGGATCTCGGCGAAATCCCGCACCAGCGGCAGCAGGGCGAGATGCTGGTCGGCCTGCACACCTGCCCCCACCACGGTGGCCACCCTGGCGGTCCGGCGGGCGAGCTCGCGCACCGACAGCACTGCGGAGCCGGAGGTCCGGGCCGCCGTGATGTAGGTGCCGTCCATGATGCAGACCGGCAGGCCGGTGAGCGGGTCGAACAGGTGGATGGTGGCGAGATGGCTGGGAATGCCCTTGCCGATGTTTCCTTCGAACACATTGACGATCTTCACCGTCAGATTCATGCGGTCCGTCCACGCCGGCATAGCCAGGGAATAGCCGGCCTGCGGGACGTCGAGCTGCGGCCGCGCCGGGGTGACAACCCGGCCCAGCGCCAGGGCCTTGAAGCCGGCATCCAGGGCATCCAGCAATTGCAGCGGGTCGATGCAAGCTCGCACATCCGCCTCGCTCAACGTCAAGATCCTGGTCTCTCCCTTCGACAGCGACGGGAGGGCGATCGAAGCAGCATCGGCCTTCGGCATTCTCAAACCTCCTGAGAGCCGGCTCCGTTCGGGAACCGGCATGATCGATGCCGACAAGGCTATTGCGACCAAGCGCGCGATAAAATACGCTGGTTTTGATATTTCCGAGTGAAATCAGAACTGAAACATCCATTGAAAAGTGTTTTTGACATGGACGACCTTGACGGAGTCGACCGCACTCTTCTGCGGCTGCTGCAGGAGGATGGACGCCGCACCACCCTCGACCTTGCTGGGCGGGTGGGCCTGTCGCCGACCGGGACCAGCCAGCGGGTCAAGCGGCTGTTCCGCGAGGGCTTCATCACCGCGGTCCGGGCCGTGCTCGATCCCCGCAAGCTTGGGCGCGGGACGCTGGTCTTTATCCAGGTCCGGCTCGACCACACAGCCCCGCAGGTCTTCGATCATTTCGCCGAGGCCGTGCGGCGAGCACCGGAAATCCTGGAGTGCCACATGGTGGTCGGCGGCTTCGATTATCTGGTCAAGGCCCGGATCGCCGACATGACAGCCTTCCAGGACTTCCTGCAGCGGGTCATCCTGCCCCTGCCGGGGGTCAGGGAGACCCACACCTACGCGTCGATCGCCAATGTGAAGCCGGACGCGCCGCTGCCCGTCTAGCCCGCCTGCCCTACCCCTTCACCCGCTCCATCCGGGGATCGTAGAGCGGCTCGAGATGCAGAGTGCACGGCACCCGCTCGGTCGCGACCTCCAGCTCGTAGGTGCTGCCCAGTAGCGCCGCCCGGTCCAGGCCGGCGGGGTCGCGGACATAGCCGAGACCGATCGGCTGGCCGACCGTGTGGCCGAAGCCGCCGCTGGACAGCCAGCCGGCCGGCTTGCCGTCGCGCAGGATGGTCTCGCGGCCCAGCAGCACCACCGCGGGATCGTCCACGGTGAAGGTCGCCAGGATCTTCTTCAGCTTCTGTCCCCGCTGCGCTTCCAGCGCCTCGCGCCCCAGGAACGGGATGGCGGATTTCAGCTTCACCGCCCAGCCCAGCCCGGCCTCGAGCGGGGTGTGGTCCGGCCCGATGTCGCTGCCCCAGGCGCGGTAGCCCTTCTCCAGCCGCAGCGTCTCGATCGCGCGGTAGCCGGCATTGGCGATGCCGTGCTCTGCCCCCGCCGCCATCACCGCCTCATAGACCGCGACCGCGAACTCGGTCGGGATGTGCAGCTCCCACCCCAGCTCGCCGACATAGGTGACGCGCAGCGCCAGCACCGGCGCGCCTGCGACGGCGATCTGGCGGACCCGGCCGAAGGGGAACGCGGCGTTGGAGACGTCGTCGCGGGTCAGCGCCTGCAGCACGTCCCGCGCCTTCGGCCCCATCAGGCTGAGCACCGCATAGGCCGAGGTGACGTCGACCAGATGCGCGTCGGCGCCCGCCGGGATGTTGCGGGAGATCCAGTCGAAGTCGTGGGTGGCGAAGCCGGTGCCGGTGGTGATGTGGTAGCGGTCCGGCGCCAGCCGGGCGACGGTCAGGTCGCATTCGATGCCGCCGCGGGCGTTCAGCAGTTGAGTGTAGGTCAGCGTGCCCGGCGGCCGCGCCACGTCGTTGGCGCAGATCCAGGACAGCGCCGCCTCGGCATCCCGGCCGACCATATGGAACTTGGCGAAGGAGGACTGGTCGAACACCACGACACCCTCGCGGGTCGCCCGGTGCTCGCGCGCCACCGCCTCGAACCAGCTCGGCCGGCCGAAGCTGGGGATCTCCTCCACCGCCTCACCTGCTGTCGCGAACCAGTTCGGCCGCTCCCAGCCCAGCTTCTCGCCGAAGCAGGCCCCTTGCGCCTTCAGCCGGTCATAGAGCGGCGACCGGCGCAGCGGCCGGGCGCTGGCATGCTCCTCGTTCGGCCAGGCGATCGTGTAGTGCTTGCCATACAGCTCCAGCGTCCGCTTACGGACCCAGTCGACATCGGCCTGGGCCCGGCCGAAGCGACGGATGTCGACCGGCCACAGGTCGTAGGGCGGCTCGCCGCCCGCGATCCATTCCGCCAGCGCCTTGCCGGCGCCGCCGCCCGAGGCGATGCCGAAGGCGTTGAAGCCGGCGCCGACATAGAAGCCGCGCAGATCCGGCGCCTCGCCCAGGATGAAGTTGCCGTCCGGGGTGAAGCTCTCCGGCCCGGCGATCAGCTCCTTCACCCCCGCCGTCTCCAGCGCCGGCACCCGGCCCAGCGCCACCTCCATGATCTGTTGGAAATGGTCCCAGTTCGGCTGGAGGAGCTGGAAGTTGAAGCCGTCCGGGATGCCGTCCACCGCCCAGGCGATCGGGTTAGGCTCATAGCCGCCCATCACCAGCCCGCCGACCTCCTCCTTCCAGTAGGTCAGCCGGTCGGGGTCGCGCAGCGTCGGCAAGGTCCGGGTCACGCCTGCGATCGGCTCGGTCACCATGTACTGGTGCTCGACCGACACCAGCGGCACGTTGACCCCGACCCTACGGCCGAGCTCGCGGGCCCATTGCCCGGCGCAGTTCACCGCCGCCTCGCAGGCGATGCGGCCGCGGCTGGTCAGAACCGCCGTCACCCGCCCGTCTTTCGTCTCGATGCCCGTGACCTCGGTGTCCTCCCAGATCGTGGCGCCGGCCATGCGCGCGCCCTTGGCCAGGGACTGGGTGATGTCGGAGGGGTTGGCCTGGCCGTCGGTCGGCAGGAAGGCGGCGCCGACCAGGTCGTCGAACCGCATCAGCGGCCACAGGTCCAGCGCCTCCTTCGGCGACAGCAAGTGCATCTCCAGCCCGAAGCTATGGGCCGTGGTGGCCTGGCGCTTCAGCTCGGTCCAGCGCGCCTCGGTGCAGGCCAGGCGCAGGCCGCCATTCATCCTCCAGCCGGTGGCCAGGCCGGTCTCGCGCTCCAGCTCGGTGTAGAGCCGCACCGAATGGCCCAGCAGTTGGGTGATGCTGGCGCTGGAACGCAGCTGCCCGACCAGCCCGGCGGCGTGGAAGGTGGAGCCGGAGGTCAGCTTGTGCCGCTCGATCACCACCGTGTCTGCCCAGCCCAGCCGGGCCAGGTGATAGGCGGTGGACGTGCCGACGATGCCGCCGCCGATGACCACGGCGCGGGCCTGGGTGGGAAAGGCGTTCATGGCATCCTCTGGAAGTCGTCCCAGGCGCTCTCGAAGCGCCGCAGGTTCTCGTCGGTGTAGGCGGCGTAGTCGAAATCCAGCGTCGAATGGATCTCCGACACCATGCTCCACATCGTCTCGCGCAGCAGCGACGACGCCTTCATCGCGGCATAGCGCCGGCGCAGATCGGGCATGGCGGGGACGCCGAAATAGGCATCCAGCATCGCCTCCTCCTCCGCCGGCGAGAAGCCGTTGTTCGAGGCCAGGCCGCCGAGGTCGAAAAGCGGGCTGTTGAAGCCGGCATAGTCCCAATCGACCAGCCACAGCCTCTGCCCGTCGTCGATGAAGTTCGCCGCCAGCAGGTCGTTGTGGCCCAGCACCAGCTCGACCGAGCCCACCGCCGCCTCCAGCTGCGCCGCGCGGTCGAGCAGCCCGGCCAACTCCGCCGCGGGCCGGCGCCCTTCCAGGGCATGGGCGTAGTCGCGCAGCACATGAAACACCCAGAAGGCCAGCACCGGGCCGCGCAGATGGGCCGGCATCTCGCGATGCACCCGGCGCACCAGCGCCAGCACCCGCGGCGCCTGCAGCCGCACCCGTTCGGGCGTCAGCGTCTCGCCGGCGACGAAGCGGGTCACCAGGATGCCGGGTTCGGCGTGCTCGACCTCGGGGGAAATGCCGGCGGCAGCGGCGGCGCGGCTGGCCGCCAGCTCGTTGAAGCGCAGGATGTGGTGGTGCGGGATGTCGGCGCCCAGGCGCACGACATGGGCCCCGATGGCATCATCGACCCGGTAGTTGCGGTTGGTCAGCCCGCCGGCCAGCGGCGCGATGGTGACGCGCCCGCTCCAACAGCCCAGCCCGGCGATGATGTCCGACGCGTCCGGCATTTCCGCCTCCCCGCCGACACGATAGGGCAATTCTCCGGCGCGAGGGAACGCCGAGCCGGCACTAGCGCGACGTCCGCGCCGCGACGCCGGCGACGACGTCCTCGATGATCTCCTGCAGTTCCGCCGGCGCCGCGCCGTCCCGGGCCTGGATCGAGATGCCCTGCATGACGGCCACCAGGTGCCGGGCCAGGCGGCGCCCCTCCTCCGCATCGGCAAAGGCCTGCAGGGCCTGCGCGATCCGCTCGCGCATGGCGTCGCGCCGCGCGGCGAGGTCGCGGGCCAACGGGGCGTGGTCGGGATGGCAGGCGATCATGCCGCTGGAGACCATGCAGCCGCGCTCGCGATCGGGATGGGTGACGGACCGGACCGCTGTCTCGAGCAGCCGCCGCACCGCCTCCGCCAGCGTGGCTGCGGAGGCGACGAGGCCGGCGTCCAGGGAGATGGTGCTGCCCTCGTAGCGGTTCAGCGCCTCCTGATAGAGCCGGGCCTTGCTGCCGAAGGCCGAATAGAGGCTCGGCGGCGCAATGCCGATCGCCTTGGTCAGGTCGCCGATCGACACGCCTTCATAGCCATGCCGCCAGAACAGCCGCATGGCGGTCTCGACCGCCTTGTCGCGGTCGAAGCTCCATGGCCGCCCGCCGCGCGATTTCTCATCCGGTTCCATAGCGGACACTAAACAACATCTTGACGGCCGCCGTCAAACGGGTTGATTAGTGATTGATAAACAACTTGGATGACGCTCCGATGAACAGCTCACGACGCAGCTTCCTGGCCGGCGTGGCCGGCATTGCCGCCCTGGCCGTCCAGACCAGACTCGGATTCGCGGCAGCGCCGGCACGAGAGACGTTCGCCGTCCGGTCATCGGACGGCACAATGCTGACGGGCGAGGCGCAGGGCGACTCGCAGGCGCCCGAAATCCTGTTCATCCACGGCCTGCGCCAGAGCCGGCTGAGCTGGGACAAGCAGTTCGCCGACCCGGCGCTGGCCGGCTTCCGCCTGGTCCGCTTCGATCTCCGCGGCCACGGCGATTCGGACAAGCCGCCCTCCCCCGACGCCTATGCGGATGCCGATCTGTGGGCGGACGACGTCGCCGCCGTGATCGCCGCCGCGAAGCTGCGCCGGCCCGTCCTGGTAGGCTGGTCGCTCGGCGGCTATGTGGCCGGCGCCTATCTGCGGAAATTCGGTGGCGCGCAGGTGGCGGGGGTCAACCTGGTCGACGCGGTCACCAAGCTGTCGCCCGACCTGCTGACGCCGCTGGCGGGCACGACCGCCCGCACCACCACCTCGCACGACCTGGCCGAACGGACGGCGGCGACGGCCGACTTTCTCGCCGCCTGCTTCCACCAGCCGCCGACGGCCGTGGAGCTGCAGCGCATGCTGGTCGTCAACGGCATGACCGCGCGGGCCGTCGGCGAGGGCTTCGTGAGGAGCACCACGCCCGATCTGGAACCCGTCTTCCAGGCCTACACCGGCCCGATCCTGCTGACGCATGGGGTGCATGACCGGCTGGTCCGCCTGGCCATGTCGGAGCGGATCAAGGCGCTGCATCCCGGCAGCCGCCTATCGGTCTATGCGGAGAGCGGCCACAGCCCCTTCTATGAGGAGCCGGAGCGGTTCGGCCGCGAGCTTGCCGCCTTCGTGACGGCTGCGGGCTGATCTGCGGATCCGGGGGCTTGGCCTGTCCCCCAAAAGAAAACAGGCCGCAGCGAACTGCGGCCCGAGTTTAGGGAGGAAACGCCCAAGAAGTGCGTTACGACAGCAGCTCATCGCTGCATATCGCACTGCAACATAAGCATGGCGCGACGAGCTTCGCAAGCGAAAAGAGATTAAAAATTGGTCACGCTCGATTCTGCCCAAAAATTGCCCGCTTCCACGCCGGATGCCGATGCGTTGGGCGGCCAAAGCTGCTTGATCAGCCACAACACGGCGCCGTCGTCGGCCGGAGCCGATTCGCGCTGCGGCCGGCGGCCGGGCGTGCGATCGTAGGACGGCGGACCGCCGGCGACCCGAACCGGAGGACGCCCGTCCGCGCAGGAGGAGGCACAGAAGATGCAGCGATGGATCGCCGCCGCCGTGGCGGCATGGGCGCTGGCCGCCGTGCCGGCTCAGGCCGCCGAGAAGGTCATCCTGGACACCGATTTCAGCACCGCGGGGGATGACGGCCAGGTCCTGATCATGGCCGCGCAGCTCGACCGCGAAGGCGTGATCGACCTGAAGGGCGTCACCGTGGTGACCGGCAACAACTGGCTGAAGCAGGAGGTGGCGGACGCGCTGCGGGCGGTCGAGCGCCTGGGCATCGCCGACAAGGTCGGTGTCTATGCCGGCGCCAACCTGCCGCTGGTGCACGACCCGGAGAGCTTCGAGAGCGAGCGCGCCCTGTTCGGCTTCGGCGAAAGCTACAAGACCGCGTTCCACCGGCCGCAGCCGACGGACGCCGACCTGGTAGCGCCGCCGGACGGCTTCGCCCAGAAGACCAGGCTGCGCGACGAGGACGCGGTCGACTTCATCGTCGACACGGTCAAGGCCAACCCGCACGAGGTGTCGCTGCTGGTGATCGGCCCGGCGACCAACATCGCGCTGGCGGTGCGCAAGAACCCGGAGATCGTGCCGCTGATCAAGCAGATCGTCTACATGGCCGGCGCCTTCGACGTCCGCGGCAACACCACCCCGGCCGCCGAGATGAATGTCTGGATCGACCCGGAGGCGACGCGCATTGTCATGCGCGAGCCGATCGACCAGGCGATCATTCCGCTCGACGTCACCGACATCACCCAGCTGACCAAGGCCGATTACGACCGCATCGTCGCGGCCGGCGGCCCGATCCCGGCGCTGTTCAAGGACACCTGGATGGCCAAGGCCTTCGCCCAGGACCCGAAGGCGACCGTCAATGTCTTCGACACCCTCGCCCTCACCTATCTGGTCGACCACGGCTACGCCACCAAGGTCGAGGACCTGTTCGTCGATGTCGACATCGCCTTCGGCCCCGGCTACGGCCGCACCTTCGGCTATTGGCAGGAGCAGCCGACCAAGCTGCTGCACAAGATCAAGGTGGTGAAGCAGTTCGACAACCGCCGCTTCTTCGACCTGTATGTCGACCTGATGACCCGGCCGGTGCCGATCAAGCCGGCGAGCTGATGGAGCGTGGACGATGTCGGAGCCGGACGGCGCCTTCCTCAAGCTTCGGATCGCCCGGCCCGACCTCGTCCGCTGGCTGGACTCGCCGCCCGCCCCGGCGTCGCGCTGGCTCGACTGGCGGGGCATCGGCGGCCAATGGTATTTCGACGGCGGCCCGCAGGACATCCAGACCGTCCCGGTGATCCAACTGCTGCGGACCATCGCGGAGTGCGATGCCGCCCTCGGCCGCGCCGCGACGAACCGGCAGGCGCTGCGCGGCATCCTCGATGCCGCGGAGGCCCCCGAAATGCGGCAGGCGGCCTACGATACCGGGACGCAGGATTTCGTGGCCGGCACCCTGACCTATTCCGAGAACCTGAACGACTTCATCGCCTTCCTGGCGATCGCCCGCGGCGCGGCGGCGTTCCTGGCGCCGGCCGGGCACGGCATCGCCGTGATCCACAACTACCTCTGGGGCGGCGAGGACGAGCAGATCACCCAAGCCGCGCTGCGGCTCGGCCCCGGCAACCGGTCGGGCTTCATGGACGAGGCCGAGGGCCGCAGCGCCGGCGGTGCCTTCCAGGCGCTGGCCGAGCAGATGCTTGCCGGCGGCCGGCAGCCGATCGATGAGCTGGATTCGCTGCGATAGCGCCTGACGGTCAGGCCCCCTCGCCCACCGCCGGCCGGACCAGCCCGAGCGCGATCGAGGCGTCGAGCCGGTCGACCACGTCGCGATGCTCGGCCAGCAGGCCGTCGCGCAGCCGGTACAGGTCGGCGGTGGCAAAGCACAGCACCGCGCCGGTTGGCGCCGCGCCCAGCAGGGGGCCGCGATGGGTCCCCTGCCACTGCGCCATCGCCATCAGCCGGTCGCCGTCGACCACCACGTCGTGACGCAGGGCCTGCAGGTCCGGCAGCGCCGTCTGCAGCATCCGGGCGAATTCCTTGTAGCCGGCGATGCCAGGCCTGATCAGCGGGCTGTCGCTGGTGAAGTCCGGATGCACCATCTCGTCCACCGCCGACAGGTCGTGTCGGCCGTATAGCCGGTCCCGGAATTCCAGGAACCGCTGCCGGATATCCTCATTCATCGCATCCCTCCTCTGTCTCCGTCCGCCGACAATCGGGACCGTGTTATCCTGGCACCAGAGGACAAGTTATCCTGGTACTGGGAGCATCAGGCTGATGGTCGAGCAGCGGCGGGCCCGGGACCGGCAGGAGCTGGCGGCGTTCCTGCGCAGCCGGCGCGAGCGGCTGGAGCCGGCGGCGGCCGGGCTGCCGGCCACGGCGCGGCGGCGCACGCCCGGGCTGCGACGCGAGGAGGTGGCGCAGATCGCCGGCGTCGGGGTCACCTGGTACACCTGGCTGGAGCAGGGCCGCGCCATCCAGGTCTCCGCCCATGTGCTGGAGCAGGTGGCGCGGGCGCTGCGGCTGGACGCGACCGAGCGCGCCCATCTCTTCACCCTGGCGCATGACCGCCCGCCGCCGGAACGGCCGGCGGAGAGCATCGGCGTCACCCCGGCCTTGCGCCGGCTGCTCGAGGCGGTGGACGGCCCGGCCTATCTGGCCACCGCATGCCTCGACGTGGCGGCGTGGAACACCGCGCTGGCGGCGGTGTTCGGCGACCTCGCGCCGCTGCCGGAAGAGGACCGCAACATGCTGTGGCTGGTCTTCGCCAGCCCGCCGCACCGCGCCGCGATCCCGAACTGGGAGGCGGAGGCGCGCGGCATGCTGGCCCGCTTCCGCGTCGAGTTCGGCCGCCACCGCGACGACCCGGCCTTCCTGGCGCTGATCCGCCGGCTGGACCAGGCCAGCCACGACTTTCACCGCTGGTGGCCGGAGCAGGACGTCACCCGGCGGCCGGACCCGGTCAAGCGCTTCACCTCGCGGCACGGCCCGATGGCGCTGGAGCAGAGCGTGTTCCGGGTCGAGGAGGCGCCGGATCTGCGGCTGGTCGCCTATGTCCCGGTCGACGAGGACAGCCGCCGGATCGTGGCCCGGCTGCGGCAGGAGTGGCGGCCGGGGGCTTGACAACGAGGGTGCCGGATCCCTCTGGGAAATCCGGGGCGATGGCCCCAAGATGCGCGCCGCAGAGAGGCTGTCCCGAGACGACGAATGACCCAGATCCTGAAGACCATCACGCCGGTGAACGGCGGCATCTATGTCGAGCGGCCGCTGGCGACGCCGGCCGAGGCCGAGGCGGCGCTGGCCCGCGCCCGGGTGGCCCAGGCCGAGTGGCGGCGCGTGCCGGTGTCGGAGCGGGCGCGCCTCTTGTCCGCCGCGGTCGACGCCTTCGTCGCCGCCGGCCCGGAGATCGCGCGCGAGATCACCTGGCAGATGGGCCGGCCGGTGCGCTACACCCCCGGCGAGGTGCGCGGCTTCGAGGAGCGGGCGCGCTACATGATCTCGGTGGCCGAGGGCGCGCTGGCCGATATCGATGTCGGCCCGAAGGAAGGCTTCCGCCGCTTCATCCGGCGCGACCCGCTGGGCACGGTCTTCGTCGTCGCGCCCTGGAACTACCCGTACCTGACCGCGGTCAACGCCGTGGTCCCGGCGCTGATGGCCGGCAATGCGGTGATCCTGAAGCATTCGCACCAGACCCCGCTCTGCGCCGAGCGCTTCGCCGAGGCGTTCAGCGATCTGCCGCCCGGCGTGTTCCAGCACATCCATGCCGACCATGACACCACGGCGAAGATGATCGGCAGCGGCGCGGTCGACTTCGTCGCCTTCACCGGCTCGGTCCCTGGCGGCCGCGCGGTCGAGGCGGCTGCCGCCGGCCGCTTCGTCGGCGTCGGGCTCGAGCTCGGCGGCAAGGACCCCGGCTATGTCCGCGCCGATGCCGACCTGAAGCACGCGATCGAGACGCTGGTCGACGGCGCCTTCTTCAACTCCGGCCAGTCCTGCTGCGGCATCGAGCGGATCTATGTTCACGCCTCGGTCTATGACGCCTTCGTCGAGGGCGCGGTCGAGCTGACCAAGCAGTACGTGCTGGGCGATCCGACCGAGGAGGCGACGACCCTGGGGCCGATGGTCCGCGCCTCGGCCGCCGATTTCGTGCGCGACCAGACCGCGGAGGCGGTGCGCCAGGGCGCCCGTGCCCTGATCGAGGCCCAGAACTTCGCCGCCGACAAGGCCGGCACGCCCTATCTGGCGCCGCAGGTGCTGACCGGCGTCGACCATTCGATGCGGGTGATGACCGAGGAGAGCTTCGGCCCGGTCGTCGGCATCATGAAGGTGGCGTCGGACGAGGAGGCGGTGCGGCTGATGAACGACAGCCCCTACGGGCTGACCGCATCGGTGTTCACCCGCGACGTCGACGCCGCCATCGCCATCGGCGACCAGGTGGCGACCGGCACCTGGTTCCTGAACCGCTGCGACTATCTGGACCCGGCCCTCGCCTGGACCGGCGTCAAGGATTCCGGCCGCGGCTGCACCCTCTCGGCCCTCGGCTACGATTACCTGACCCGGCCGAAATCCTTCCACTTGCGGCTTCCCTGACCGGCGCCCCTTTCCGCGAGACAAGAATGCTCAAAGGCAACTGGAACTACCCGACCGCGGTCAAGTTCGGCCCCGGCCGGATCAAGGAGCTGCCGGACCTGTGCAAGGCCCACGGCCTGAAGAAGCCGCTGCTGGTCACCGACCCCGGCCTGGCGAAGATGGCGATGATCGCCGATGCCGTCGCCGCCAACGAGGCCGCCGGCATCCCGACCGCGGTGTTCAGCGACGTCAAGCCGAACCCGACCGGCAGGAACGTCGCCGACGGCGTCGCCGTGTACCGCGCCGGCGGCCATGACGGCGTCATCGCCTTCGGCGGCGGCAGTCCGCTGGACGCCGGCAAGGCCATCGCCTTCCACGCCGGCCAGTCGCGGCCGCTGTGGGATTTCGAGGATATCGGCGACTGGTGGACCCGCGCCGATGCGTCGAAGATCGCCCCGGTGATCGCGATCCCGACCACCGCCGGCACCGGGTCGGAGGTCGGCCGCGCCGGCGTCATCACCGACGAGGACGCGCATGTGAAGCGCATCATCTTCCATCCGAAGATGATGCCGGTCGTGGTGATCGCGGATCCAGAGCTGAGCTTCGGCCTGCCGCCGCATGTCACAGCCGCCACCGGCATGGATGCGCTGGCGCATTGCCTGGAGGCGTTTTGCGCCCCCGGCTTCCACCCGATGGCCGACGGCATCGCGCTGGAGGGCATCCGGCTGATCCGGGAATGGCTGCCGGTCGCGGTCAGGGACGGCCGCAACCTGGAGGCGCGCAGCAACATGCTGGTCGCCGCCAGCATGGGCGCCACCGCCTTCCAGAAGGGGCTGGGGTCGATCCACTCCCTCGCCCACCCGCTGGGCGCGCTGTACGACGCCCATCACGGGCTGCTGAACGGCATCCTGATGCCGTACTGCATGGTCCACAACCGCGACGCCATCGAGGGCCGGATGGAGCGGCTGGGCCGCTATATCGACCTGTCGAACCCCAGCTTCGACACCGTCCTGATCTGGGTGCTGGACCTGCGCCGCGAGATCGGTATCCCGCACACGCTGAAGGAGATCGGCATCGGCGACAACCGGGCCGAGGAGATCGGCCGTATGGCCGAGGCCGACCCTTCCACCGGCAGCAACGCCAAGCCGGTCCAGGCCGATGATCTGCGCGCCGTGTTCGTGGATGCGGTGAACGGGCGGCTGTAAGGCTTCCCTCCCCCACCTCTGTCGTGCCCCGGCATCCAGGGCCGCAAGAGCGGCTCTGGATGGCCCCTGGATGCCGGGTGAAGCCCGGCAATGACAGTGTGGAGAGCGGCCCCCTCGCCTCTCTTTCCGACCCGATACGGCTGCGCCGGTCGCCCTTTACTCGTGCGGCATTTTGCATTCCGTCGCATCGGTCGCATTGAAAATTATTAACCCCATCGCAGTGCACAAAAGTCTTACATGTCGGTGAGGCACCGGTGCGGGCAGGCGTTTTTCCGGTGCGGTCCGGCTGCGGGAATCAGGCCATGAAGCGCTCGGTTTTGGGGGTCGTCGCGGTCCTCGGCATCGCCATTGCTGCCGTCGCCTGGCAGCGCTTCGGCAATGCGGACGCGATCGAGCGCAGCGGCAAGACCGCCGAGGCCGGGGCTTCCGGTCAGTCCGGCGGGAAGAATGCGGGCCGGTCGATCCCGGTGGTCACCGCCGCGGTCGAGCAGAAACCGGTCGCCACCACCATTTCCGCCATCGGCACGGTCGAGCCGATCGCGACCGTCCTGGTCACCTCGCGCATCGACAGCCAGGTGATGCAGGTGCATGTCGCCGACGGCCAGACCGTCCAGGCCGGCGACCTGCTGTTCACCCTCGACGACAAGCCGCCGAAGGCCGCCGTCGCCCTGGCCCAGGCCAACCTGGCCAAGGACCAGGCCGACCGCGACCAGACCGCGGCGGATGTCGAGCGCGACGAGCCGCTGGTCAAGACCGGCGCGGTCTCGCGCCAGGCCTATGACCTGGCGATGGCCGCCTCCAAGCGGACCGAGGCCATGGTCGCGGCCGACCAGGCCAATCTCGACCAGGCCCAGTTGACCCTGTCCTACACCCAGGTCCGGGCCCCGATCACCGGCCGCCTCGGCGTCGTCTCGGTGACCGCCGGCAACCTGGTCAAGGCCAACACCACCAACAGCAACGCGACCAGCGGCGCCGTCACCAGCCTGGTCACCATCACCGAGATGACGCCGATCCGGATCGCCTTCACCGTGCCGGAGCGGAGCCTGGATGCCATCCGCGCGGCGATGACCGGCCCGACCCCGCCAACGGTCGAGGCCTTCGACAGCGACGGCCAGCGCCGCATCGCCAGCGGCCAGTTGAGCTTCATCGACAGCACCGTCGACACCAAGTCGGGAACGATCCCGCTGAAGGCGACCTTCGACAACGCCGCCTTCGCGCTGTGGCCGGGGCAGTTCGTGCGGGTGGCGCTGCAGCTCGGCACCCAGGACAACGCCATTACCGTGCCAACGGTGGCGCTGCAGGCCGGCCAGGACGGCGCCTTCGTCTTCGTGGCCAAGCCGGACGGTACCGCCGAGATGCGGCCGGTGACGGTGGCGCGCACAGTTGGTGACACCGCCGTGGTCGCACAGGGCGTGAAGCCGGGCGAGAAGGTGGTGACCGAAGGCCAGCTGCGGCTGATGCAGGGCAGCCGGATCACCGAGAAGGCAGGCACCGCGGCCCCGGCGGCGCCACGCGCGGACGGCGTCGCCTCCGCCGTCAGCCCGACCTGATCCGGGCGTACGGCCATGAACCTCTCGGAGCTCTGCATCCGCCGCCCGGTGATGACGACCCTGCTGACGGTCGCCATGGTCATGGCCGGGCTGTTCGCCTTCGGCCAGCTGCCGATCGCGGCGCTGCCCAACACCGACTTCCCGGTGATCAACGTCTCGGCCAGCCTGCCCGGCGCCAGCCCGGACACGATGGCGAGCTCGGTGGCGACGCCGCTGGAGAAGCAGTTCGAGACCATCGCCGGCATCCAGTCGATGTCCGCGACCTCGGTCCAGGGGTCGACCACCATCACCCTGGAATTCGACCTGAACCGCGACATCGACGCGGCCGCCGCCGACGTCCAGTCCGCCATCACCGCGGTGCAGCGCAAGCTGCCGCCGGAGATGACCTCGCCGCCGAGCTACCGCAAGGTCAACCCGGCCGACGCGCCGATCATGCTGCTGTCGGTCAGCAGCGACACTCTGCCGCTGTCGACGCTCGACAACTTTGCCGAGCAGGTGATCTCGCCCAGCCTGTCGACCCTGACCGGCGTGGCCCAGGTGTCGATCTATGGCAGCCAGAAATACGCCGTCCGCATCCAGATCGACCCCGACGCGCTGAACCATCGCGGCATCAGCGTCGACGACGTGCAGAAGGCGGTTGCCGCCGCCAATGTCAACACGCCGGTCGGCACCCTGCAGGGCCCGCAGCAGCAGCTGATCCTGCAGGCCGACACCCAGATGTACGACGCCAAGGCCTTCGCCGACCTGATCGTGGCGTCGCCCAACGGCATGCCGGTGCGGCTGGGCGACATCGCCAAGGTGATCGACTCGGTCGAGAACGACCAGACCGCCAGCTGGTTCGATCAGAATCGGTCGATCGTGCTGGCGGTGCAGCGCCAGCCCGACGCCAACACCGTCGCCATCGTCGACGCGGTGAAGGAGCTGCTGCCGAAGTTCAGCGCCGACATGCCGCCTTCGGTGAAGATCAACGTGCTGAACGACCGGTCGACCTCGATCCGCCAGGCGGTCACCGACGTGCAGTTCACGCTGGGCCTGACCATCGCGCTCGTCGTGATGGTGATCTTCATGTTCCTGCGCCGCCTGTCGGCCACCATCATCCCGACGGTGACGGTGCCGATCTCGCTGGTGGCCACCATCGCCGGCATGTATCTCTGCGGCTTCTCGATCGACAACATCTCGCTTTTGGGCCTGACCCTGTCGGTCGGCCTGGTGGTCGATGACGCGATCGTGATGCTGGAGAACATCGTCCGCTACATCGAGGAGGGCATGAAGCCCTTCGAGGCGGCGCTGAAGGGCAGCCGCGAGATCGGCTTCACCATCCTGTCGATCACCCTGTCGCTGGTCGCGGTGTTCATCCCGGTGCTGCTGATGGGCGGCGTGGTCGGCCGCATCTTCAACGAATTCGCGGTCGTCGTGACCATGTCGATCGCGGCGTCGGCCTTCGTGTCGCTGACGCTGACGCCGATGATGTGTTCGCGCTTCCTGCACAGCCATGACGAGGAGAAGCCGGAGGGCGCGATCGGCCGGACGCTGGAGCGCGGCTTCGACGCCATCCTCGGCTTCTATTCACGGACGCTGCGCTGGTGCCTGGCGCACCGCCCGGTAATGCTGCTGGTGTTCTTCGGCACCATCGCCGGCACCATGCTGCTGTTCCAGGCGATCCCGAAGGGGTTCTTCCCGACCGAGGATCTGAGCCAGCTGCAGGTCACCACCCAGGCCCGGCAGGACGTGTCCTTCGACGCCATGATCGGGCTGCAGAACCAGGTCCGCGACGTCTTCCAGAAATCGCCCTATGTCCAGGACGTGGTGTCGAGCGTCGGCACCAACGGCTATGGCGGCACGCTGAACTCCGGCCGGCTGTTCGTGCAGCTGAAGCCGAAGGAGCAGCGCCCGCCGCTCAACACCGTGATCTCCGACCTGCGGCGCCAGCTCGCCCCGATCTCCGGCATCGACAGCTACATGGTGCCGGTGCAGAACCTGCGGGTCGGCGGCCGGTCCTCCTCCAGCCAGTACCAGTTCGTGATGCAGGGCCTGAACCAGCAGGAGCTGTACAACTGGGCCGGCAAGATGACGACCGAGATGCGGAAGTCGTCGGTGCTGCAGGACGTGGTCAGCGACCTGCAGCTGAACGCGCTGCAGGCGACGCTGAAGGTCGACCGCGACAAGGCGGCCCAGCTGGGCGTCACCAGCGACGCGCTGCGCTCGACCCTCTATGGCGGCTTCGGCACCGAGCAGATCTCGACCATCTTCACCTCGGTGGACAGCTATGAGGTGATCCTCGAGCTCGACCCCGCCTTCCCATGGTCGGCGGATTCGCTCGACAAAATCTATGTCCGCTCCTCCAACGGCGACCTGGTGCCGCTCGGCGCTTTCGCCACGGTGGAGCGCACGGCCGGGCCGCTGTCGGTCAACCAACAGGGGCAGCTGCCGGCCGTCACCATCTCGTTCAACGTCGCCGGCGGCAAGTCGCTGAGCGACGCGACGGCCGATATCGACCGGATCAAATCCGACATCAGCCTGCCGGTGACCATCACCACCGCCTATGCCGGCAACGCCCAGGTGTTCCAGCAGTCGCTGCAGAACCAGGGGCTGCTGCTGCTCGGCGCGGTGCTGACGATCTACATCGTGCTCGGCATCCTCTACGAGAGCTTCACCCACCCGCTGGTGATCCTGTCGGGCCTGCCTTCGGCGGCGATCGGCGCGCTCGGCACGCTGATGCTGTTCCGCACCGACCTGTCGGTGATCGCGATCATCGGCGTGCTGATGCTGATCGGCATCGTCAAGAAGAACGCGATCATGATGATCGACTTCGCGCTGAATGCGCAGCGCAGCGAGGGGCTGGCGGCGCGCGACGCGATCTACCGCGCCTGCACCCTGCGCTTCCGGCCGATCATGATGACCACCATGGCGGCGCTGATGGGCGCGCTGCCGATCGCGGTCGGCCAGGGCGCCAGCGCCGAGCTGCGCCAGCCGCTGGGCCTGGCCGTGGTCGGCGGGCTGATCGTCTCGCAGATGCTGACGCTCTACATCACCCCGGTGCTGTACCTCTATGTCGAGGACCTGACCCACGGCGCCCTGTCCTTTGGCCGCTGGATCCGGCGCGGAGCGAAGGCTGGAACGGTCAAGGACGCCGTCCCGGGGCACGCCCCGGCGGAGTAGGCACGCCAAAGGCTCTCGCCTTGCCCCGCTTGCGAGACCTTCTCAGAATTCCCCAAACTCGTCATCCCCGCGAAAGCGGGGATCTCGCGACGCTCTGATCGACAGAGATTCCCGCTTTCGCGGGAATGACGGCAAAAGGGATGAATCGCTGCTCTGAAAAGGCCTCGCTTGCGAGGCCCTTCCGGACGCAGGCGGAGCATGATGCCCGGCGCGGACAGCCAACGGCGGCAGGCACGGGTCACCCGTGCTGCAGTCGCTTAGAACATGCCGTTCGGGTTGGCCGATCTCTCGGTGATGACCTGCAGCACATCCCAATGCTCGACGATCTTGCCATTGTCATCGAGCCGGAAAATGTCAATTCCGGCATAGTCATGGTCGTCAGGCCAATGCTGGAAGCAATGCAAGACAACGAAATTGTTCTCGGCAATGGCCCGCCTCACCTCAACCCGCTTGCCCGACCATTCCCGCGCCATGCGCTCGAAATATTCGATGAAGCCATCCTTGCCAGTGGCGACATGCGGGTTGTGCTGGATGTAGTCAGCACCGACGTAGCGTTCGATCGCCTCGCGTGGCTTGCAGTCGTTGAACATCAGCTCGTAGAAGGCAATGACGTCGGCCTTGTTCTGCTCAAGGGATGGCACGATGGATTCTCCTCCGTCGATAACGCCGCCATAGCGTGTCATGACCATCCTGTCGGGCGTAATGGCACTAACGAAGGCGGAGGCCGGTTTATGCGATCGTCCGCGACGAGCTGTTTCCAGTCAGTTGCAGAGCGCCACCTCCATCAAGGCTCGTTTGCTGCTGCAGACGCCTGCCAGCGGCGGCAATCGAGAGAGGCAACGCACTCGACGACCGATCTCACCGCCGCCGGAAGAACACAGGGCCCAGCGGGCGCAGGCGGACGCCGTCGCGAAGGCGGGTGAAGGGCTGGGCCGCCGGGTCGGCCAGGTTCGGACCCGGCGCCTCGACCACCAGCACCGCCTCGGCGATCGGCTCGAAATCGGCGCGGAAATGGACCGAGCTCTTCAGGGCCAGGATCTTCTGGGCGGCGGGCTCGACCCCGAGATGGCGGAACATCGCCTGGTCGGCTGCCTGCTGCTTGCGGCTGCACACCGCCACGCGGACGCCGCCCGGATGTCGCAGCAGCGCCATCGGGCCCAACTGCATCCGGTTGCCGCCGTAGAACGGACCCGTGCCGGTGAAGCGGCCGTCGCCCAGCGCCTCCACCGTCCATTCCGCCCGCACCGGCTGCTGCCCGCGATAGGCGCTGCCGGCGCCGATGCCGCGATCCAGCACCGCGCCGACACCCGCCGCTTGTGCCGCCTCGGCCGTCGCCGCATCGGCCAGCAGGCCCAGCACCGCACCCTCGGCGCCGCCGCGGATCAGCGCCTCCAGCAGCACCACCCCGTCGGATTCGGCACCGCCGCCGGGATTGTCCTGGCTGTCGGCCAGCACCACCGGCCGCGCCGCCCCGGCCGCGAGGCGCCGGGCCTCGGTCACCGCCGCGTCGGGCTGCAGCAGCGCCGGCACGAACTCCGGCTCGGCCGCGGCGATCGCCGACGCCATCGCGTCAACCGCCGCTTCCAGCGCCGCGGCATCGGCGCCGTAGCCGACGAGGCTGGGCCCACAATCGGCGAAATCCGCCGCCGGGAAACCCATGGAGAAGCCGAGCGAGACGTCGTGCTGGCGTTCGAGCTCCGCCATCAGAGCGTAGAGGGGACGCGCCGGGTCGCTAAGCGTGCATTGCGCCACCAGCGATACCAGGAACTCCGCCTGCCGGAACGCCTTCTTCGGCCGCCAGCCGGACAGGATGCGGTCCAGCAGCGCCGCCGCCCGCGCCCCGGTCTCGGCCATGTCGACATGCGGATAGGTGCGGTAGGGCACCAGCAGGTCGGAGAGGTCGACCATGCGCTGCGTGACATTGGCATGCAGGTCGAGGCTGACCACCACCGGGATGTCGGGCCCGGTGACGGCGCGGATGCGGGCCAGGATCTCGCCCTCCCCGTCCGGCACGCTCTCGGTCACCATGGCGCCGTGCAGGTCGAGATAGACGGCATCGACCGGCCCGGCGACGCGCAGGTCCTCGACCAGCATCGCCGTGATCCGCTCGAAGGCGTCGTCGGTGACCGGCGCCGAGGGCGAGGCAGAGCACCACAGGAGCGGCGCGATCTCGTGCCCCGCCGCCGCGGCGGCCGCAAGAAAACCGCCGGCCGGCAGGTTGATCCCGGCCAGGGCCGGCGCCAGCGCCGCGCCGCGCGACAGTCCGGGCCAGCCATCGGCCATCTCGAACTGCGAGTAGCCGGCCTTCACCGAGGCGAAGCTGTTGGTCTCGTGCTGGAACCCGCCGACCGCGATCCGCATCCCGAACTCCCATCGATCCGTCACCGCACCGTCATCGCACAGCCGGGGCGGAGGGTCGAGCCGAGCGCCGCCGGGGTGACGCTCCCGCCGTCGCGGCCTAGGATGGCCGCCCTATGGAGATTCGCATGCGCCCCATCACTCTTCCGGCCATCCTGATCGCCGCCACCCTGCTGCCCTCGCTCGCCGCGGCGCAGGAGACCTGCTACGTGGTCCCGACCCTGGGCGCGGCGGACAGCGCGCCGCAGCTGAAGGCCGTCGCCCCCGGCCAGAAGCGGGTGCATTTCATCAAGGGGGCGTCCGGCGGCCAGGGCTGCCCGAACGACAGCGCCGCCTGCCGGATGAAGGGCTATCTGGTCGCCAATGACCGCGTCGTCGTCACCGCCATCCAGGGTGCCTATGCCTGCGCCACCTTCACCGGCGGCGCGCCGAATTTCTCGTCCACCACCGGGCTGCTGCCGCTGAGCGCGCTGGCCGACACGCCGCAGGCGGCGGAGGGCGATTGGACCGGTGCCTGGCGCAGCGGCGACGAGCAGGAGATCGACATCAGGAAGGCGGCCGGCAACGCCATCGCGATCGAGGGCAATGCCACCTATGGCGGCGACGATCCGGAGCGGGTGGCGCGCGGCGCGATCAATGCCGGCCAGATCGGCGGCACGCTGACTCCGGACGGCGACAGGGCCGCCTTCTCCGCCGGCGACGATGGCGAGGCCGCGCCCTACGACGCCAATCCCGGCGACGATTCCGTGTGCCGCGTCCGGCTGTGGCGGGTCGGCCCCTATCTGCTGGCGGCCGACAACCTGATGTGCGGCGGAATGAATGTCAGCTTCACCGGCGTCTACAGCCGGGGCAAGCCGGGCCAGTGACGGCGGGCGACTGGTTGCAGCCGCCCCTGCCCTTCACGGATGCTTGTGGATCGGGTCGACCCAGTAAACGGCCTCCGGCTTCTCCACCGGCTCGATGTCGAGATTGACCACCACCGCCTCGTTGTCGCTGCGCACCAGCACGCATTCCAGCGGCTCGTCGGTCGAGGCGTTGATCTCCTGGTGCGGCACATAGGGCGGCACGAAGATGAAGTCGCCCGCCCCGGCCTCGGCGACGTATTCCAGCTTCTCGCCCCAGCGCATCCGCGCCTTGCCGCGGACGACATAGATCACGCTCTCCAGCGCGCCGTGATGGTGCGCGCCGGTCTTGGCGTCGGGATGGATGGTTACGGTGCCGGCCCAGATCTTCTGCGCCCCGACCCGGGCGGCATTGATCGCCGCCTTGCGGTCCATGCCCGGCGTCTGGGCAGTGTTGGGGTCGAGATCGGTGCCCCGGATCACGCGCACCCCGTTCAGGCGCCAGTCGGGGGTCTCGTGGTGATGATGGTCGGTCATGGGTCGGTCCGGAAGTTCCCGCGGCGTTCGGCGCCAGACTGCGCCGCGACCGCGGCTGAAGCAACCATGACGGATTCTTCCCGGCATTTTCGAAACCCGGTTTCACCGGTCCGTCACGGTCCGCTGCTATAGGAGCGGCGTCCGATTCTTCCCGTTGCCATGAGACACCGATCGTGACCTCCGACAGCCGCCGCCAATTCCTGAAAACCGGCCTCGCCGCCGCGGCCGCGATGGCCGTGCCGGCCAGCATCCGCCAGGCCATGGCGATCCCCGCCCACAACGCCACCGGAACCCTGCGCGATGTCGAGCACATCGTCGTGCTGATGCAGGAGAACCGGTCCTTCGACCATTATTTCGGCACGCTGAACGGCGTCCGCGGCTTCGGCGACCCGCGCCCGGCGCCGCTGCCGAGCGGCCGGCCGGTCTGGTACCAGAGCGTCGGCCGCAACGGCGCCAGCCGCAAAGGCTACGACAATGTCGGCTGGGACCATTGGCATGAGCGGGAGCGCTGGTACGAGGCCGACCCCAAGGCCCAGGCCAAGCTCGACTATGTCCTGCCGTTCCGGCTCGACACAAGCAGCACCAGCGCCCAGCACATGGACGGCACCGACCACAGCTGGAAGCTGGACCAGTCGCTGTGGAAGAACTGGGACACCTGGGTGCCGCTGAAGAGCCGGATGTCGATGGGCTATTATGACACCGCCTCCGACCTGCCCTTCTACCGCCAGCTGGCGGATGCGTTCACCGTCTGCGACGCCAATCACTGCTCGATCTTTGCCAACACCGAGCCGAACCGGCAGTACTACACCGGCGGCGCCAGCGTCTACACCCTGACCGGTCGCGACCCGAAGAACCCGAAGCGCCGGCTGCATGGCCAGGAGCTGGACAACAACTGGACCGCCGACATGGACCTGGACGAGCCCTGGGAAGGGCTCGCCTGGGAGGCCTATGCCGAGACGCTGGAGAGGCACGGCATCGACTGGCGGGTGTACCAGGCCTATTCCAACTATGGCTGCAACTCGCTGGCCTATCACCGCGACTTCCGCAAGATCAGCAAGAGCTCGGACCTGTACAAGCGCGGCCGCGCCTATGTCGGCCCCAAGCTGGCCTCGAACGAGGATCCCTACGACGCCGTGCTGGCGCGGGCGATCGCCGACGACGTCAAGGCCGACCGGCTGCCACAGGTGTCCTGGGTGATCTGCCCCGACGCCTTCTGCGAGCACCCGAACGCATCCCCCGCCGCCGGCCAGGCCTTCGTCGACAAGATCCTCGAGGCGCTGACCAGCAACCCCAAGGTCTGGGCCAAGACCGTCCTGATCGTGAACTACGACGAGAATGACGGCTTCTTCGACCATGTGCCGGCGCCGGTGCCGCCGGTGAACACCCGCTTCTACGGCTATCAGGGCCGCAGCACGCTGCCGGTCGGGGACGAGAACTTCAACGGCGTGCCGATCGGCCTCGGCCCCCGGGTGCCGATGCTGGTGGTGTCGCCCTGGAGCAAGGGCGGCTGGGTCTGCTCCGAGCTGTTCGACCACACCTCGGTGCTGCAATTCATCGAGCGGCGCTTCGGCGTGCCCTGCGCCCATATCTCGCCCTGGCGCCGCGCGGTCTGCGGCGACCTGACCACGGCCTTCGATTTCCGCTCGCCCGACGCCGTGCTGCCGCCGCTGCCGGACACCAGCCACTACAAGGCCCAGGCCGATGCCGCCGCCGGCCGGCCCGGACCGGTGCCGCCCGCGGCGCAGTCGCGGCCGGTGCAGCAGCGCGGCCAGCGCCGGGCCCGGCCCCTGCCCTACCGGCTCAGCGCCCAGGGCCGGGTCGACCCCAACGGGCAGCGGTTCTGGATCGATTTCGCCAATGCCGGAACCGTCGGCGCCTGCTTCACCGTCTATGCCGGCGGCGGCGCGACCTTCGACGAGGCGGGCAAGCCCTATGAGCCGGACGACACCGTCTTCCCGGACCGGCCGATGCAGCCGACCGCCGACCGGCGCGGCCCGTGGCAATACACGGTCGGGGCCGGCGACACGCTGTCGGACAGCTGGGACCCGGACCATGGCCGCAGCTACGACCTGTCGGTCTACGGGCCGAACGGCATGCTGAACCAGTTCAAGGGCCGGCTCACGCCGATCCTGTCGGGCGAGGCACGGCCCGAGGTGCGGCTGATGCAGGACGGGCTGAGCGGCGACGTCACGCTGCTCCTGAGCAATATCGGCTTCAGGCCCTGTTACCTGACCGTGACCAACGGCTACAGCGCCGAGCCGCCACGGCACCACTACCTGTGGCCGGGCGCCCTGGTGCGCGACCGCTGGTCGCTGCGGTCCAGCACCGGATGGTTCGACCTGAGCGTCACGGCGGGGACCGGCGATGGCTTCCTGCGCCGCTTCGCCGGCCATGTCGAGACCGGCCGCCCGAGCCTGACCGACCCGAAGATCGGCGGCCTCGCCGTCGAGATGGTCTAAGACGATAGGGCCGCGGTGCTGTTCAGCGCCGCGGCCCCATCGCGGAACTTGCGGAAAACGGAGTGTCGTCGGACCGAGCTACCGATCCTTCGGCAGCTTCTCGGCGATGCCGTACAGCTTCTTGCGGCGGTCCATCTCGTCCCAGACCTCGCAGGGGCCGATCTCGAGCTCGGTCAGCAGCACGGTCAGGTTGAACATCAGGTCGGCGGCCTCCTCGATCACGGCCTGGCGCTCGCCCCGGACGGCGTCGATCGCCACCTCGGCCGCCTCCTCGACCAGCTTCTGCGCCATTTTCGGCACGCCGCTGTCGATCAGCTTCGCCGTGCGCGAGCTGAACTGCATGCGCGACCGCCGCTCCCGCAGCTCCTCCGCCAGTGCCTGAAGCCGATCCCAGGCGACCGTCTGATGACCCATTTTTGACCCCTTCCGCTTCCCTCCGGGAACCGCCTCCAACGGCCCTCGCAGGAGTCTGCGCCGCGATCACGGCGCCCGAGTGTTCCTTCCGCCACACAGCCGCCTTGGGCTGTTCATGACACGACAGGATTGCGATCGTCCGCGCCATGCGCCCCAGATGCTGCACGGCTGTGCAAGCTCGACACGAAAGAGCCGCTCTGTCAACTATCCATAGCTCTCGGGCGGCCACGGGAAACCAACCCTGGTGCTTGCCTTCTGCACGGCTGTGCATATCATCGACTGTTTCGCCGCCTGCGCTCGGCGGCTCCACAGCAGGTCTCTACCGTCGTGACGCGTCGCCGCAGCTTCGCCAGCGCCCAGCAGGTGGCCGACCGGGCCGGGGTCTCCCGCTCCGCCGTCTCGCGCACCTTCACACCCGGCGCCAGCGTCTCGGACGAGACGCGCCGTCGGGTGCTGGCGGCGGCGGAGGCGCTGGGCTACCACGTCAACCACCTGGCCCGCGGCCTGACCCGGCGGTCCAGCAACATCGTCTGCATCGTCGCCTCAGACCTGGAGACGCCGCTGCGGTCGCGGATGGTCGGGGCCCTGACCGACCGGCTGCAGCACAGCGGTCGCGTCGCCATGCTGATCGGCACCAGCGGCCGCGGCGACGCCGATGCGCAATCGGCGCTGCGGCAGATCCTGAACTACCGCGCCGACGCCACCATCGTGCTGTCCGGCACCCCGTCGGAGGACATCACCCGGCTGTGCATCGCCGCCGGCCAGCGGGTGGTGCTGATCAACCGCGACGACCGGATCGAGGGGCCGGACAACATCGCCATCGACAGCGCCCTGCCCGGCCGGCTGGCGGTGGCCGCTTTCCGCCGCGCCGGCTGCCGGCGGCTGTGCCTGGTGACCTCGGCCCAGGGCACGCCCGCGCTGCTGGCACGCGAGTCCAGCTTCCTCGCCGCCGCCCGGGCGGAAGGGATCGAGCCAGCGGTCTGGCGCGGCGGCCGCACCGTCTACGCCACCGGCCGGGCCGCGGCGCACGACCTGCTGCTGCGGCCGGACCGGCCGGACGCCGCCTTCTGCATCAGCGACCTCGTCGCCTTCGGCTTTCTCGACGCGGCGCGCCACGATCTGGGCCTACGCGTGCCCGAGGGCCTCTGCGTCATCGGCTTCGACAACACCGAGCAGGCCGGCTGGTCGGCCTATGACCTGACCACCTTCGACCAGTCGGTCGACGCCACCGGCGACGCGGTGATGGCGGCGCTGGACGCGCCGGAAGGCACCGCGCCGCTGCGGCTGACGATCCCGGCGCCGCTGGTCTGGCGCCGAACCGTCCGCGGCCCGGTACCGGCCGGCTGAGCCGGTTCAGAGCACGAAGTCGCCGACGACCAGGGCCAGGTTGCCGGTGAGGGTGATGTGGAAGTCGGCGGTGCCGTTGCCGTTGACGTCGCCGGCAATGGTGGTGATTCCGGGAGAAGTAACGGCGTAGCGGAGTTGCCCTGCGACGCCGGTGAAAAGTCCGGTGCCGATGAAGGTGAAGGCCTGGTCGCCGGGCATGGTGGTGTCAGCGTCGATCCCCGACAGGTCGATCTTGTCCCCCTGGGCATGGCTGAAGTCGCCGACGACGGTGGACTGAAAGCCGGGGAAGTTCGCTTCGCTGAGGCTGTTAAAGACGAACCGATCGGCCCCGGCACCACCCCTGAGAATATCCTGGCCGCTGCCGCTATGCCCCCCTCCGGACAGCACGTCGTCGCCGCCCCAGCCCTCCAGCACGTTGGGGAAATTGGGCGTGTTGGCCCCAATCAGAACGTCGTTGCCCTGGCTGCCGGACAGGTTCGAGATGCCGATCAGGACATCGCCTTGCGCGTCGCCGCCGCTGGCGGTGCCGGCGGCCAGGCTGATCGTGACTCCGATCGAGCTGGTGTAGTAGCTGGCGGTGTCCGACCCGCCCCCGCCATTGAGGGTGTCGGCCCCGGCCCCGCCGCGAAGCACATCGTCCCCCCCGGCCCCGTCGAGCACGTTGGCGCCGGCCGTGCCGTCGATGATGTCCCTCGCATGGCTGCCGCTGACGTTCTCGATGCCGACATAGGTGTCGCCCTGGGCGTCGCCGCCGATGCCCCTGCCGGTCGAAAGGTTGACCGTCACGCCCACCGGATTGTCCATAAAGACGGTGTAGAACGCAGTATCGATGCCGGCGCCGCCGTCGAGCGTGTCCATTCCGGCCCCGCCCTGCAGTTGGTCGTCGCCGAGCCCGCCGGTGAGGATGTCGCTGCCGCCGAGGCCCGAGAGCGAATCGTTGCCGTCCGACCCCACCATCCAGTCCGCCGCCCCCGATGCCGCCAGCGACACCCGGAAGACATCGGTGACGCCGTTGCTGTCGCCCGCGACCAGGTTGCTGGCGGCGCTGGGAAAGGTGACGGTGTGGCCGTCCGCCGAGATCTCGGCATGGAACGACGCGCCGTTCGCCTGCGCCCCGCCCAGCCCGACGGACAGGCGGAGGGTGGTGCCGGCCACCGTGTCGCGCAGGAAGACGTCGTCGACGCCGTTGCTGTCGCCGGCGACCAGGTTGCTGGCTGCGCTCTCGAACACGACGTAGCGGCCGTCGCCCGAAATCGAGGCGTCGAGCGACGCGCCGTTGCCCTGGACCCCGGCACTGCTGACCGAGACCAGGGTGGTGGTGCCGGCCACACGATCGCGCAGGAAAATGTCGTCGACGCCGTTGACGTCGCCGGCGACCAGGTTGGTGGCGGCGGAGGTGAAGGCCACGTCGAGGCCGTCGCCCGAGACGCTGGCATCGACCGAGGCGCCATTCCCCTGCACGCCGGCCGAGCTGACCGAGACACGGGCGGTGGCGTCGAGCGCCAGGTCGCGCAGGAAGATGTCGCTGACGCCGTTGCTGTCGCCCGCCGCCAGGGTGGTGGCGGTGCTGGAATACACGACCGTCCCGCCGTCGAAGGAGATGTCCGGGGACTCGACCGCCCCGTTGCCCTGCGCCCCGGCCGTGCCGACCGAGAGCCGGGTTGTGGTGCCGGCCAGGGTGTCGCGCAGAAAGATGTCGGTGGTGCCGTTGCTGTCGCCGGCGACCAGATTGCTGGCGGCGCTCTGGAACACGACATAGCGGCCGTCGCCCGAGATCTGCGCCTGCCCCGACGCGCCATTGCCCTGGGTGCCGTTGCTGGCAACGGAGATCAGCGTGGTGCTGCCGTCGAGCGTGTCGCGCAGGAAGATGTCGGCGGCGGCGTTGCCGTCGCCGGCGACCAGATCACTCGCGTTGCTCTGGAACACCGCGAAGCGGCCGTCATCCGAGATCGCCGGCAGATCCTCATTGCCGTTGGAGTGAGCTCCGCCCGGCGTGTGCGACAGCAGCGTCGTGGTTCCGGTCAGGGTGTCGCGCAGGTAGATGTCCGGATTGGCGGTGCCGGTGCCGCCCAGATTGGTCGCCTCGCTCGCGAAGACGACGAAGCGGCCGTCGCCTGAAATGGCGGAATTGAGCGAGTTGCCATTGCCCCTGAGGCCGGCGCTCGACTGCGACATCAGCCCGTTGCTGCGCGTGTTGATGGACGCCATGGTGCTGCTTCCTCCCGATCGGGATTGGGTCGGCCGGATGATCGATGGGACCGGGCGACGCCGCCGGCCGACATTGCCGGTTGCTCCGGCGGGCTCTCATCGAGGATTGCGCAAGCCGAGCCCGCGGACAATCATCCTCAGATGCTGGATCGTGGCGGCCACCCCCGGCCGGCTGAGCCGGCTCAGAGCACGAAGTCGGCCGCGACCAGGGCGATGGTGCCGGTCAGGGTGATGTGGAAATCCGAGACCTTGTCGCCGTTGACGTCGCCGGCGACCGTGGTGACGCCGCCGGCGGCGACGTAGCGCAGCTGCCCGGCGACGCCGGTGAACACAGCGGCGCCGATGGCGCTGAAGGCCTGGTCGCCGGCGACATTGGTCTTGGCGTCGATCCCCGCCAGGTCGATGCGGTCGCCCTGGGCATGGCTGAAATCGGTGATCCGGTCGGCATTCGCCCCGACCACGCTGTCGGCGATGCTGCCATAGACGAAGCGGTCCGCCCCGGCGCCGCCGGTGAGCGTGTCCTTGCCGGCCCTGCCGATGAGGGTGTCGTTGCCGTTCCAGCCCTGCAGCACATTGGTGCCGGCATTGCCGTAGAGGCTGTCGCTGCCCTGGCTGCCGGTGAGGTTCTCGATGCCGCCCAGGGTGTCGCCCTGGGCCTCGCCGCCGCCACCGAGGCCACTGACCAGGCTGACCACGACCCCGGTGGTGCCGCTGTAGTAGCTGGCGGTGTCGATGCCGGCGCCGCCGTCGAGCCGGTCGGCCCCGGCGCCACCGCGGAGCACGTCGTTGCCGTTCCATCCCTGCAGCAGGTTGGCGCCGCCGGTCCCGGCCAGGCTGTCGCTGCCCTGGCTGCCGCTGAGGTTCTCGATCCCGGACAAGCTGTCGCCCTGAGCCTCGCCGCCACTGCCCTTCCGGGTGTTGAGATCGACCACGACTCCGGTCGTGCCGGTGTAGTAGCTGGCGGTGTCGATGCCGGCGCCGCCGTCGAGCGTGTCGCCGCCGCTGCCGCCGCGGAGCACGTCATTGTCCTCTCCGCCATACAGCTGGTCACTGGCGGCACCGCCCTCGAGCGAGTCGTTGCCCAGTTCCCCGGCGATGAAGTCATGGGCGTCGTCGCCGGAGATCGTGTCGGCGCCGGCGCCGCCGAAGAGCCCGTCTTCGCCGGCCCCGCCGCGCAGCACATCGTCGCCCTCGGCGCCGCCGAAGTTGTCGTCCCCGTCACCCCCGGACAGCGAGTCGTTGCCGATCCCGCCGCTGGCGCGATCGTTCCCGGCATCCCCGGAGATCGTGTCGTTGCCGGCGCCGCCGTCGAGCAGGTCGGCCCCGGCACCGCCATGCACCTGGTCGATGCCGTCTCCGCCAAGGACGGAGTCGGGGGCGTCGCCGGCATAGACGATGTCGTTGCCGGCGCCACCGTCGATGGTGTCGATGCCGACGCCGCCCCAGATCGCGTCGTTGCCGTCCCCGGCGTCGATGCGATCATCCCCGGTGCCGCCGCTGAGGCGGTTGTCGAGGCCGTTGCCGGTGAGACTGTCGTCGCCACCGCCGCCCAGCGCATCCAGCCCGGCCGTCCCGAGATTGATCGAATTGCCGTCTTCGCGGCCGGCGACACGCTCGCCGGCCAGCGCCGTGTACGGGCCGCTGACCTGGATCAGCAACGCCGCATTGGTGGTGACGAAGAGATCCGCGACCCCAGGAGAACCCTCGGTGTTCGCGACCCCGACAAACACCGATCCGGTCGATGTGGCCGAAAAGGCCAGGATGCCGAGTTCGCCCTCCGGACTGCCGGCGAGCGTGTTGCCGTTCGCGTCGAGGACGGCGACGCCGGCGCTGCGGTCACCGGGGCTGACCATGCTGCCGACTAGATAATAGGTGACGCCAGCGGTCACCTGCAGCCTGGTCCAGGCGATGCTGCCGAAATCCTCGAGCGGGACCGACAGCGATCCCGCATTGCGCGTGAGATCCCAGTCCAGTGGGGTGAGGTTGGTGGGTATGAACGCCATCGGTCCGTTCCCCTCTCGTGAAGCGGTGGTCCGCAAAATCCTATCCTGCCGCGTCCTCCGCCACCTCATACGAACGGATGAAAGAGAAGACAGCGGTCCGGGCCGCCCTCACAGCACGACGTCGGCGCCGATGAGGGCAACGTTGCCGCTCAGGATGATGTTGAAATCGGCGGTGCCGTTGCCGTTGACGTCGCCGGAGACGATGGTCCGGCCGGAATCGTGCCAATAATGGAGCTGCCCGGCGACGCCGGTGAAGGCGCCGGCGCCGATGAAAGTGAAGGATTGGTCGCCCGCGACCGTGAACCGGGCATCGATCGCCGCCAGGTCGATGCGGTCGCCCTGGGCGTGGCTGAAGTCGGTGATCCGATCGGCATTGGCCCCGACCACGCTGTCGGCGAGGGCGGTGAACTGGAACCGGTCCGCCCCAGCGCCCCCGGTCAGGGTGTCCTGGCCGGCCCGGCCGACGAGGACATCGCTGCCGTTCCATCCCTGCAGCACATTGGCGCCGGCATTGCCGTAGAGGCTGTCGCTGCCCTGGCTGCCGGAGAGGTTCTCGATGCCGGCCAGGGTGTCGCCCTGGGCCTCGCCGCCGCTGCCGAGCCCGCTGGTGAGGCTGACCAGGACCCCGGTTGCGCCGCTGTAATAGCTGGCGGTGTCGGCACCGGCGCCGCCCGACAGCACATCGGCCCCGGCGCCCCCGCGCAGCGTGTCGCCGCCGCCGCCGCCGTCGAGCTGGTCGTTGCCGGCGTCGCCCGACAGCGTGTCGGCGATCGCGCCGTCGACCCCGGCGGCGAGCACGTCGTTGCCGGCGCCGCCGCGCAGCTCGACCGCGAAGCCCCAGTTGTTGGTGCGGATCCGGTCGTCGCCGGACGAGCCCTGGATCGCCTCCCAGCTGGCCCAGGAATCACCGCTGATGTCGGCGTCGAGGACGCCGGCCTGCCAGTCGGCGACCATGGCGCGGGTGAACACCATGGTGTCACGGCCGGCGCCGCCATCCATCGTATCGATGCCGGCCCCGACATGGAGCAAGTCGTCGCCGTCGCCGCCGCGGAGCGTGTCATCGCCATCATCGCCGACCAGGGTGTCGGAGCCGCCGAGGCCGTTGAGGATATCGTTCCCGCCCCGCCCCTCGAGCCGGTTGGTCGCCGACGAGCCGGTGAGGGCATCGCCGCTCGTCAACGTCCCCCGGATGTTCTCGATGCCGGAGATCACGTCGCCCTGGGCGTGGCCGCCGCTGCAGGCGCCGGTGCCGAGATCGACCGTCACCCCGCCCCCGACATCGAAGGCGATGGTGTCGATGCCGGCGCCGCCGTCGATCCGGTCCGCCCCGGCATCACCCTGCAGCAGATCATCGCCGGCGCCGCCGAGGAGCGTGTCATTGCCGTCATGGCCCTGGAGCTCGTCGTCCCCCTCATAGCCGTTCAGGACATTGTCGAAGGCGCTGCCGCGCAGGAAGTCCCCGGCCTTGCCGCCATTGACGTTCTCGATGTCCCGATAGGTATCGCCCTCGGCTTCACCTCCCGAGCCCTGGCCCGGGGCGCCCGCCAGATCGAGCCGCACCGCGGCGGCGGCGCCATAGAAGGTGAGGAGGTCGATGCCGGCGCCGCCATCGATCGCATCGGCCCCGGCGCCGCCTCGGAGAATGTCGTTTCCGGCATCCCCATAGAGGGCGTTGGCGACGGCTGAACCGGTCAGGCTATCGGCAAAGGCCGAGCCTTCCACCGCCTCGATGTCGGCTCCGATCACATCCCCCTGGGCGTGGCCGCCCGAGACGGCCAGGGTCGCCAGGTTCACAGTCACGCCGGCAGGGCTGCGCTCATAGATCACGGTATCGATGCCGGTGCCGCCGACGAGCCGATCCGCCCCGGCGCCGCCCTCGACGCGGTCATCGCCGGCGCCGCCGGAGAGGCCGTCATTGCCATCGTCGCCGGAAAGCCGGTCGGCGCCGCCATCCCCGGAAAGCGAGTCGTTGCCGCCGCGGCCGACGAGATAGTCGTCACCATCGCGGCCCCTCAGCACCTCGGAGGCGGCGGATCCGATCAGGCTGTCGGTGAAGAGGGTGCCGTCGACGATCTCGACTCCGAAGATCACGTCGCCCTCGGCGTCGCCAAAAGTGCCGCGACAGCTATGAAGGTCGACCGAGACGCCGGTGGTGCCGTCATAACGAACGGTGTCGGTGCCGGCGCCGCCGAGGAGCGTGTCGCCCTGGGCACCTCCCACCAGGATATCATTGCCGTTGCCGCCGTTGATCACGTCCCAGCCAGTGCCGCCATAGGCGACATCGTCGCCGTCGCCGCCATCGATGTCGTCCCAGCCTTCGCCACCATAGATGACATCGTTGCCGCCCAGGCCACGCAGCGTGTCGTCATTGGCCGTCGCCAGGGAGATGTCGGTGAACCCGGGCGGGGCGACCACCCCGTCGCCGGCGACATGGATCAGGTCGTTTCCTGCGGTTCCGTTGACGATGGCCATGGTGCTCCCTCGGTCTGAACGGTTGGCGGCGCGCCCGGTGCCGCCGTCAGTATCGCCCAGGAAGCGCCCTCGCCGCGTCGGCCGAATGGAGGATACGCGCCGGCAGGGACGCGGCTACTCTATCGTCTTGCCCGGAACGGGCGCCGACCATCCCCGTCACAGCACGAAGTCGCCGGCGACGAGGCCGATGGTGCCGGTCAGAACGATGTTGAAGTCGGCGGTGCGGTTGCCGTTGACGTCGCCCGAGACGATGGTCCGGCCGGAATCATGCCAGTAATGGAGCTGCCCGGCGACGCCGGTGAAGCCGGCGGTGCCGATGAAGCTGAAGGCCTGGTTGCCGGCGACCGTGAACCGGGCATCGATCGCCGCCAGGTCGATGCGGTCGCCCTGGGCATGGCTGAAATCGGTGATCCGGTCGGCATTGGCGCCTACGACGCTGTCGGCGAGGGTGGTGAACTGGAACCGGTCCGACCCGGCGCCGCCGGTGAGCGTGTCCCTGCCGGCCCGGCCGACGAGAAGGTCATTGCCGTTCCATCCCTGCAGGACATTGCCGCCGCCGTTGCCATAGAGGCTGTCACTCCCCTGGCTGCCGGAGAGGTTCTCGATGCCGGAGAGCGTGTCGCCCTGGGCCTCGCCGCCGCTGCCGGTGCCGCTGGCGAGGCTGACCAGAATTCCGACGGTGCCTCCATAGTAGCTGGCGGTGTCGGTGCCGGACGCCCCCACCAGCGCATCGGCCCCGGCACCACCGCGGAGCAGATCGTTGCCGGCGCCTCCGTTCAGCTGATCGTTGCCGGCCTCGCCCGACAGCGTGTCGGCGGTCGCGCCGTCGACCCCGGCGGCGAGCACGTCATTGCCGGCGCCGCCGCGCAGCTCGAGTGCATAGCCCCAGCTGTTGGTGCGGATGATGTCGTTGCCGGACGAGCCCTGGATCGCCTCCCAGTTGAGCCAGGAATCGGTGGCGATGTCGGCGTCGAGCATGCCGGCCTGCCAGTCGGCGACCGCGACGAAGGGCAACACCATGGTGTCGCGGCCGGCACCGCCGTCCATCACATCCGCCCCGGCCCCGACATGGAGGAAGTCGTCGCCGTCGCCACCGCGGAGCGTGTCGTCGCCTCCGCCGCCGTCCAGGAAGTCGGAACCGCCGAGGCCATTGAGGAGGTCGTTCCCACCATGGCCGATGAGCCGGTTGGCCGCGCCGGAGCCGGTGAGGGCATCGCCGCCGAGCGACGCCCCCTCGACATTCTCGATGCCCGAGAAGACATCGCCCTGAGCGTCGCCGCCGGCGGCGACCCCGAGGGTCAGATCGACCGTCACGCCGCTTCCGCTCGTATAGTAGTCGAGGACGTCGATGCCGGCGCCGCCTTCAAGCCCGTCCGCCCCGGCGCTTCCTGCGAGGCGATCGTCCCCATCGCCTCCCAGGAGCCTGTCGTTACCGTCATATCCGATCAGGTCGTCGTTCCCCTCGAATCCGGCGAGGACGTTGGCGGCGACGCTGCCGAACACATAGTCATGGAGCCTGCCACCATTGACGTTCTCGATGCCGACATAGGTGTCGCCCTCGGCATCGCCGCCGCTGCCGGTGCCTACCGACAGGTAGATCCTCACGGATGCGGCGGCGCCGTAAAAGCTGATGAGATCGATACCCGCGTCGCCGTCGAGCATGTCGGCCCCGGCGCCACCGCGAAGGATGTCGTCGCCGGAGTCGCCGAAGAGCCGGTCGCTGCCGCCGAGGCCGCCAAGGATGTCGGTCCCCCCGCCGCCAAAGAGCTGGTTGATCGCGGCAGAGCCGGTGAGGACGTCATTGAAACTGGTGCCGTTGACGTTCTCGAAGCCCGAGATGACGTCGCCCTGGGCGTCGCCGCCGGCAACCCGGCCGGTGGTCAGATCGACGCTCACTCCGACCATGCCGATATAGCCGACGGTGTCGATGCCGGCGCCACCGTCGAGCCGGTCGGCCCCGGTGCCTCCGCTCACGAGATCGTTGCCGTTTCCTCCGCTGATCGTGTCGTTGTCGTCGTTGCCCAGTAGCTGATCATCGCCGTCGCCCCCATTGAGGGTGTCATTGCCGTCCTGGCCCTGGAGCAGGTCGGCGCCGGTGAAGCCCGACAGAATGTTGGCCAGGGCCGATCCGATCACGTAGTCGTTGAAGACCGTGGCCTGGACGTTCTCGATCCCGTTGATCACATCGCCGTGGGCCTCGCCCAAGGCGCCGCTGCCGGCGAACAGATTGATGTACACGCCCACGGTGCCGCCATAGCTGATTGTATCGATGCCGGCCCCTCCGATCAGCGTGTCCTCCCCGGCGCCACCGACCAGGTGGTCATTCCCGTCGCCGCCATCGATCAGGTCGTCACCCTCGCCGCCATAGATCAGATCGGAACCACCCAGGCCGTACAGCGTGTCGCGCAAGGCCGTCGCCTCGGCGATGTCGGTGAAGCCGGGCGTGGCGACGATGCCGTCGCCGGCGACATGGATCAGGTCGTTTCCTGCGGTCCCGTTGACGACGGCCATGCTGGCCCTCCCGCGCTGAACGGGCGGCGGCACGCCCGATGGCGCCTACAGTCTGCCCGCGAAGCGCCGTTGTCGCGTCGGCCGAACGGAGGATGTGCGCGAGCACGGACGCGGATATCCTTGATGCCTTTTCCAGCTAAGGCCGCCCCGGATCAGGGGCGGCCTGGCCGGTTCAGAGCACGAAATCGAGGGCGATGAAATTGACGGTGCCGGTCGCGATGATGTGGAAGTCGGAGACCTTGTCGCCGTTGACATCGCCGGCGATGGTGGTGGTGCCGTTGGCGGTGGCGTAGCGCAATTGGCCGGCAACGCCGGTATAGAGGCCGGTGCCGATGAAGCTGAAGGCCTGGTTGCCGGCCACGCCGGCGTTGGAGTCGATCGCCGTCAGGTCGATGCGGTCGCCCTGGCCGTGGCTGAAGTCGGTGATCATGTCGGCATTGGCCCCGACCACGCTGTCGCCGAGGGCGGTGAAGTAGATACGGTCGGCCCCGGTGCCGCCGGTAAGCGTGTCCTTGCCGCCGCCGCCGACGAGGGCGTCGTTGCCGCCCCAGCCGTTCAGCACATTGGCGCCGGCATTCCCCTCCAGCCCGTCATTGCCCAGGTTGCTGCCGGAAAGGTTCTCGATGCTGTTCAGCGCGTCGGCCTGGGCGTCGCCGCCGCTGGCCGTGCCGGCGGCGAGGCTGACCGCGACCCCGACCGCGCTGGTGTAATAGCTGGCCGTGTCGTTGCCGGCGCCGCCCTCGAGCGTGTCGGCCCCGGCGCCGCCGCGGAGGATGTCGTCGCCGTTCCAGCCCTGCAGCTTGTTGGCGCCGGCATTGCCGGTGAGGATGTCGTTGCCCTGGCTGCCGGACAGGTTCTCGATGCTGCTCAGCGTGTCGCCTGCAGCGTCGCCGCCGCTGGCGGTGCCGGCGGCAAGATCGACCGTGACCGCGACCGTGCCGGTGTAGTAGCTGGCCGTGTCGGTGCCGGCGCCGCCCTCGAGAGTGTCGGCCCCGGCGCCGCCGCGGAGGATGTCGTCGCCGTTCCAGCCCTGCAGCTTGTTGGCGCCGGCGTTGCCGGCAAGGGTGTCGCTGCCCTGGCTGCCGGAAAGGTTCTCGATCTCCTCCAGCGTGTCGCCTGCGGCGTCGCCGCCGCTGCCGGTGCCGGCGGCGAGGTCGACCGTGACCCCGACCAGCCCGGTGTAGTAGCTGGCGGTGTCGGTGCCGGCGCCACCTTCAAGCACGTCGGCCCCGGCGCCGCCACGGAGCACGTCGGCGCCGAACCAGCCCCGGAGCAGATTGGCGCCGCTGTCGCCGACGAGGACGTCGTTGCCCAGGCCGCCGGATACGTTCTCGATGTTGTCCAGCGTGTCGCCTTCGGCGTCGCCGCCGCTGGCTGTACCGGCGGCGAGGTCGATCGTGACCGCGACCGAGCTGGTGTCGTAGTCCGCGGTGTCGTTGCCGCCGCCTCCGTAGATGCCATCGGCACCGGCGCCGCCGCGGAGCAGGTCGTCGCCCTCGCCGCCGAACAGGGTGTCGTCGGCGCCCTTGCCGTCGAGCGTGTCGACGCCGCTGAAGCCGTTCAGGACGTCGCGCAGGCTGTCGCCGAACAGGAGCTCATCGTCCGTATTGCCGACGATGGTTCGGGTCAGCACATGCACCGAGCTGCGGACCGAATTGCCGCTGCCATCGCTGAACGAGCTCTCGCGCACGGAGGCCACCCGGCCATCGTCCAGGGCTGCGATCTCGCCTTCGATGACGTCGGTGTTGGCGACATTGTTGGAACCAGCGGCGACCCCCGAAGGGGAATAAGCCTGGTAGAAGAGAGTGCCCGCATCGAGCCAGCCGACCACGAAGAAGCCATTGGACAGGACGGTGAGCGTCGGCCGGATCTGATTGCCGGCGGTGCCGGTGTTGACCTGGATGGGGCCGCCGCGCTCCGACCCGTCGGCGTTGAAGACCTGCGCCGTGATCTCAGTGGTGCCGGTGCCCCAGCCGTTGTCGGCATAGGCCACGACGAAGCCGCCATCCTGCAGGGCGGCGACCTGGATGTCCTGGTTGATCGAACCGCTGCCATCGATCTGGTGGTGGCTGTTAAGCCCGTCGCCGGCGGCGGTCACGCGTGCGCCCGATGCGTCGTAGAGCTGGAACCAGACGGAATGGTTGCCGCCGGCGGTTGCGGATTGCTCCCAGGCCACGACGAAGCCGCCGAAGGCGAGATTGACGATCGAGGCATGGTCGGTGGCCAGGCTGACGGCGTTGTCGACGAAGATCTCGCCGCCGATCTTGTCTCCGTCCGCATCGTATCGCTGAACCAGGAGATCGGTGTCGCCGGCACCGTAGTCGCGCGTGTACGCCACGGCGAAGCCGTTGGCCCCCAACGCCGTGACATCGGATTCCCGCTGGGGATTGGCGTTGCTGGGCACCGCGAAGTCCGAGGCCGGAGCGCCGTCGCCGAGGATGCGCACCCGGACCGTCTCGGTGCCCGCGCTGCTGTCGGTGAAGCTCACGACGTTGTGGCCGTTGCCCAGCAGCGCCATGCTGGCGTCGTACTGGGAGCCGAGCGTCGTGGTGTTGATCGTGTTTTCGACGCCGCCCGGAGTACCGTCGGCATCGACGTATCGCCCCAGGACCAGGTTGCTGCTGAGGCTCCAGGCTCCCAGATAGCCCCCGTCGGCGGTCGCGGCGATGGCGACATCCGCCTGATTTCCGGCCGTCCCGACGTTCAAAGTGAAACCGAGAACGTCGGTGTCCCATGAATAGCTGACAGTGGCCACGATCCTCTCCTGTTCAATTTCTTGGCGGACAAATTCTGCAGATGTCCTGGATAGGCCGCCCCCGACCGGGATCGGATCGGGGGCGGCCGGCCGGTTCAGAGCGCGAAATCGGCAGCGACGAGGGCGATGCTGCCGGTCAGGATGATGTGGAAGTCGGAGACCTTGTCGCCGTTGACGTCGCCGGCGATGGTGGTGACGCCGTTGCCGATGGCGTAGCGCAGCTGGCCGGCGACGCCGCTGTAGAGATTGGCGCCGATGAAGCTGAAGGCCTGGTCGCCGGCGGCACCGGTGTTGGCGTCGATGTCCCCCAGGATGACGAGATCGCCCTGGGCGTGGCTGAAATCGGTGACGACGTCGGCATTGGCCCCGACCACGCTGTCGCCGGGGGTGAGGAAGGAATAATGGTCGGCCCCGGCACCGCCGGTGAGCGTGTCCTTGCCGCCACGGCCGAGGAGGGTATCGTCGCCGTTCCAGCCCTGCAGCCCATTGGCCCCGGCAGTCCCCTCCAGCCCGTCACTGCCCTGGCTGCCGGAGAGGTTCTCGATGCCGCTCAGCGTGTCGCCCGCGGCGTCGCCACCGCTGCCGGCGCCGATGGTGAGGCTGACCTCGACCCCGACCTGGCCGGTGTAGTAGCTGGCCGTGTCGGTGCCGGCCCCGCCCTCCAGCACATCGGCCCCCGCCCCGCCGCGGAGCACATCGTCGCCGCCCCAGCCCTGCAGCTTGTTGGCGCCGGCATTGCCGGTGAGGACGTCGCCGCCCAGGTTGCTGCCGGAAAGGGTCTCGATGCCGCTCAGCACGTCGCCGGTGGCGTCGCCGCCGGCGGCGGTGCCGGCGCCGAGATCGACCGTGACCCCGGCCGCGCCGGTGTAGTAGCTGGCGGTATCGGTGCCGGCCCCGCCCTCCAGCGTGTCGGCCCCGGCCCCGCCGCGGAGCACGTCGTCGCCGCCCCAGCCCTGCAGCGTGTTGGCGCCGGCATTGCCGGAGAGGGTGTCGTTGCCCGTGTTGCTGCCGGAGAGGTTCTCGATGCCGCTCAGCACGTCGCCCGCGGCGTCGCCGCCGCCGGCGGTGCCGGCGCCGAGGTCAACCACGACCCCGGCCGCACTGGTGTAATAGCTGGCCGTGTCGAAGCCGGCGCCGCCCTCCAGCGTGTCGCCCCCGGCCCCGCCGCGGAGCACATCACCGCCGCCCCAGCCCTGCAGCTTGTTGGCGCCGGCATCGCCGGCGAGGGTGTCGTCGTTCACGTTGCTGCCGGAGAGGTTCTCGATGCCGCTCAGCGTGTCGCCCTCGGCGTCGCCGCCGCTGGCGGTGCCGGCGCCCAGGTCGACCGCCACCGCGGCCGCGCTGGTGTAGTAGCTGGCGGTGTCGGTGCCGGCGCCGCCGTCGAGATCATCCGCCCCGGCGCCGCCGCGGAGCGTGTCGGCGCCCTCGCCGCCGAACAGGTCGTCGTCGGCGCCGAACCCGTCGAGGATGTCGATCCCCTCGCCGCCGTTCATGATGTCGTACAGGCCGTCGCCGGCCAGGGTCTCGTCCGCCTCCGTCCCGATGGTGGTGCGGACCAGCGCATGCACCGAGCTGCGGATCGAATTGCCGTCGCCATCGGTAAGGGTGCTCTCGCGCACATTGGCCATCCGGCCATCGGCCAGGGCCGCGATCTCGGCTTCGATGACGTCGGTGTAGGCCGTGAGATTGGAGCCGAGGGCGGTGCCCGACGAGTCATAGGCCTGGTAGTAGAGGAAGCCGTCGTCATCGGCCCAGGCGACCGCGAAATAGCCGTTGGACAGGACGGTGATCGTCGGGCGGAGCTGATCGCCCGCCGTGTCCTCGTTGACCCGGATATAAAAGCTGCGCGGCGTTCCATCGGCGTTGTAGACCTGCGCCGTGATCTCGGTGCCGTCGGTGCCCTCCCCGCCATTGTCGACATAGGCGACGACGAAGCCGCCATCCTGCAGGGCGGCGACCTGGATGTCCTGGTTGATCGAGCCGATGTTGTCGATCAGGTGATGGCTGTTGGGCAGGTCGCCCTCAACGGTCACCTGAGCGCCCGATGCATCGTAGAGCTGGAACCAGACGGAATGGCTGGCGACGCCGACGGTCGCGGACTGCTCCCACGCCACGACGAAGCCGCCGGAGGCCAGACCGGCGATCGAGGCGTGGTCGGTGGCCAGGCTGAAGTTGGCGTCGACGGGGATCACCGTGCCGACCGTGGCTCCGGCCGCGTCGTACCGCTGGACCACGACATCGGTGTCGCCGGACCCGAAGTCGCGTGTGTAGGCCACGGCGAAGCCGTCGGTGCCCAGCGCCGCGACATCGGATTCCCGCTGGGCCACCAGGATCGTGGGGACCGCGAAATCGTTGTTCAGGCCCACTTCGCCCGCGCCGAGGAGGCGGATCCGGATGGTGTCGGTGCCGCTGCTGTGGTCGGTGAAGGTCACGACATTGGCGCCATTGCCCAGCAGCGCCATGCTGGAGTCGAACTGGGTGTCGACCGTCGTGGTGTTGAGCTGGGCTTCGACGCCCGGTATGCCGTCGGCATCGACATACCGTGCCCGGACATAGTTGCTGCCGACGCTCCAGCTGCCCAGATAGCCTCCGTCGACGGTCGCGGCGATGGCGACATCCGCCTGGCTGCCGCTGGCACTGCCGTTCAAATAGAAACCCGGAACCAAAGTGGTCCATGAATAGGAAATCGTGGCCATAACTTCCCTCTCCTGTTCGAATATCGCGACGAGACGGCGCTCCGCGGCCCGCGACGGACGGCCGCCCCGATCGGGGGCGGCCGGGCCGGTTCAGAGCGCGAAGTCGGCGGCGACGAGAGCGATGCTGCCGGTCAGGCTGATGTGGAAATCCGAGACCTTGTCGCCGTCGACGTCGCCGGCGACCGTGGTGACGCCGTTGGCGACGGCATAGCGCAGCTGCCCGGCGACGCCGCTGTAAAGATTGGCGCCGATGAAGCTGAAGGCCTGATTGCCGTCGAGGCCGCTGTTCGCGTCCATGATACTCAAGTCGATGATGTCGGCCTGAGCGTGGCTGAAATCCGTAACGAGGTCGGCATTGATCCCGACCACGCTATCGCCGAGGGCGGTGAAGTAATAGTGGTCGGCCCCGGCACCGCCGGTGAGCGTGTCCTTGCCGCCCCTGCCGACGAGCGAGTCACCGCCGTTCCAGCCCTGCAGGACATTGGCGCCGGCATTCCCATCCAGGATGTCGCCGCCCTGGCTTCCGGAGAGGTTCTCGATGCCGGTCAGCGTGTCCCCCGCGGCGTCGCCGTAGCTGGCGTTGCCGGAGCCGAGATCAATCGAGACCCCAACCATGCCGGTATAGTAGCTGGCGGTATCGCTGCCGGCGCCGCCCTCGAGCACATCGGCCCCCGCCCCGCCGCGGAGAACGTCGTCGCCGCCCCACCCCTGCAGCTTGTTGGCGCCGCCATTGCCCGTGAGGGTATCGTTGCCCAGGTTGCTGCCGGAGAGGTTCTCGATCCCGCCCAGCACGTCGCCGGCAGCGTCGCCGCCGCTGGCACTGCCGGCGCCGAGATCGACCGCAACCCCGGCCGCGCCGGTGTAGTAGCTGGCGGTGTCGGTGCCGGCCCCACCCTCGAGCGTGTCGGCTCCCGCCCCGCCGCGGAGCACGTCGTCGCCGCCCCAGCCTTGCAGCGTATTGGCGCCGGCATTGCCGGAGAGGACATCGTTGCCCAGGTTGCTGCCCGAGAGAGTCTCAATGCCGGTCAGCGTGTCGCCCACGGCATCGCCGCCGCTGCCGGTGCCGGCGGCGAGATCGAGCGTGACCCCGGCCGCACTGGTGTAATAGCTGGCCGTGTCGAAGCCGACGCCGCCCTCCAGCGTGTCGGCCCCGGCCCCGCCGCGGAGCACGTCGTCGCCGCCCCAACCCTGCAGCGTGTTGGCGCCGGCATCGCCGGAGAGGATGTCGTTGCCCAGATTGCTGCCGGAGAGGTTCTCGATCTCCCCCAGCGTGTCGCCGTCGGCATCGCCGCCGCCCGCTGTGTCGGCGCCGAGGTCGATCGTGACCCCGGCCGAACTGCTGTAGTAGCTGGCGGTGTCGGCGCCGCCGTTGCCGAGGAGAATATCGGCCCCGGCGCCGCCGCGAAGCACGTCGTCGCCGATGCCGCCGGAGAGTGTGTCGTTGCCGGCGTCGCCATTGAGAATGTCGTCGCCGCCATTGCCCCCCATGATGTCGCGCAGGCTATCGCCGGTCAGGGTCTCGCCGTCCACGGTCCCGAGGGTGGTGCGGGTCAGCACATCGATCGAGCTTCGGACTGAATTGCCGTCTCCGTCGGTGATGATGCTCTCACGCACATTGGCCACGCGTCCGCCGGCCAGGGCCGTGATCTCGCCTTCGACGACGCCGTTGGTGATCGTGGTATTGGGGCCGATGGCGGTGCCGCCCGGGTCGTAGGCCTGATAGTAGAAAATGCCCGCAGCGGCCCATCCGACCACGAAGAAGCCGTTGGACAGGACGGTGACCGTCGGCTTGTCCTGAGCGCCCGCGAGGGCGTCGTTGACCAGCAGAGAACCGGTGCGCGCCGTTCCGTCGGCATTGAAGACCTGCGCCGTGATCTCGGTGCCGTCGCTGACGTCCCAGCCGTTGGAGGTATAGGCGACGACGAAGCCGCCATCCTGCAGGGCGGCAACCTGGATGTCCTGGTTGATCGTGCCGTTGTTATCGACCAGGTGATGGCCGTTGAGCGGGTCGCCCGAAACGGTGACGCGGGTGCCCGACGCGTCGTAGAGCTGGAACCAGACGGAATGGTCGCCGCCGGCTTTCGCGGACTGCTCCCAGGCCACGACGAAGCCACCGGAGGCGAGACCGGTGATCGAGGCATGGTCGGTGGCCAGCGCGGCGGCGCTGTCGACGTTGATCGCCCCGCCGATCGTGTCGCCATCCGCCTCGTACCGCTGAACGAAGACGTCGGTGTCGCCGCCGCCGTAGTCGCGGGTGTAGACCACGGCGAAGCCGTCGGAGCCCAGCGCCGTGACGTCGGATTCCCGCAAGGGCTTGGCACTGGGGGGCACGGCGAAATCGACTTCGTTGCCCACGGCATTCTCGCCGAGGATGCGGATCCGGACCGTGTCGGTGCCGCTGCTATTGTCGGTGAAGGTGACGACGTTGTGGCCGTTGCCCAGCAGCGCCATGCTGGAGTCGAACTGGTTATCCTCCACCGTGGTGGTGAGCGGGTCTTCGAGGCCGGGCGTGCCGTCGGCCGCGACGTATCGTCCGCGGACATAGCTGCTGCCGACGCTCCAGGCGCCCAGATAGCCCCCGTCGGCAGTCGCGGCGACGGCGACATCCGCCTGGTTGCCGGCCGTTACGACGCTCAAGGTAAAACCTGCGACATCCGTCGCCCATGAATAGCTGACCGTGGCCATGATCCCCCCTCTGTCCAAATTTCGCGTCGGCAATGCTGGTGACCGGACCATGCCAAATGGTCGCGACGTCAGGTCGCGGCCCGATGGCTCTCTATTGCTCATGACGACTCTTTTTGGCTTCCTGATCCGGCCGCATTTTTTCGGATCAGAAAGAAATACTGCAATTCGATACTGACCCTGGCGGCCGGATCCTCTCCAGGGACCGACGCGTGGCCAGGGACCCGCGCAACTATGGGTCGCAGGGCGCATCTTATTTTATGTAACTGTGCCAGAATTATGGTCGGAGGCCTATCTTGCAGGCGGGCCATCCCTTGCATGACCTCCCGCCGCGGCCGGGCTAGGATCGGCCCGAGACCCGAGTCATGGAGGCCGCTGGATGCGTCCGATCTTCATCATGGTGAAATGCGAGCTGGGCCACGCCTACGACACGGCCGAGCATGCGGTGGACGAGATCGAGGAGGTGTCGGAGATCTATTCGATCTCCGGCCAGTTCGACCTGATGGTCAAATGCTACCTGCCGGAGGACGTCGATGTCGGCCGCTTCGTCAACAGCCGCATCCACGCCCTGCCGCACATCAAGGACACGATGACGCTGATCACCTTCAACGCCTTCGCCGGCAAGAGCTGAGACTATGCCCGACCTCGCCGCCCGCGCCGAGCACTGGGCGCTGACCCTCACCCGCATCCCCAGCGTCACCGGCACGCCGGACGAGGTCGCCTTTGCCGAGACGCTGTGCGGCCTGCTGCGCGCCGGCCCGGCCTTCCGCGACCGGCCGGACGATGTCTGGACCATCCCGGCCGGCGACCGGCTGGGCCGCGCCAGCGTCGCCGCGCTGCTGCGCGGCCGCGGCCGCCGCACCGTGGTTCTGACCGGCCATTTCGACACGGTGACGACCGCCGATTACGGCGACCTGCAGCCGCTGGCGACCGAGCCGGAACAGCTCAGGGAGGCCCTGCTGGCAAGGCTGAGGCGGGATGCGCGCAGCGAGGCGGAACGGCTGGCCCTGGCCGACCTGTCCGGGCCGGACTTCCTGCCCGGGCGCGGCCTCCTGGACATGAAGGGCGGCCTCGCCGCCGGCCTGGCGGTGCTGGAGGCGGCGGCCGCCGAGCCGGAGCGCGAGGGCAACCTGCTGTTCCTCGCCGTGCCGGACGAGGAGGTCAATTCCGCCGGCGCCCGCAGCGCCGCCCGCGCCTTGCCCGGCCTGGCCGAGCGGCTCGGCCTCAGCCTGGACGCCGCGATCAATCTCGACTGCCTGGGCGACACCGGCGACGGCCGCTTCGGCCGCTCGGTGGCGCTGGGCAGCGTCGGCAAGCTGCTGCCGAGCGCACTGGTGATCGGCCGCGCCGCCCATGCCGCCGAGACGATCCACGGCGTCAGCGCGGCCGCCTTGGCCGGCGCCATCGCCGCCGCGGTGGAATGGGCGCCGGAGCTGACCGAGAGCCTGGGCAATGCCTCCGGCACGCCGGCGACGCTCTTGGGCATGAAGGACGGCAAGGCCGGCTACGACGTCACCACCCCTGGCACGGTCTGGATGTTCTGGAACACCGCGCGGTACCGGCGCGGGCCGGAGGATGTGCTGGCGACGCTGGCCCGGCTGATCGGGGACGCGGCCGCCGGGGTCGCGGCGCAGTTGCGGCAGCGTGGCGGGGCCGATGTGCCCGACGTGCCGGTGCTGCGCTTCGCCGAACTGCGGCGCGAGGTGCTGGCGCGGTCGCCCGGAGCCGAGACGGCGCTCGCCGCGGCGGCGGCCGAGGCGGCGGAGGCCGGGCTGGACCTGCCGGAGCAGTGCCGGCGGATCACCGAGGCGCTGTGGCGCCTGAGCGGCCGCAGCGGCCCAGCGGTGGTGCTGGGCCTGGCCTCGATGCCTTATCTGCCGGTTTCGCTGGGCGGCGACGAGGCCGGGCAGCGGCTGGAGCGGGCGACGCGCGAGGCCGCGGCGAAGGTCGCCGCGCGGCATGGCACGACGATCGGGCTCGAGCCCTGGTTCCCCGGCATCTCGGATATGAGCTTCCTCGGCATCGGCGACGAGAGCTCGGTGGCGGCCATCGCCGCCGACACCCCGGCCTGGGGCGCCGGCCTGCCCTGGCCCGACGGCCCGGCCCTGGCGCAGATCCCGATCGTCAATGCCGGCCCCTGGGGCCGCGACTACCACACGCCCTTGGAGCGCATCTATCGCCCCTATGCCTTCGCGGTGCTGCCGGAGCTGATCCGCGAGATCGCGGATGGGGTGATCCGGGGGTGACGTAGGTTGGGCGGCGCTGTCCGATTGCCTCTCCCGCTTGCGGGAGAGGTCGGGCTCGCGCAGCGAGACCGGGTGAGGGCGGCTCGGCCGCGACGCCGGGATCACCCTTTCAGGACCGGGCGGACCATGCGATCGCCCATGGCAAAGCTGTGCTTTCGGCGAGGCCGCTATCCCCTCACCCGGAGCCGCTTCGCGTCTCCGACCTCTCCCGCAAGCGGGAGAGGCAATCTGTTCAAATGCCCACGGTCGGTCTAGCCGATCGGAAAGGTGTTCGTGGCGCAGCCCTCCCCTACTGCCCGCCCAGGAACAGCATCCGGGTCAGCAGGGTGTAGTCGGACTCGGCCACCATGATGGCGACGAAGACCAGCAGCGCCACGGGCGGCAGGATGATGGCGTAGACCAGGGCCAGCCGCTCCCACTTCATGTGCATGAACACGGCGACGATCAGCCCCGCCTTCAGCATCATGAAGATCAGGATCAGGCCCCAGCGCAGCAGGCCCTGCAGGGCGAAATAGTCGACCAGGTACGAGCAGAGGCTGAGCACGAACAGCCAGCCCCAGACCACCAGATACAGCCTGATTGGGTGCTGCTGGCCCTCGGCATGAGCGACCGGCTGCTCCGACCCATGCCCTTCATCGATATGCGCGGCGTGTGCCATGTCCCTCACCACAGGTAGAACAGCGCGAAGATGAACACCCAGACCAGATCGACGAAGTGCCAGTACAGGCCGGTGATTTCGACGATCTCGTAATGCCCCCGGCGGCTGGTGAAGAAGCCGCGCCGGCCGGTGTCATAGTCGCCGCGCAGCACCTTGCGGGCGACGATGATCAGGAAGATCACCCCGATGGTGACATGGGTGCCGTGGAAGCCGGTGATCATGAAGAAGGCCGAGCCGAATTGCGGCGCGCCCCAGGGGTTGCCCCAGGGCCGCACCCCTTCATGGATCAGCTTGGTCCATTCGAAGGCCTGCATGCCGACGAAGGCGGCGCCGAAGGCAGCGGTCACCAGCATCAGCACCGCCGTCTTCACCCGGTCGCGGCGGTAGCCGTAATTCACCGCCATGGCCATGGTGCCGCTGCTGCTGATCAGGACGAAGGTCATGATCGCGATCAGGATCAGCGGCACCGATTCACCGCCGATGGTCAGCGCGAACACCTCGCTCGGGTTCGGCCAGGACTCGGCCGTCGACATCCGCACCGTCATGTAGGACAGCAGGAAGCAGCCGAAGACGAAGGTGTCGCTGAGCAGGAAGATCCACATCATCGCCTTGCCCCAGGACGCGCTCTTGAAGGCGCGCTGGTCGGACGACCAGTCTTCCGAGATGCCGCGCCAGCCCTCGGCGCGGGCGACGGATCCGGGGATATGGGTTTCGGCCATCGACGTGGACCTCCCCTAGGTCAGCAACTGGCTGCAGATCTCGGCGAAGCGGTCCGCCCAGCCGGTCAGCAGGGCGAGCAGGATCAGCCAGACCAACAGCAGGAAATGCCAGTACAGCGTGCACAGCTGGACGCTCAGGCGCAGCCTGTCGGGATCGATGCCGGCCAGGGGGCTGCGCCAGGCCCGGGCGCCGGTGCGGCCCAGGGCGACCAGGCCGCCGAGCACATGCACGCCATGCACCGCGGTGACCAGGTAGAAGAAGGAATTGGCCGGGTTGCTGGCCAGGAAATAGCCCAGCATGTGCAGCTGCTGCCAGGCCAGGAGTTGCCCGGCCACGAACACCAGCGACGCGGCGCCGCCGGCCAGGAGGCCGGTGCGGGTGTCGGCCAGGTCGCCGCGCCGGGACGCGGCCTGGGCGCATTGCAGGGCGACGCTGGCGGCGACCAGGGCCGCGGTGTTGATCCACAGCAGCAGCGGCACCGGCAGCGCCCGCCAGTCCGGCATCGCCATGCGCATCGAATAGGCGCTGACCAGCAGGGCGAAGAGCGCGCCCGCGACGGCCAGGAACACGCCGAGCCCGATCAGCGGCGTCGGTCGCAGCGAGGCGCCGGTGGCCGGCACGTTGGCGACCGTGCTCTCCTCCAGCCACGGTTTCTGCATCAGCCCCTGGCGCGCCAGCCACAGCAGGCAGAGGCCCCCGAGCGCCAGCATGAACAGGGTGACGACGACCATCGCCGGCGCCCTCAGCCGTGGTGCACGGCGCCGGGCTGGTTCTGCGGCAGGAAGTCCTGCGCAGCGCCCGGGACGCTGTAGTCATAGGCCCAGCGATAGACCACCGGCAGCTCGCGGCCCCAGTTGCCGTGCGGCGGCGGGGTGGTCGGCGTCTGCCATTCCAGCGTCGTCGCCCGCCACGGGTTGCCGCCGGCGTCGCGGCCGTGCCGCAGGCTCCAGATCAGGTTGAACAGGAACAGCAGTTGGGCGGCGCCGACGGTGAGCGCCGCGGCGGTGATGAAGATGTTGAGATCATGGGCCGAGGGCGGCACGAAGGCGGTCTCGCCGAGCTCGAAATAGCGCCGCGGCACGCCGATCAGCCCGAGATAATGCATCGGGAAGAAGATGGCGTAGGCGCCGACGAAGCTGACCCAGAAATGGATCTTGGCCATCGTGTCGTCCAGCATCCGCCCGGTGATCTTCGGGTACCAGTGGTAGATCGCGCCGAACACCACGAAGATCGGCGCCACCCCCATCACCATGTGGAAATGGGCGACCACGAACATGGTGTCGGACAGCGGCACGTCGACCACGACATTGCCGAGGAACAGCCCGGTCAGCCCGCCATTGACGAAGGTGACGATGAAGGCGAGGGCGAACAACATCGGCGGGTTCAGGTGGATGTCGCCGCGCCACAGCGTCAGCACCCAGTTATAGACCTTGATCGCCGTCGGGATGGCGATGATCAGCGTCGTGGTGGCGAAGAAGAACCCGAAATACGGGTTCATGCCGCTGACATACATGTGGTGCGCCCAGACGATGAAGCTCAGCGCGCCGATGCCGACGATCGCCCACACCATCATGCGATACCCGAAGATGTTCTTGCGGGCGTGGGTGCTGATCAGGTCGGAGACGATGCCGAAGGCCGGCAAAGCGACGATGTAGACCTCGGGGTGGCCGAAGAACCAGAACAGGTGCTGGAACAGGATCGGGCTGCCGCCGCCATATTTCAGCTGCTCGCCCATCTCGACCAGCGCCGGCATGAAGAAGCTGGTGCCGAGCAGCCGGTCGATCAGCATCATCACGCAGGCGACGAACAGCGCCGGAAAGGCCAGGAGCGCCATCACCGTGGCGGTGAAGATGCCCCACACCGTCAGCGGCATGCGCATCAGCGTCATCCCCCGCGCCCGCCCCTGCAGCACGGTGACGACGTAGTTCAGCCCGCCCATGGTGAAGCCGATGATGAACAGGATCAGCGAGCCGAGCATCAAGAGGATGCCCCATTCGCGTCCGCCCGGCGTGCCGGACAGGATCGCCTGCGGCGGGTACAGGGTCCAGCCCGCCCCGGTCGGCCCGCCGGGGGCGAAGAAGCTGGCCACCAGCACCAGCACCGCCAGCAGGTAGATCCAGTAGCTGAGCATGTTGACATAGGGGAACACCATGTCCCGCGCGCCCAGCATCAGCGGGATCAGGTAGTTGCCGAAGCCGCCCAGGAACAGCGCCGTCAGCAGATAGATCACCATGATCATGCCGTGCATGGTGATGAACTGGTAATAGCCGGTGGCGTCGATGAAGGCGAAGTCGTCCGGGAAGGCCAGCTGCAGCCGCATCATCCAGGACAGCACCAGGGCGACGAAGCCGATCGCCAGCGCCGTCCCGGCATACTGCACGGCGATGACCTTGGCGTCCTGCGAGAACACCCAGGTGGTGAGCCAGCTCTTCGGATGGTACAGGTCGACATCCGGCACTTCGAGCGGCGGTACCGGTGCGACAGGCTCGCGGATGACGTCCACCATGGGCGTGTCCTCCTGCTTCCTCCCGGCCGGGCTCGACGGGGATCGTCCCGGCCGAATGTGTTCCCTCCTCGCGGCCCCTCCCCTTCCCGGGGCCGAAACTACTTCGCGGCGGCCATCTCGCGCTCGGCCGGCGCGGGCAGCGCCGAGACCTGGCTGTAGGTCGCCTGCTGCGCCAGCCAGGCGTCGTAATCGGCCTGGGCGTCGACGATGACAATGCCGCGCATGTAGGGATGGCCGGTGCCGCACAGCTCGGCGCACAGCGCCTCGAAGGTGCCGGTGCGGGTCGGCGTGAACCAGTAATAGGTGACCGAGCCCGGGATCATGTCCATCTTCGCCCGGAACTGCGGCACGTAGAAATCATGCAGCGTGTCGACCGCGCGCAGCAGCAGCTTGACCGGCTTGTCGACCGGCAGGTGCAGCTCGCCGCCCTGGATCAGCACGTCGTCCTTGCCCGCGGGGTCGTCACCATGGATGCCGAACGGGTTCTCCGGCGTGATCGCCTGGGTCGAGGCGGTGCCCAGCTTCCCGTCCTGGCCCGGCAGCCGGTAGGACCATTGCCATTGCTGGCCCAGCACCTCGACCTCGGTGGCGTCGTCCGGCACGGTGACGAAATGGGCCCAGACCACCAGCCCCGGCGCCAGCATCGCCGCCACGCCGACCGCGGTGGCGATGGTCAGCCAGCCCTCCAGCCGCTTGTTCTCCGGCTTGTAGTCGGCGACGTTGCCCTCGCGGTGGCGGAAGCGCCAGACGCAGTAGGCGGTGAACAGCACGATCGCGGTGAACACCACGCCGGTGATCCAGAAGGTGATCTCGATCGTGCCGTCGATGTAGTGCCAGTTCGAGGCGATCGGGGTCCACCACCAGGGGCTCAGCAAGTGGAACACCACCGAGCCGATGGCGACCAGAACCAGGACGATCGCGGTCTTCATCTCCGGTCACCCCCGCCTTGAGCGATTGCATCGACGAGGGGGCCGGACGTCGATCGATCTGAGCTGGACCGGGGATGCGGCGGCACAACGCCGGGGCGTCCTGCACTCCGGCCCATCGGGCCGGTGCGGCGGCAGTTTCCCCCTGACCTGGGCCACATCCTCATCGATGGCGGCCTTCGCACTCGTCAAGGCCGGCCGGCTTCTTCATCTGGCCCGGCCGTCCCGCGTCACGGTCGACGCGAAGACGACCCTTGCAGCTTCAGACTTGTCCGGCCTTGGCCTGTAAATTGATGATGCGGGTCAGCCCGCTTGATTGTCAACCGATGTCGGCGGCCGCAGCCGCCGCCTCAGTTTTTCTTGCCGTCAACGGCGTACTGCTTGAGGAAGGCGATCAGGTCGGTGATCTTCTGGTCGTCCTTGATGCCGACGAAGGCCATCTTCGTGCCCGGGATCTTGGTGCGCGGGGCCTTGATGTATTCGCGGAACACAGTCTCGTCCCAGGTTATGCCCGAGTTCTTGTTGGCATCCGAATAGTTGTAGCCTTCGACCGAGCCGGAATGGCGGCCGAACAGACCGTTCAGCTCCGGTCCGACGCCATTCTTGGCGGTCTCGCCGATCTGGTGGCAGGCCTTGCACTGCGTGAACACCTTCTCGCCGGCCGCCGGGTCGCCATCGGCCCGGGCCGCCGTGGTGAAAGCCATCAAGGCGAGGGCACCGATCAGGGTCGAACGCATCATCACGCTTCCTCCTGGCTAGCTGGCTGGACGCTGGCTGGATCGGACGTTGCCGACGCCCCGATATTCCGGCTTTCCGCCGCGACCTTCAAGTGCCGTGCGATTCGCCCCGATTGCACCGCTTCACGCCCCCGACAAAGACAGGGGACGGAATGTCGCAGCCGGGTTATACTTTGGTCCATGGCGGGTCGCGTCGGCGTGACCGGCGGCCATCCCGGCCGCACTGCCCCGGTCGAAGCGAGCCCCCGGAAGTTCGGGAGGAACGGACATGACCATCCGAAACCCCCTCGAGTGGGGAGCGGACCAGCTCAAATTCGGCAGCCACGCCCTGCGCACCGGTGGCCAGAGCGTGTTCCACGCCGAGGAGAACCTCAATCTCCTGGCCCCGGCGGTGCATCGCATCGGGCTGCGGGATCTGCGCGACGCCCTGGTCAAGGGCTTCGAGGATTTCGGCCATTACCGCACCGACGTACTGTATCTCTGCCTGATCTATCCGGTGGTCGGGCTGGTGCTGGCGCGGGCCATGGTCGGGCAGGACATGATCCCGCTCCTGTTCCCGCTGGCCTCGGGCTTCGCCCTGATCGGGCCCTTCGCCGCGATCGGCCTGTATGAGATGAGCCGGCGGCGGGAATTGGGCGAACCGTCCAGCTGGGGCGCCGCCTTCGGCGTGCTGCGCACGCCCCGATTCGGCGTCATCCTGATGGTCGGGGCCATCCTGGCGGCGATCTTCGTGCTGTGGATGGTGACGGCCAACATCATCTACAACGCCACGCTCGGCCCGGACGAGCCTGCCTCGCTCGGCCTGTTCCTGGACGAGGTGTTCGGCACCACGGCCGGCTGGACCCTGATCGTGGTCGGCTGCGGCGTCGGCCTGGTCTTCGCCGTGGCGGCGATGGCGATCGGCGTGGTGTCGTTCCCGCTGCTGCTGGACCGCGACGTCGGCGCCGACACCGCGATCTGGACCTCGGTCCGCGCCGTGGTCGCCAATCCGATCCCGATGGCGGCCTGGGGCCTGATCGTCGCCGCCGGCCTCGTGGTCGGCTCGATCCCGCTGTTCGTCGGGCTGATCGTGGTCATGCCGGTGCTCGGCCACGCCACCTGGCACCTGTACCGCAAGATGGTGAATTAGCCCGATCCTAGCCCAAGCGCCGGATCTGAGATCGCTTGAGAGTGCGCTGGCGTGAGTCGGCTGGCGGTGGTTTCGAGAACCGGAGCGCAGCGGGCGTTGGCCCGTGAGCACCGGAAGCGGAGAAACCGCCGTCAGACGGCCGCGCCAGTAGCGCTATCAAGCGGTCTCAGTGTCCGCCGCCGCCGGCAGCGGCGCCCTTGCGCATGATGAAGACGCAGGCGGCGGAGGCCAGCAGGATCACGCCCAGCACGGCGAAGGTGTCGCTGAAGCCCATCACCAGCGACTGCGCCCTGACGGTCCTGCCGATGGCGACGATCGCCTGATGCTTGGCGGTGGCCGGGTCGGACACGCCGCTCGACAGGAAATACTGGGTCAGCTGGTCGATCCGGGTCCGCGTCTCCTCGCGGAACAGCGACACCGACTGGCCGATGATGTTCGAGTGGTACTGCTCGCGCTTGGTCACGATGGTGCCAAGCAGCGCGGTGCCGAAGGCGCCGCCCAGGTTGCGCAGCATGTTGAACAGGCCCGAGGCCGCGGCCGATTCGTGCCGGGCGATGCCGGCCATGGCGATGGCCGACAGCGGCGCCATCACCACCGCCTGGCCGATGGCGCGGACGATGTTCGGCACCAGCAGCTGGTCGCCGCCATAGACCAGCGACATGTTGATGTTCATGAAGCAGCTGCCGGCGAAGACCAGCAGCCCGCCGGCCACCAGCCAGCGGCCGTCCACCCGCCCCATCAGCATCGGCACCAGCGGGATGATCAAGAGCTGCGGCAGGCCGGTCCAGGCCATCACCTCGCCGATCTGCTGCGAATCATAGCCCTGCACCTGGGCCAGGTATTGCGGCAGCAGATAGGCGCTGCCGTACAGGGCGAAGCCGAGGAAGACATTGGCCAGCGTGCCGAAGCCGAAGTTGCGGCGCAGCAGCAGCCGCAGGTCGACCGCCGGTTTGGCCACCCGCAGCTCGATCCAGATGAACAGCGACAGGGCGACGACGGCGACGACGGTCAGCCGGACGATGAAGGTCGAGCCGAACCAGTCGTCCTTGTTGCCCTCCTCCAGCACCGTCTGCAGCGCGGCCAGGCCGATCGCCATGGCGGCGATGCCGAACCAGTCGCCCTCCTTGAGAAGGGAGAGCCGCATCGGCTCGCGCTCCAGCGTCGCGGCCAGCCCGGCCAGCATGAAAGCGCCCGGCACCAGGTTGATGTAGAAAATGTATTCCCAGCCGTAATTGTCGGTCAGCCAGCCGCCGATGGTCGGGCCGATCGCCGGGGCGAAGGTGGCGGTGATGGCGAACAGCGCCATGCCCATCGGCCGCTGCGACAGCGGCAGCCGGGTCATCACCAAGGTGAAGGCCATCGGGATCAGCACGCCGCCGGTGAAGCCCTGGATGCCGCGCAGCAGGATCATCTCGCCGAGATTGGCGGCGAAGGCGCAGGCCACCGAGAACACCAGGAACAGCGTGGTGTTGACCAGCAGGAAGCGGCGGAACGAGAAGACCTGGCTGAGATAGGCGGTCAGCGGGATGACGATGATCTCGCCGATCAGGTAGGAGGTCGAGATCCAGGCGCCGTTGTCGACGCCGGTGCCGATGCCGCCTTCGATCTGCGGCAGCGAGGCGTTGGTGATCTGGATGTTCAGCACCGCCATGAAGGCGCCGAGCAGGCCGGAGAACACCGAGATCCAGGTGGTCAGGCTGGCGCGGTCGGCCGGTCCGGCGGCGCCGGCGGTGATGCTGGTGGAAGACATGGCTGTGGCCCTCCGGCCGCGATGCTCAACGGACCGCGGCGGCGTCCCTCTTGGTGTCGCCCTGCTTGGTGTCGCCCTGCTTGGTGTCGATGGTGGCGATCACCGACATGCCGGGGCGCAGTTCGCCCGCCAGCGGGTCGTCGCGCTGCAGCACGATCTTCACCGGGATGCGCTGGACGATCTTGGTGAAGTTGCCGGTGGCGTTGTCCGGCGGCAGCAGGGCGAATTCCTGGCCGCTGGCCGGGGACAGGCTGTCGACATGGCCGTGGATATCGGCGTCCGGGAACATGTCGACCGCGATGTCGACCGGCTGGCCCGGATGCACGTCGGTCAGCTGCGTCTCCTTGAAGTTGGCGACGACATAGGTCTCGGCGAGCGGCACCACCGCCATCAGCTGGGTGCCGGCCTGGACGTACTGCCCCACCCGCAGGCTGCGGTTGCCGACCGTGCCGGCCACCGGCGCGGCGATGGTGGTGTAGCCGAGGTTCAGCTCGGCCTGGCGCTGCGCCGCCTGGTCGGCCGCGAGCGTGGCCTTCGCCTTCTCCAGCTGGGCGCGCAGCACGTCGAGCTGCTTCTCCGACGCCGTCACCGCCGCCTGGTCGCGCTGCAAGGTCGCGGTCGAGGACTGGACGTTGGCGGTCATCTGCTGCGCGTTCTGCACGCTGCCGTTGCCGGTGCGCGCCAGGGCGGTGTAGCGGTCGAATTGCTGCTGGGCGTAGGTCAGCGCCGCCTGGTCGACGCCGACGGTGGCACGGGCCTGCTCGATTGCCGCCGCCTGCTGCTGGATCGCGGCATCGGCGTCGGCGATGTCGGCCTGGGCGGCCATGACATTGGCCTTGGCCTGGTCCAGCGCCACGGCATAGTCGCGGTCGTCGATCCGCGCCAGGGGCTGGCCCGCGGTCACCGCCTGGTTGTCCTGGACCAGGACCTCGGCGATGTAGCCGGAAACCTTCGGCGCGATCGTGGTCGAATCGGCCTGGACGTAGGCGTCGTCGGTCGATTCCTGGAACCGGCCGATGGTCCACCAGTTCCAGCCGAACCACGCGGCGCCGGCGAGGACGATGACCCCGAGCGGCAGCAGCAGGAGCTTCTTCCCGATCCGGCGGCGCGGCGCCGGTGCGGCCGGGGCGTCGCTGGCCTCCGGCGCCGGGGCGGTGCGGAGCTGGGCCGGCTGAACCTGATGGGTCATGACATTTGCCCTCCGAAGCGGATCGCCGGCCGTCTTCGAGGGCGGCTGGGATGTCGAGGAGATTTAGGAAACTTGACGGTTTCCACCCAAAGATGGGAGATGAAGGCGAAATGCGCAAATGCGCGACCGAGGGGCCAGACATGCAGGAAACGCCGAAACGGCCGCGCGGGCGGCCGCAGCAGCGCAGCGACGAGGAGACCAGACGGCTGATCCTGGAGGCGGCGACCCGGATCTTCCTGGCGCAGGGCTTCGGCGGCACCAGCATGGAGGCGGTGGCGCAGGCGGCCGGCGTGTCGAAGAAGACGATCTACCGCTTCGTCGACACCAAGGAGCATCTGCTGGAGGCGGTGATCGACGCCCGGTCGGAGGCGCTGCGGTCGCCGATCGGGCACGACGCCGGCCCGGACCCGGCGGCGGCGAAGCAGGCGCTGCGCCAGTTCCTGCAGGAGCTGGCGCGGCTGGTGCTGTCGGAGGAGACGGTGGCGCTGAACCGGCTGGTCTACGCCGAGTCGCTGCGCTTCCCGGAGATGGCGAAGGCCTTCTACCAGGCCGGTCCGGTGCGCAACGCCGAGGCGCTGGCGGCCTGGCTGGAGACGCAGCGCCGGCATGGCATGCTGCGCTTCGAGGACAGCATGAGCATGGCCCGGATGCTGGTCTCGATGGCGATCGCCGAGCCGCTGCGCGCCGCCACCCTCGGCGTCGCCCCGCTGCCGACGCCGGCGGAGACCGACCACCGCGTCGACGAGGCGGTGGAGATCTTTCTGCACGGGTGCCTGGTGCCGCGCTGATCCGGCGCCGCCAAAGGGAGGATCTGTCCGGTCCCTCGGGGAAGACGATGGAGATCCGCCCCGGCCCGAGCAACGCACCAACGGTCCTCGGGGTGCCGATCCGTCGATTCCACAGCTACAATTCGGCTGAGTTCGATCCGTAAGGCCCAGGCGTGACCGACAAGACATCCGCCGAAATTCTGGAGGCTCATATTGCCGGGCGTCTGATTGCGGACGGCGGCGATCGCTGGCCCAGGGATGTCGTCGTCCAGATCTTCGCGCGCGCTGCGGTTCAGGAGAGCTTCATCGTGCCGGCGGTCGCCGAGCCCCTGATCGTCTGGATCCTCAAGGGGACGGCGAGGGTGGAGGAGCGGGACCTCGGCGGCGACTGGTCGGCCAGCGACGTGCACGCGGGCGATTTCTTCCTCACCGATTCAGACGAGCCTTACGAGCTGCGCTGGCGTTCCCATGACGGGGCGCCCTTCGAGGTGATGCATCTCTATCTCGGGCTCCCGCTGCTGGAGCGCGCAATGCGTGAGGTTCATGGAACGGCCGGCCGACCGGTGCTGCGCGATGTCTCGGGTGTCCACGACGCCGAGCTCGGCCTGCTGATCGAGACCTTGGCGCACGAGATTTCGGGACGGACGCAGCCAAGCGCCCTGCTGTTGGAAAGCGTCGCACAGGCGGTGTCGATCCATCTGGTGCGGGGCTACGTGGATCCCGAACGCTCCAACGTCCGCCGCCGCAGTGCCATCCCGGCCTTTCGTCTGCGGCGCGTGACCGACCTGATGCAGCAGAACCTGGCGAGCGCCTTCGATCTCGGCCTCTATGCCCGCACGGCCGAGATGAGCGAGGCGCATTTCAGCCGCCAGTTCAAGCGCTCCACCGGGCGTGCGCCCTCGCAATACTTCATCGGGCTGCGGATCGCGGCCGCGCGCCGGCTCCTGCGCGAGACCGATCGGTCGATCATCTCGATCGGGATGGATGTCGGCTATTCCAGCCCGAGCCATTTCTCCCAGGTCTTCCGAACGGAAACAGGCGTCTCGCCCGGAGCCTATCGCGGCGATTAGCCCGGGCGCCTTCAGCCGCTTCCGATCTTTTGAGCAAAACCCCGACAGGTCCATCGATCGCCCGAGAGAACGGCGCGCGCTTTGGGGGCATATCGGTTCCACGTCATCAAGACGGGGCCGGCTCGCCTTCGGGATCAGCGAAATCGGCCATTTTCCTGGTGATCCCGTCAGGAGACACCGATGTCGAACCGCAAAACATCCGTGAACGAGGTCGAGGGCAAGGTCGCGCTGGTGACGGGCGCAGCGAGTGGAATCGGTCGCGCGATCGCCGAACTGCTACATGCCCGCGGCGCCAAGGTCATCGCCGAGGACATCGATCCGGCGGTCAAGGACCTGGACCGGGACGGGCTTGTGAGCCTGGTGGCGGATATCACCGTAGACGGTACGGCGGAAGAGGCGGTGGCCCTTGCTGTCGAGACCTTCGGCACGCTCGACATCCTCGTGAACAATGCCGGCCGCATTCTCTACAAGGAGCTGGTCGAGATGACCCGCGAGGACTGGAACTGGCAGATGGACACGAACGTCACCGGCGCGTTCCTTCACTCACGCGAGGCTGCCAAGGTGATGATGGCGAAGCAGTCGGGGTCGATCGTCAACATCGCATCCTACGCCTCCTACTTCGCTTTCCCCGGCATCGCGGCCTACACCGCCTCGAAGGGTGCCCTCGCCCAGCTGACGCGCACGCAGGCGCTCGAGGCGATCAAGCACGGCGTCCGCGTCAACGCGATCGGCGTCGGCGATGTCGTCACCAACCTCCTCAACCACTTCATGGAGGACGGCCGCGGCTTCCTCGCCGAGCACGGCACCAATGCGCCCATCGGTCGTGCGGCCGACCCGGCGGAGATTGCCGAGATCGTCGCCTTCCTCGCCTCCGACCGCGCCAGCTTCATCGTCGGGTCGGTCGTGATGGCCGATGGCGGCATGAGCGTCGCCATCGGCTGACCCTGCAAGGCGGCCCCGCGAGACGGGGCCGCCGTCCGATGAAGAGCGCAACCCTCGTCCGCGAGAGGTCGAGGCGCTTGCATCTCCGATATCCGCTTTGATTTCCCTTCATCAAATTTTGATGATATCCCTTCAATCCAGGGAGGGGCTTCCGTGGCCAGGACGACGCTGCAAGACGTCGCGCGGGAAGCCGGCGTCAGCGTTGCGACGGTCGATCGCGTGCTGAATGGACGTGCCGGCATCCATGCGCGCATGGTCGACCGCGTGAAGGCGGCGGTCGACAAGCTGCATTATGAGCCGGACCGGCTGGCGTCGCGCCTGTCGCGGGCGCGCGATTTCCGCTTCACCGTGGTGCTGCCGGTCGGCGCCAATGACTTCATGCACACGCTGGAACGCGAGTTCCGCACCCTCGCCCGCCGCTATGAGGCCGAGCGGGTGTCGATCGATGTCCTGCTGGTCGACGTCTTTGACGGCGAGGCCCTGGCCGAGGCGCTGGAAGGACTGCCGGCGGAGCTCGACGGCGTCGCCGTGGTGGCGCTGGACCACCCGGCCGTGGTCGAGGCGCTGAAGACCCTGGCCGCCCGCGGCACCCAGGTGGTGACGCTGGTCTCCGACCTGCCGAGCGCGAAGCGGCGTCACTATGTCGGCCTCGACAACCACGCCGCCGGCCGCACCGCCGCCAGCCTGATGGGCCGCTTCCTTGACCAACGCCCCGGCAAGGTCGGGCTGATCGCCGGGTCGCTACAGCTGCGCGACCATATCGAGCGGCAATTCGGCTTCGAGCAGGTCATCGCCCGCGAATACGCGCTGCTGGAGGTGCTGCCGCTGCGCGAGGCGCGCGACGACGCCGCCCGGGTCGAGGCGGCCGCCCGCACCCTCCTGGACGAAAACCCGGACCTGGTCGGCCTGTACAATGTCGGCGGCGGCCAGCAGGGCGTGGTCGCGGCGCTGGAGGCGACCGGCCGGGCGCGCGACGTCGTCTTCATCGGCCATGAGCTGACCGAGTTCACCCGCCGCCACCTGATCCGCGGCACCATCGACGCCGTGATCAACCAGGACCCGGGCCACATGGCGCGCAGCAGCATCCGGGTGCTGCTGGCGCTGCGCGAGGATTTGCCGATCGTGCCGGACCAGGAGCGGATCCGGATCGACATCTTCATCCGGGACAACATGCCATGAGCGCTCCCTCCCCTGCCCCCGGCGCGGTTCTGTCCGTCCAGGGCCTCGGCAAGACCTTCGGCACCGTGGCCGTGTTGCAGGAGATCGGCTTCGAGCTGCAGCCGGGCGAGGTCCATGCCGTGATCGGCGAGAACGGCGCCGGCAAGTCGACGCTGATGAAGATCCTGGCCGGCCATCTGGAGCCGACCGCCGGCAGCATCAGCTTGAACGGCGCCCCGATCCGCTTCGCCGGCCCGGTGGACGCCGAGCGGCACGGCATCGTGCTGGTGCATCAGGAGATCCTGCTGGCGCCGCATCTGACCGTGGCCGAGAACCTGTTCCTCGGCCGCGAGGTCCGCCGCGGCCTCGCCGTGGACGACCGCGCCATGAACGCCCGCGCGGCCGAGGCGGTGCGGTCGCTGGGGGCGGAGATCGACCCGGCCGTCGTGGTCGCCCAGCTGTCGATCGCCCAGCGCCAGCTGGTGCAGATCGCCCGGGCGCTGCTGGTGCCGCACAGCGTCGTGATCTTCGACGAGCCGACGGCGTCGCTGACCTCGCATGAGACCGACGCGCTGCTCAAGGTCATCCACGACATCCGTGCCAAGGGCGTCGGGGTGCTCTACGTCTCGCATCGGCTGCCGGAGGTGAAGGCGATCGCCGACCGGGTGACGGTGCTGCGCGACGGCCGGCTGGTCGGCACCCGGCCCGCCGCGGAGCTGCAGCCGCTCGACATGGCGCGGATGATGGTCGGCCGCGATATGGCCAATCTCTACCCGCCGCACACCGACGCCCCGACCGGCGACCCGGTGCTGGAGGTCAAGGGCATGACCGTGCCGCGCTATGCCGAGGACGTGTCCTTCACCCTGCGGCGCGGCGAGATCCTGGGTTTCGCCGGGCTGGTCGGTGCCGGCCGCACCGAGCTCTTGGAGGGCGTGCTGGGGCTGCGCGCGGCCCATGGCGAGGTCCGCCGCGACGGCAAGGCGGTACGCTTCGCCACGGTGCGCGACAGCATGGCGGCCGGCATCGTCTATCTCAGCGAGGATCGCAAGGGCAAAGGCCTGCTGCTGGCCCAGGACCTGCGCATCAATCTCACTTTGGCGGCGCTGCAGCGCTTCACCCGCGGGCCGGTGATCGACACGGCCAAGGAATGGGCGGAGCTGGACCGCACCATCACCGCCTTCGACGTCCGCACCCGCCGCAAGGACCTGCTGGCCGGGCAGCTGTCCGGCGGCAACCAGCAGAAGCTGCTGCTCGGCAAGATGATGCTGCTGGAGCCGGAGATCGTGGTGATCGACGAGCCGACGCGCGGCATCGACATCGGCACCAAGCAGCAGATCTACCGCTTCGTCGCCGAGCTGGCGGCGCAGGGCAAGTCGGTGATCGTGATCTCCTCGGAGATGCAGGAGCTGATCGGCCTGTGCCACCGCATCCTGGTGATGCGGTCGGGCCGCATCGTCGGCGAGGTCACCGGCGAGGCGATGACCGAGGACGAGATCGTGACCTACGCCACCGGCGTGAAGACCATGGCATTGGCTGGGGAAGCATGAGCACCACGACCACGACGCCCGCCGGACGGGGCTTCAGATTCGACATCCGCACCGCGGCGCCGTTCTTCGCGCTGGCGGTCCTGATCGTCGTCGGCGCCCTGCTGAACCCGAATTTCCTCAGCGCCGACAACCTGCTGAACGTGGCCACGCGCAGCGCCTTCATCGCCATCATCGCGGTCGGCGCCACCTTCGTGATCACCGCGGGGGGCCTCGATCTGTCGGTCGGGTCGATGGCCGGCTTCGTCGCCGGCGCCATGATCCTGCTGATGAACGCGGCACCGCTCGGCGACGGCATGAGCCTGATCGCGCTGGCCATGGCCGCGGCGATCATGCTGGGGGCGCTGTGCGGCCTGGGCAACGGGCTGATCACCACGATCGGGCGGATCGAGCCCTTCATCGTCACCCTCGGCACCATGGGCATCTATCGCGGCCTGCTGATCTGGCTGGCCGAGGGCGGGTCGATCGCGATGAAGGCGCCGGACCTGCGGGCGCTGTATCGCCCGGTCTATTTCGGCACGGTGTTCGGCGTGCCGGTGCCGATCCTGGTGATCCTGGCCGTCGGCGCGCTGGGCGCCTTCGTGCTGTACCGCACGCCGTTCGGCCGGCATGTCCGAGCGGTCGGGTCCAGCGAGGACGTCGCCCGCTATTCCGGTATCGCCGTCGACCGCATCCGCACCCTGACCTATGTGATCCAGGGCGTCTGCGTCGCCGTGGCGGTGCTGGTCTATGTGCCGCGGCTCGGCTCCGCCACCTCGACCACCGGGCTGTTGTGGGAGCTGCAGGCGATCACCGCCGTGGTGGTCGGCGGCACCGCGCTGCGCGGCGGCGTCGGCCGGATCTGGGGCACCATCTGCGGCGCCCTGATCCTCGAGGTCGTCGGCAACATCATGGCCCTGTCCAACCTGGTCAGCGAATACCTGATCGGCGCGGTGCAGGGCGCCATCATCATCATCGCCATGCTGGTGCAGCGGTCGCTGCTGCGCCGGCCGGGCAATTAGGGCCGCCTATTCATAGCAGGCTCGATTTCTGGGGAGGACCATATGCGTTTCAAGATGATCGGCCTCGCGGCCGTGGCCCTGATGGCGGCCTTCGGCGCCGCCCAGGCGCAGGAGAGCAAGACCATCGCCGTGTCGATCCCGGCCGCCGACCATGGCTGGACCGGCGGCGTCGTCTACCACGCGCAGGAGCAGGCGAAGGCGCTGGAGGCCCGCTATCCGGGGCTGAAGGTGATCGTCAAGACCTCGCCGGACGGCGCGTCCCAGGCCAACGCGCTGGAGGATCTGACCACCCAGGGCATCGATGCGCTGGTGGCCCTGCCGCACAATTCCGACGAGCTGACCGACCCGATCCGCCAGGTGAAGTCGAAGGGCGTCTTCGTGACCGTGGTCGACCGGGCGCTGAGCGACCAGTCGATCCAGGACCTCTATGTCGCCGGCAACAACCCGGAGCTGGGGCGCGTCGCCGGCAAATACATCAAGGACACGCTGGGCACCGGCGACGTCGTGGTCATCCGCGGCCTGCCGATCGTGATCGACGAGGAGCGGATCAAGGGCTTCGACGAGGCGATCGCCGGCAGCGGCATCAAGGTGCTGGACAAGCAGTTCGGCAACTGGAGCCGCGACGACGCCTTCAAGGTGATGCAGGACTACCTGGCCAAGTACCCGAAGATCGACGCGGTGTGGTGCCAGGACGACGACATGGCTGTGGGCGTGCTGGAGGCGATCCAGCAGGCCAACCGCACCGACATCAAGTTCGTGGTCGGCGGCGCCGGCATGAAGGACATGGTCAAGAAGGTGATGGACGGCGACAAGATGATCCCGGTCGACGTGCTGTACCCGCCGGCCATGGTCGCGGTGGCGATGGACCTGACCGCCGCCAATCTCTACGACCACCTGCCGGTCCGCGGCCGCTACATCCTCGACGCCACGCTGGTGACCAAGGACAACGCCAAGGAGTTCTACTACCCGGATTCGCCGTTCTGAGGGCTGTCCACCAAAAGAAAACCCCGGCCCTCAAGGCCGGGGTTTTGCTTTGAGCGTCGGGCAAGACCTCAGAAGTTCAGCGCCTTGGCCTGAACCACGCTGGGCAGGCCCAGCACGGTCTTGACGATCTCCTCCGCCACCGGGCTGTCGACCGACACCAGCGCCAGGGCGCTGCCGCCCTCGGGCCGGCGGCCGAGGTTGAAGTTGGCGATGTTGATGCCGGCATCGCCCAGCACCGTGCCCAGGCGGCCGATGAAGCCGGGCTTGTCCTCGTTGCGCACGAACAGCATGTTGCGCGCCACCTCGGCCTCCAGCGAGATGCCCTCGAGCTCGACGATCCGCGGCTTGGTGCCGGCGAACAGCGAGCCGGCGATGCTGCGGGTCTGGCGTTCGGTCGTCACCGTCAGCCGCACCAGCGTGTGGTAGTCCTCGCAGGTCTCGCGCTTGGTCTCGCTGACGTCGATGTCGTATTCGCGCGCCACCACCGGCGCCGACACCATGTTGACGCTGTCCAACAGCGGCCGCAGCAGCCCGGCCAGGATGACGCTGGTGATCGGCCGGGTGTTGAGCTGGGCGACGTCGCCCTCATAGGTGATGTTGACCGCCTTCAGCCGGGTCTCGGTGATCTGCCCGGCGAAGCCGCCGAGCTGCTCGACCAAGGCGAGATACGGCTTCAGCTTCGGCGCCTCCTCCGCCGTCACCGACGGCATGTTCAGCGCGTTGGTCACGGCGCCGGACAAGAGGAAGTCCGAGATCTGCTCGGCCACCTGCAGGGCGACGTTCTCCTGCGCCTCGCTGGTGGCGGCGCCGAGATGCGGGGTGCAGACCACGTTGGGCAGCCCGAAGAAGGCGCTCTCCTTCGCCGGCTCGACCGCGAACACGTCCAGCGCGGCGCCGGCGACATGTCCGGATTTCAGCGCCGCCAGCAGGTCGTCCTCGACGATCAGCCCGCCGCGGGCGCAGTTGATGATGCGCACCCCCGGCTTCATCTTGGCGATCGCCGTCGCGTCGATGATGTTGCGGGTCTGGTCGGTCAGCGGCGTGTGCAGGGTCAGGAAATCGGCACGGTGGAACAGCCCGTCCAGGTCGACCTTCTCCACGCCCAGGTCCAGCGCCCGCTCCGGCGACAGGAACGGGTCGTAGGCGATGACCTTCATCTTCAGCCCGATGCCGCGGTCGGCGACGATCGAGCCGATGTTGCCGCAGCCGATCAGGCCCAGCGTCTTGCCGAACAGCTCGACGCCCATGAAGCGGGACTTCTCCCACTTCCCGGCATGGGTCGAGGCGTTGGCGTCCGGCAGTTGCCGGGCCAGCGCGAACATCATGGCGATGGCGTGCTCGGCGGTGGTGATCGAGTTGCCGAAGGGCGTGTTCATCACCACCACGCCGCGCTGGGTGGCGGCCGGGACGTCGACATTGTCGACGCCGATGCCGGCGCGGCCGACGACCTTGAGGTTGGTCGCGGCGGCCAGCACCTCCTTGGTCACCTTGGTGGCCGAGCGGATGGCGAGGCCGTCATACTGGCCGATGATCGCCTTCAGCTCCTCGGGCTTCAGGTCGGTCTTGACGTCGACCTCGACGCCGCGGTCACGGAAGATGGCGACGGCAGCCGGGGACAGGGCGTCGGAAATGAGAACCTTGGGCATGGACGTGGCTCCGTAAGAGCAGTCGTCATTGCGAGCCCCGAAGGGGCGCGGCAATCCAGGGGCCGGTGCCGCTGGATCGCCACGTCGCTTCGCTCCTCGCGATGACGAGGATGTGGGGAGAGACTAGGCGGCCAGCTTCAGCTCGGCCCGGGCGCGGTCGAAGGCCCAGTCCAGCCAGGGCAGCAGCGCCTCGAGATCGGCGGTGTCGATCGTGGCGCCGCCCCAGATGCGCAGGCCCGGGGGGGCGTCGCGATAGCCGTTGATGTCGAAGGCGACGCCTTCCTTCTCCAAGAGCGAGGCGATCTTCTTCGGCACCGCGGCCTGGGCTTCCTCGTCCAGCGCGGTGATCGCCGGATCGACGATCTTCAGGCAGATCGAGGTGCAGGAGCGGACCGCCGGATCCGCCGCCAGGAAGTCGACCCAGGGGGTGCGCGCGACCCAGGCGGCGACGGCGGCGAGATTATTCTCCGACCGCTCGATCAGCTTTTCCAGGCCGCCGATCTCCTCGGCCCAGGCGAGGCCGTCGATCGCGTCCTCGACGCACAGCATCGACGGGGTGTTGATGGTCTCGCCCTTGAACGGGCCCTCGGCCAGCTTGCCCTTGGAGGTCAGGCGGAACACCTTCGGCAGCGGCCAGGCGGGCGTATGGCTCTCCAGCCGCTCCACGGCGCGGGGCGACAGGGCCAGCATGCCGTGCGCGCCCTCCCCGCCCAGCACCTTCTGCCAGGACCAGGTGACGACATCGAGCTTGTCCCAGGCCAGGTCCATGGCGAAGGCGGCCGAGGTGGCGTCGCAGATCACCAGGCCCTGGCGGTTCGCCGGGATGGCGTCGCCATTCGCCAGGCGGACGCCGGAGGTGGTGCCGTTCCAGGTCAGCACCACGTCGCGGTCGAAATCGACCTGGCCGAGATCCGGCAGCTCGCCATAGGGCGCCGTGAAGGTGCGGACATCCGGCAGCTTGAGCTGCTTGACGACATCGGTGACCCAGCCTTCGCCGAAGCTTTCCCAGGCCAGCAGGTCGACGCCGCGGGCACCGAGCAGGGTCCACAGCGCCATCTCGACGGCGCCGGTGTCCGACCCCGGCACGATGGCCAGGCGCCAGTCGGCGGGCATGCGCAGCACGCGCTTCGACCGCTCGATCACATCGGCCAGCTTGGCCTTGCCGATGCCGGCGCGATGCGACCGGCCGAGGGCGGCGTTCTGCAGCGCCTCGAGCGACCAGCCGGGGCGCTTGGCACAGGGACCGGAGGAGAAATTGGGGTTGCGCGGACGGAGTCCGGGCGTGGGGGCGAGCGCACTCGCAGTCATGTCTATCCTTCCAGATAGCAGCGTCCCGGTGGGGGGACGTGGCCCGCAGCGGAGGATAGAGATCGCCCGGGTTCCGTCAATCGCTATTTGGAGCCTGCCCTGTTTTCACTGTCATCCTCCGGCTTGACCCAAGGATCCAGGGGCTTTCCAGAGCAGTTCTTGGTGGCCCCTGGATTGCCGGGTCAATCCCGGCAATGACGATGGAGGAAGGGAGGTGCCTTACGCTGCTGCCTGCTCGATCGTGGCGCAGATCTCGCCGACCAGGGCTTCGATCAGCACCGCATCCTCGCCCTCGGCCATCACCCGGATCACCGGCTCGGTGCCCGACTTGCGGATCAGCAGGCGGCCATCCTTGCCGAGCTTCGCCTCGGCCGCCGCGATAGCCTGCTTGACCGGCGCCTGCTCCAGCGGCGACGGCGCGCCCGGCACCGGGGTGAAGCGGACGCTGCGCAGACGCTGCGGCATCGGCTCGAACACCCGGAACACCTCGCTGGACGGCCGGCCGGATTGCTGGATCACAGCCAGCACCTGCAGCGCCGCGATCAGCCCGTCGCCGGTGGTGGCGTGGTCGCTCATGACGATGTGGCCGGACTGCTCGCCGCCCAGGTTCAGGCCACGCTCGCGCATGGTCTCGACCACGTAGCGGTCGCCCACGGCGGTTCGGATCAGGCTGATGCCCAGGCCGCCCAGAAACCGCTCCATGCCCAGATTGGACATCACCGTGGCGGCCACGGCCGGCCGCGCCAGGCGGCCGCCGGAGAACCAGTCGCGTGCGATCATCGCCATCAGCTGGTCGCCGTCGATCTGGTGGCCGGTCTCGTCGGCCATGATCAGCCGGTCGGCGTCGCCGTCCAGCGACAGGCCCAGATGGGCGCCATGGACCACCACCGCCTGCTGCATCGCGTCGGTCGCGGTGGCGCCGCAGCCCTTGTTGATGTTGAGCCCATCGGGCGACACGCCGATGGTGACGACCTCGGCCCCCAGCTCCCACAGCACCGCCGGGGCGACCTTGTAGGCGGCGCCGTTGGCGCAGTCGACCACGACCTTGAGCCCGTCGAGCCGCAGCCCCTTGGGGAAGGTGTTCTTGGCGTATTCGATGTAGCGGCCGGAGGCGTCGTCCAACCGCCGGGCGCGGCCGAGCCGGGCCGGCGCCGCCAGTTGGTCGCCGGCCGGCTGGGCGATGCGGTCCTCGATCTCGCGTTCGACCTCGTCCGACAGCTTGTAGCCGTCCGGCCCGAACAGCTTGATGCCGTTGTCCTCATACGGGTTGTGCGAGGCCGAGATCATCACCCCGAGATCGGCGCGCAACGACCGGGTCAGCATGGCGATGGCCGGCGTCGGGATCGGCCCGACCAGGGTGACGTCCATGCCGGCGCCGATGAAGCCCGCGGTCAGCGCCGGCTCCAGCAGATAGCCGGACAGCCGCGTGTCCTTGCCGATCACCACCAGGTGGCGATGGTCGCCGCGGCGGAACTGCGCCGCCGCCGCCGTCGCCACTTTCAACGCCGTCTCGGCCGTCATCGGCTCGACATTCGCGCGACCGCGGATGCCGTCGGTCCCGAACAGCTTGCGCGTCATCTATTCCCCTGCCTCTGTCCCTGCCTGCAGCGCCGACCACACGGCCAGCGCCTGCCGCGTCTCCGCGACGTCATGCACCCGTAAGATTTGCACCCCCTGGGCGACGCCGTACAGCCCCGCCGCGATCGATCCCGGTACCCGGCCCTTCGGATCGGCGGCGCCGGACAGGGTGCCGATAAAACGCTTGCGCGACACGCCGAGGAGCACGGCGCAGCCGAGTCCGTGCAGCAGAGAGAGACCACGCAAAAGTGGCAGGTTGTGGGTCACCGATTTCTTGCCGAAGCCGATCCCCGGATCGATGGCGATGCGTCCGGGCGGGATGCCGGCGGCGGCGCAGGCCGCCACCCGCTGCTCCAGCCAGTCGCAGACATCGAGCAGCACGTCGTCATAGGCGGGGTCCTGCTGCATCGTCCGCGGCTCGCCCTGGATGTGCATCAGCACCACCGGGCAGCCGGCCTGAGCGACGACGCCGAGGCTGTCGGGATCACCGGTCAGGCCGGTGACGTCGTTGACGATGCCCGCGCCGGCGGCCAGCGCCGCCTGCATCACCGCGGCGTGGCGAGTGTCGACCGACACGGCCAGGCCGCGGTTGGCGAGGTCGCGGATCACCGGGCCGATCCGGGCGATCTCCTCCTCGGCCGACACTGGAGCGGAGCCGGGCCGGGTCGATTCGCCACCGATGTCGAGGATCTCCGCCCCCGCCTCGGCCAATGCCAGCCCCCGGGCGATGGCGCGGCCGGCATCGGCGAAGTCGCCGCCGTCGGAGAAGCTGTCCGGGGTGACGTTGACGATGCCCATCAGCCGCGGCCGGCCGAGATCGAGGCCGGCGAAGGCGGGGCGCGGGCGGCTGAGCCGGTCGAGCCGGTCCTCGATCGCGGTGCCGAGGCCGTGGCGTGCAGCCCAGCGGCGCAGCGTGTCGAGATCCGCGACGGCACGGACACACTGCGGACCGATTCCATCCTTGTCCCCCCTCCCTCTATCCCCCTCCCGCGGGGGGAGGGCGGACTCTGTTTCCTCTCTGAGGATCAGCTCGACCCGGTCGAAGGACAGCGGCCCGCCGGCCAGGGGCAATGCGCCGGGCGCGACATCGGCCAGGCCGAGCGGGCGGAGATAGGCGCGCACCCCGGACCGGGCGGCCCAGGGGGCAAAATCGTCGGTGAGGAAAACGGCACGGGCCGCGTCGAAACGCGGCCCGTGGGTCTTGTCAGTCGTCATCCGGTCAGGGGCCCGCCCGATTACGTACCAGGCTGCGGCTCCGGGTCCATGCCCTTGGCGCCGCCCGAGGGCACCGAGGTGCGCTTGCCGCTGGTCGGACGCTTCGGCGGCGGCGGCTCGTCATTCGGCTCCGGCCGCACGATCGGCTCGCCGCGCAGGATCAGGCCCCGCACCTCGTCGCCGGTCAGCGTCTCGAACTCGAGCAGCGCGTTGGCCAGCAGGTGCAGCTGGTCGATGTGCTCGGTCAGGATGTTCCGGGCCTTGGACTCAGCCTCCTCGATCAGGCGACGCATCTCCTCGTCGATGATCTTGGCGGTCTCTTCCGAGATGTTCTGGGTCTGCGTCACCGAATGGCCGAGGAACACCTCCTGGCCGTTCGAGCTGTAGCGCAGCCGCCCGAGCTTCGGCGACATGCCCCATTCGGTCACCATGGCGCGGGCGAGATTGGTCGCCGCCTGGATGTCGCTGGAGGCGCCGCTGGTCACCCGCTCCGGCCCGAAGATCAGCTCTTCCGCCAGGCGGCCGCCGAAGGTCATGGCCAGCCGCGATTCCATCTGGATCTTGGCCCAGCTGATGCGGTCATTCTCCGGCAGGCTGACGACCATGCCGAGCGCCCGGCCGCGCGGGATGATCGTCGCCTTGTGGATCGGATCATGCTCGGGCACGTACAGCCCGACGATGGCGTGGCCGGCTTCGTGATAGGCGGTGGTCTTCTTCTCGGCATCGGTCATGACCATGGACCGCCGCTCGGCGCCCATCATGACCTTGTCCTTGGCCTCCTCGAACTCGGCATGGGCGACCACGCGCTTGCCGCGCCGGGCGGCCAGCAGCGCCGCTTCGTTGACCAGGTTGGCCAGGTCGGCGCCCGAGAAGCCGGGCGTGCCGCGGGCGATCACGCGCGGGTCGACATCCGGCGCCAGCGGCACCTTGCGCATATGGACCTTGAGGATCTTCTCGCGGCCCATGATGTCCGGGTTCGGCACCACCACCTGGCGGTCGAAGCGGCCGGGGCGCAGCAGCGCCGGGTCCAGCACGTCCGGGCGGTTGGTGGCGGCGATCAGGATCACGCCCTCATTCGCCTCGAAGCCGTCCATCTCGACCAGCAGCTGGTTCAGCGTCTGCTCGCGCTCGTCGTTGCCGCCGCCCAGGCCGGCGCCGCGATGGCGGCCGACCGCGTCGATCTCGTCGATGAAGATGATGCAGGGGGCGTTCTTCTTGCCCTGCTCGAACATGTCGCGGACGCGGCTGGCGCCGACGCCGACGAACATCTCGACGAAGTCCGAACCGGAGATCGTGAAGAACGGCACATTGGCTTCGCCCGCGACCGCGCGGGCGGTCAGGGTCTTGCCCGTACCCGGAGGCCCGACCAGCAGCACGCCCTTCGGGATCTTGCCGCCCAGGCGCTGGAACTTCTGCGGGTCCTTCAGGAACTCGACGATCTCCTCGAGCTCCTGCTTGGCCTCGTCGATGCCGGCGACGTCGTCGAAGGTGACGCGGCCGGTGCGCTCGGTCAGCAGCCGGGCGCGGCTCTTGCCGAAGCCCATGGCCTTGCCGCCGCCGGATTGCATCTGGCGCATGAAGAAGATCCAGACGCCGATCAGCAGCAGCATCGGCAGCCAGTTCAGCAGCATGCCGGTGATGATGTTCGGCCCCTCGGGCGCCGCGGCCTGCACCTTCACACCGGCCTGCGTCATCTTGTTGACGATGTCGGTGCCATCCGGGACATAGGTCGAGAACGTCCCGCCGCCGCCGCTCTGGTTGTAATGGCCGCTGACGGTGTTGCCCTGGACCTTGGCGTCCCCGACCTGGCCCTTCTCGACCGCGGTCACCAGGTCGCTATAGGCCAGCTCGCCCTGCGGGGCACGGCCGCCGGAGCTCTGAAACAGATTGAACAGCGCCAGGAGCAGCAGGCCGATGATGATCCAGAGCGCGAAGTTCTTGCCGAAATTGTTCACGGACGGTCGCCTCATGTCCCGCGCATACCGCTTGCGCGGCGCCACGGCGTCGTGGGTCCCCGGAATGCCTCCGGAGGCTCGTTAGTAGATAATATAGCGCCGCGTCTAAACAACCGGGAATCCAATCGACAGCAGCGGTCGAAGCGGCTCGAATCGCAGAAACAGGCCATCTCCGGCCGTGCCGGCAAGGCTCGGCGGCCGCAACACGTGGCCGTTGCGCCACAGCGCCGGCAGCACCGCGGCCGCGTCGAAGGGCAAATCGGCGGGCCGCGCCGCCCCTTTCGCCGCCTCGCCCCAGGCTGCGATCCGGTCGCCCGAAGCGACGTCTGCGGGCGCTTCGATGCGGAAGCGGCCGTCCCAGAGCAAGGATGCACCGGGTGCCGGGCCGGGGATTTCCGGCAGGGATCGGCGCTCGCGGAACACCAGCAGACGGTCGGCGGCGGCGCGCAGGCGGCAATGTCCCAGGGTGCGGTCGAGGGTGCGACCCAGCAGCGCACCGTTCCGCACCGCGTCGGCCAGCCGCTCCAGCGCATCGAAGCGGGCCTCGACGCCGCCGCCGATGCAGGCGGTGACGGAGTCCAGCAGGCGCCGGGCGATCTCCGGCTCGGCCTGCTGCAGGGCCGTGAGGTCGATCGCGGCATAGCCGGCGGGGGCCAGCCACACGGCGCGGCGGCCCAGCTCGGCGGCGATTCGCTCCAGCGCGGCGCGGGCCTGGCCGGCGCGGCGGGCCAGGGCGAACAGCCGGTCGTCGGTCAGGCCTTCCGCGGCCAGCACCTCGCGGGCGGCACGCAGCCGCGGCCGGGCGTAGCGGCTGCGGCGGTTGGAGGGGTCGTCGACCGGGACCACGCCGAATCCGGCGCAGGTGGCCGCCAGCCGGGCCTTCGGCAGGTCGAGCAGCGGCCGCAGCAGCCGGCCCCAGGGCGCCGGGCGCCAGGCCGCCATGCCGGCAAGCCCGTCGATGCCGCTGCCCTTGGCCAGGCGCAGCAGCACAGTCTCGGCCTGGTCCTCGCGATGATGAGCGACAGCCAGGTCGCGGATGCCGGCCTCGCGGCAGGCCCGGCCCAGCAGATCGTAGCGGGCGCGGCGTGCCTGGTCCTGCGAGGCCCGGGCGGGGGCGTCGGCCCAGGTCAGGATGCGTTGGGGAATGTCGTGCCGGGCCAGGGAAGCGCCGACGGCGGCGGCTTCGGCGGTCGATTCCGGGCGCAGCCGGTGGTCGACGGTCAGGGCCAGGATCTGGCCGCCCCTCTGCCGGACCCAGCGTGCGGCGAGGAGGCTGAGCGCCATGCTGTCGGGACCGCCCGAGACGGCGACGGCGAGGCGAAGGGGCCGGTCGAACGGGCCGAGGCGGTCGAGCCGCGCAGCGAACTCATCGTCCGAAACCGGGTCGTCCATGCATCAACAGCGCAGCAGCAGCTGCTGGTCCTTGGCGCGGCGCAGCATCTGCGGCGGGGCGTCTGGATAATCCGCCACCAGCCGGGCGAAGGCATCGCAGGCCGAGCGGTCCTGCCGGGCGGCCAGCAGGGACTGGGCCAGGCGCATCAGCGCGGCCGGTGCCTGCGGCCCGCGCGGATCCATCGACCAGGCGGTGTTGAAGGCATTGGCCGCCTCGCCGGGGCGGCCTTGGGCCAGCAGGGACTCGCCGAGGCTGTAGGCGTCGGTCGCATCGCCGCCCGGCGCCGTGGCGAGACCGTAGGATTGCGGCTCGGTCGAGGCGAAGCCCGGGACCGAGGTCCCGGGATCGGCCGCGCCCATGTCTTGAATCATGCCGCCCAGGCTGTCGCCCTGATCGCCATAGGCCGGGGGCAACGGCTCGGCGTCGGACCGCTTCGGCGGCATCAGCGGCGTCGGGGTGAAGGGTTGCGGCGTCCGCGGCGCGGCCGGGGCGCTCTGGGTCGGCGCCCGCTTGGCGGGAGCCGGAGCCGGCGCGGCCTTGGCACCGCCACCGCCGCCCTCGAGCTCGTTCAGCCGGAACTCGATGTCGGCCTGGGCCCGCTTCAGTTGGTCGGCCAGCTGCTGGTTCTGGTACTGCAACTGCTCGATCTGGCCGGTCAGCTGCGAGATCTGCTGCTCCAGCGTGCTGACCCGCACCTCGAGCTGGGCCTCATAGGTCTGCGCCCGGCCCGGCCCGGACGGGGCCAGGGCCGCGACGGCGAACGCCGCGACCGCAAGAATACTCCATCGCTTCTGCGAAGCCGGCATGTCGCCTCCACCTCCATGGTTCCGGGCACCGGCCCGATCTTGGGCCGATCCCAGCGGCGAAAATAAGACGCGCCGGGCACGGCGACAACGGCAATGCCGCTGCCGCCGCCCGGCGCGCGAGACTTCCGTCCAGCGGCGGGCCGGGAGACCGGTCCGCCGTCCTGGCCGGGATCAGTTGACGACGGTGACCGCCCGGCGGTTCTGCGCCCAGGCCGACTCGTCGTGGCCCGGCACCGCTGGGCGCTCCTTGCCGTAGCTGATGGTGGTGACCCGCGACGGGGCCACGCCATTGGCAATCAGGTAGTTGCGCACCGAGTTGGCGCGGCGGTCGCCGAGCGCGAGGTTGTATTCACGGGTGCCGCGCTCGTCGGCATGGCCTTCGACGGTCACGGCGACGCTCTGGTACTGCTGCAGCCAGCCGCCCTGCTTGTTCAGCGTGGCCTGCGCCTCGGGGCTCAGATCGAAGCCGTTGAGCGAGAAGAACACGCGGTCGCCGATGTTCTGCGCCAGATCCTGCTGCGAGCCGGGAACGGCGGTGCCGGAGCCAAGGCCGCCGGCGCCGGCGCCGGTGCCGGCGTTCTGGGTGGAGCTGCAGGCCGTGGCCAGCAGCAAAGCCCCCATGAGGGACACAATCTTGAGACGCATGGTATTTGCCCCTGACGTGGATCCGACGTTACGATTCGGAAAGCGGTTGAGGGAAAAGCAGGTTACTGCCCACTCCGCAAGGTATTTCTTGCGATATTTCTAGCATTTCTGCGGCTTGCCGTCACGGCAACAACGGCGACCACGCGGCGTCTGACGCATCGAAGGGCGTCGGCACCGCGGCGCTGACGCGGCCGGTGATGTCGACCGTGACCAGCTTGCTGCCGCCGCCGCCGCTCGCCGTGTACATCAGCACGCGGCCGTTCGGCGCCCAGGTCGGGCCTTCCGCCAGGAAGCCCGAGGCCAGGTCACGCTCGCCCGTCCCGTCCGGCCGCATCACGCCGATCGAGAACTGACCACCCGTGATCTTGGTGAAGGCGATCAGGTCGCCGCGCGGCGACCATACCGGGGTGCCGTAGGTGCCTTGGCCGAAGCTGAGGCGGCGCACGCCCGAGCCGTCGGAGCCCATGATGTAGAGCTGCTGGCTGCCGCCGCGGTCGCTCTCGAACACGATCTGCGTCCCGTCCTTGGAATAGGAAGGCGAGGTCTCGATCGAGGGATCCGAGGTCAGGCGCTGCACCGATCGGGTGCGCAGGTCCATGACGTAGATGTCGGTGTTGCCGCCCTGCGCCATGCTGAAGATCACCCGGTTGCCGTCCGGGCTGAAGCGCGGCGAGAAGGTCATGTTGGCGAAATCGCCGAGCGATTCCTGCCGGCCGCTGCCGAGGTCAAGCAGATAGACCCGCGGCTTGTTGCCGACATAGGCCATGTAGGTGATCTGCTGCGTGTTCGGCGAGAAGCGCGGCGTCAGCACCAGCTGGGAGCCGTCGGTGAGGAACTGATGGTTCGCGCCGTCCTGGTCCATGATCGCCAGGCGCTTGACCCGGTTGATCTGGGGGCCGGTCTCGGAGACGTAGACGATGCGGGTGTCGAAATAGCCGTCCTCGCCGGTCACGGCGCGGTAGATCTCGTCCGCGATCTTGTGGGCGACGCGGCGCATCAGCGCGCTGTCGCCGGTCAGGGTCAGGCCGGTCAGCTGCTGCTCGGCGGCGACGTCCCAGAGCCGGAAGTCGACGTCGTAGCGGCCATCGCCGCGGGGCCGGACCTGGCCGGTGACCAGGGCCTGGGCCGCCAGCACCTTCCAGTCGGCGAAGCGCGGGCCCTGCTGCAGCGACGCCGCGTCCTGGGTGAAGGCGCGCGGGTCGATCGGCGCGAACAGGCCGGAACGCTGCAGGTCCGCCGTGATGATCTGGCTGATCTGGCTGCCGACCGAGTCACCGGGGAACTCGGTGATCGCGATCGGCATCGGCTGGGTCACCCCTTGATTGATGTCGATCCGGATCTCGGCCCGGGCCGGCGCCGCCGCCAGGGAGAGGGATACGACCGCAGCCAGGGCGGCCAGCGTGGTTTGGAGGAAGCCTCGTTTCATGGTCTGCACCTCGGTTCCTGGCTGGTCAGAAGAAGTCTTTCGGGTCGAACACTAGAAGGAACGTATCGTTCGGCCAGCCGCCGCTTGGCGCCGGCCAGGGCTGGCAGGTCGGGTTGAGGACGGCGCGCCGAGCCGCGTTCGCCGCGGCCTGGTTGCCGCCGTTGTCGGCGATCGACACATCCTTCGACAGGATGGTGCCGTCCGGTTGGACGGCGGAGACGCGGATCTGCACGACGACGCCGCCGAGAGCCTGGGCGTCGATGTTCCAGCATCCCCTGATCTTGTCGCGGATCGCCCCTTGTTCGCCGACCGAGATCCTTGTGGCCGGCCCACCCTGCCCCGTCGATCGCGGCGGACGGGTCGACGAACGGCCGCTCGTCCGCCCACCTGGCGCGCCGTCCAGCAGCCCCGCGATCTCATCGCCCTGCGGCTGCGACGGCGCGCTCGGCCGCGTCGTCGTCGCGCCCTGCTGCGTCGGCGCCGGCGGCGGAGCCTTGGGCCGCGAGCCCGGGCGCGGCGCCTCGGTCGGCGTGATCGCCATCGGGTCGGCCTGGGCCGTCTCGGCGGGCGGCGTCGGCGGGGACGGAGTCGGGGTCGGCTCCGCCTCCGGCTTGCCCGAGGGCGGGTTCGGCCGCTGCTGCGGCGGGGGCGGCGGGGGTTGCGGCGTGGGCGGGGGCGGCGGCGGCTTCGTCGCCTCGGGCGACGGCGCCTGCACCGGCGGAGGCGGCGGCGAAGGCGGTGGCGGCGTCGGGGTCGGCGGCGTCGGCAGCTCCGGCGCCTTCGGCGGCGTCTTCGGTGCCGGCGGGGTCGGCGGCGGAGGCGGCGGCGAGGCCGGCTCGGGCTCCGGCGCCGGGCGCGCCTGCGGCGTCGGCTCCGACTGGCGCGGCTGCGGCAGCTGCGCCACCTTCGGCGGCTCCGGCCGCTGCGTCGGCGGCTTCGGCGCCGACGGCGACTTCGCCGCGGCCGGCGGCGGCGGCGCCTCGGCGTCGCCGGTGGCATCCGGCGCCGGAGGGCGGTCCGGCGCGACCTCGCCGGTGGCGCCCTCGTTCACCGCATCGGCACTGACGATCTCCACCGGCACGACCGCGATCGCCGGCGCGTCGCGCCGGAACAGCGGCAGCCCGAGCATCAGCACGACCAGCAGGATCGCGTGCAGGGCCAGGGAGATGATGAGACTGGGACGCATGGGGCTCTTGTCAGCGCCTCGGTGCCGGTGCGGTGGCCGCGGGGACCGGCACGGCGGCGGCCTGGCCCTTCGGCGTCTCGGAGATCAGCGCCACCCGGGTGAAGCCGGCCGCGGTGATGGCACCCATCACCTGCATGATCCGGCCGTAGGCCAGCGCCTGATCGCCGAACACGAAGATGCGGGTCTCGTTCGGGCCGCTGCCCGCCGCCGAGGCCTGGGCCTTGGCGATCGCAGTCAGCATCGGCACCAGGTCCTCCGTCGCCACCTGCTTCTTCTGCACATAGATCTGCCCGGCGGCGTCGATGGTGACCTGGAGCGGCTCCTCCTTGGTCGGGATGTTCTGGGCCCGGGTCTGCGGCAGGTCGACCGGCACGCCGACGGTCAGGAGCGGCGCCGTGACCATGAAGACGATCAGCAGCACCAGCATGACGTCGACGAAGGGGGTGACGTTGATGTCGGCATTGGGGCGGAGGGTGCGGCGGCCGCCGCGTCCCCGGCCGGTGGCGTGGGAAAGCGAGACACCCATCAGCTGCGGTCCTCGAGATAGCGCGACAGAATCGCGCCGAATTCGCCGGCGAAATTCTCCAGCCGCTCGGCGTATTTGTTCAGGTCGTTCGAGAACTTGTTGTAGGCGGTGGTGGCGGGGATGGCGGCGAACAGGCCGATGGCGGTGGCGAACAGCGCCTCGGCGATGCCCGGCGCCACCACGGCGAGGCTGGTGTCGGCCTGGGCGGCGATCGACTGGAACGAGTTCATGATGCCCCAGACCGTGCCGAACAGGCCGATAAAGGGCGCGGTCGAGCCGACCGAGGCCAGCACGGTCATGCCGCGCTCGACCCGCCCGAGCTCGCGCGTCATGGTCACCTGCATCACCCGGTCGATGCGCTGCTGCAGCCCGGCGCGCATGCTGCCGGAGGCGGCGATGCCGCGATCGGCGGCGATGCGCCATTCCTTCATGCCGGCGGCGAAGGTGGCGGCCATCGGGTCGGGCGGGTTGGCGCCGACCTGGTCGTACAGGTCATCGAGCGACCCGCCGGACCAGAACGCATCCTCGAAGGCATCGGCCTGGCGGTTCAGCCGGCGGACGCGGATCCATTTCTCGAAGATGATCGCCCAGCACCAGACCGATGCCGACAGCAGCAGCAGCATCACGAACTTGACGATCACGTCGGCCTGCAGGAACAGGCCCCACATGCTCATATTGTGCACGGCACCCTGCCCGACCGCCTGGGCGGTTTCGATCACCGACTGCTCCATACCTTCGCCCTTCCTACGCCGCGTGTGACGCGGTCTGACCCTTGATCGCGTTGAAGACCTCGCGGAGCCGGGGCGGCATCCGAGCCGCCCGGCCGTCACGAGTGATGCAGGCCAATTTCAGCAGCAATGTGACGATGTCGTCCCCGTCGCGCCGGATCGCCTGCGACATTTCGAGACTGGCGCCACCGATCGACGTCACCCGCGTCTCGACCGCCAGCTGGTCGTCGAGCCGGGCGGAACGGCGGAAATCGATGGCGCAATGGCGCACGGCGAAGGCGATGCCGGTCTCCGCCAGCATCGACCACTGCTCGAATCCCGCCGCGCGCAAGACTTCGGTCCGCGCCCGCTCGGCGAAGCGCAGATAGGAGGCGTGATAGACGATACCCGACCCGTCCGTGTCCTCCCAATAGACCCGGACAGGGAAGATGTGGGGTGCCACGGTCACGGCTCGTCTTCCGCCAGCAGGTCGAGCTGGGAGGCGGCGCGCTTCGGTTCGGCCAGTCCGAGCGCGCGGTAGCCGCGGTCGCCCAGCATGCGGCCGCGCGGCGTGCGCTGTACCAGCCCCTGCTGCAGCAAATAGGGCTCGATCACGTCCTCGATCATGTCGCGCTGCTCGCTCAGCGCCGCCGCCAGCGTCTCGACCCCGACCGGGCCGCCGCCGTAATGCTCCGCGATCAGCCGCAGGTAGCGCCGGTCCATGGCGTCCAGCCCGGCGTCGTCGACATCAAGCCGCTTCAGCGCCTGGTCGGCGGCGCGGGCGTCGATCTGCGCCAGCCCGGCCACGGCGCCGAAGTCGCGCACCCGGCGCAGCAGCCGGCCGGCGATGCGCGGGGTGCCCCGCGACCGCTTGGCGATCTCATGCGCGCCCTCGTCGGTCAGGGGGCAGCCCAGCAGCCGGGCGCCGCGGGCGACGATCGATTCCAGCTCCGGCGTGCCGTAGAAGTTCAGCCGCAGCGGGATGCCGAAGCGGTCGCGCAGCGGCGTGGTGATCAGCCCCGACCGGGTGGTGGCGCCGACCAGGGTGAAGGGCGGCAGGTCTATCCGCACCGACCGCGCCGCCGGCCCCTCGCCGATGATCAGGTCGAGCTGGTAGTCCTCCATCGCCGGATAGAGGATCTCCTCCACCGCCGGGTTCAGCCGGTGGATCTCGTCGATGAACAGCACGTCGCGCGGCTGCAGGTTGGTCAGGATCGCCGCCAGGTCGCCGGCGCGGGCGATCACCGGGCCGGAGGTGGCGCGGAAGCCGACGCCGAGCTCGCGCGACACGATCTGGGCCAGCGTGGTCTTGCCCAGGCCGGGCGGGCCGAACAGCAGCACATGGTCCAGCGCCTCGGCCCGGCCGCGGGCGGCGGTGACGAAGACGCGGAGATTCTCGCAGACCTCGCGCTGGCCGACGAAGTCCTCCAGCGTCTGCGGCCGCAGCGAGGCCTCGTCGTCGCCCTGGCGTTCGCCGGTGACGATGCGGTCACTCATGACGCCAGCTCACGCAGGGCGGCGGGGATGATCGCCGACACTGTCGCCTCGGGTCCCAGCTTGCCGCCGGCCCGGGCCACGGCGGCAAAGGCCTCGGCGCGGCCGTAGCCGAGATTGACCAAAGCGGAGACGGCGTCCGCCGCGGCGCCCGCTGCCGCCGGGGCAGTGGAGGCGCCTCCGGTGTGGAGGGCGACGACGGCCGGCCCGAGGACGATGCCGCCAACCTTGTCCTTCAGCTCGGACGCGATCCGGCCGGCGAGCTTCGGCCCGACGCCTTCGGCCCGGGCCAGCATCGCCTTGTCGCCGGCGGCGATCGCGGTCGCCACCTGGTCCGGCGACAGCACCGACAGGATGGCGAGGCCGACCTTGGCCCCCACCCCCTGCACCGTGGTGAGAATGCGGAACCAGTCGCGCTCCGCCGTATCGGCGAAGCCGTAGAGATGGATATGGTCCTCGCGGACATGGGTCTCGATGTGCAGCGCCACCGCCTCGCGCGGGCCGCCGAGCAGGCCGAGGGTCCGGCGCGAGCAGAAGACGAGATAGCCGACGCCATTGCAGTCGATCACGGCGTGGTCGGCCCCGGCGCTGTCGACCAGCCCGCGCAGCCGGGCGATCATCGGGCCACCTGCAGCCGGATGCCGGCGATGCTGGCCTCGGTCTGGCGGTGATGGGCGTGGCAGATGGCAACGGCCAGTGCGTCGGCGGCGTCCGGGGTCTTGAAGGTCGTCCCCGGCAGCAGCATCCGCACCATGTGCTGGATTTGGGTCTTGTCGGCATGACCGGCGCCGACCACCGACTTCTTGATGTGGTTGGCGCCGTATTCGGCGACCCGGAGGCCGGCCAGGGCCGGCACCAGCAGCACCACGCCGCGGGCCAGGCCCAGCTTCAGGGTCGAGGTCGGGTTCTTGTTGACGAAGGTCTCCTCGACCGCCGCCTCGTCCGGCGTCCAGCCCCGGATCACCTCGACCAGCCCGTCATGCAGCTGCACCAGCCGGGTGGCGAGGTCGGCCTTGTCGTCGGAATCGACGCGGCCGTCGGCGATGTAGCGCAACCGGTTGCCGTCGACATCGAGGACGCCCCAGCCGGTGTGGCGCAGCCCGGGGTCGAGGCCGAGGATCCTCATCGGCGCTCCATCCCCCCTGCCCTCGCCATCCCCCGAAATGCCATCACCCCTCCGCCGGCTCAGGCCGTGAGCCGCGCCATGATGTCGTCCGGGATCTCGAAATTGGCCGAGACCCGCTGCACGTCGTCATTGTCGTCGAGCGTGTCGAGCAGCTTCAGCAGCGCCGCGCCCTGCTCCTCGTTCACCGCGATGGTGTTGAGCGGGCGCCAGACCAGCCCGGACGAATCCGGCGCGCCGAACTTCTCCTCCAGCGCGTCGCGCACGGCGGCGAAGCCTTCGACCGAGGTGGTCACGGTGTGGGTCTCGTCGTCGCTCTGCACGTCGTCGGCGCCGGCCTCCAGCGCCGCCTCGAACACCGCATCGGCGCTGGCGGCCTTGGCCGGGAACACCAGCTCGCCGACCCGGTTGAACATGAAGCTGACCGAGTTGGTCTCGCCCAGCGACCCGCCATGCTTGACGAAGGTCGAGCGCACTTCCGCCGCGGTGCGGTTGCGGTTGTCGGTCAGCGCCTCGACGATCACGGCGATGCCGGCCGGGCCGTAGCCCTCGTAGCGGATCTCGACATAGTCGCTGTCGTCGCCGTCACCGGTGGCGCGCTTGATCGCCCGCTCGATGTTGTCCTTCGGCATGTTCTCCTTGCGCGCGGCCTGGATGGCGGCGCGCAGGCGCGGATTCATCGCCGGGTCGGGCAGGCCGAGCTTGGCGGAAATGGTGATCTCGCGCTGGAGCTTGGTGAAGATCTTGCCTCGCTTGGCGTCCTGCGCGCCCTTGCGATGCATGATGTTCTTGAACTGTGAATGACCGGCCATGGGGCAGTGCCTGACTGACTTGGAGAATTCGCGGCGCGAGACATATGCGGCCGAACCGGCGACGGCAAGCGCCACCGCACGTTCACCGGCGCCGCGTTAGGCCCAGACTATGGCGCTTTTGTGGCCCGGAGGAAAGGGACACGAAAATTTCCGATTCGTAAGATTCTGTTTCCCAGCAATCGGATAGCCGCAATTGCTGGGAAATAAGTTGAATAGCCTCAGTCCGCCGATTCGGCTGGAGCGAAGCCGGTCGGCCAGGCGGGTGCCAGCCGGCCGCCGAGGCGCAGCGGCTCGACCTTGCGGGCGAGTCCCGTGGTCTCGTCGGTCTCCAGCACCAGGCCGCAGATCGTCGGCTGGCCCTCGGCCGGGGTCAGCCGCTCGGTCGGCATCTTGCGGATGAAGCGGGCGATCGCCGGCTCCTTCACCATGCCGATGACGCTGTCGTAATCGCCGCACATGCCGGCATCGGTCTGGTAGGCGGTGCCGCCGCGCAGGATGTGCAGGTCCGAGGTCGGGACATGGGTATGGGTGCCGACCACCAGCGTCACCCGGCCGTCGAGATGATGGCCCATCGCCATCTTCTCGCTCGACGCCTCGCCGTGGAAATCGACGATGATGGCGTCGACCACCCCAGGCATGGCCATGTCGGCGAGCAGCCGGTCGACCGCGGCGAAGGGATCGTCCAGCGCGTCCATGAACAGCCGCGCCATCAGGTTGATCACCAGCACCTGCCGGCCGCCGCGGGCCTGCAGCAGGGTGGCGCCGCGCCCCGGCGTTCCGGCCGGGAAATTGGCCGGGCGCACCATCCGCTTGTCGCGGTCGATGCTGCCCAGGAGCTCGCGCTGGTCCCAGATATGATTGCCGGTGGTCAGGCAGTCGACGCCGGAATCGTAGAACTCCTCGGCGATCTTCGGAGTGATGCCGAAGCCGCCGGCCGAGTTCTCGCCATTGACCACCACGAAGTCGAGGTCGAGGCGCTGCCGCAGCCGCGGCACCTGCTCCATCACCGCCACGCGGGCGGCGCGGCCGACGACATCACCCAGGAAAAGAATGCGCATCCGAAATCCGTCTCAAACAGCGATGCGGATCGCCTCGCGATCCGTCACGATCCAGTCCAAGGCTTCGTCGTGCAGGCCGACCGGCACCGCCGTGACCTCCTGCCCGGCATAGCCGATTCCGACCGCCACCACGGGCCGCCGTGCACGAAGCCCGGCGAGGGTGCGGTCGTAGAAGCCGGCGCCATAGCCCATGCGGAAGCCCTTGCGGTCGAAGCCGAGCAGCGGCACGAACAGCAGGTCGGGCACCCGCTCGAGGGCTTCGGGCGCCGGCACCGACACGCCGAACACGCCGTCGACCAGCGGTGCCTCGGGCCTCCAGTCGCGGAACACCAGGGGCTTGCCCCTGCCCTGCACCACCGGCACGCAGGCGGCGTGGCCGCGATCGATCGCGGCGCGCAGCAGCGGCAGCGGGTCGAGCTCGTCGTCGATCGGCAGATAGCCGCTGACCACGCCGCCCGGCGGCAGAGGAATCCTCTTCAAGACGATGTCGCGCAGCCTTTCGCCCGCTCCAGCGCCATGGTCTCGATGATAGGCCGCACGGTGCTCCCGCGCCGCGGCCCGGAACGCCTTCTTGGCGTCGCGCAGCTCGGTCCCGTCAGGCATGGCGGAAGGAAAAAGAAGGAGTAGCGGAGCCGCATCGGCCGGTGGTCATATCGTCTCCTCTTGGGCCCTGCAACAGCAGGTGGGCGCCGTTTGCCGGGACCACGATCCCGGCAGGGACAGCTCCCTAAGAGAAGTGCTACGGCCCCAGGGACAAAGCGACCTGTCGCACCGCGCAGCCCCGCTCCGCGAACAGATTTAGGGTGTCTCGACCCGGGCTGCAATGGCCTCGATCCGATCCGCGAGTTTCTGCAGCCGCGACGACAGCTCCGGGTCGTCCAGCGGCGACGCCGCCGCGGCGGCGGCGCCCGGGACCTTGCCCTCGCGCAGGTCGAGCAGCTCGTCGCCCAGCATCAGTGCGACCATGACCAGGAGATGCGTGTCGGTCGCGGTCCGCACCGAGCCCTGGATCTCGCGGATCCGCTCCTGCACGAAGCTGGCGACCTCGCGGACGCGGCCCTCCTGCCCGTCTTCGCAGGCGATCGGATAGGGGCGGTTGTTCAGATTGATTTCGACCCGGGCCACGGCGCTACTTTTCCAAAAGGGTCTCGATGCGCTGGATCACCTGATTGACCCGCGCCGCCACCGTCGCCGTGTCCTCGCGCAGCTCGGTCTCGATCTCGGTCACCGCCTGCGAGCGCACGCGGTCCGCGATCTCGTCGATCTGCGATTGGCTGCGCTCCGCCTGGGCCGCCATGGCGGTGTCCAGGCGCTCCAGCGCGCGCTCCAGGCGATCCAATTCGGCGGCCAACCCGCTCATCGGCGGGACTCCAGATCCAGCGTCATCCGGCTGAAACTATGCGCCGCTCCGGTCCCCGTCAACGGAAGCCTCCGGCACGGGCGCGCCGACGGTGCCGGCGAAGGCGACCAACCGCTCCCAGGTACGGCGGTCCAGCGGCATGCCGAGCCGTTCGCGCTCCGCCGCCTCGCGCTTCTCCGGGTCGCCCGGCGCCATCACCTCCTGGCCCGGCTGGGCCGGCTGCGCCCGCAGATCCTCGAGAATCGCCGCGAGCGACGATTCGTAGCCGCCGGCGGCGAAGGCCTGCGGCTTCAGCAGCAGGAAGAAGTGGCCAATATGCACCGGCTCGCCAGGGCCGGTGAACTTGGTCATGCGGTGACCATGCGACATGCCGGTCAGGCTGGCGCACAGGATCTCGACCATCATCGCCAGGCCGGCGCCCTTGTAGCCATAGCCGAGGCCGCCGACCGGGATCAGGCCGGTGGCGACATGCGGGTCGGTGGTGGCGATGCCGTCGTCGCCGACCGCCACCTCCGGCGGCAGCGGCGTGCCGGTGTCGCGGCGCAGATGCACCCGGTTCAGCGGGATGGCGCTGGTCGCCATGTCCAGCAGCACCGGCTCCTCGTCCCGCGCCGGGGCGGCGAAGCTGATCGGGTTGGTGCCGAAGAAGGGCTTCACCCCGCCATGCGGCACCACCAGCGCATCGGCATGGGTGCAGCCAAAGGCGACGAAGCCGCGCTTGGCCGCCGCCAGGGTGTAGACGCCGGTGGCGCCGTGATGGGACGAGCGGGTGACCACGGCGGCCGCCAGCCCGGTCTCCTCCGCCAGCGTCGCCGCCTCGTCGATGGCGCGATAGCTGGCGAGGTGGCCGAGGCCGCCATCGGCGTCGACCACCACGCAGGAAGGGGCGGTGCGGGTGGCGGTCACCGCCGGGGCCGGGTTGACCCGCCCGTTCTGCAGCTGGTCGAGATAGAACGGGATCAGCCGCACGCCATGGGTATCGACGCCGCGGGCCGAGGCGTCGGTCATCGCCCGCGACGTCGCCGCCGCGCTGTCCTCCGACATCCCGACGCCGCGCAGCAGTGCCGCCGCGAAATCCTCCAGCACCGCCCGCTGCAGGCGCACCCCGTCGAACCGTTCCATCCCGCGTCTCCGCAACTCTCTCACCGGCGCCGTCGCCGTTATGTCCGACGTTTCTATCGCAGCGTTCCGCGGACCTCCAGAGCTTCCGCCCGGCACCAGGAATGTCAGACGTTTCCATCCATATTATCGGCCTGAAATGGGCATTTGGTGGCATTGACGCGGGGGCACCGGGGCTGCATGGTGCCGCCCGCCCCCGACGACAGCCCGCCTTTGACGCCTGGGCGGGCCATCGCCGGATCCCCGTGCCCCCCGAACGGATCGATGCCATGAGCGACAGCCCCCGGACCGTGACCCACTCAGACATGGCGAACGCCATCCGCTTCCTGTCCCTGGACGCGGTGGAGAAGGCGAAGAGCGGCCATCCCGGCATGCCGATGGGCATGGCCGACGTCGCCACGGTGCTGTTCAGCCGCTACCTGAAGTTCGACGCTGCCCACCCGACCTGGGCCGACCGCGACCGCTTCATCCTGTCCGGCGGCCATGGCTCGATGCTGCTGTATTCGCTGCTGTACCTCACCGGCAACAGCAAGATCACGCTCGAAGAGATCGAGAATTTCCGCCAGCTGGGCCACCACACCGCGGGCCACCCCGAGGTCGACCACGACGCCGGCATCGAGACCACGACCGGCCCGCTGGGCCAGGGCCTGGGCAATTCCGTCGGCTTCGCGCTGGCCGAGCGGATCCTCAATTCCCGCTTCGGCGACGACCTGGTCAACCACCACACCTGGGTCACCTGCGGCGACGGCGACCTCGAGGAGGGCATCAGCCACGAGGCTTGCTCGCTGGCCGGGCATCTCAAGCTCGGCAAGCTGACCGTCTTCTACGACGACAACCACATCACCATCGACGGCCCGACCTCGCTGTCCTTCAGCGATGACGTGCAGAAGCGCTTCGAGGGCTATCACTGGCACGTCCAGCGCATCGACGGCCATGACACCGACGCCATCGCCGCCGCGATCGACGCGGCGCTGGCCGATGAGCGGCCGAGCCTGATCGCCTGCCGCACCATCATCGGCTGGGGCGCCCCGAACAAGCAGGGCACCAGCGCCACCCACGGCTCGCCGCTGGGCAAGGACGAGGTCGCCGCCACCCGTGCCAACCTGAACTGGCCCTACCCGCCCTTCGAGGTGCCGGAGGCCACGATCGCGGCCTGGCGCGAGATCGGCAAGCGCGGCGAGGCCGAGCGCCTGGCCTGGGACCAGCGCCTGCTGAAGACCCCGGCCGAGACCCGCGCCGCCTTCCGCCAGGCCAAGACCGGTGCCCTGCCCTCCGGCCTCGACGGCATCCTGGCCAAGTTCAAGGCCGAGATCTCGGAGACCAAGCCCAGCCTGGCCACCCGCGTCGCCTCCGGCCAGGTGCTGGAATTGCTGGTGCCGGCGATCCCGGAGCTGATCGGCGGGTCGGCCGACCTGACCCCGTCGAACAACACCAAGACCAAGGCCTCGACCGACATCGAGCCCGGCAAGTACGGCGGCCGCTACGTCCGCTACGGCGTGCGCGAGCACGGCATGGCGGCGGCGATGAACGGCTTGGCCCTGCATGGCGGCGTCATCCCCTATGGCGCCACCTTCCTGACCTTCACCGACTATTGCCGCCCGTCGATCCGCCTGGCGTCGCTGATGCGCCAGCGCGTCGTCTTCGTCATGACCCATGACTCGATCGGCCTCGGCGAGGACGGCCCGACCCACCAGCCGGTCGAGCATGTCGCGGCGCTGCGGGCGATCCCGCATCTGATGGTGTTCCGCCCCTGCGACGCGGTCGAGACCGCCGAGGCCTGGCAGATTGCGCTGGAGACCGAGGACGCCCCGTCGGTGCTGGCGCTGACCCGCCAGAACCTGCCGACGCTGCGCCAGAACGCCAATGCCGAGAACCTGTCGGCCAAGGGCGGGTACATCCTGCGGGAGGCAACCGGCACGCCCCGCGTGCTGCTGGTCGCCACCGGCTCCGAGGTGTCGATCGCCAACGAGGCGCGCGACGCGCTGGAGGCCGAGGGCATCGGCACGCGCCTGGTCTCAATGCCCTGCACGGCGCTGTTCGACCGCCAGCCGTCGGATTACCGCCGCCGGGTGCTGGGCCAGGGCGTGGTCCGGATCGCGGTCGAGGCCGGTGTGCGCCAGGGCTGGGACCACTATATCGGCTCGGAGGGCGGCTTCATCGGCATGACCGGCTTCGGCGCGTCGGGCCCCTACGACCAGTTGTACAAGCATTTCGGGATCACGGCCGAGGCGGTCGTCGCCGCCGCCAAGGCCAAGCTGTAACGCCGAGCCCGGGAACCAGCCCTTCCCGAACGGAAGGGAACGGGTTGGTTCTCCATGCGCTATCGGTACAAGACCATCGGATCGGAGAAGACGACATGGCCGTGAAGGTTGCCATCAACGGGTTCGGGCGCATCGGGCGCCTGGTGCTGCGGGCGCTGATCGAATCCGGGCGCAAGGACATCGAGGTGGTCGCGATCAACGACCTCGCCGACGTCAAGACCAACGCCCATCTGCTGAAATACGACAGCGTGCACGGCCGGGCGCCGTTCGATGTCCAGGTTGAGGGCGACACGCTGGTCGTGAACGGCCACGGCATCAAGGCGCTGCAGCAGCGCGACCCGACCCAGCTGCCCTGGGGCGCGATGGGCGTCGAGATCGCGATGGAATGCTCCGGCATCTTCACCAAGCGCGACGATGCGGCGAAGCAGCTGACCGCCGGCGCCAAGAAGGTGCTGATCTCGGCCCCGGCGACGGATGAGGACCTGACCGTCGTCTACGGCGTCAATCACGACAAGCTGACGGCCGCGCACACGATCGTCTCCAACGCCTCCTGCACCACCAACTGCCTGGCGCCGGTCGCCTGGGTGCTGCATGACGCGATCGGCATCGATCACGGCTTCATGACCACGATCCACAGCTACACCGGCGACCAGCGCATCGTCGACACGATGCACAAGGACCTGCACCGGGCCCGGGCCGCGGCGCTGAATCTGATCCCGACCTCGACCGGCGCCGCGAAGGCCGTCGGCAAGGTGTTGCCGGAGCTGAAGGGCAAGCTGGACGGCACCTCGATCCGCGTGCCGTCGCCGAACGTCTCGGTGGTCGACTTCAAGTTCGTCGCCAAGCGCCCGACCACGGTCGAGGAGGTCAATGCGGCGATCAAGCAGGCCGCCGGCGGCAAGCTGAAGGACATCCTCGGCTTCTATGAGGAGGACCTGGTGTCGACCGACTTCAACCACGACCCCCGCTCGTCGATCTTCGCGATCAACGAGACCAAGGTCATCGACGGCACCTTCGTCCGGATCATGACCTGGTACGACAACGAATGGGGCTTCTCGAACCGGATGGGCGACACCGCGATCGCCATGTCCCAGGCCCGGTGACCCAGGCTCCCGGTTAGGACTGAGAGAGGGCGGCTTCGGCCGCCCTCTTCTTTTGTGCAGCGCTCAGTCCGGCTTGGCGACGTGCCAGGCGCCGCCGGCGCCGTCGCCGGTGACGTCGCCGGCCTTCTGGTCCTTGATGTAGGTATAGAGCGGCTTGCCGTCATAGGCCCACATGGCGGTGCCGTCGGTGCGGGTGACGACGGTCCATTCGCCCATCGCCATGGCGCCGGCCTCGGCCTTGAAGGGCGGCCAGTTGGTGGCGCATTTGTCGTAGCAGTTCGACTTGCCGGCCTCGTCCTTGTCGTAGACGTAGAGCGTCATGCCCTTTGCGTCCGTGTAGACCTCGCCGGCCGAGGTCTTCATGGTCTTCGCCGGATCGTCCATCGCGAAGGCCGAAGCGGCGGCGAGCAGCCCCGCCGCAATGCCGATTGCGATGATTTTCATGGCGGTTCCTCCCGAAGGCTGGCGCGACCGAGCGCGCCTTTCCCACCACAATTCGCCCCGGCGCGGCCGGTGGTTGCGTCCACCGGCCTGCCATTGCCCGAAAAATCGGCAGCCCACGCCATGGGCAAAAAGGAGGGCGTCCCGAAGGACGCCCCAAGTCTGGCCGCCAATGGTGCGGAGCGTTACTGCACCGCCTCGCCATGCAAAGCGAGGTCGAGGCCGTCGCGCTCCGCCTCTTCCGAAACCCGCAGCCCCATCACTGCCTTGATCAGGAACAGCAGGACCAGGGTGACGCCGCCGCTCCAGATCAGGGTGGCGAGAACGCCTTCGACCTGGATCCAGACCTGGCCGGGGTTGCCGTAGAGCAGGCCGGTGCCGAGCGAGTTGATCGCCGGGTCGGCGAAGACGCCGGTCAGGATCGCGCCGACGATGCCGCCGACGCAGTGCACGCCAAACACGTCGAGCGAGTCGTCGTAGCCGAACGCCCGCTTCAGCGAGGTCGCGGCGAAGTAGCAGATGACGCCGGCGGCGACGCCGACCGCCAGCGCGCCCATCGGGTTGACGAAGCCGGAAGCCGGGGTGATCGCCACCAGGCCGGCGACCGCGCCGGAGATGACGCCGAGCACGCTCGGCTTACCCTTTGCGCCCCATTCGACGAACATCCAGGCCAGCGCCGCGGCGGCCGTGGCGATGTGGGTCGCGGCGAAGGCCATCCCGGCGGTGCCGTTCGCCGCCAGCGCCGAGCCGGCATTGAAGCCGAACCAGCCCACCCACAGCAGCGAGGCGCCGATGACGCTGAGCACCAGGTTGTGCGGCGCGAAGGCGTGCACCACGCCGGTGCCGTAGCCGTGCCGCTTGCCGATCACGATGCAGGCCACCAGCCCGGCGATGCCGGCATTGATGTGCACCACCGTGCCGCCGGCGAAGTCGAGGACGCCGGCGCCGAACAGCCAGCCGTTCGACTGCCACACCCAATGCGCGACCGGCGAGTAGACGATGACCGACCACAGCGCGGTGAAGACCAGCAGCGACGAGAACTTCATGCGGTCGGCGAAGGCACCGACGATCAGCGCCGGCGTGATGATCGCGAAGGTCATCTGGAACATCATGAACACGCTTTCCGGGATCGTCCCCGTCAGCGCGCCGACCTCCAGGCCCTTCAGGAAGCCGCGCGACAGGTCGCCGACATAGGCGCCGCCGGGGCCGAAGGCCAGGCTGTAGCCCAGCACCATCCAAATGATGCTGACCAGGGCGGTGATGGCGAAGCACTGCATCAGCATCGCCAGCACATTGGCCTTGCGCACCATGCCGCCATAGAACAACGCCAGCCCCGGGATGGTCATCATCAGGACCAGCGCGCTCGAGGTCAGCATCCAGGCGGTGTCGCCCGAATTCAGCGTCGGTGTCGCCGCGTCCTGCGCCATCGCCGGCAACGCCGTCAGCAAGGCGGCGCACACGCCTCCCAATCCCCAAAACGTCCGCTTCATTGAGTCCTCTCCAGCCTTCATCTTCCGGCTGACGGTCGGTAGCCGCCCTGTCGGCACCGGCACGAACCGCCTTTTCGCCGGGGGTCCAAGCAAGTGCCATGCCGGTTTTGCCGGCGGCGGGCGAAGCCAAGGATCACGGCCGGCAGGCAGAACCTGGATGAACAAATTTTAGGCAACTGCTGCGGTGCTGGCGAAAAAATGACCAACCTATGACGGGTGCCTTCCAGCGGCCGTCGCGGTAGGGTGCGGCGCCCTTGTCCAGAGTGCCGAAATGAGCAAGACCGTCAGCCGGATCCCGCTGCCCTCCCCCTCCCTCGGAACCAGCCGCACCGTCACCGTGCACCGCTACGGCCAGCCGGGCGCGCGCCCCAAGGCCTATGTCCAGGCCGGGCTGCATGCCGACGAGCTGCCGGGCATGCTGGCCGCCCATCACCTGCTGCGCCGGCTCGACGCGCTGGACGCCGCCGGCGCGATCCAGGGCGAGATCGTGGTGGTGCCCGTCGCCAACCCGATCGGCCTGTCGCAGTCGGTGCTGGAGTATCATGTCGGCCGCTTCGCCCTGGACGGCCGCGGCAACTTCAACCGCCACTACCCGGATCTGGCCCCGATCGTGGCGCCGCGCATCGCCGGCCAGCTGACGGACGATGCCGAGCGCAACGTCCGGCTGGTGCGGGCGGCCCTGCTGGCGGCGCTGGCGGAGCAGCAGCCCGCCGGCGAGACCGGCGCGCTGCGCCAGCTGCTGCTGGGCCTGTCGATCGACGCCGACATCGTGCTGGACCTGCATTGCGACAACCGGGCGCCGGTGCATGTCTATCTCGGCACGGCGCTGTGGCCGGACGCCGAGGACCTCGCCCGCGAATTCGGGGCCGAGGCGGTGCTGCTGGCCGACGAGTCCGGCGACAACCCGTTCGACGAGGCCAATTCGGCGCCATGGTGGGTGCTGCGCCGGCTGCTCGGCGACGACCATCCGCTGCCGCCCGCCTGCCTGGCGGCGACGATCGAGCTGCGCGGCCAGGCCGATGTCGACGACGGCACCGCCGGGGCCGATGCCGACGCGCTGATCCGCTTCCTGCAGCGCCGCGGCGTCGTGGCCGGCGATCCCGGCCCGTTGCCCGAGGCGCGGTGCGATGCCACGCCGCTGGCCGGCAACGAGATGCTGCGCGCCCCGGTCGCCGGCATCGTCACCTACTCCCAGCCGCTCGGCGCCCGGCTGCGCCGCGGCGAGCATGTCGCCGACATCGTCGATCCGACTGCGGACCCGGCGCAGGCGCGCACGGCGCTCCATGCCGGGGTCGACGGGGTGCTGTGGTCGCAATGCCTGCACCGGCTGGTGCGGCCCGGCGACATCATCGCCAAGATCGCCGGCGCCGAGCCGATCGAGGGCCGTGGGGCCATCCTGCTGACGACCTGATCGGGTCCGGATCCGCCGCGCCGGGTGGCGGGAGCCATGCACGCATTGCGTGCACTTCCCTCTCGCCTTCCCGGACCGATCGCGGCACGATATCGATCCTGAGGCCATCGCACGGCCAGATTGCCCGTGCTTCGCCATCGGACCCTCGGCCGGCAGAGTCACGGCCCTCGTGTCCGCGCCAATCGGATCGCCCCATGAGTGCCCCGTACCGTTCCCCGATTCCGCTCGTCACGCGCGCCGGATCGAAGCCGACCGCCTTTCCGGCGGCCGAGACCGCCCGCGCGGCGACCTATCTGATCCGGCTCCGCCATTTCGTCGTGGCGATGTCGATCGGCGTCTATGCCCATGAAGAGGAGCGGCGCCAGCGCGTCCGCATCAGCGTCGAGATGGAGGTCGAGCTGCCGGCCGGCGGCATCGGCGACGACATCGACCGCGTCCCTTCCTATGAGGGTCTGGTGCAGGGCCTGCAGGCCCTGGCCGAGAAGGAGCATGTGCGGCTGATCGAGACCGTCGCCGAGCATGTGCTCGACCTGGCCATGGCCCATCCGATGGTGCTGCGGGCGGTGGCCGAGGTCGAGAAGCTCGACGTCTTCCCCGAAGCCGATTCCATCGGCGTCCGCTTCGAGCGCCGGCGAGAGGGTTGAGAGACCGGCGCGGTGATTCCAGAACCGTCATGGCGAGCCCCGAAGGGGCGTGGCCATCCAGGTTGGCGCAGCATGCTCCGGCCGCGGGACTGGATGGCCACGTCGGCTTCGCCTCCCCGCCATGACGGCTTGGAATGAGCGTCAGCTGGTCTCAGTGAAACTCGCTTAGTCGTATTTGATGTAGGCGAAGCGCGGGTCGGTGGGCGTGCCGTCCAGCCCGGCCCCCTCTTGGCCCGGGTGCCAGGCCACCACCTCCTCGATCTTGCGGGCCAGGGCGAAGTCGCGGTCGGTGATGCCGCCACCGGCATCATGTGTGTTCAGCCGGACCTCGACCCAGCCCCAGGAGGCGGCGATCTCGGGATGATGCCAGGCGGCCTCGGCCAAGTGGCCGATGGCGCCGATGGCCAGCATCGAGCCCTTCCAGCCATGCGTCTGGTAGCGCCGGCGGATGCTGCCATCCTCAAAGCGCCAGCGCGGCAGGTCGCGGGCCAGGCGGGCCTCGACCTCGGCGGGCGGATAGGCGTGCGGCTTGGCGGCCATGGCGATCCTCCGGTGGGACCGGCGGCCCCGGCGGGGCCGCCTTCACCCTCAGGAGGATAGCGCGTCAGTCGCGGACGGCATCCCCCTGCGCCACAACGACGGCGAAGCGGTCGGCCAGGGCGGCAAGCGCCGCCCGGTGCACCTCCGCCGCCGGCCGCACGCCGCCGAGGGGGTCCGGCAGGTCGCGGCTGGCGCAGGCCACGGCCACCACCGTCGAGAACAGCCCGTGGTCGACCGCCGAGCGGGTGGTGGCGTCGACGCACATGTGAGTCATGAAGCCGACCGTCACCAGCTTGCGGCGCCCGGTGGCGGCGATGCGCCCGGCCAGGTCGGTGCCGGCGAAGGCGTTGGGCAGGCCCTTCTTCACCACCACCTCCCCGGCCGCCGGCGTCACCGCCGCGATCGGGGCGACATAGGGGCCGTCGACGTCGAACAGCCCGCCCTTGCGCTCATTCAGCACATGGATGACCGGGGTGCCGAGGCGGCGCGCCCGGTCCAGCAGCGCGGCCGCCTCCTCGACCGCGGGGCCGACGCCGGGCAGAGCCAGCTGTCCGTCGCTGTATTCGCGCTGCATGTCGATCAGCACCAGCACCGCCTCCGACAGGGCGGCGGGCTCCAGCCGGGCGCCGGCATGGTCGAGCAGGGTCTTGGGAAGCATTGTCGTCTCCTGCATGAAAGGGGTCAGGCGGCCTGGGCCGGCGCCTCGGCGGCCAGCGCGGCGGCCACCGAGGGGCGGGCGCCGATGCGGCGCATATAGGCCGTGACGGCCGGCCAGCGGCCGAGATCGATGGCGAAGAATCGGGTCCAGTCCAGCACCGTGAACAGGTACGCGTCGGCGACACTGAAGCCGCCCTCCAGCAGATGGTCCCGGCCCTGCAGCGCACCCTCGATCACCGCCAGGCGGCGGAACAGCTTGTCGCGGAAGACCGCCTTCGCCTCCTCCGGCAGCGACGCGTTGAACAGCGGGGCCAGACCGGCATGGATCTCGCTGGTGATGAAGTTCAGCCATTCCTGCAGCCTCACCCGCTCCCAGGTCCCGTTCGCCGGCGCCAGCCCGGCCTCGGGCTTCAGGTCGGCGAGGTATTGCACGATCACCGCCCCCTCGGTCAGCACTCGGCCGTCGTCGAGCTGCAGCGCCGCGACATAGCCCTTCGGATTGATCGCCAGGAAGTCGCCGCCATCGGCGGTGGTCTTGGTCCGGTTGTCGACCCGGACCAGGGTGAAGGGCAAGCCCAGCTCGCGAAGCACGATGTGCGGCGACAGCGAGCAGGTGTCGGGGGCGTAGTACAGCTTCATCCGGCTCTCCGGCATCAGGGCCGCCGCAGGGCTCGCGGCGGATCACTCGACCAGATTTGGCCGCCGCCTCGCCTGCAGGAAAGCCGAGATTCCGCCAGAGCACTCTGCAATACTGCAGAGATGGATTGGGATCTCGCCCGCTTCGTCCTGGCGCTCGCCCGGCACGGCACCGCCTCAGCCGCGGCGGAGGCGCTGAGGGTCGACCAGACCACCGTATCGCGACGTCTCGCCGCCGCCGAAGCCGCGCTCGGCACGTCGCTGTTCGAGCGGGTCGACCGGCGCTTCCGGCCGACGCTGGTCGGCGCCACGGTGGCGGCCGAGGCGGAGACGATGGAGCGGGCCGCGATCGCCATCGAGCACGCGGCCCGCGACCGCGAGGCGGCGCTGTCGGGCCCGGTCACGATCTCGGTCCTGCCCGGCTTCGCCGCCGAATGGCTGATCCCACGCCTGGGCGATCTGCGGCGCCGCCATCCCGGGCTGCGGCCCACGGTGCTGAGCACCGACATCAACACCGATCTGGAGCGGCGCGATGCCGACATTGCGCTGCGCCAGGCCCGCCCGCGCTCCGGCGACCTCGCGGCCCGGCTGGGCGTCCGCATCGGCCACGCGGTCTATGGCTCGGAAGACGGCGCGGCCGAGGCCTGGATCGCGCTGGAGCCGGCGCTGGATGCGGTGCCGCAGATGGTCTGGCTGCGCGACCAGCCCGGCGGCACCGACCCGGTTCTGCGGGTCACCGGCGGGCCGGAGCTGCTGGCGGCGGTGCGCGCCGGGCTGGGGTGCGCCGTGATCCCCTGCTACATGGCGGACGGCGCCCCCGGCCTGCGCCGCCTGTCAGGTCCGGTGCCGGTGGCCAGCCGCGAGCTGTGGATCGTCCTGCCGGCCCCGGCCAAGGACGTGCCGCGCATTCGCGTGGTCGCCGACTGGCTCGCAGCCGCACTGGCCGAGGACCGCGTCCGGCTGGAGGGCGTTCAGGCCTGACCGGGTTCCGGCACCCAGCTCTTCTCCCGGTCGGCCCGCCCGTACAGCCGCTCGACCAGCAGCCGCAGCGTCGGGTCGCTGTCCAGCGCCTCCTGCATCCGGCTGAAGGTGCGGGTCCGGGTGACGCCATGCTCGTGCCAGGACTTGCCGCCGCTCATCACGTTCTGGGCGAAGGCCTGCAGCCGGTCGAGGGCACGGGCGTAGCGCGCCTCCGGCGTCTCGCCGGCCTCGAACTCGGTCCACCAGCCATGCACCTTGTCGCGCAGATCGGGCGGCAGCAGGCCGAACAGCTTCACCGCCGCCTCGGCCTCGCGCGCCGCCTGGCCCTCCCGGCCGACATCGTCATAGGCGAAGGTGTCGCCGGCATGGATCTCGACCAGGTCGTGCGTCAGCACCAGCGACAGCACCTTGGCGATGTCGACCTCGAAGCCGATCTCGTCCTTCAGCAGCAGGGCGTACAGCGCCATGTGCCAGGTGTGCTCGGCGTCGGTCTCGCGCCGGCTGCCATCGGTCAGGTAATTCTGCCGGGTGATCTGCTTGAACTGGTCGCAGACCAGCAGGAACTCCTGGATCCGGGCCAGGCGGTCGGCGGGCGGGGTCGCGGCGGTGTCAGTCATGGGGCGTCACCAGACGGGGTCGATGCTACGGTGGCCGAGGATCTCCTGGATCCGGCGGTGGGTCGCGCCGTGGATGTCGCGCGGCAGGTCGTCGGCCGGGAAGAAGCGGGCCTCGGCGATCTCGAAGGACAGGCGGCCGCCGGACGGGCGCCAGCGGTCGGCCAGGAACAGCGCGACATGGTCGCAGCGCAGCTTGTCGAAATGGGCGTAGACGCCGAACAGCCGGTCGACCGATTCGACCTCGACCGCTGCCTCCTCGCGCGCCTCGCGCACGGCGCAGGCCTCGAAGCTCTCCCATTTCTTCACGCCGCCGCCGGGGAAGAACCAGCCGGGGCGGTAGGTGTGGTGCACCAGCAGGAAGCCCCCCTCCCCGTCCCGCACCACCATGCGGGCTCCGAGGGTCAGCGGCTTGCGCAGCCGCAGATAGGCGTTGTGGGTGCGGTGCAGCAGGCGCGGCAGGGTGCGTCGGGCCGAATTCATGGCGCGCAGATGAGCGGCGGACCGGGGCCGTGTCAACCGCCCCGCACGCCGCCCTGCCTTCTGCTGAGCGCCTACCGCTCCACGGAGAGCCAGCGGGTCGGATGCTGGTCGCGCAGGTTGTCCGCCCAGCCCTTCACCGCCGGCGAGACCAGGTGCCGGCTGGTGTAGAAGAACAGCGGGATCACCGGCGTGTCGGCGATCATCAGCCGCTCCGCCTGCTGCAGGATCTGCGACCGCTTGCCGGCATCGGTCTCGGCCGAGGCCTGGTCCAGCAGCGCGTCATAGGCCGGGTTCGAATAATCCGAGGTGCTGAGCTCGCCGATGCCGCTGCGCTGCAGCTCGAGGAAGAAGTTCGCGTCGTTGTACTGGCCGATCCAGCCGGTGCGGGCGAAGTCCTGGAACTGCTTCTGGTGGTGCTGGGTCAGGTAGGTCGACCATTCCAGGTTCTCGAGCGTGGTCTCGACGCGGAGCTTCTGCTTCCACATCGCGGCGATGGCGACGGCGATCTTCTTGTGGTTCTCAGAGGTGTTGTAGGTGATCTTCACCTGCAGCGGCTTGTCCGGGCCGTAGCCGGCCTGGGCCAGCAACGCCTTCGCCTCCTCGTCGCGCCGTGCCTGGGTCCAGCCCGCCTCCTCCGGCTGCCAGGCCGGGAATCCGTCGGTCCCTGGCGGCACGAAGCTGTAGGCCGGGGTCTGGTTGCCCTGCGCCACCTTGCCGATGATGACGTCGCGGTCGACCGCCAGCGACAAGGCGCGGCGCAGCTCCGGGCTGCTCTTCCACGGCTCGTGGTTCAGGTTGATGGCGTAGAAATAGATGCCGAGATAGGGCGCGATGTGCAGTTCATCGGCATGGCTCTGCTTCAGCGCCGGCACCTGCTGGCTCGGCACCTCGGTGGTGACGTCGAGCTCGCCGGCCTGGAAGCGCGACAGCTCGCTGTCGACATCCTCGGTGACGACATAGCGGACGGCATCGATCTTCACATTCGCCGCGTCGTGGAACTGCGGGTTCCGGCGCAGCGTCATGTGCGATTGCGGCACATCCTCGGCCAGCACATAGGCGCCGTTCGACACGAGGTTGCCCGGCCGGGCGAATGCGTCGCCGAACGTCTCGACATTCGACCGGTTCACCGGGAAGGTCGAGTTGTTGACCAGCATCGACAGGAAATAGGAGGTCGGGCCGACCAGGCTGACCTCGAAGCTGCGGTCGTCGACCGCGCGCACGCCGAGATCCTCGGGCGGCTTCTGGCCCAGCCGCACCTCCTTCGCGCCGACGACGCGGTCGAGGAAATAGGCATAGGGCGCGGCCGTCTTCGGGTCGACCAGCCGGCGCCAGGAATAGACGAAGTCCTGGGCCGTCACCGGGCTGCCGTCCGACCACTTGCCATCGGCGCGCAGCTTGAAGGTGTAGGTCCGGCCGTCGTCGGAGACGCTCCAGCTCTCGGCCGCGCCCGGCACCAGCTCGCCCTTCGGGCCGGGCGCCAGCAGCCCTTCGAACAGGTCGAGCTCGATCCAGGATTCGGGGATGCCGACGGATTTGTGGACGTCCAGCGTCTCCGGCTGGCCGCCATTGCCGCGTGACAGTGTGGTCTCCGCCCCCGCCGCGCCGCTCCAGAGCGCGGCGGCGAGCAGGCCGGCGGTGAGGATCTTGCCATGATGGCGCATCGAATCGTCCTTCGTTCCGTTGGACGAAGCCGTGCCACCATGTGGAATTCGGATCAACCACGCAGATTTTTTGCTGAATTAACCAAGCCATTCCCTTCCTGTCATTGCCGGGCTTGACCCGGCAATCCAGGGGCCACCGAGAGCTGCTCTGAAAGCCACTGGATCCTCGGGTCAAGCCCGAGGATGACAATGGGGGCGGACAGAAGCCTCAGCCCGCCACGAACCCGGCGATGGCCGCCCGCAGCGCCTCGGGCTCGTCGACCCGGATCGAATGGCTGCTGTCCTCGAAGATGCGCAGGGTCGAGCCCGGGATCAGGCGGTGGATCTCCTCGGAGAATTCCGGCGGGCAGATCCAGTCGTGCCGTCCGGCCAGGATCAGGGTCGGAGCCGTGATCCGCGCCAGCTCCGGCCGCAGGTCGAGCCGGCGCAGGAAGCCGTCGGGGCCGAAGGCGCGGTTGATCGCATCCGGCGAATGGATCGCCCGGCCCCGCGTCGCCGCGGCGGCCGCCGGGTCGTAGCGGCGGGAGTAGAGCGGCCCCATCGCCTGGTAATAGGCCTCCAGCTCGGCCTCGCTGCCGAAGCCGCCGGCCCAGAGCGTTTCGCCGGCCGCGATCTGCTCGGCATTGCCGCGCTCGCGCAGAATCTGCTGTGCCCGCTCGTGGAAGCCGGCATGGGCGGCGGTGACGATCAGCACCAGATGCGACACCGCCTCCGGGTACCGCGCGGCATGGGCCATCGCGACCATGCCGCCATAACTGGTGCCGATGCTGGCGATCGGGCCGAGGCCGAGATGGCGGCGCAGCGCCTCCATGTCCTCGACATTCTCGTCCAGCGTGTAGCGCGCCGTGTCGCCGCGGGCGGAGCGGCCCTGGCCGCGATGGTCGAAATAGACCAGCTGCAGGTGCTGGGCCAGCGGGCTCAGGCTCGGCTTGAAGCCGCTGTGGTCCGAGCCCGGGCCGCCATGGATCAGGAAGCCGGTCGGCCGCTCGCGCATCGTGCCGCCCTCCGGCACCAGCCCGGCGCCGTCGATGTCGAACCAGATCTCGGTGTTGCGGAGCTTCGCGCGCATCTCGTCCCCTCGAAGTTCAGATCCCGGCGTGAACCGCCACCCCGGCGGCCAGGCGGCGCAGGTCCAGCCAGGCCCGCCGGCGCCGCTCTTCGGCCTCGGCCAGCCCGACCGGCACGAAGCGCAGCACGTCGCCCGGGCGCAGCTGGCCCAGCACCGGCAGGTCGGCCTCGATCACCTGGGCGATGCGCGGATAGCCGCCGGTGCTCTGGGCATCGGCCATCAGCACGATCGGCTTGCCTTCGGGCGGCACCTGCACCGTGCCGGTCGTCACCGCCTCGGACAGCAGGTCGCGGGGATAGGACAGGCTCAGCGCCGGCCCGTCCAGCCGATAGCCCATGCGGTCGGAGCGCGGGCTGACGGTGAAGCGCTCGCCGTGGAAGGCGGCCAGGCTGTCGGGATCGAAATCGGTCGCCTGCAGCCCCGGCAGCACCCGGACATGCGGCGACCGGCGCAGCGACGGGTCGAGATCGGCGGCGGCGGACCAGCCGGTTGTGGCGAAGGGCCGGTCGCCGCGCTCCGCCGCCAGCAGCTTGGCCAGGCGGTCGCCCACCGCCGTCGGCGCTCCGGCCGGCAGCCGGTCGCCCGCCTTCAACGCGCGGCCCTCGACTCCGCCGAGCCCGGCCCGCAGATAGGTCGAGCGGCTGCCCAGCACCGGTGGCACGGCGATGCCGCCGGCGATTGCCAGATAGATGCGGCAGCCGATATTGGCCGAGGTGAAGCGCAGCTCCGCCCCCTTCGGCACCAGCACCGGCCGGCGCAGCGGCACCGCCTCGCCGCCCACCGTCCCGCGCATGCCGCCGCCAGCCAGCGCGATCAGCGTCTCGGCCTCGAAGCGCAGTGCCGCCCCCATCAGCGTCATCTCGATGGTGGCGGCGCCGGGGTCGTTGCCCGCCAGGATGTTGGCGACGGCATGCGAGCGCCGGTCCATCGCCCCGCCCACCACCACGCCGTGCCGGCGATGGCCGAAGCGGCCGAGATCCTGCACCGTCGACAGCAGGCCGGGGTCGAGAACCGCAACGGTCACTTGGCGTCTCCGGCCAGGGCCTCGAACTCTTCCGCCGCCACCGGGCGGAATCGGATGCGGTCGCCCGCCGCCAGCAGGCAGGGCGGGTCTTCGCCCGGCAGGAACAGGGCCAGCGGCGTGCGGCCGATCAGGTTCCAGCCGCCCGGGGATTCGACCGGGTAGATCCCGGTCTGCGGCCCGCCGATCGCCACGGTGCCGGCCGGGATCTTCAGCCGCGGCGAGGCCCGGCGCGGCGTCGCCAGCCGCTCGGTCAGCCCGCCGAGGAAAGGAAAGCCGGGGCTGAAGCCGATCATGTGCACCCGGTACTCGCCGCCGGAATGCAGGGCAACCACCTCATCCTCGGTCAGGCCGTGATGTTGCGCCAGCTCGGCCAGGTCCGGGCCGAAGGCGCCGCCATAGGCGACCGGGATCTCGACCAGCCGGGGCTCGCCCAGCGCGGCCGGGTCCAGGCCGGACAGCCGCGCCTCCAGCAGCCGCTGCACCGTGGCCGCCGGCGCCTCGTCGCGGTCGCGCGGCACGGCATCGGGGTCGAAGAACACCGCCAGCGTGGCGAAGCCGGGCGAGGCCTCGACGAAGCCGGGGAACGGGTCGCTCTCCAGCGACAGGGCCAAGGCATGGATGGCGTCGGCGATCGCGCCATCGATGGTGTCGCCGAAGCGCACCACCATCGCGGTCTCGGTCATCACGGCGATCGACGCAGCGGTCACGGGCCTCTCCTCTCTACCTGCCCCAAGCCATAGCGCGGCAACGGCGCGGGCGGAAGCCGCGGCGGGCCGCCCCATTGCCCTGCCTCTTGATTGCGGCGCCGGGGCGGTGATGATGGGCACGGCGCCATTGCGCCGTCCCACAGCGACCCGGGAGACCCCGCGTGACCGATCCGGCCCTGTTGTCGGCAGCCGAGCTGTCGAGCCTCTACGCCGCCCGCGACCTGTCCCCGGTCGAGGCGACGCAGGCCAGCCTCGACCGGATCGAGCGGCTGAACCCGCAGCTCAACGCCTTCTGCGGCGTCCATGGCGAGGAGGCGCTGGCCTCGGCCCGGCAGTCTGAGGCGCGCTGGCGCGAGGGCCGGCCGCTGAGCCCGATCGACGGCGTGCCGACCTCGGTGAAGGATCTGGTCCTGGCCCGCGGCTGGCCGACGCTGCGCGGGTCGAAGACGGTCGACCCGGCCGGACCCTGGGACCAGGACGCGCCGTCGGTGGCGCGGCTGCGCGAGGCCGGGGCGGTGCTGGTCGGCCGCACCACGACGCCGGAATTCGGCTGGAAGGGCGTCACCGATTCGGCGCTGACCGGCATCACCCGCAACCCCTGGGACCCGAGCAAGACCCCCGGCGGCTCCTCCGGCGGCGCGGCGGTGGCGGCGGCGACCGGCATGGCGGCGCTGAACATCGGCAGCGACGGCGGCGGGTCGATCCGCATCCCCGCTGGCTTCACCGGAATCTTCGGGCTGAAGCCCAGCTTCGGCCGGGTGCCGGCCTATCCGCTCAGCCCCTTCGGCACGGTCTCGCATCTCGGGCCGATGACCCGCACGGTGCGCGACGCGGCGCTGATGCTGTCGGCGATGGCGCGGCCCGACCCGCGCGACTGGACCGCCCTGCCTTTCCCGGTCACCGATTTCACCGAAGGGCTGGAGGACGGCGTTCGCGGCCTGCGCATCGCCTATGCCCCGACCCTGGACGACGCGCCGGTCGACCCCGAGATCGCGGCCTCGGTCGCCCGGGCGGTCGAGGTCTTCGCCGGCCTCGGCGCCCGGGTCGAGACGGTGACGCTGGACCTGCCCGACACCGGCCCGATCTTCCGCGCCCACTGGTTCGTCGGCGCGGCGACGCTGCTGTCCTCGATCCCCGCGGAGAAGCATGGGCTGATCGATCCCGGCCTGCGCGCCGTGGCGGCCGAGGGCGCGGCGATCCCGCTGCTCGACTACACCCGGGCGACGCTGGCGCGCGGCCGGCTGGGCGTGGCGATGAACCGGTTCCACCAGGACTGGGACCTGCTGCTGATGCCGTCCCTGCCGATCCCCGCCTTCGCCGCCGGGCGCAACCTGCCGGAGGGTCCGGACGGCGCGACCTGGGCCAACTGGACGCCCTTCAGCTACCCGTTCAACCTGACGCAGCAGCCGGCGGCCAGCGTGCCCTGCGGCCTGACCGCTTCCGGCCTGCCGATCGGCCTGCAGATCGTCGGCCCGATGTTCCAGGACGCGCTGGTGCTGCGCGCCGCCCGCGCCTTCGAGGCGCTGCATCCGGCGCCGCTGCCGCCGCTGGCTCGATCGTGACCGAACCCAAGCCCTTCTGGCGCCGCAAGCGCCTGGACCAGATGACCCGCAAGGAGTGGGAGTCGCTGTGCGACGGCTGCGGCCGCTGCTGCCTGCACAAGCTGCGCGACGCCGACGAGCCGCCGGACACGCCCAACGTCGACTACACCGACATCGCCTGCAAGCTGCTGGACACCCACAGCTGCCGCTGCACGCATTACCCGACCCGCCGCCGCTACGTGCCGGACTGCGTGCAGCTGACACCGAAGAATGTCGATCATCTCGGCTGGATGCCCTCGACCTGCGCCTACCGCCTGCTGTCGGAGGGCCACGACCTGTACTGGTGGCACCCGCTGGTCTCCGGCGACCCGGAGACGGTGCACATCGCCGGCATCAGCGTGCGCGACAAGGTGATCTCCGAGACCGAGGTCGAGGAGGATGAGTACGAGTACCACATCGTCGAGTGGCCGGCCTGAGAGCGCCTCACGGGATGTTCTTCGGCGGCAGCACCGGCCGGGGCAGCGGGATCAGGTCGACCGATTTGGACTGGCCGCCGAGGAACTCGGGGTCGAGCAGCCCGCCACCGGAGGGGTCGCCGCCCGGCGGCGCCCCGGCGTTCACGAACCCCATCACTCCGGCATGCGACGGGCTGCCGAAGAACTGCGACCGGCCGCCCTGCGGGTTGCCCTTCTCGATCTCCGCCTGCGCGGCGGAGACCCGGCCGGCCAGCTCCGGCGAATAGGGCAGCAGATAGGCCCGCGGCACGCCGCTCGGCAGGTTGGCGTCGTCCAGCTCCTCGAGCCAGAGATGGATCGCGCCGGGGTCGCCGCGCGACGGGTTCGGCTCCAGCACGCGGGTCCACAGCACCTGGAAGCGGTCCGGCACCGCCACCGGCGCCGACCAGCCCAGCAGCCCCTGGGTGGCGAAGAACACCGCGACGTAGCAGAGGCTCGCGGCCAGGATCGCGGCGATCTTGACCAGCCGCCGGATCGGCAGCCAGATCAGCACCGCCAGCAGGATCGTGCTCAGCAGCACATAGGCCAGGGACAGGCCGAGGACGCTCGTCTCCAACCCCATCATGGCTGCCCGACCTGCCAGGTCCGGCTGAAGGTCTGCAGGATCGAACGCGCGACATGGCTGGTGCCGGTGACCGCGCCCTTCCCGTCCAGGGTGAAGCGCACGACGGTCCGCTCCGTCCCGCCCTCGGCGGACTCGATCGTCTCCTTGGCCACGATCGTCACGATCGGGTTCAGCTTCTGCACCGTCACCGTCACCGGCACCGGTTTCCCGGTCAGGGCCGCGAAGTGGTAGAGGTTCACGGTGTATTCGCCGGCGACGATGCCGCGGATGGTGACCAGCTCCTGCCGCGTCGCGGTCGGCACCTTGACGCCATTGACCAGGACGAAGTCGTTCAGGCCGCCACGGTCGTCGCGGTCCAGCACCATGAAGCCGGCGTCGCGCCGGCGGTACCAGACGACATTGCCGATCGGGTCCTGGACGAAGATGTCGAAATCGTCCGGGTGATTGTCCGGCCAGTCCAGGCTGATCATGAACTCGGCCTTGCTGTCGACCTTCCCCTCCTTCGCCTCCGGCGCCACGATCAGCAGTGCGACGAAGAACAGGAAGGCCAGGATCTGCAAGGCCTTGAACAGCACCACGCTGAACGGGTCGAAGGCGTCGTCGCGCGGCAGCAGGTCGAAATCGTCGATCATTCGGCGGGCGCCCGGGCGTCCAGCGCCGAGACGACATGCACCTCGGTCAGGTCGACCGCGAAGGCGAAGATCTTGGCCGTGGCGCTGTCCAGCAGCGAATACTGGATCTTGAGCAGGACCGACCCGGCCAGCCCGACCAGCGTCGTGTACATGGCGACCGCCATGCCGTCGCTCATCAGCGACATCGACGACCGCACCGCCTCGCGGTTCTCGGTGTCCAGCCCGGCGATCGGCGCCAGCATCATGATGAAGCCGATGATGGTGCCCAGCAGGCCCAGCTTCATCAGCGTGTCGCTGGCGAAGGCGCCGAAGGAATTCGACCCGAGTAGCCGGCTGGCCAACACCCGCAGCAGCAGCGTCTGGTCGAGCCGCTCGGCCCCCTGCAGGGCGGCCTTCGTGGCGAGGTCGCGGATATGGGCGGAGACAAGGCCCGGCGGCAGGCCCCCCTCGGTCAGGACCCGGCGGTCGCTCCCGACCACGGCTTGCGCCGCCCTCAGGGCCGCATCGCCTTCCCGCGAGATCGCCAGGACGCGCCACAGGCAATGCAGGCTGCTGGCGACATAGAGCAATGAGATGATCAGCGAGATATGGGTCGGATCGCTCGCGACCATCCGGCCGATCAGCCCGAAATACCACAGCAGGACGAAGGCGAAGAGGCTGATTCCGGTGAAGATCAGCCAGGGCAGCAACGGATCGTGCCCGGGCAGATCGACTCTACGCTCGCTCATGCAGGGGCTCCGACGGCATGTGGTCGACCGCCCGAAGCCTATCTGGCCGGCGAAGCAGAAGGCCTGGGCACCAATCCCGAAACCGCTTGGGCAATTTGCCCGAACTGCGCCGCCGCAGGGCCTCCGCGCTTGCCAGCCCAGGGCGCCGGCGACCAGTATCGGCAAGATCCCTTCGTGCGAGGGCCGCCCCATGAACCTTTTCGTTCACCTCGTTCTGCGCCTGGCCGCGGTGGTCCTGCTGTGCCTGGCCTGCGCTGTCGGCTGGGTGCTCGTCGACACGCATCGCGCCATCGAGAGGGAGGCGGCCGCCTCCGCCGACCGTGTTGCCGGCACGCTCGAGACCCTGTACTGGCGTGAGCTGATGTGGCGCGGCGGGCTGAGCCGGCAGCATCTGGTGCCGATCCCGGACTGGGAGACCATGGCGACGATGAAGGTCATCTCGCCCGGTGTCTGCGTCACCTTCTCCCCCGGCAGCGAGCCGCCGCGGCGCCTGTGCAGCCAGCTGGAGGCGATCGGCGATCCGGCGCCGTCCTGGTTCCAGGCCGTCTACGACCATGTCTTCGGCGCCTATGCCCGGGTCGAGCGCCCCCTGTCCGCGCGGCAGCCCCTGGCCGGCGTGGTGACGGCCGAGCCGGATCGCGGCGCCGCGATCCGCCAGGCCTGGCACCAGATCGATGTCGTGCTCAGCGTCGCGGCGCTGCTCGCCGCCGGCATCGGCATCCTGGCCGCCGCGCTGGTCGGGCAGTCGCTGATGCCGGCCCGGACCATCGTCGCCGGCCTGCAGCGTCTCGGGCGAGGCGACCACAGCTACCGCCTGCCGGGCTACCGCACGGCGGAGTTCGACCAGATCTCCCGCGCCGTCAACGACCTGGCCACCCGCCTGTCCGAGACCACGGCGCAGCGCATGGCGCTGACCAACCGCCTGTTCCAGGTGCAGGAGGAGGAGCGCCGGGCGCTCGCCCGCGACCTGCATGACGAGTTCGGCCAGTGCCTCGCCGCGGTCGGCGCCCTGGCGACGGTGATCGAGCTGGAGGCGGCGGACCGCCCCGACCTCGCCAAGGATGCGCGCTCGATCCGTGAGACCAGCAAGCGGATGTCGGCGACACTGCGCGGCGCCCTGGCCCGGCTGCGGTCGCAGGAAGTCGAGGAGCTGGGGCTGGAGGCCAGCCTGGCCCAGCTCGTCGCCGGGTGGAACGCGCAGAAGGACCGGCAGGCGGCGTTCCATCTCGACGTCGTCGGCAGCCTCGCCGGGGTGCCCGAGGCGACCGGCCTGAGCATCTACCGCATCGCCCAGGAATGCCTGACCAACGCCGCCCGCCACGGCAAGCCGCGCGATGTCCGGCTGCAGGTGCAGCGCGTCGACGCCGAGGGCCGCGACGCCGTGGCCGTGAGCGTCGAGGATGATGGCGGCGGCACCCTGTCCCGGCTGGGCTGGGCGCCGGGCTACGGCATCCTCGGCATCCGCGAGCGGGTGACGGCGCTGGGCGGCAGCCTGTCGATCAGCCAGGCGCGCTGGGGCGTGCGCGTCGCCGCCCTGATCCCGCTGATGCCCGGCCGCGAGGCGCCGTCACCGGCATGACCGAGCTGACCATCCTGCTGGTCGACGACCACCCGGTGGTGCGGGAGGGCTATCGCCGGCTGCTGGAGCGCATACCGGGCTACAGGGTGGTGGCCGAGGCGCATGACGCGATGTCCGCCTACCAAGCCTACCAGAAGTCCAGGCCCGACGTGGTGGTGATGGACCTTTCGCTTCCCGGCATCGGCGGGATCGAGGCCCTGCGGCACATCCGGCAATGGGACCGCGACGCGCGCATCCTGATCTTCACCATGCACAGCGGCGCCGGCTTCGCCCTGAAGGCCTTCGAGGCGGGGGCTGCCGGCTACGTCACCAAGGGCAGCGACGCCGCCGAGCTGGTCGGCTCGATCGCGGTCGTCGCCCGGGGCGGCCGGGCGATGAGCGACGATGTCGCCCAGGAGATCGCCGCCGAACGCCTCGCCCGGCCGGGCTCCCCGCTGGACGAGCTCAGCCCGCGCGAGACCGAGATCCTGCGCCTCGTCGCCTCGGGTTGGTCGGATGAGGAGATCGCGGCCTCGCTGCATCTCAGCCTGAAGACGGTCCGCAACTACCACTACCAGATCAAGGCCAAGGTCGGCGCCCGCACCGACGCCCATCTGGTGTGGCTGGCCATGGGCATGGGCCTGGTCCAGGCCGGACCTCAGGGTTCGGCGACCGCCCCGAAGTGATGCCGAAAATCTCTGGCGACCGAGCCGTCGAGGCTGCAGTGTCTCGTCGCCAACGGAGCCGATGGAGTCGACATGTCAGGACCCGGCGTGACGCTGCTGGATGGCGGCATGGGGCGGCAACTCGCCCGGATGGGGGCGCCGTTCCGGCAGCCGGAATGGTCGGCGCTGGCGCTGATCGAGGCGCCGGAGACCGTGCAGGCGGCGCATGCGGCCTTCATCGCCGCCGGGGCCGAGGTGATCACAACCAACAGCTACGCGGTCGTCCCCTTCCATATCGGCGAGGAGCGTTTTTCCGCACAGGGGCTGGCGCTGGCCGACCTGTCCGGCCGACTGGCGCGCCGGGCCGCGGCATCGGCCGCAACGCCAGTGCGGGTGGCGGGATCGCTACCGCCGCTGTTCGGCTCCTATCGCCCGGACCTGTTCGAGCCGGCGCGCGCGCCGGAGATCGCGGGCGTCCTGGTTGAGGGCTTGGCGCCGCATGTCGACCTCTGGCTGGCCGAGACCCAGAGCTCGATCTGCGAGGTCGCCGCGGCGGCCGCGGCCGTGGCCGGGCATGGCAAGCCGCTCTGGATCTCCTGCACCATCGAGGATGAGCGTCCCGATCCCGGCGCGCCGCGGCTGCGCTCCGGCGAGCCGGTGGAGGATGCGGTGCGGGCGGCGCTCGATCTCGGCGCCGAAGCGGTGCTGTTCAACTGCAGCCAGCCCGAGGTGATGGGCGATGCCGTGACCGCCGCCGCGCGGGTCATCGGCGCGGCCCGGTCGCCGGCCCGGATCGGCGTCTACGCCAACGCCTTCCCGCCCCAGCCGGAGGACGCCGCCGCCAATGACGGATTGTCGGAGTTGCGGGCCGATCTCGACCCCGACAGCTATCTCGGCTGGATCCGGCACTGGGTCGGCCTCGGCGCCTCGCTGGTCGGCGGCTGCTGCGGCATCGGGCCCGAGCACATCGCCCGCATCCGCGCGGCGCTGCCGGAGCTGGCCCGGACCCCGTAGGCTAAAGTTCGTCCTCGCGAGGAGCGCAGCGACGTGGCCATCCAGAGGTCGGTGCCGCCTGGATGGCCACGCCCCTTCGGGGCTCGCCGTGACGATACAGTGTAAGATTCCCACGATTTTTGTTCGACATATTGACGTTCCCCTTCCTCTGCGCTACGACTGACATGTCAGATCGATATCACTGGCCGCGCGCAGACCGCGCGGCGGACGACAGGGAGATGGACGTGCCCCAGCCAGGCGAGCGTTTCGGCCTTTCCGCGGCATTGACCGTCCCCTTCCGGCCCGACGGAGGCGTCGACTTCCCGCGCTTCGTCGCCCATGTGCGCCGGTGCCTGGCGCAGGGCTGCCGCACCGTGACCGCCTTCGGCACCACCGGCGAAGGCGCCGCCTTCTCGCTGGCCGAGCGCGACCGGGTGCTGGGCGCCCTGGCCGGCGCCGGCATCGAGGGGCGGCAGCTGGTCGGCGGCATCTCCGCCTCCGCGGCCGAGGACGCGGTGGCGCAGGCCCGGATGGCGCTCGATTTCGGGGCCGATGCGGTGCTGCTGCCGCCGCCCTTCTACTTCAAGGGTGTCGGCGATGACGGCCTGTTCGCCTGGTTCGCCCGGGTGTTCGAGCAGTTGGGCGCCGCCGCCCGCGGCGTGATCCTCTATCACATCCCCAGCGTCACCCAGGTGCCGCTGTCGGTCGAACTGGTCGGCCGGCTGCGTGCCGCCTTCCCGGAGGTGATTCTCGGCGTCAAGGATTCCTCCGGCAGCTGGGACTACGCCCAGGCCCTGCTGGCGCAGCATCACGACCTGGCGATCCTGATCGGCGACGAGCGCTGCCTGGCCGCGGCAGTACGGCTCGGCGGCCAGGGCGCCATCTCCGGCATCGCCAACATCTACCCCGAGGCGATGCTGCCGCTGGTGCAGGAGGGGCGCGACGACGAGCGCATCCAGCGCCTGGTCGAGGCGCTGCTGGCCTATCCGGTGATTCCGGCGGTCAAGGCGCTGGTGGCGCACCGCACCGGCGATCCCGCCTGGCTGGCCACCCGCGCGCCGCTGCAGCCGCTGTCGCCGGCCGAGGCGGCCCGGCTCGGCGCCGTGGCGGACAGCCTGTTCACCACCATGGCGGAGGCCGGATGAGCGAAGGCGAACCGCTGAAGCTGCGCGAGAAGGCGTACGACAGCTTCACCCAGCACCTTCTGGCCAACAACCTGCACGCCGGGCAGTTCATCTCCCAGCGCGAGCTGGTGGCGCTGACCCAGATGCCGCTCGGCGCCATCCGCGAGCTGGTGCCGCGGCTGGAGGTCGAGGGGCTGATCAAGACCGTGCCGCAGCGGGGCATGCAGATCATGCACATCGATCTGACCATGATCCGCGACGCCTACCAGTTCCGGCTGTTCCTGGAGAAGGAGGCGACGGCCGCCTTCGCCCGCTCGGTCACCGACGGGGGCCTGGCGGCGCTGCGGGCGCAGCATGAGGAGATCATCGCCCGGGTCGAGCGCGAAGGCCCGACCCAGCAGGTGATCGACGACGCCCAGGCCACCGACTGGGGCCTGCACGACATCATCATCGATGCCCTGGGCAACGAGATCATCTCCAAGACCTATCGCGTCAACTCGATCAAGATCCGGCTGATCCGGCGCGAGCTGACCGGCATTGCCGGGCTAGTGGTGCCGGTGATGCAGGAGCATCTCGGCATCATCGACGCGATCGCGAGCCGGGACCCGGTCCGCGCCGCCGAGGCGATGACGGCGCATATCGCCAACGCCCGGAACCGCGCCCTCGGGCTGTAACCTGAACCAGCCGGGCTCAGCCCGACTCAAGCAAGCAAGGGAGGATACGATGGGACCCTTTTCGAGACTGAGCCGCCGCTCGCTCCTGGCCGGCACCGCAGCCGCCGCCGCGGCCAGCGCCCTGCCCCGCATGGCCTGGGCCGCGCCGGACTGGAAGAAATACGCCGGCACCCATATCGAGGTGAACCTGGTCAAGAGCCCGCGCAGCGAGACCATCGCCCGGAACCTGAAGGAATTCACCGACCTGACCGGCATCGATGTCGGGCTGGAGCAGACGCCGGAGCAGCAGCAGCGGCAGAAGGCGGTGATCGAGTTCAACAGCGGCGCACCGAGCTTCGACGTCATCCATCTCAGCTACCATGTGCAGAAGCGGATGTTCGAGAAGGGCGGCTGGCTGGCCGACCTGCGGCCGTTCCTGGCCGACCCCGCCCTCGCCGACCCGAACCTCAGCCTCTCCGACTTCTCCAGCGCCGGCCTGGCCTATGCCACCGCCGACGACGGCGCCATCGGCAGCCTGCCGCTCAGCGTCGACTACTGGATCATCTACTGGAACAAGGAGCTGTTCGCGGCCAAGGGGCTGAAATACCCGACCAGCTTCGAGGAGCTGGTGTCGGCCGCCGAGGCGCTGACCGACCCGGCCGCCGGCACCTACGGCTTCGTCGCCCGCGGCATGAAGAACGCCAACGTCCCGGTCTGGACCTCCTTCATGCTTGGCAACGGCGTCGCGCCGCTGGCCGAGGACCGCAGCCTGGCCACCACCTCCGATGGCGCGGTCGACGCGGCGAAGCTGTATCAGCGCCTGCTGACCAAGGCCGCCCCTCCCGGCGTCGCCGGCTTCAACTGGAACGAGTGCCAGTCGGCCTTCCTGCAGGGCAAGGTCGGCATGTGGCTGGACGGGGTCGGCTTCGCCAAGCCGCTGGAGGACCCGAAGCTGTCGCGCGTGGTCGGCAAGACCGGCTACGGCGTCATGCCGAAGGGCCCGAAGGACCAGGCCTCCGCCACCTTCGGCGACGGCATCGGCGTGGCCGCGGCCAGCGAGAACAAGGAGGCCGCCTTCCTGTTCTGCCAATGGGCGGTGTCGCGCACGGTGCAGGCCGACCTTCTGCAGAGCGGCTCGGGCGTGCCGTTCCGCACCTCGATCCTCGATGATGCCGAGGTGCGCAAGGGCGTGACCCTGCCGGCCGACTGGATCGACGCCGTCGTCGGCTCGTCCAAGGTCAGCAAGCTCGGCCTGCCGGTGATCGTGCCGGTGACCGAGTTCCGCGACATCTTCGGCATCGCCCTGACCAACATCGCCGGCGGGGCCGACCCGGCGGCCGAGCTGGCCAAGGCGACCGAGCAGTTCAAGCCGATCCTGGACAAGAGCGAGGCCTGAGCCGATGACGGCCGTTGACGCCGGGGCGGGACAGCGGGTGCGGGCGCGGCGGCCGAATGCCGTTGCGCCGACCCTGCGCACCTACCTGCCCTTCATCCTGCCGGCGGTGCTGGTGGTCGGGGCGGTGATCGTCTTCCCCTGGGCCTTCACCGGCTGGGTCAGCCTGCATGACTGGCAGGCCACCGGCGCCGGCGGCTTCATCGGCCTCGACAACTACGCCCGGCTGTTCACCGATGCCCGCTTCGGCGAGGCGGTGTGGCACACCCTAATCTACACCGTCCTTTCCGTGGTCCTGCCGCTGGTCCTCGGGCTGGCGGCGGCGCTGGTGTTCAACGAGCGCTTCCCGCTGCGCGGCCTGGCCCGCGGCATCGTCATCATGCCGATGATGGCGACCCCGGTCGCCATCGCCCTGGTCTGGACCATGATGTTCCACCCCCAGCTCGGCGTGCTGAACTACCTGCTCAGCCTGGTCGGGATCCCACCCTCGCTGTGGGTGTTCGACCAGGCCACGGTGATCCCGTCGCTGGTGCTGGTCGAGACCTGGCAGTGGACGCCGCTGGTCATGCTGATCGTGCTGGGCGGCCTGTCGGCCCTGCCGGCCGAGCCCTATGAGAGCGCCCAGATCGACGGCGCCAGCTGGCTGCAGCAGTTCCGCTATCTGACCCTGCCGATGATCTCGCCCTTCCTGATGGTGGCGGTGATCATCCGGTCGATCGACGCGCTGAAGAGCTTCGACATCATCTACGCCATCACCCAGGGCGGCCCGGGCACGGCGTCGGAGACGATCAACATCTACCTCTACACCCAGGCCTTCAGCTTCTACGACATCGGCTACGGCTCGGCGATCGCCGTCGTGTTCTTCGGCATCGTCGTCGCCATGTCGCTGGCGCTGCTGTGGTTGCGCCAGCGCGCCAAGCTGGCAGCGAATTGAGGAGGCCCGCCATGCCCCGCCCCCTCGCCAAGGCCCTGCGCCGCGCCAGCCTGTATTTCGCGGTGCTGGTGATCGTATCACCGGCGCTGCTGTTCTTCCTGTGGATGCTGTCCCTGTCGCTGAAGCCGGAGGTCGACAACATCAGCTATCCGCCGGTCTTGATCCCGACCACCTTCGCCTGGAGCAACTACGCCCAGGTCTTCGCCGAGAACTCCTTCGGCCGCTACTTCATCAACAGCCTGATCGTCACCGGCAGCGCCACGCTGATCGGCCTCGTGATCGGCGCGCCGGCCGCCTACGGCATCGCCCGGGCCAAGGCGACCAAGCTGTCCGTCGTGGTGATGATCGCGCGGATGACACCGGGCCTCAGCTATCTGATCCCGCTGTTCCTGATGTTCCGCTGGCTCGGGCTGATGGGCACGCTGTGGCCGCAGATCATCACCCATCTGGTGATCACCCTGCCGATCGTGATCTGGGTCCTGATCTCCTATTTCGAGGCCCTGCCGATCGAGCTGGAGGAGGCCGGGCGGATCGACGGCGCCAATCGCTGGCAGGTGTTCCGCCACGTCGTGCTGCCGCTGACCCGGCCGGGCATCACCGTGGCGCTGCTGCTGTCCTTCATCTTCTCCTGGAACAACTTTGTCTTCGGCATCGTGCTGGCCGGGCGCACCACCCGCACCCTGCCGGTCGCGGTCTACAACTCCCTCACATTCGAGCAGGTCAGCTGGGGTCCGCTCTCGGCCGCGGCGCTGGTGGTGGTTATCCCGGTGCTGGTGCTGACCGTGGTCGCCCAGAAGCAGATCGTCGCCGGCCTGACCTCCGGCGCGGTGAAGGGCGGCTGAGCCGCCCTTTCATGAATTCGTCGATGCACCCCAATTGGATCACTTGCAAATTAGATAAAATGCCGTATTTTGTAGGTATATAGTCATTTGCCTTTTTGAAACACGTTGGCTCGGGGGATGGTGCCATGTCCGTCATTCAGATCGCCGAAGATCAGGCCCTGCCGGCAACGGCGCCCGCGACCTCCATCCGGACCGCCCTGGTCAGCCGCCAGGACGAGATCCTCTCGCTGCGGCAGAACGCATCCGAGATCCTGTACCGGCTGCGGGCCGTCCGCGAGACCTGGTCTGACAGCGACGTGCCGCCGGCCCAGGAACGCTGGGTGCTGCAGCAGATCCTGGAATGCCTGACCGTCAGCAGCGAGCCGCCGACCGGGGACGAGTTCGACCGGATCGCAGTGGCCGGCCAGGCGCTGGCCATTCTGTTCGACATGACGGATGAGGAGTTCGCGGCTATCGCCGCGGAGGACGACGACTACGACCTGGTCGATTTCGACGCCGATCTCGACGATGCGGAGGATCTGGCGGCGGCCAACGCGGCATAGGACCGGCGCCCGCCGCCCCTTCTCCGGATTGCAATCCCCAAACCGGCCGGCAGATCCTACCCAAATGGATGATTGCAAATTACATAAAATTCTTTAGATTGTAGGCATATAGTCAAGTCATACGGACCGCATAGGATCAGAGGGGGACCACCATGCCCTTCACGCAGTTCGAGAGCTCCGAAATTTCCCCGTCGACGGCGCCCGGCGCCATCCAGGCATCACCGGTCGGCCGCCAGGAAGAGATCCATTCCTTGCGCCAGAACGCCGCCAGGATCCTGCGCGCGCTCCGGCGGGTTCGCGAATCATGGTCCGAGGACGACGTGCCGCCGCCGCAGGAGCGCTGGGTCCTGGACCAGATCCTGTGGTGCCTGCTGGTCAGCCAGAATCCACCATCCGGTGACGAATACGACCGCATCGAGGCCGCCGGACAGGTGCTCTCTCTGCTGGTCGAGATGCCGGGCGCCAATTTCGAGCCCGACGATTGCGACGATGCCGACCACGACATGGTGGATTTCGACACGGCTCTCGATGAGGCCGAATTCCTGGTGACAGGCAACACCTGGTAGATCCGGCCCGGCGCCGGCCGCTGTTGGACCCATCCCCGTCGCATGCCGAAAAGCTTTGCCGCGCGAGAGGGCTTGTCCTAATCGGAAGACGACACTCTTGGCGCGGTACATCTTGTCCCTCTCTCTCGGCATCGACACCGGCGGCACCTTCACCGACGCGGTCCTGTTCGACCCGGACCGCGGCGTCGTCGCCGCCGCCAAGCGGCTGACCACCAAGCATGACCTGGCGCTGGGCATCGGCGCCGCGATCGACGCGGTGCTCGAGCAGCACCCGGCCGAGATCGCCTTCGTCGGCCTGTCCACCACCCTGGCCACCAACGCCGTGGTCGAGGGCCAGGGCAACCCGGCCTGCCTGATCCTGATCGGCTACCCGGAGGCGGCGCTGGACCGCGCCGGGCTGCGCGAGGCGCTCGGCAGCGATCCCGTGGTGGCCGTGGCCGGCGGGCACCGGCCCTCGGGCGAGGAGCAGGCGCCGCTCGACGTAGACGCGGTCCGCGCCGCCGTCCTGCGCCACGCCCCTTCCGTCACCGCCTTCGCCGTCGCCGGCTATTTCGCGGTGCGCAACCCGGCGCATGAGCAGGCCGTGCGCGACCTGGTGGACGACCTGACCGGCAAGCCGGTGACCTGCGGCCATGAGCTGACCTCCGGCCTCGACGCGCCGCGTCGGGCCCTGACCGCCCTGCTCAACGCCCGGCTGATCCCGCTGACCGCGTCGCTGATCCGGGCGGTGCGCGGCCGGCTTGACGCCCGCGGCATCGCAGCGCCGCTGATGGTGGTAAAGGGCGACGGGTCGCTGATCGCCGACCGCTTCGCCTTGGCCCGGCCGGTCGAAACCGTGCTGTCCGGCCCGGCCGCCAGCGTCGTCGGCGCCCGCTGGCTGACCGGTCGAGAGAACTGCTTTGTCTCGGATATTGGCGGCACCACCACAGACATCGCCGTCCTCAAGGACGGCCGGCCCCTGGTGAACCGCGAAGGCGCCCAGGTCGGCGGCTGGCGCACCATGGTCGAGGCGGTGGAGATCCGCACCTTCGGCCTGGGCGGCGACAGCGAGGTCCGCATCGAGCCGGGATTCGGCCTCGCCGTAGGGCCGCGCCGGTCGGTGCCGCTGAGCCTCTTGGTGCACCAGCATCCGGAGATGCTGGTGGCGCTGCGCCGCCAGGCCGAGCGGGCCGAGGGCCTCAGCCTGGACGGCCGCTTCGCCCTGCGCCTGCGGGCGCTGGACACGGACACGCTGTCGTCGCCGGAGCGGCGGATCTGGGACGCGCTGGCCGACGGGCCGCAGCCGCTGGAGACCGTCCTGACCAGCCATCTGCTCGACCGGCCGCTGGAGCGGCTGGTGGCGCGCGGCCTGGTGATCCTGTCCGGCTTCACCCCGACCGACGCCGCCCATGTGCTGGGGCTGCACAGCGGTTGGTCGCGCGAGGCGGCGCTGCTGGGGGCGACGCTATGGGCCCGGCGCCCGGCCGAGCCGGGCTGGACCCCGCCTGCCGATGCCGAGGCCTTCGCCCGGTCGGTGCTGGAGCGGCTGACCGCCGACAGCGCGCTGGCGCTGGTCGAGACGGCACTGGCCCGCGACGGCGTCGCCGATCCAGCGCGGGAAGCCCGTGGGCTGCTCCCGCGCCGGGCGGTGGCGGGCGATGCCCCGGCCCCTGCCCTGCTGCGTCCCGCCCTCGCCCTCGGCCTGCCGCTGGTCGGCATCGGCGCCTCGGCCGGGACCTATTATCCGGAGATCGCGCGGCGCCTCGGCACCGAGAGCGTGGTGCCGGAGCATGCCGGCGTCACCAACGCCATCGGCGCGGTGGCCAGCGGCGTGCTGCAGACCGTCACGATCACCATCACCGCGCCAGAGGAAGGCCGCTTCCGCGTCCACGCCCCCGGCGGCATCCGCACCTTCGGCAGCCTGGCGGAGGCCGCCGCCCATGCCGAGGCCGAGGCCCGCAGCCGGGCCGAGGCCCTGGCCCGCGAGGCCGGCGGCCAGGAGGTGGCGGTCACCGTCACCCGTTCCGACCGGGTGGTGTCGATGGCCGGCGGCCTCGACCTGTTCGTCGAAAGCACCGTCACCGCGACCGCTGCAGGGCGGCCAAGGATGGGGTGAGGCCTCTCTCACCCGGCTTTCCCTCTATTGTCATCGCCGGGCTTGACCCGGCGATCCAGGGGCCACCCAGAGAGGCTTCGACATTTCTGGATGCCCGGGTCAAGCCCGGGCATGACAGGAAAAGGGCATGGTCAGAGTGCTTCGCCAGCGGAGACCGGTTGAGAATGCGCTGGGGTGAGTCGACTGGTGGTGGTTTCGAGAACCGGCGCGCAGCGGACGTTTAAGTCCGTGAGCACCGGAAGCGGAGAAACCGCCATCAGGCGGCCGCCCCAGTAGCATTATCGACCGGTCTCACATCAGCCGGCTGGTGACGACAAAGTACATCACGAAGATCACCCCGATTCCCCACACCACCGTGGTGAGGCCGGAGCGGCGGCCGAGGGCGAGGCACAGCAGGATGTAGGCGAAGGTGCCGATCGCCATGCCGTTGATCAGGTTGTTGCTGAGCACCGTGACCAGCAGCATCAGCACCACCGGCACGGCGTTGGCGAGGTCCGACATGTCGACCCGCGCCAGCCCCTGCAGCATGAAGATGCCGACCACGACCAGTGCCGGCGCCGTGGCCTGGGGCGGGATGATGACGAAAACCGGCCAGATGAACAGCGCCAGCACGAAGCCGATCGCCACCACCACCGAGGTCAGCCCGGTGCGGCCGCCGGCCTGCACCCCGGCGACGGATTCGATGAAGGAGGTCACCACCGAGGTGCCGAGGATCGGCCCGACGATCGTCGCGACGGCGTCGGACGAGAAGGCGGCCGTGGCGCTGGGGATCGACCCGTCGGGCTGGCGCAAATTGGCCGTGGTGGTGACGCCGATCAGCGTCGCCAGGTTGCTGAAGAACTCGCCGCACAGAAAGTAGAACAGCAGCGGCAGCGCCACCAGGAAATGCGAGACCAGATAGCTGAAATCGAGCGCCAGGAAGGTGCTCTCCGGCCATTTCGGCAGGGCGAAGAAAGTGGCCGGCAGCGTCGTCACCATGGTGCCGTCCGGCTTCAGCGGCACGAAGATGCCGATCACCGTGATGGCGGCGATCGACAGCACCAGAGCGCCGGGCACGCCGCGGGCCACCAGCACCGGCGTTACCAGGATGCCAACGAGCGTCAGCAGCACCGGCGGGCTGGCCAGCGACCCCATCGATATATAGGTGTTCGGGTTGGCGACGATGAAGGCGGCGCCGCGCAGTCCGATGAACACGATCAGCGTGCCGACCGCGGCCTGGATGCCGACCCGCAGCACCTCCGGCATCTCCTTCGCCACCTTCTCGCGCAGCCGCGACACGCTCAAGGCCAGGAAGATCACGCCGGAGACGGCGACCATCGCCAGCGCCCCCTGCCAGGGGATGCCCATCTGCTTCACCATGACATAGGCGAAGACGATGTTGGATCCCATGGCCGGCGCCAGGGCCAGCGGCAGGTTGGCGGTCAGCCCCATCATCAGGCTGCCGAAGATGGCGGCCAGGGCGGTGGCGATCACCAGGTCGCCGCGATCCATGCCGGCGGCGGACATGATCGCCGGGTTGACGGCGACGATATAGGCCATCGCCGCGAAGGTGGTGATGCCGGCGATCACCTCCTGCGGCACCGAGCTGCCGCGCTCGGACAGCTTGAAGCGGCGGTCGAGCCAGTTGGACGACGCCCGGACATCGGAAACGGTCATGAGCCCCCCCTCGCCCGGGTCTGCGCCGGGTCGGTTCGAACGGAACGGCGCTCCCCCTACCAGATGACGGGGTGTGTCTCCCCGCTCTGCACGTTGACGAAGCCCTGCGGCGCCTGCTCGCAGGGCGCCACCAGGACCCAGCGCCACGGCGCGCAGGTCAGGGTGGTGAAGATCAGCCGCTCCGGGAATCCCGGCAGCCAGCGCGGATGGAAGGTCGGCTCGTACATCCAGTCGATGCCCTCGGCCGCGGCGTACAGCGCCTGCATCTCGGCGTCGAGCTCTTCCGGCGGCCGGCAGCTCATCAGCCCGCCGATCTCGTAGCGCACCGTGGCCAGCACCCGGCCGTCGCGCACCAGGGCCCAGCCGCCCTGCAGCTCGGTGAGCCTATTCACCGCCAGCGCCATGGCGGCATCGGAGGAGCCGGTGACCCAGATGTTGTGCTTGTCATGCGCCACCGAGCAGGCCAGCGCCGTGTCCGGCGTGCGCGGGCCGCAGCCGAGCCAGAACATCTTCGCCACCCGCCCGTCGCCGGAGAAGCGGTCGACGACGGCGAATTTGGTGATGGCGCGGTCCGGGTCGCGCTGCACCGCGCCGTCGCGCACCGGCAGCTCGGCGGTGATGAAGCCGTCGGCCCAGTGGAACGGCCGCAGCAGTGCCGCCTGCATGGTCTCGCGGCCCGGCGCGGCTGGCAGGGCGAAATCCGCCGCGGTCAACGGCCGCTTGATGTTGACCGTCTGCCGCGCCCAGCCCGGCCAGTCGATCGCCGGCACCGGGCCGATGTAGCGCTTGCCCTCCGACACCGGCCCGCCGTCCGACCAGACCTCGGCGATCTCGAGGCTCGCCACATCCGACAGCAGCACGACATCGGCGTATCGCCCCGGCGCCAGGCTGCCGACCCAGGGCGTCAGCCGCATGTGCCGCGCCGGGTTCAGGGTGACGCATTGAATCGCGATTTCCGGCGCCAGACCGTGCCGGATCGCCAGCCGGGCGTTGTGGTCGGTCGCCCCCAGCCTGAAAGTGTCGGAGACGCTGCGGTCGTCGGTGGTGAAGGCGACCTGCGACCAGTCGGCCAGGCCCTTCCCGATCAGCCAGGGAATCACCTCCGGCATCGAATAGGGCCGCAGCTCGACGAAGATGCCGCGGGCCAACTTTTCCCACACCTCCTCCGGCGTCCACGCCTCGTGGTCGGAGGCCAGGCCGGCGGCGGCGAACGCACTGATCGCGACGGTGTCGCGCAGCCCGGCGCCATGGCCCTCGACCACCCCGCGCTGCTCGAAGGTGGCGCGGATCATGCCCCAGAGCCGCGGATAGGACGGGTTCTCCGGGTTCCAGACCGCCGGCCAGTCCATCACCTCGTCCAGGCCGGCGACCATCAGGCTGTCCTTCAGGAAGCCCTTCTGCTCGTCATAGCCGTACCAGCCGCCGCCCCATTCATAGGCGGTCGGCGGCACCGCCGATCCCGGCAGCGGGAAGATCTTCAAGGGCGAGCCGCGGCGCCGGGCCTCGAACCAGAAGGCCAGGTTGTTCGGGCCGTCGACATTGGAGAATTCGTGGCTGGCTTCGCAGGTCCAGGTGTTGCCGCGCGGCAGCACCAGCGCCGCCTCCCATTCCGGCGTCAGATGGGTGCTCTCGATATGCTTGTGGACCTCGCCGAAGCCCGGCACGGCCGCCAGATCCGGCTTCTCCACCCGCCGCGCCGCGGTGCCGGGCCAGGTCCCGGCCGGCCCGGTCCAGGCGATGCGCCGGCCCTTGATCGCGATCTCCTGGTCCTCGCGCCAGCTTCGGGTGTGGACGTCGAGCAGCCGGCCCGCCCGCAGCAGCGTGTCGGCCGGGCGCTTGCCCAGCGCGGTCAGCACCAGATCCTGGCGGATGGCGACCTCGTCTTCGGCACTGATCAAGAGATCGTCGGGCAAGGAGGTCGCCATGGCCGGTCTCCTAAGTGGGTATGTCCGACCTTAACGCCTCCCTAGGAATGCCCGCCAGTCCCTTCTCCACCAAGCTCAGGTGAAATTCCCAGCCCGCGATGCCGATCAAAAAATGGTCGGGAATACCATCCACCCACCATCAAGATCGCATCAAATTCAAATACAGCGCAACTTATTGGGAAACTGAAATACAACATCATTGCAACAAATATGAAACACGACGAGCAGATCGATTTTATTTCCTCTACAAAGTTCAGTCACCTTAACAAAACTTTATCTGATCCTGGCTATAGCTCTGCCAGTCAGTGATTCCCTTGACCGTGGGACAGAGATCCTTTGCCGGGGCTTTCGCCGGCGGGCGCGAACCAGGTCGACGGACAGCCAGCAGGAGACCCAATGTCCATTCCCACCTCCCGACGCCTCCTCCTCCAGGGTGGCGGCGCCGCCCTGGCCCTGGGCGCCATCGGCAGCCTGGGCGCGCTGTCGCAGCGCCAGGCACAGGCCGCCGCCACCGGCGAGAACTGGACCGCCCCGGTCCGCAGCCCCTACGGCCCGCTCGCCCCGGCCGCCGACGACAGCACCGGCCTGCCGCTGCTGCTGCTGCCGCCCGGATTCCGCTACAGCTCCTTCTCCTGGACCGGCGACCGCATGGCCGACGGCCAGCCGGTGCCGGGCAAGCATGACGGCATGGCGGTGATGCATGGCAAGGGCGGCCGCTGGTTCGATTTCGGCCTCGGCCGAGGTCACGGCCATGGCCACGATCGCGGCGACGAGCTGATCCTGGTCCGCAACCACGAGATCAGCGCCGCCGGCACCATGATCACCGCGCCGGGCACCTACGACACCGGCACGATCGACACCAGCGGCTCGCGCGCCGGCGGCGGCACCAGCACGCTGCGCTTCCGCGACGGCCGCTGGATCTCGGCCGAAGCGAGCCTGGCCGGCACCACGCAGAACTGCGCCGGCGGCCGCACGCCCTGGGGCACCTGGCTCAGCTGCGAGGAGGTCAAGACCAACGCCAAATCGACCGCCGGCCGCCGCCACGGCTATGTCTTCGAGGTGCATCCGGAGGCCGAGCGCACCACCGGCCGCCCGCTGACGGCGATGGGTCGCTTCAGCCATGAGGCTGTGGCCGTCGACCCGCGCACCGGCATCATCTATCTGACCGAGGACGACCGCAACAAGTCGGGGCTGTATCGCTTCATCCCGTTCGACCGCTCGGGCCGCTACGGCGCGCTGGAGCATGGCGGCCGGCTGCAGGCAGCCCGCGTCCGCCGCCGCCCGAACGCCGACCTGGTGGTCGCCCATGTCGGCGACACCTACCAGCTCGACTGGATCGACATCGAGCAGCCGGACATGGATGCGGTCACCGCGCCGATCGGCTTCCCCGATATCGGCGCCGGCGAGACGCTGAGCGGCCCCTTCGCCCAGAGCTGGGCCGAGGGCGGGCTGCGGATGAGCCGCGGCGAGGGCATCTTCTACGCCGACGGCCGCATGTTCATCGTCGATACCAGCACGGGCAAGGAGCCGAGCGGCCGGCTGGGTCGCGGCTACGGCGCCGTCTGGGTGCTGGACCTGGCCAGCCAGCGGCTGCAGGCGCTGTTCGTCAGCGACAGCCAGATCGCGGCGCACAACCCGGACAACGTCACGGTCAGCCCGCGCGGCGGCGTGGTGCTGTGCGAGGACCCGGACGCGGCCCCGGCCGGCAGCCCGGACAATTACGGCCCGGGCACCCGGCTGGTGGCGCTGACCCGGACCGGCGCGCCGTTCTACCTGCTGAAGAACAATGTCGAGCTGACCTCCGGCCAGATCGCCGATGCCGGTAAGACCATCGCCGAAGGCGACTACCGCACCAGCGAGTTCGCCGGCGCGTGCTGGAGCCCGGAGGGCCGGACCCTGTTCGTCAACATCCAGACCCCCGGCATCACCTTCGCCATCACCGGCCCGTGGGAGCGCGGCCCGCTCTGAGCCGTCGCACGGGGGCCGATGCCGGCATCGGCCGCCCGGCCTCATAGGATCTCGAAGACGTCGTAGGTCACGCCGCCTGGCCGGCGCTCGCCGATGCCGACCGCGACGATCCGGTTGAGCCAGGCATGGGCCGGCGAGGCCGTCTCGAAGAACGGGGTGATCCGCAGATAGTATTCCGACCGGTCGACAGCCTCGCCCCGGGCGATCCGGTCGCCGACCTCAGGCGCGGCATGCCGCACGCCGCGATAGGTCATCAGCACCAGCGCCTCATCCCCGGTCCGCAGGGTCAGGCGGACATCCTGCTGGAAAGAGCCGTCCGCGCGGGTCAGCAGCAGGTCCGAGCCGCCATGCGGCAGCACCTCGCCCGACAGCCTGTCACCCTCGAACCGTCCATCGGACACGGGCACGACCCGGCGCTCGCCAGCCGGCGTCCGGCCCAGCTCCTGGATCGGATGGAGGCTCAGCGAGAGGGTGAACAGGGGACGTGACATCAATTCGGTCATTGGGATCTCCGGTCATGTCGGAGCCCCATTGGCGCAGGCTGGCCCGCTGGATCAAAGCGAGCGATCTTGCCCCTCATCTTAAGCGGGCCTTAACATGAACCATGCCGAACCGCCTGCCGGCCCTGGACTCGCTGCGCTTCCTCGAAGCCGGCGTTCGCCATGCGAACTTCACCCGGGCGGCAGTCGAGCTGGGCGTCACCCCGGCGGCGGTCAGCCTGCGGATCCGCGACCTCGAGGCGGAGCTCGGGGTCGCGCTGTTCCGCCGCTCCGGCCCGAATGTGACCCCGACCGAGGCCGGCGCGGCGCTGGCGGCCCGCATTGGCCGGGCCCTCGGCCTGATCCGCGCGGCGGTCGAGGATTGCCGCGGCGCGGCCGAGCCCCTTCGCGTGACCGCGGTCCCGACCTTCGCCATGCGCTGGCTGACGCCCCGTCTCGCGGCCTATCATGCCCTGCCCGATGCCGTGCCGATCCGGCTCGACGTCTCCGCCGAGCTGCGGCCGGCCGGCGGCTTCGACATCGCGATCCGGACCGGGCATGGCGACTGGCCCGGCTTCGATGCCGGCGCCTTGATGCCGATCGAGGGTGCCCCGATGCTGAGCCCGGCGCTGGCCGCCCGGGTGAAGCTGTCATCACCCGCCGATCTCGCGGCCCTGCCGCTGCTGCCCCATGACGGCTGGCAGCGCTGGTTCCGCGAGGCGGGTGCGGAGGTGCCCGGCCTGCGCTTCTACGCCGATGACTATCCGACGCACGAGCTCGATGCGTCAGCCGCCATCGAGGGCGCGGGCGTGGCGCTGCTCTCGCCGCGATTCTTCGGGCAACTGCTGCGCGACGGCAAGCTCGTCCAGCCCTTCCCGCACGTCATCCGCGGCCCGGCCGCCCACCATATCCTGCTTCAGCCCGGAGAGGCGCGGCCCGTGGTCCTTCGTTTCCGTGACTGGCTGCAGGACGAGGCGCGGTGCCCGGACGCCGGTCCAATGCCGGTGGCTTGACCAGGGTACCGCCTCACACCGCCTCCTCCCCCAGCGCCGAGATCGTCCGTTCGGTCTCGGCGCTGCGGGCGCGGGCGACCTCGGTGATGGTGCGGCGCAGGTCGGGATGGGCGCTGGCCAGGGCCTGCAGGTCGCGGGCGGTCAGCACCAGCAGCCTGCAGAAGGCGATGGCGCTGACGGTGGCGGTGCGGCGGCCGCTGATCAGCACCGCCATCTCGCCGAAGAAGTCGCCGCGGCCGAGCCGGAACTTGCGCCCGCCGCGGCCGATCTCGACCGCGCCGGAGGAGATGAAATACATGGTATCGCCACGATCGCCGGCCTGGACGATGACCTCGCCCGGCACCGCGAACATCGGCTTCAGGAGCCTGCAGATCTGGCCGATCCGCTCCTCCGACAGGCCCTGGAAGAACGGCAGGCGCCGCACCAGCTCCTCGGTGCTGAGCCCGAGGTCCAACTGCGGCCGCCGCTGCAGCGTCTCATAAAGCCGGCCGACATCGCGCTGGAGGTCCTCGTAGATCTCGCCGCTGATGAATTGCTGGTTGCGCAGCTCGTCATATTCCGCCGCTTCCAGCCGCAGCGCCGCCCAGCGCAGGAAGCGCTCGGACATCCGGCGCTCATAGTCCGGATATTGCAGCCGCCACGCCTCGATCGCGGCGACGATGGTGTCGAGCCGGGTGGTCAGCACGGCGTCGAGCGACTGCCACACCTCGGCGCCGAGCAGCCGGCGCATCTCGGCCTCGGCATGGCGCTTCAGCATCTCGATCATCATCCGCGCCACCTTCAGCATCTCCAGGCGGTCGGCGATGCGGCTGGACAGCGGCCGGTCCCAGCCGGAATAGCGCTGCACCTGGATGGCGACGCGGAAGCCCGGGCCGAAGCCGATGTTGCGCGTGGCGGCGCCGAGATAGCCGGCGCGGCCGCCGGTCATCGCAGCATCGTGCAGCCGGCTGACCTGGGTCAGGAGGTCGGCGGCGGTGCGGCGCGACATCAGCTTCTGGTCGAAATGCTCGACCACAAGGTCGCGCTCGCGGTTGGCCAGGGCCATCAGCCCCATCCGCTCGCGCTCTTTCGGGTCCAGCATGAAGGGCCGGCTGGCCAGGCCGCTGAGCCGGCTGCGATAGGCCTCGGCCGCCTCCTTCGCCACCTCCGGCGCCAGGTGCTGCTCCGCGCCGATCTCCTCGATCCGCTCGGCGATGCCCTCGCGCGCCTGGTGCAGGGCGCGGTCACGCAGCGCCAGCTCGGTCGGGCTCAGCGCGTTGAGGCCGAGCGCCCGCATCACGAGGCGCAGCGTGGTGGCGTTGATCAGGAGCGTCCACAGCACGAAGCCGGTGGCCAGCACCACGACGAAATGCGTCGCCTCGGTCCCGAGCAGCGGGTTTTCGCTGACCGCCAGCGCCAGCGCCAGGGTGACGGCGCCGCGCAGCCCGCCCCACAGGATGACGAGGCGGTAGGGCGTGCTGACCGGCTGCGCCACCTTGAGCCAGGTCAGGAGCGGCAGCATGCCCCACAGCACGATGGCGCGGGCAACGAAGGCGGCAGCGACCAGCACCAGCAGCAGGTAGCCGTCCTCGACCGTGGCGTCGCGCAGGAACTCCGGCACCAGCATGGCGGCGAAGATGAAAATCAGGGTCGAGGCGCAGAAGCCGAGCAGCGCCCACACCTTCTCCAGCCCCTCCCAGCCCTCGGCCGAGATCCGCACCCGGCCGGTGGAGCCGACCACCAGCGCCACCGTCACCACCGCGACGACGCCGGAGACGTGCAGGTAGCGCTCGGCCACGACATAGGCGATGTAGGGCAGCGCCAGGGTGAAGGCGACCTCGGCCACCGGGTAGCGGTTCAGGGGCCGCATCACCATGAAGGCCAAGCGGCCGGCGATGAAGCCGAACAGCCCGCCACCGATGAAGAAGCGCAGGAACAGCAGCGGCGCGCCGCTGGCATCGGCGTCGCCATGGCCGGCGCCCGCGCCGGCGGTCAGGAGGCCGATCAGCACGATGTAGAGGGTGATGGCGGCGGCGTCGTTGAGCAGGCTCTCGCCCTCGACCAGGATGGTCAGGCGCCGCGGCGCGCCGGCGTCGCGGAAGATGCCGATCACCGCCGCCGGGTCGGTGGTGGCGACGATCGCGCCCAGCAGCAGGCACAGCACCAGCCCTTGGCTCGACGTGCCCCACAGCGCCACCCCGACCACTAGGCTGCACACCAGCACGGCGACCACGGCGAGGGTCAGGATCGTCGCCCCGTCATCCATCATCCGCCGCACATCCATGTGCAGCCCGGCCTCGAACAGCAGGATCGGCAGGAAGATGTGCAGGATCGCCTCGGACCGGATCTCGCCGCCGGTCAGCGCATGGGCGAATTCGGACAAGGGCCCGCCGCCGCCGATCACGCCGGTGACGCTGCCGATGCTGCCGATGGCGATACCGAGTGCCGCGATCAGTACCGAATGCGGCAGCGCCAGGCGCGTGGCCAAGGGCTGCAGCAGGGCCACCAGCACGATCAGAACGGATATGGCGAGCACCGCCAAGGCGATATCGGGCATGGCTTCCCATCGGCAGAGTCGGGCCCCCCGACCGGCACGGCGATACTACACGACCCGCGCCATCTGTCGCCGGTGATGGTGGTCACCGAGTGATGAGATCAGCCCGACGCTCGCCTCCTGCAACCATCAAGCCATGTCAGCGGGACAGCCCGGCGCTGCCGGCGAAACCGGCTGGCAGCGCCGGGCTTCGCCTCGGTCTTAGAGCACGAAATCCGCCGCGACGAGCGCCAGGTTGCCGGTGAGCTGGATGTGGAAGTCAGAGACGCCGTCGCCGTCGACGTCGCCGGCGACGGTGGTGACGCCGGGGGCGGTGACGGCGGCGCGCAGCTGCCCGGCCACGCCAGTGTACAGGCCGGCACCGATATAGGTGAAGGCCTGGTCGCCGGGCGCGCCGGTGTTCGCGTCGATCAGCGACAGGTCGATCTGGTCGCCCTGGGCGTGGCTGAAATCGGTGATCCGGTCGGCATTGGCGCCGACGGCGCTGTCAGCGGTCGCTGCATAGGAGAAGCGGTCGGCTCCGGTACCACCACCCAGCTGGTCCTTGCCGCCCCCGCCGCTGATCACGTCGTTGCTTTCGAAGCCGTTCAGGGCATTGGCGCCGCTGCTGCCGATCAGCGTATCGCCGCCCTGACTGCCGTTGACGTTCTCGATCGCGACGAAGGTGTCGCCGGCGGCGTTGCCGCCGATGCCGGTGCCGGTGGCGAGATTCACCGTGACGCCGGTGGCCTCGCCCCAATAGCTGGCAAGGTCGGTGCCGATGCCGCCGTCCAGCGTGTCCGCACCGCCGCGCCCGCGGAGCACGTCGTTGCCGTTCCAGCCTTTCAGCGTGTTGGCGCCGGCATCGCCGGAGATGGTGTCGCTGCCCTGGCTGCCGCTGACGATCTCGATCCCGACTAGGGTGTCGCCCTCGGCCGCGCCGCCGCTGCCGGTCCCTGCGGCGAGGTCGACGACGACGGCTTCCGGACGGAGGTAGTAGCTCGCGGTGTCGATGCCGGCGCTGCCGTCGAGCTGGTCGGCGCCCTCTTCGCCATAAAGCACGTCGTTGCCGTTGCCGCCGTTGAGGATGTCCTCGCCGTCGTGGCCCAGCAGGATGTCGGTGCCGCCGAGACCGTTGAGGATGTCGTCCCCGCCCCGGCCGTCGAGCAGGTTGTTCCCGGCCGATCCGGTTAGGATATCGTTGACGAGGAAGGCGCCGTAGACATTCTCGATGCCGATCAGCACGTCGCCCGTGGCATCGCCGCCGCTGGCGGTGCCGGCGCTGAGATTGATCGTCACGGCGTCGGAGCCGGCATAGTCGGCCAGGTCGATCCCGGCGCCGCCGTCGAGCTGATCCGCCCCGCTGCTGCCCGTCAGGTGATCGTCGCCGGCCCCACCGAGCAGCGTATCGTCGCCGCCCAGCCCGCTGAGCTCGTCGTTGCCGTCGCCACCATTGAGGACATTGCCGACGCCGTTGCTGCCGATCAGCGTGTCCCCGCCCAGGCCGCCGATGATGTTCTCCATATCGACGGCGCTGTCGCCGGAGGAGTCGTTGCCGCCGCCGGAGCCGACGCCGTTGGCGAGGTTGAGGGTCACCCCGGCGATGGCGGCGGCATAGCTGACGGTGTCGGTGCCGCTGCCGCCTTCGAACCGGTCCGCGCCGGCGCCGCCGGTGAGCACGTCGTTGCCGGTGCCGCCGACCAGCTTGTCGTCGCCGAGGCCGCCATCGATCAGGTCGTTGCCGCCGCCGCCATAGATGTGGTCGTTTCCGCCGAGACCGTTCAGGGTATCAGCGAGGGCCGTCGCCAGCGGTATATCGTTGTAGCCGGGCGGGAGGACCACCCCGTCGCCGAGCAGATGGATCAGGTCGTTTCCCGCGGTCCCATTCACGACGGCCATTTCTATCGATCTCCTGGCTGAACAGGCGCGGCACCCGCGCCGGCCGGTGATTCTGCATAAGATCGGATGTGGCGCATCTCCCAGATGGGGGGGGGGCGCGGACAGCATTCCTTGCGTCCGCTCGACGCCCTGGCCGGCTCCCTACCCCTCCACCCGTTTCACCTCGAAGTGCCCGGGCGGATTGGCGATGGCGTCCTGGGCGGCGACCAGCTGGATCTCGCGCTTGCCCGAGCGATGCGTGGCCTCCATCACCGCATAGACGGTGCCGGCGGTGCGGCCCAGCGCCGTGGCCGGATCGCCGCTGCGCAGGTAATGCGCCAGGAACAGCGCCGCGGTGATGTCGCCCGAGCCGTTGACCGCGATCGGCAGCCGCGGCGTCGCCACGATCCAGGCCCCGTCCGGCGCCACCGCCAGCATCTCGATCACGCCGTCCGGCGCGTCGCGGCGGATCAGGCTGGTGACCAGCACGATCTTCGGTCCGGTCGCCTGCACCGTGCGCGCGGCCTTGAGCGCGTCGGCCAGCGTGGCAATGGCGCGGTCGTCCCCGACCCCGGCGCCGAGCCCGGCCAGGTACTCCAGCTCGAACTGGTTCGGGGTGATGATGTCGGCCTGCGGCACAGCCTTGTCGCGCATGAACTCCGGCAGGCCCGGGCGGACGAAGAAGCCGCGGTCGACATCGCCCAGCACCGGGTCGCAGCAATAGATCGCCTGCGGGTTCGCCGCCTTCACGCGGGACACGGCGTCGAGCACGACATGGCCGAGCGACACGTCGCCCATATAGCCGGACAGCACGGCGTCGCAGCCCGGCAGCACGCCGCGCTCCTCGACCCCGCGCAGCACCTCGGCGATCTGGTCGGCCGGCAGCACCGGGCCGCGGAAGCTGCCATAGCCGGTGTGGTTCGAGAAATGCACGGTCAGCACCGGCCAGACATCGATGCCGAGGCGCTGCAGCGGGAACACCGCGGCGCTGTTGCCGACATGGCCGTAGGCGACGGAGGACTGGATCGACAGGATGGCGGTCACGGGTCGGCTTTCTGGTTGCGGGTCGTGATCTCGATGGCGATCGGTCGGGAGACGCCTTCCCCCTTTTGTCATTGCCGGGATTGACCCGGCAATCCAGAGGGTCTCGACACCTTCTGGATGCCCTGGTCAAGCCCGGGCAAGACAGTTTTGGTAAGGGCGCGGCCTCATCACGCCGCGGCCAGGCTGAGATCCGGATCGCTGCGCAGCAGCTCCACCAGCGACCTGAGCCCCCGCTCCAGCTCCTCGGCATCGGCGGCGGCGGTCAAAGTGATCCGCATGGCGTGCGGCGTCTCGGCCCTTCCGGGCACGAACAGCTCGGTCGAGGTCATGGCCAGGCCGCGCTGCCGCGCCGCCGCCACCACCTCCTGCGCCCGCCACGGCTCCGGCAGCTCGAGCCAGATGTGGAAGCAGCCGGGCTGGCTGTGCCAGGTCAGCCCCTCCAGCGCCCGCGCCGCCACGGCGTGGCGCGCCTTGGTCTCGCGCCGGATGCGGTCGGCCAGCACGTCGCAGGTGCCGTCCTCGATCCAGTCGGCGACGATCTGCCCCATCACCGGCGGCGCCATCCAGTTGGTGGCGCGGGCGGCGGAGCTGAAGCGCCCCAGCCGGTCGGCCGGCATGGCGGCGAAGCCGATGCGCAGCGACGGCGCCATCGCCTTCGATGCCGCGGTGATGTAGATGCTGCGCTCCGGCGCGAAGCTGGACAGGGCGGGCGGCGGGTCCTCGGCCACCGTGCCGTAGATGTCGTCCTCGACGATGGTGATGCCGAGGTCGCGGCACAGCTCGGCGATGGCGCGCCGGCGCTCGACCGACATGGTCTTGGTGGTCGGGTTGTGCAGCGTCGGGGTGGTGTACAGAAGCCGCGCGCCCGAGGCGCGGGCCGCGGCCTCCAGCGCCTCCGGGATCATCCCCTCCTCGTCCATGGCGACGGCCTTGAGCGACAGGCGCAGCAGGCTGGACAAGGCGCGGACGCCGGACCAGGTCAGCTCCTCGACCAGGATCGGGTCGCCGGGGTCGCAGAACGCCATCAGCGCGGCGGTGATGGCGTGCTCGGCGCCACTGGTGACCAGGACGCGCTCGGGCCCGACCTCGATGCCGCGGCGGCGGATCCACTGCGCCCCGGCGGCGCGGTGCTCCCACCGCCCGGTATGGGCCTGGTAGTTGATCAGCTCGCCGAGCGAATTGGAGCCGGCGATGCGGCGCATGGCCTCGGCATATTCCGGGGCGACGACATGGGTGGGCGGCCGGTTGACGCCGAGCTCGATGGTCTGCGGCCCGCCGACCGCCGGCATGTCGAGCGTGGCCTGGGACCGGGCGCCGGCCTTGACGAAGCTGCCGCGCCCGACCTCGCCGGCGACCAGGCCGCGGCGCTCGGCCTCGGCATAGGCGCGGCTGACGGTGCCGACGGTGACGCCGAGCCGCCAGGCGAGGTCGCGATGGGTGGGCAGCCGCTCGCCGACCTTGAGCCGGCCGGCATAGACGTCCTCGGCGATGGCGTCGGCGATGCGGAGATATTTCGGCCCCGCGCGGTCGACCAGCGACGGCATCCACATGGCGGCCTCCTCCTTGGTGCAATTGCCCCGATTGTCTCGATCCGCATCAGAGCATGATCGGGACAATCGGGACAAGGAGGGGGTCGATGCAGCGGGGACAGGGCTGGATTGTGCGGAGACGCCTTCAGATGCCGGTCGATCTTTCCGGTTCCGGCTTGCGCGGCGGCATGACCTCGCTGCGCTCCAGCGACTCCACGGCCTCGCCGACGACCGCTTCGCCGGTCAGGCCTTCGCGCTCCGCCGCGTCGCGGGCTTCCTTGAAGGCGTGCTCGGCGACCTTGTCGGCCTTGTCCAGCTGGCGCAGGGCGAAGTCCTCGGCCTCGTCCTTCAGCTTGTCCCGGGTGCTGCCGAGCAAGCGGTTCTCGGCCTCGGTCGCAGGCAGCAGGGCACCGATGGCGGCGCCGACCGCGATGCCCAGCCCGGCCACGACCAGCGGCTGCTCATGCCACAGCCGGCCGAGGCCGCCGGCCATCGACGCCGCCCGGTCTCCGGCCGCGGCGCCCGCTTGGCCGACCGCGGCGGCGCCGCTTCTGGCCCGGCCGGCGACGCTGTCATAGGCCGAGGACAGGCCGTCGCCCACCGCAGACGCCGTGTCCCCGACCCGGCGGCCGAGATCGCCGGCCGTGTCGCCGAGACGCGACGCCATCTCCCCGATCCTGCCCGGGCGCTCTGCGCCGACGTCATCATCCGGGCGCGGCGGCCCCGCCGCATAGGGCTGCCGGTGACTGTGCGGGTGCGCCCGGCCGCCGCTGCCGCCCATCATCAGCCAGGCCAGCCCGGTGCCGACCAGGGCCAGGGGCAGCGGGTTGTCGACCGCCCGGTGCTTCAGGTTGTCGACGAAGGCGGCGCCGGACGAGTCGCGGGTATAGCCCAGCACCTCGTCGAGCACATGGCCCGGGGTCATGCGCGAGCGCAGCTCCGCCAGGGACTCGCGCAGCGCGGCGCGGCACTGCTCGCTCTCGCGCTCAAGCTGCTCGGTGGTGCTCATGCCTTGCCTCCTGCGTCGCCACAGCGGCGTCGCGCTGCAGCTGGTGGATGGTGCGGTCGGGAACCAGGCTCGCCGCCTTCACCCGGCTCATCCCGACCATCAGCAGCACGAGGCCGATGATCAGGGCGACGCCGCCGACGATGACCGCCGCCAGCGCGGGCGTCATGCCGGAGGCCATCAGCGCGGCCACGGCGGCTTCCAGCAGCACCACCAGGGCCGGGATGGCGAGGATGCCGCCGAAGGCCATCATGCCGATGCCGGCGCCGGCGCGGCCAATGTTCTCGGCCACCTCCGCCCGTGCCAGGCGGCTTTCGGCGCGCACCAGGTTGGTCAGGTTCTGGGCCGCATCGCCGATGATGTCGAAGATCGGCCGGTTCAGTCGCGTGCCGGTCATGGCGTCTCTCCTCGAGCCCTGGCCGAGCTTTTCAGGAAGCGCGACAGCGCCAGCCCGGCGACGACGGCGACGCCGAACAGGGCCGCCGGCCGCTCGCGGGCGAAGCGTCCGGCGCTCTCGAACAGCTCGTCGACATCGCGCTCGCGCAGGGCGGCGGCGGTGCTCGACACGCGCTCGGCGCCGCTGCGGATGAGATCGGCGACGGCGGGGCTCTGCTCCTCCAGGTCGTCGGCGGCGGAGCGGATCGCCCGGCCGGTCGCGTCCATCACCTCGGCCCCGGCCTGCTTCTGCCGCCCGGCGACGTCGTGGACGGCCTGCCGGATGGTGTCGCCGGCCTTGTGCCGTTCACCGGCCGCCGTGTCCGTGGATGAGGGGGTCGGGGAGGCCGGTGGCCCTCCCCACTCGTCTGCGCTCGGGGAAACGCCGGTGTCGTGGCCCTGGGGGTCCATCGCTGCCTCGCCTGTGGCGCCCTGTTGCAAGCGTCGCGAGGCGCCGATCGGCCGACGCTGCTTGGGGGAATCCTGCGGGGACAACGGCGGCATCTGCCGTTCGGTTCCGGCTCCGAAACGATGCGGCCGGAAGCGCTCCCAGTCGGACGGGCAAGCTGACAAACCATCCCGGGCCAGGAGACGCATTGCATTTTATCATTTGATATTTTTTGTGGAATTCCAATGCAGTAGGGAACGCCGCCTGTGCCGCGCCAGTTGTATGGGCGGGTTTGCGACCAAGCCGATGAGTCCGGCCCGTCACCCTCAGGTTCGACGATGAAGATCGCCCAGATCGCGCCCCTCTATGAAGCAGTCCCGCCGCGGCTTTACGGCGGCACGGAGCGGATCGTCGCCCATCTGTGCGACGCGCTGGTCGAGCTCGGCCATGACGTGACGCTGTTCTCCAGCGCCGACGCCCACACCCGGGCGACGCTGGTGCCGATGCGCGACCAGGCGATCCGGCTCGACCCCTGCCCGCTCAAATCCGGCTACGCCGCGCACCTCTCGATGTTGCACGAGCTGCGGCACCGGGCGGACGAGTTCGACATCCTCCATTTCCATGTCGACCTGATCCATTTCCCGCTGTTCGAGGCGATCGCCGCCCGCACCGTGACCACGCTGCACGGAAGGCTGGACCTGAAGGACCTGCCGGAGGCCTATCACCGCTTTCCGGACTATCCGCTGGTCTCGATCTCGGACTCCCAGCGCCTGCCGCTGGCCGGCGCCAGCTGGGTGGCCACAGTGCATCACGGGCTGGCGGAGGAGCTGTTCCAGCCGACGGCTGCGCCGCGAGACGGCTATCTCGCCTTCCTCGGCCGGATCTCGCCGGAGAAGCGGCCGGACCGGGCGATCGAGATCGCCCGCCGCTCCGGCCAGCGCCTGCGCATCGCGGCCAAGGTCGACGATGTCGACCGGGTCTATTTCAGGGAGGCGATCGAGCCGCTGCTGTCCGACCCGCTGGTCGAGTTCATCGGCGAGATCGGCGACGACGCCAAGTCGGAGTTCCTCGGCAATGCCGCCGGCCTGCTGTTCCCGATCGACTGGCCCGAGCCCTTCGGCCTGGTGATGATCGAGGCCATGGCCTGCGGTACGCCGGTGATCGCCTGGGCCTGCGGCTCGGTGCCCGAAGTGATCGATCATGGCTCGAGCGGCTTCATCGTCCGGTCGATGGATGAGGCGGTGGCGGCGGTCGGGCAACTGCCGGAGCTGGACCGCGGCGCGATCCGCCGCGGCTTCGAGCGGCGCTTCTCGAGCCACGTGATGGCCCAGGGGTATATTCGGACATATGAGAAGCTGGCGGATGCCAGCGGATGGTCCGTCCGCGCCTTGGCCGCGGAATAACACCACCGGTCGAAAATATTGACTCGTCATCCCGTGCGCGCTGCGGCGCGAAAGTGCCGCTGCGCAGACACGGGATCTCGGCGCGACGCCGGAGAGATCCCGTATCTGCAGCGCATCATTGCATGCTGCGTCGATCTGCATCAGAGCATGATCGGGACAAGGAGGGGTGGAATGCAACGAGCCGCGGCGAGGTTGCCGGCGAGTCGGGACGCGGCGGCCGTCCCGGACGACGGCCGCCCGCCGCCGGACCGTCCCCGGACACCGGCTCCGGCCGTCTCGGGCCCCTCCCCGGCCACGACCGTGGCGGATCAGAGGCGCCCGGAGTCGCCGGCGGAACCGGTCCCGTTCGCCACGCTTCGGCTCGCTCGGGTTGTAAAGCCCGCGCCCTTTGCAATCATCGGAAAATCCGAGCCACCCTAAAAGAAACGCATAATCTACTAGAACCAACTCGCTTGAACCTTCCAAAATCTCTTAGTTTCCGATAATTTTAGAAACAACATGGCAATAATTTATGATTTCGCTCTGTCGCGATTAGCACCGGCCCTTGAAGATGTCGAATGACCTTTCGGTCTGTCTTCCATGACTCCTTGAATTCTTCTTTTAACCTTTGCTGAAAAGACCGCATGGCTAGGCTGCGAGTCTTAACAACTCGTAAGCACAATCATCATCCAACAGGGGTGGCTTGCCGTCGCGATGGGGGACGCGCGCTCTCTCATCGTGCTCGACCAGCCCTTCGGGGCACGCTCGCCTTGCCCTGTCGGAGGATCCCGGGGCACCCGCGTCCCGGGCCGAAGCCCGCATCGCGGCATCGCCGCCGCGTCGGACGTCGAAGTCAAAGGAGGAGCGAGACATGTCCTTACGCATTGTCGCGGCTTCATTCGCTCTCTGCCTGGCGGCAAGCGCCCCGGGCCTGGCGGCGCCGCCGGGCAACGCCGGCGCCGCCGCCCAGGCGCTTCCGGCGAAGGCCGATCCGGACCGGGTGGTCAACGACCCCACGATCTACGACACCGGGCCGGACGGGCAGGTCAACCTGGCCCAGGTGAACGAGATCCCCTCGCTGAAGCACCACAGCATGGCGATCGACGGCAAGCTGGTGCGCTTCACCGCCGGCGCCGGGCACCTGGTGGTCAGCGGCGCGGACAACAAGCCCGAGGCCGCATTCTTCTACACCGCCTACACCATGGACGGGGCGCCGAAGAACACGCGGCCGGTGACCTTCCTGTGGAACGGCGGCCCCGGCTCCGCCTCGATCTGGCTGCATATGGGGTCCTGGGCGCCGAAGCGGCTGAAATCGGACGCGCCGACCATCGTCAGCTACGGCACCCAGCCCGACAGCTTCCCGCTGGTCGACAACGAGATCACGCTGCTGAAGCAGTCCGACCTGGTGTTCGTCGACCCGCCCGGCACCGGCTACTCCGCGGCCATCGCCCCGCACCGGAATCGCGACTGGTGGGGCGTCGACGTCGACGGCCAGGTGGTGGCGGACTTCATCACCCGCTACATCAACCAGACCAACCGCCAGAGCTCCCCGAAATACCTGTACGGCGAATCCTATGGCGGCATCCGCACGCCGATCGTGGCCAAGCTGCTGGAGCGGCAGGGCACCGGCCGGTACCAGCCGGACCCGACGGGCAAGCCGCCGGTGGTGCTGACCGGCGTGATCCTGAACTCGCCGATCCTCGACTACGCCTCGAACTGCGAGATGGTGGACACCGCCTCCTGCGGCGGCTACCTGCCGAGCTACGCGATGATGGCGAATTTCTTCAACAAGTCGCCGGCCCGCGGCGCGCAGACGGTGGAGCAGTATCTCGAGGGCCTGCGCCAGTTCACCTCGGTCCGGTACATGCCGGCGGAGGCGATGACCGCCGCGGCGCGCAAGAAATTCCTCGACACCCAGAAGGGCTGGGCCCTGCTGAACGACCTGGTGGCCCGGGCGGCGCTCGACACGCTGACCTGGTACCGCGGCTTCAAGCAGCTCCCCGGCGACTACCGGAACGAGCTGATGCCCGGCTTCGAGCTGGGCCGCTATGACGGCCGGATGAAGGTTCCGGCGGGCAATTCCTACGCCCCCGACGACTACATCAACGTCGCCTTCCTCAACCAGTTCAAGCAGCTGATGCCGTACTACGTGAACTACCGCAGCGCCTCGACCTACGAGCCGCTGGGCAATGCGATCTACTATTGGGACTGGAACCACAACGGCACCACCGACCCGAACAGCCTGGCCGACATCCAGGTCGCCCTGACCTATGATCCCGGGCTGAAATGGCTGGTCATGCACGGCTATGAGGACAACGCGACGCCGGGCTACCAGACCGAGCTGGACCTGATCGGCGTCGATCTCGCCGGCCGCGTCCCGGTCCGGTGGTTCGAGGGCGGCCACATGACCTACAACACCGAGGCCTCGCGCCCGGTGCTGGAGGCGGTGATCAGCGATTTCTACGCGGCGCCGCCCTTCGGGTCCGACGCCGCCGAGATCGCGCAGCAGGCCGACGCCAGATAGGAGGGCATGATCATGACAGTCAGACATACGGCATGGGTGGCTTCGCTGGCCCTGGTGCTGGCCGGGATCGGGCTGGGCCAGCCGGCCTGGGGCTATGACGACGTTCTCAAGCCGATCCGGCCGCAGGGCGCGCTGGCGCTGAGGACGGCTCCGGCGCCGAAGCCGAGCCCGGCGACGATGGCGCAGGGCGTCCAGGACGAGCTGGCGGCGCAGTTCCAGCGTGCGGCCGGGACCCGTTCGGCCCTGACCGCGCAGCAGGCCAAATCGGCCGGCTGGGGCTTCGTGGCCGATCATTTCGGCCAGATCGACACGTCGCGAAAGGGCTATGTGACCCTCGGCGAGATCAGCCAGTTCATGGCCCAGCGCTCGCCGCAGAAGCTGCCGGCACCGCAATAGGGCGCGGCCCGGCGGGGTGAGCCGGGCTCACCGGGACGAACCGCTCCGCCGGTGGAAGCCGGCGGGGCGGTTGTCGTTTGGAGATCGATCCATCAACACGGTGCCGAGCCGCCAAGCAGCCGCCCGCCGACCCTGAGCCGGCTGGCATCGACGTCCGCGGCGATGGCGTCGGCGATGCGGAGATAGTTCGATCCCGCGCGGTCGACAGCGACGGCATCCACAGGGCGGCCTCATATTGTGTCCCGATGGTATCGATCCGCATCAGAGCATGGGACAATCGGGACACGGAGGGGTGGAACAGAGTTGCGGTGACAATGCACGGATTGGGGGGCCGTCGGCAGGCCCGTGCTATGACGCGATCCCATCCCCCTACAGCACAAAATCCTCCGCCGTCAGGCCGTGGGCCGCGTAGACCTCGATGATCGAATCCACCGTGGTGTCCCCGTTCACATCGAGATACACACCCTGGCGGCCGCCGCCATAGGAGACCACCCGCACCTCGCCGGGGTGGCCGGTGAAGGCCCCGGTGCCGAAGACGAATTCCGTATTGCCGCCGCCGGCAGTGCCGTCGGGATCGATCGCCGACAGGTCGATCCGGTTCCCCACTGCGAAATCGGCGATGATGTCCCGGCCGGCCGAGCCCACGGTGCTGTCGCCGATCGCGGCATAGGCGAAGCGGTCCGCGCCCGCCCCGCCCTTCAGCACATCGGCCCCGGCGCCGCCGCTGAGCACATCGTTGCCGCCGCCGCCCGACAGGGTGTTCGCGCCAGCGTCGCCGGTCAGAATGTCGGCGGCGCCGGAGCCGACGAGGCCCTCGATGCCGAGCAGGGTGTCGCCCGCCGCATCGCCGCCCTCGCCGGTGCCGCCCGCAAGAGACACCACCACCCCGGCCGCGGAGCCGGCATAGCTGGCGACATCGGCCCCGCCGCCGCCGGCCAGCGTGTCGGCCCCCGCCCCGCCCTCCAGCGTGTCGTCGCCGTCGCCGCCGTCGAGGCTGTCATTGCCGGCTTCGCCGGAGAGGCCATCGTTGCCGCCGTTCCCCGCCAGCAGGTCGTCGCCGGACCGGCCGGCGACGACGTTGCGGAGGTCGTCGCCGATCAGATGGTCGGCATTCGTGGAGCCGGCCAGGTTCTCGATGCTGACCAGGGTGTCGCCCTGGGCATCGCCGCCCGAAGCCGTGTGGTTCAGCAGGTCGACCGCGACCGCGGCCAGGGAGCCCTGGTAGTCGGCGAAGTCCGATCCGGCCCCGCCGTTCAGTGCATCGGCACCGGCCCCGCCATTCAGCACATCGTCGCCGGCCCGGCCGAAAAGCCGGTCGTTGCCGGCGCCGCCATAGAAGCGTTCGGCGACCGCGCCCCCGCTCAGCTCGTCATTGTAGGCCGAGCCGATCACGCTCTCGATGCTCACCAGCGTGTCGAACTCGGCATCGCCATAGAGCGCATCGCCGGTCGACAGGTCGACCGCCACGTTGTGCCAGGACTCGGCATAGGACACCGTGTCGAAGCCGCCGCCGCCATGCATCAGGTCGCTGCCCTGGCTGCCATAGAGCGTGTCGTCGCCGCTGCTGCCGTAGAGGCGGTCGTACCCGCCCCCGCCGATCAGCCGGTCGTCGCCGGCATTGCCGTAGAGGTAGTCGTCACCATTGCCGCCATCCAGCAGGCTGCCTGCCACGGCGGCGCCCAGCTGGTCCTTGTAGATGGATCCCCTGAGGTTCTCGATACCGATCAGCTGGTCGCCGGTGGCATCGCCGGAGCAGATCCCGGTGGCGAGGTCGACATTCACCCCGATTCTAGAGACCTCATAGGACGCGGTGTCGCGGCCCTGGCCACCATCGAGCCGGTCGGCTCCCGGGCCGCCCAGAAGGAGATCGTTGCCGGCAAGGCCGAGGATCTGGTCGTTTCCGGCAAGTCCTTCGAGGACATCATCGCCGTCGGTGCCAATCAGGACATCGTCACCGGGGGTCGGGTCGTCCATCAAAATCTCCTTGTCAGGGTCGCGACCGGCAACCGTGTCTATGGTTCAGGACAAACAGGCGCCTCGCCCGATCGCAGCTCGGGACAAGCCTTTGAAAATGACTAGCCGGAATGATGTCGGATGGGCGGTCGGGTTTGCCCGGCCGCATGCAGGCGGACCGGACCGGCCGGCGCGGTCTCAAAATCAGTGATCATTCCATGCCCCCCTTGCCCCTGCGGTTGTTTCCCCGCAGTCTGGCGCCCGCATCCAGTTAAGACTGAATCCCTGGGCGTCGCAAGATGCGGCTCACGTGGCTCGCCTGAGCAAACACAATGTTCATTGCTTTGCCGCCCGAATCTCGTTCATGATACGTTCCATGAACAAGCCGCACTCCGACTCCAACCCCCAGCCCGCCGCACCGGCCTCCGCCGATGCCGAGCAGGCGGCGCGCGTGCTCGACCGGCTGGCCGAGATGGCGATGGAGCGCGCCGAGGCCATGCATGCCGCCTCCCTCGCCGCGATCAAGGGCGGCGACACCGCCGCGGCCAAGGATCTGGAGCTCTCGCTCGACCGCATCGCCCGCGGCGTCCGCCGCACCCTGGCGCTCAAGCTCCACTTCGCCCAGAAGCGCCAGGAGATGGCGCAGAAGGCCGCCGCCCAGGCCCGCGACCGGGCCGAGGAGAAGACGCAGCGCCGCCGCCAGGTGGCCCGCGCCGTCTCCTGCTCGATCGGCGGCGACGACTCGGTCGACGCCAAGAAGGGCGAGGCGCTGCTGGCCGATCTGTGGGAGCGGCTGATCGAGGACGAGGAGATCGACGCCGCCCTCGCTCTCGCCGGGCATCCGCTCGAGGAGATCGTCATCCATCTCTGCCGCGACATGGGCATCCACCCGGACCCGGCCTGGCTGAACCCCGATTATTCCGGTGCCAACTGGTCCCACGGCCGCGGGGCGGAGGACGAAGAACCCGAGCCCGAATCGGAAGCAGACGCGGAATCAGAATCGGAATCGAGATTGTGGCCCGAGACCGGCCCGGAGGCGGGTCGGTACTTCTACTTCAAGGGCAACCGGAAAATCCCTCCCTGCTGGATCGACCTCTTCACCGAGAAGCGGCTCGACCGCCCGCCCTGGGAGCTGAAACCGCGCCGTCGCTGAAGGCTGCCGCACGCGCACCATCCTTTGCCGTCACCAGCCAACCCAGCCTTCCACTCTCCCCCTTCCCTCGCGGAAGGGGGCAAGGGGGAGGGGTTTGCGCGCGTCCGCGCGCCACTCTTGCTTCCCCAAGAAATCTCGTCATCCCCGCGAAAGCGGGGATCTCGTCAAGCCTGAAGATCGGCGAAAGATTCCCGCTTCCGCGGGAATGACGATCAGGAGGAAGATGATTGAGCACCCCGCCCTTCTCTCTCCTCGGGCGGGCTCAGACCCTCCGGTACCGCCACACCCCGTCCGTGCCGGTCTCCCGCGCCAACTCGCCGGCGGCGACCAGGCGGTTCAGATGGGCCGTGGCCTCGCCCACCGCGAACATCATCTGCTGCCGGTCCAGCGCGCGGTGGAACATCGCCGCCATCAGCTCCGCCACCGTCGCCGGGGTGCGGCAGACCTCGCGGGTCAGGGCCAGCCGCTCCGCGTGATGGGCGGCCAGCCAGTCGATCCGCTCGACCAGGCCGAAGAAGGGCAGGCCGTGCGAGGGCAGCACCAGCGTCTCCGCCGGCAGCTGCCGCAGCACGGAAAGGCTGCGCAGGAAATCCGCCAGCGGGTCGGCCTCGGGCTCCGACGGCCAGACCGACACGTTCGGGCTGATCTTCGGCAGCACCTGGTCGGCCGAGATCAGGATCCCGCGCCCGGCATCGTACAGGCAGGCCATCTCGCCGGCATGGCCCTCGCCCACGATCACCCGCCACGGCCGGCCGCCGATCGCGAGCGTGTCGCCGTCGCGGATGCGGCGGGCCGAGACCGGCAGGGGCGAGACGCCGCGGCGATAGACGTTGCCGCGCGCCTCCACCATCTCCGCCGCCTCGGCCGGCAGGCCGGCGGCACGGTAGAAGGCGGCATGCGCGGCCGCCACCTCGGGCCGGTCGTCCGACCAGGTGGCGCGCGCCGTGGCGTATTCCGACAGCGTCATGGTCAGCGGCGCCCGGAAGCGCTCGCACAGCCAGCCGGCCAGGCCGATATGGTCGGGGTGCATGTGGGTCACCAGCACCCGGCGGATCGGCTTGTCCTGCAGCGGCCCGGCCAGGAGGGTCTCCCAGATCGCGCGCGAGGCGGCGTTGCCGATGCCGGTGTCGACCAGGGTCCAGCCGTCGTCATTGTCCTGGATCAGCCACAGGTTGACGTGGTTCAGCGCCATCGGCAGCGGGAAGCGCAGCCACAACAGGCCGGGCGCCACCTCCACCGGCACGCCGGGCTCGGGCGCCGTGGGGTGGGGATAGGTCAGGGTCGGTGCATCCATGGCGCGCATCCTCGCCATGTCGGACGTCGCCGCCAAGCGATTGTTGCGCAAGGCCCCTCCCCTGTCGCTGGCGGAACAGCGGGCGGCGTTCGGCTGGCGGCAGGCCGCGCCGCCCTGCCCTACCTCTCGCATCACGACGAAGCGAGCCCCCCGAATCATGAGCCACATGCCCGCGGCCGACACGGCCGTCCTGACCCTCGACGGCGACAGCCTCGGCATCGCCGCCCTGGCCCGCTTCGCCGCCGGCGCCACCCGGCTGGCCCTGTCCGACGCCGCCTGGGACCGGATCGCCGAGGCGCGCGCCGCGGTCGACCGCATCGTCGAGGCCGGCGTGCCGGCCTATGGCATCACCACCGGCTTCGGCTCGCAGAAGGACTTCGCCGTCGACCCGCGCCGCGACGCCGCCTTCAACCTCGCCGTGCTGACCGGCCACGCCACCCGCGCCCCCGGCCGCCGCGCGCCCGCCGCCGTGATCCGCGCGGCGCTGGCGGTGCAGCTGAACGGCTGGGCCCGCGGCTGGTCCGGCGTCCGCCCTGCCCTGTGCGCGGCGCAGCTGGCACGCGCCAATGCCGGGGTGGCGCCCGATGTCCGCACCGGCAGCTCGGTCGGCGCCTCGGACATCGTCGCCCTGTCGCAGCTGGCCCTGCCGCTGGTCGGCCGCGCCTCCGACGGGCCGGCGCTCGACGGCATGGTCTCGGCCCTGCCGCCGCTCGACGGGCTGGCGGCGAAGGAGGCGATGTCGCTGCTCAACAGCAACGCCCTCACCCTCGCCGCCGGCGCCCTGGCCCTGGCCGAGGCGAAGCGGCTGCTCGACGCGCTCGACCTCGCCGCCGCGCTGGCGCTGGAGGGCTTCCGCGGCCATCCCGGCGCCTGGTCCGAAACGGTGGAGCGCGCCCACCCGCAGGCCGGCCACGCCGCCTCCGGCCGCGCCCTGCGTCGCCTGCTCGAGGACAGCGCGCTGTGGCAGCCCGGCGCCCCGCGCCTGCTGCAGGATCCGCTCAGCCTGCGCTGCGCGCCGCAGATCCATGGCGCCGCCCGCACCGCGCTGGCCTGGGCCTGGGAGGCTTGGGAGGGCGCGCTGAACGCCGTCGCCGACAACCCGCTGATCGACCGCGCCACCGGCGCCGCGATCTCGCATGGCAGCATGGAGACGACGCTGCTGGCGGTCGCGCTCGACGCGCTGCGCCTCGCAATCGCCAAGGCGGTCGAGGCCTCGGGCGAGCGGGTGCACAAGCTGCAATGGCCGTCCTTCAGCGGCCTGCCGGCGGGGTTGGCGGCCGAGGCCGGGGCGGCCGGCGGGGTGCAGTTCCTCAATCTCGGCCACATCGCCGCGGCCAAGGTCGCCGCCGCCCGCATCGCCGCCCAGCCGGTGGCGCTGCAGTATCGCGGCCAGGTCTGCGACGGGGTCGAGGATGTCGGCGGCATGGCGCCCTTCGCGGTCGAGGAGACCGAGCGCCAGCTCGACGCCGCCTGGACCGCGGTGACGGTGGAGGCCGCGATCGCCGCCTGGGCGATCGACCGCCGCGGGCTGCCGGTCGACGGGCTGGGCCGCGGCCTGCGCGATCCCTGGCGGGCGATCCGCCCGCTGCTGCCGATCGGCCGCGAGGGCGAGGTCCCGTTCGACCTCGCCCCGATCGAGGCCTGGCTCAGGGCCTGGGAGATGCCCCGCTAGAGCACGAAGTCCGTGCCCAGCATGCCGATGAGGCCGGACAGGCTGATGTGGAAGTCCGAGACCCCGTCGCCGTTGACGTCGCCGGCGATGGTGGTGACGCCGGGGCTTGTCACGGCGAAGCGCAGCTGCCCGGCGACGCCGGTGTACAGGCCGCTGCCGATGAAGCTGAAGGCCTGGTTGCCGGCCAGCACGGTGTTGGCATCGATCGCCGACAGGTCGATCTTGTCGCCCTGGGGACGGGTGAAGTCGGTGATCCGGTCGGCATTGGCGCCGACCACGCTGTCCGCCGTGCTGGCGTAGATGAAGCGGTCGGCCCCGAGGCCGCCGGTGAGCGTGTCCTTGCCGCCAGCCCCGGTGAGCAGGTCGTTGCCGTTCCAGCCCTGCAGCACATTGACGCCGGCGTTGCCCGTCAGCGTATCGATGCCCTGGCCGCCGGTGATGTTCTCGATCGACACCAGCACGTCGCCCTGGGCGACGCCGCCGGTGCCGGTGCCGGTCGTCAGGTTGACCGAGATGGTGGTGGCGGTTTCGTAATAGCTCGCAGTGTCGGTGCCGGCGCCGCCGTTGAGCGTATCCGCCCCCGCGCCGCCGCGGAGGACGTCGTTGCCGTCGCCACCCTGCAGGCTGTCGTTGCCGCCGAGGCCGGACAGGACGTCGTCCCCGCCGAGACCCAGCAGCGTGTCGGTCTGCTGCGATCCGGTCATGGTGTCGGCGCCGGCGAACAGGGTCGCGGCCAGCCCCTGATAGTCTCCCGCCTGCACCGCGTTGTAGACGGTCGACGCCGCGATCGAGAAGCCGGACATGGTGACGGCCGGGCTGCCGCCCTGCAGCAGCACCAGCTTGGTCGCCGTTCCGGTCACGCCGCTGAGGTCGAAGCCGATTCCGGAGCCGGTCACTTCGACCGACAGCCCGCCATCGAAGTCCACCTTGACGAAGGTCGGGGTGAAGGTCGCGATCTGCGGATTGTCGAAATCGAGCGCCGACATCGCCGCGATCGAGAACCCTGCGCCATTGATGCCGTTCGCCGCATTGACCACCAAATTCGCCATGAAAAGCCCCTGTTCCTGAGAGTGTCGACTAAAAGCCCCCGCCGATCACGATCCGGCCCAAACATCGATAGAATGTCTTTGTTTAAAAATCGGTTGATCGGCTTTTCCGACTTTACCCCTAACCTGATATGCAGCACATCCCTCAAATGGGAGGGCTCGGCCGGCCGCTCGACCACGAGATCGAGCGGCGCGTTGTCAGCCGGCCGAGGGTCTGCTCGTGAACCGCCCGCCGATGCGGTAGCGCGAGCCGGGGAACAGCAGCCGGGCGACGCTGACCAGCCGCCCTGCCGCCCAGGTGCGGCGATGCACCAGCAGGCAGGGCTCGTGCCGGCCGATCTTGAGGTGCTCGCGCTCCCACGGCTCGGCCAGCACCGCCTCGACCACGTGCTCGCCATCCGGCATCGGCGCCGCCTGCATCAGATAGTCGTGCGGCGTGATCCGGGTGAAGTCTTGCGCCAGGTAATGCGGCGCCGCGTCGAGCCGCACCAGTCGGTCCTCCAGCAGGATCGGCACGCGATCCTCGTGATGGATCAGCACCGAATGGGCGATGGCGGTGTTCGCCGGCACCTCCAGCCGCGCTGCCGTCTCCGCCGTCGCCGCCTCCGGCCGCAGCAGCACCACGGTGGCGCTGTGCGCATGGCCGCGGGCGCGCACATCGTCGGCGATGCTGCGGATCTCCATCAGCGGCGCCTCGGGCTTGGCCCCGGCGACGAATGTGCCGACGCCCTGCACCCGCACCAGCACCCCGGCCTCGGTCAGCTCGCGCAGCGCCCGGTGGATCGTCATCCGGCTGATGCCGAGCGATTTCACCAGCTCGTTCTCCGACGGCACGCGCCCGTTCTCCGGCCACTCCCCTGTCTCGATCGAGCGCAGGATCATGGCCTTGACCTTGCGGTACAGCGGCAGCGGCTCATCGAGCAGCAGCGTCATTGGCTGGCGTCCATCACGGTTCCTTGGGCCCCATCATGAGCCCCTTGTCGTCGTCACGCCACTTGTATATACAACCCTATACCAATTAGCCGACTGGGAGGCCTTGCCGTGACGACCGCCACCAACCGCCGCGTCATCCGGGCGCCGCATGGGCCGGAGCTGAGCTGCCGGACCTGGCAGACCGAAGCCGCCATGCGGATGCTGATGAACAACCTCGACCCCGACGTGGCCGAGAATCCGGACGAGCTGGTGGTCTATGGCGGCATCGGCAAGGCGGCCCGCAACTGGCAGTCCTTCGACACCATCGTCCGCACCCTGAAGGACTTGGCGCCGGACGAGACGCTGCTGGTCCAGTCCGGCAAGCCGGTCGGCGTGTTCCGCACCCACACCGACGCGCCGCGGGTGCTGATCGCCAATTCCAACCTGGTGCCGCACTGGGCGACCTGGGAGCATTTCCGCGAGCTCGAGGCCAAGGGCCTGATGATGTACGGCCAGATGACGGCCGGGTCGTGGATCTATATCGGCAGCCAGGGCATCGTCCAGGGCACCTACGAGACCTTCGCCGAGGTCGGCCGCCAGCATTATGGCGGCGACCTGAAGGGCCGCTGGGTGCTGACGGGCGGGCTGGGCGGCATGGGCGGCGCGCAGCCGCTGGCCGCGACCATGGCCGGCGCGTCGATGATCGCGGTCGAGTGCCAGGCCAGCCGGATCGAGCGCCGCCTCGCCACCCGCTATGTCGACCGCAAGGCCGAGACGCTGGACGAGGCGATGGCGATCGTGAACGAGGCGAAGGCACGAGGGCACGCCGTCTCGGTCGGCCTGCTCGGCAACGCTGCCGAGATCTTCCCGGAGATCGTACGCCGCGCCAAGTCCGACCCGGCCTGGCGCCCGGATGCGGTGACCGACCAGACCTCGGCGCATGACCCTCTGAACGGCTACCTGCCGGCGGGCTGGAGCTGGGCCGAGGCCGAATCCCGCCGCCTGACCGACCCCGAGGGCGTGGTGCGCGCGGCGAAGGAGAGCATGGCGGCGCATGTCCGGGCGATGCTGGACTTCCACGCCATGGGCATCCCGACCCTCGACTACGGCAACAACATCCGCCAGATGGCGCAGGATGTCGGGGTCGAGAACGCCTTCGACTTCCCCGGCTTCGTCCCGGCCTATATCCGCCCGCTGTTCTGCCGCGGCATCGGCCCGTTCCGCTGGGCGGCCCTGTCCGGCGACCCGGAGGACATCTTCAGGACCGACCAGAAGGTGAAGGAGCTGATCCCGGACGACGCCCACCTGCACAACTGGCTGGACATGGCGCGCGAGCGCATCGCCTTCCAGGGTCTGCCGGCACGGATCTGCTGGGTCGGGCTCGGCCAGCGCCACCGCCTGGGCCTCGCCTTCAACGAGATGGTGGCCAGGGGCGAGCTGAAGGCGCCGATCGTGATCGGCCGCGACCATCTCGACAGCGGCTCGGTCGCCAGCCCGAACCGCGAGACCGAGGCGATGCAGGACGGCTCCGACGCCGTGTCCGACTGGCCGCTGCTGAACGCCCTCTTGAACACCGCCTCGGGCGCCACCTGGGTCAGCCTGCATCATGGCGGCGGCGTCGGCATGGGCTACAGCCAGCATGCCGGCATGGTGATCGTCGCCGACGGCACGGCCGAGGCGGCGCGGCGGCTGGAGCGGGTGTTGACCAACGACCCCGGAACCGGCGTCATGCGTCATGCCGATGCGGGCTACGACATCGCCCGCGACTGTGCCCGCGAACAGGGCATGAAGCTGCCGATGCTGGAGGACACGCATGGATGACGGGAGCCTTCGCGCCGAGGAGATCGTCCGGGACCAGGCCGGGCTGCGCAGCCGCTATCCGGAGCCGAGCGGGCTGGTGCAGAACAAGATCCTGCACCGGATCGACCGGCACGCCCGCGCCTTCATCGGGCTGTCGCCCTTCCTGGTGATCGCCACGGCGGGGGCGGATGGCAGCGCCGACGCCTCCCCCCGCGGCGACGCACCCGGCTTCGTCACCGTTGCCGACGAGACCACGCTGCTGATCCCCGACCGGCGCGGCAACAACCTGTGCGACAGCCTGTCGAATGTCGTTCAGAACCCGAAGGTCGGGCTGGTCTTCTTCGTCCCCGGCGTCAACGAGACGCTGCGGGTCAATGGCGGCGCCGCGATCACCACCGACCCGGCGGTGCTGCAGCCGATGGCGGTCGACGGCAAGGTCCCGACCTCGGCCCTGCGGGTCACGGTCGCCCAGCTGTACTTCCACTGCGGCAAGGCGCTGATCCGGTCCCGCCTGTGGGACCCGGCGGTGCAGATCGAGCGCGGCAGCTTCCCGACCCTGGGCAAGATCCTGGCCGACCAGATCAAGGGCTTAGACACCGCCGAGACCGACAGCCGGCTCGAAAACTCCTACCGGAATCATCTCTACTGACATGGCCGACATCATCTTCACCGCCGGTCGCCTGATGCTGCCGCAGCTCCGCGCCATCGCCCGCACCGACGACGCCGTGCGTCTCGACCCCGCCTGCCGGCCGGAGATCGAGGCCGGGGCGGCCGTCGTCGCCGCGATCGTCGCCGAGAACCGCACCGCCTACGGCATCAACACCGGCTTCGGCAAGCTGGCCCAGACCCGGATCCCGACCGACCGGCTGCAGCAGCTGCAGACCAACCTGGTGCTGTCCCACGCCACCGGCACCGGCCCGCTGCTGGACGATGCCGCGGTCCGGCTGATCCTGGCGCTCAAGCTCAACGGCCTGGCCCGCGGCCGGTCCGGCGTGCGCTGGGTGGTGATCGAGGCGCTGCAGGCGCTGCTCGACGCCCGCGCCTATCCCTGTATCCCGGCCAAGGGTTCGGTCGGCGCGTCGGGCGACCTCGCCCCCCTCGCCCATCTCTCGGCGGCGCTGCTGGGCGAAGGCGAGATCCGGCTCAAGGGCAAGCGCTGGCCGGCCGCCGACGCGCTGCGCCAGATCGGCCTCAAGCCGCTGACCCTGGCGCCGAAGGAGGGCCTGGCCCTGCTGAACGGCACCCAGGTCTCCACCGCCCTGGCCTTGTTCGGCCTGTTCGCGGCGGAGGAGGTGTTCGCCGCCGGCCTCGTCGCCGGCGCCATGTCGGTCGACGCCGCCCGCGCCTCCGACGCGCCCTTCGACGCCCGCATCCACGAATGGCGCGGCCAGCCAGGCCAGATCGAGGTGGCGGCGACGCTGCGCGGCCTGCTCGACCACAGCGCCATCCGCGCCTCGCATGTCGAGAATGACGACCGGGTGCAGGACCCCTACTCGCTGCGCTGCCAGCCGCAGGTGATGGGCGCCTGCCTCGACCAGATCCGCCACGCGGCACGGATCCTGGAGATCGAGGCCAACGCCGTCTCCGACAACCCGCTGGTGTTCCCGGAGACGGGCGACGTCATCTCCGGCGGCAACTTCCATGCCGAGCCGGTGGCCTTCGCCGCCGACAACCTGGCCCTGGCGATCGCCGAGATCGGCGCGATGTCGGAGCGGCGCATCGCGCTGCTGACCGACTCCAACCTCTCCGGCCTGCCGCCCTTCCTGGTGTCAGATCCGGGGGTGAACTCCGGCTTCATGATCGCCCATGTCACCGCGGCCGCGCTGGCCAGCGAGAACAAGAGCCTGGCGCATCCGAGCTCGGTCGACAGCCTGCCGACCTCGGCCAACCAGGAAGACCATGTGTCGATGGCGACCCATGCCGGTCGCCGCCTGTCCGACATGGCCGAGAACACCGCGGTGATCGTCGGGGTCGAGCTTCTGGCCGCGGCCCAGGGCATCGACTTCCACCGCCCGCTGCGCAGCGCCGAGCCGATCGAGGCGGCGATGGCCGTCCTTCGGGCCAAGGTGCGGAAATGGGACGAGGACCGCTTCTTCGCCCCCGACATCGAGGCGGCGAAGGGGCTGGCCCAGGCCGGCACCTTCCTGGCCTACGCCGCCGGCCTGCTGCCGAGCACCGCGAAGGAGGCCACGTGATGGACGCGTTCCGCCTGCATCGCGGCACCGCGCCGCTGCTGCTGAGCATCCCGCATGTCGGCACCGGCGCACCGGATTCCATCCGCGCCAGGTTCACCCCGGAAGGCCTGCTGCTGCGCGACACCGACTGGCATCTCGACCGGCTCTACGACTTCGCCGAGGGGCTGGGGGTCAGCATCCTCCAGGCGACGCAGTCGCGCTACATCATCGACCTGAACCGCCCGGCGGACGATCAGAGCCTGTATCCCGGCCAGGCCACCACCGGCCTGTGCTCGACCATCGACTTCGACGGCCGGCCGCTGTACCGGCCGGGCGAGGAGCCGGACGCGGCAGAGATCGCCGGTCGGGTGGAGACCGTGTGGAAGCCCTATCACGCCGCGCTGGCGGGAGAGTTGGAGCGCATCAAGGCGCAGCACGGCTATGCCCTGCTCTATGACGCACATTCGATCCGCTCGGTGGTGCCGCGGCTGTTCGATGGGCTGCTGCCCGATCTCAACCTCGGCAGCAATGGCGGCACCACGGCGGCGCCGGCGCTCAAGGACCGGATCGCCGAGATCTGCCGCACGGCCGAGGGCTTCACCCATGTCGTCGACGGCCGGTTCCGGGGCGGCATCATCACCCGCCACTACGGCCAGCCGCAGCAGAACGTGCATGCGCTGCAGATGGAGCTGGCCCAGCGCCACTACATGGACGAGGACCCGCCCTTTACCTATCAGGCCGAGCGAGCCCGGCCGCTGCAGGCGGTGCTGCGCCGGGTGCTGGAATCGATGCTGGACTGGAAGCCGTGAGCAACGCCCTGTCGCCGATCGAGCTGTGGCTCGACCGCTGGGAGCTGGAGCCCGATGGCGAGGCGATCGAGCGCAACGGCGCCCATGTCGCCTTCGTCCGCCGCGGCGACCGGCGGGCGGTGCTGAAGGTGCTGAAGCCGAACAGCGACGAGATGCTGGGCCCGGTGGTGCTGGCGCATTACCGGGGCCGCAGCGCCGTCCGCGTGCTGGGGCATGAGCAGAATGCCGTGCTGCTGGAGCGGGCGCTGCCGGGGACGGAGCTGACCGAGACCGTGCTGGCCGGCCGGGACGACGAGGCCGTGCGCATCCTGTGCGGCGTGATCGCGGACTTGCACCAGGACGATCCGCCGCCCGGCCCCTGGCCGACGGTGGAGCATTGGGGCCGCGCCTTCCCCCGCTACCGCGCCGGCGCGCCGCATGCCGAGGTCCCTCAGGCGCTGCTCGACCACGCCGAGGCCGAATACATGGATCTCTGCGCGACCCAAGGCCGGCGCTTCCTGCTGCATGGCGACCTGCATCACGAGAACGTGCTGGACGGCGGCGATCGCGGCTGGCTGGTGATCGACCCCAAGGGCGTCATCGGCGAGCTGGCCTATGAGACCGGCGCCGGCCTGCGCAATCCCGGCGGCGCCGAGGACATGTACAACGATACCCGCCACATCGCCCGCCGGGTGCGGATCCTCGCGGAGACGCTGGACCTGCCCGAGCAGCGCTTCCTGCGCTGGGCCTTCGCCCAGGCCGTCCTCTCCGCACTCTGGCATGTCGAGGACGGCGACGATGACGAAGACGTCGCCGCAGCCATCACGACCGCCGCGGCGATGCACAGCCTGCTGCCTGGCTGACGGATTCGGTCCCGACCGGTCATCATCTAAGCTGTCATCCTTGGGCTTGTCCCGAGGATCCAGGGGCTTTCCAGAGCAGCTCTCGGTGGCCCCTGGAGCCGGGTCAAGCCCGGCAATGACATCAAAGGGAGAACGGTTGCCTAATCCGGCAAGATCGCCACCGCCCGGGTCCAGCCGGCGGAGGCGGCGCGAATCTTCACCGGGAAGCAGCTGACGGTGAAGCCGGTGGCGGGCAGCGCCTCCAGATTGTGCAGCTTCTCCAGGTGGCAGTAGCCGATGTCGCGGCCGGCCTTGTGGCCCTCCCAGATCAACGAGGCGTCGCCGGTCTCCTTGAACCGCCGCGCCGTGTGGCTGAACGGCGCGTCCCAGCTCCAGCCGTCGGTGCCGCACAGGCGCACGCCCTGCTGCAGCAGGTGCAGCGTTGCGTCGCGGCCCATGCCGCAGCCGCTGTCGACATAGTCGGCCTGGCCGTAGCGGGCGCCGGCGCTGGTGTTGATCAGCACGATCTCGAGCGGCTTGAGCGTGTGGCCGATCCGCTCCAGCTCAGCGTCGATCTCGGCCGGGGTGACGATGTGGCCGTCCGGAAGGTGGCGGAAATCCAGCTTCACCCCCGGCTGGAAGCACCATTCCAGCGGCACCTCGTCGATGGTGATGGCGCGCTTCCCGCCATCCATCGTCGGGTGATAGTGCCAGGGCGCGTCGAGATGGGTGCCGTTGTGGGTCGAGATCGCCACCCGCTCCTCCGCCCAACCCTTGCCCTCCGGCAGCTGGTCCGGCCGCAGCCCCGGGAACACGAAGGCGACCTCGCGCGCCGTCTCGTCATGGCTGCGATAGGTGATCGAGACCTTCTGGAACGGCGGGTCGGCCGGAACGTCGTTCTCGAGCGGGATCGAGATGTCGATGAGCTTGGGCATGGATGCGCCTCGATTCGGGTATGGCGCCGGACTGTGCCGCGTCGCCGATCCCGCCGCCACCGTCAGAAGGCCGCAGCCTGTTGCGAACCGCTCGCAACGCACCCATTTGAGGAGCTCTGATACAAGAGGACGTCATGCCGAGCTCCGAAGCCCGCATTCCCACCGAGCACGCCAGCAAATACCTGCAGCAGCTGTGCAAGCATTTCGGCCACAAGATCCCGGCGACCTTCGACGCCGCGAACGGCCACCTGACCTTCGAGATGGGCACCACCGCCCTGGCGGCCGAGCCGGCGCTGCTGGTGCTGCGCAACGAGGCGCCGGACGCCGCCGGGCTGACCCGGCTGGAGGGTGTCATCGCCTCGCACCTCGTCCGCTTCGCCTTCCGCGAGGAGCTCAGGATCGACTGGACGCCGACCTGATTTGGTCAGCGCCCCCGGCAATCCTCCGCATCGCTTCCGGCAATGCAGAGGCCGGAGCCTTTGCCGGGCTCGTCGCAATCGCCGTCGCCGGTGAAGGGACAGGCAGTCGGCGCGGCGGTGTCACCTTCACCCGCGGCTGAGCAGTCGGTGGCGTCGGTTCCGGCGGTGCAGAGGCCGGTGCCGCGGCCCGGATCGTCGCATTCGCCGTCATGGGCGAACTGGCAGCTGTCGTCGCCCCCCGACGATGGCGCGGCCGGCGCCACGGGGGCAGCGCCCTGCCCGGCCTTGCAGTCGGTGGTGTCCGTCCCGGCGGCGCAGGCGCCGGAGCCGGTGTCCGGCTCGTCGCATTCGCCGTCGCGGGCGAAGGGGCAGCTGTCCGGCTCGGCCGGCGCTGCAGGGGGCGCAGGCACAGCAGGCGCCGCCGGCGTCGGCACACTGCCCTTGGCCTTGCAGTCGCTGGTGTCGGTGCCGACGGCGCAGGCTCCCGAACCGACGATCGGCTCGTCGCATTCATTGTCCCGCGCGAACGGGCAGCTGTCGTCGCCCGGCCCTTGCGGCGGCACGGTCTGGGCCGGCGCGTCCGGAGCCTGTGGCGCCGCGGCCGCGGCGCAGTCGGCCGTGTCGCTGCCGGCGGCGCACAGTCCTGAACCCTTGCCCGGCTCGTCGCAGCGCTGGTCGAAGGCGAAGCGGCAGGAGTTCGCCGGGTCGGCCGCGGCGTCCGGCCGGCAGTCGGCGCTGTCGGTGCCGGCGGCGCAGGTGCCGTTGGCTTCGTCGCATTCGCCGTCATGGGCGAAAATGCAGGAGTTGTTGGTGCCGCCCGCCGGCGCGTCCTGCGTCGCGGCGGGGAACGGAAACGCCAGCGCTGCCGCCGCCAGCATCCAGGCCCATCTCGACGCCATGCGATGTCCCCTCCCCATCCACGCGCACGGCTTCTAGATACATGCAGGAGCGTGGCATGACAAAGGCGGCCCGATCCGAGTCATGGCCCGTTGCCTGCACGGAACGATCGGCGTATCAGTCACGCCCTTCGCAGGAGATCGCTTCGATGAGCACACCCGTCCATGTCATCGGCGCCGGCCTCGCCGGCAGCGAAGCGGCCTGGCAGCTGGTCGCAGCCGGGGTGCCGGTGGTGCTGCACGAGATGCGCCCGATGCGCGGCACCGAGGCCCACCACACCGACGGCTTCGCCGAGTTGGTCTGCTCCAACTCCTTCCGCTCCGACGACGCGATGCACAACGCCGTCGGCCTGCTGCATGAGGAGATGCGGCGCTGCGGCTCGCTGATCCTGCGCCATGCCGACGCCCACAAGGTGCCGGCCGGCGGCGCCCTGGCGGTCGACCGCGACGGCTTCTCCGCCGGCGTCACCGCCGAGCTGGCGAACCATCCGCTGGTGACGGTCGAGCGCGGCGAGATCGCCGGCCTGCCGCCCGAGGCCTGGGACAGCGTCATCGTCGCCACCGGCCCCCTCACCTCCCCCGCCCTGGCCGAGGCGGTGCGCGGCCTGACCGGCGAGGCCGAGCTGGCCTTCTTCGACGCCATCGCCCCGATCATCCACCGCGAGTCGATCGACTTCGGCACGGCCTGGTTCCAGTCGCGCTACGACAAGCCCGGCCCCGGTGGCACCGGCAAGGACTACATCAACTGCCCGATGTCGAAGGAGGAGTACGAGGCCTTCATCCGCGAGCTGCTGGCCGCGCCGAAGACCGAGTTCAAGGACTGGGAAAAGGACACGCCCTATTTCGACGGCTGCCTGCCGATCGAGGTGATGGCCGAGCGCGGCCCGGACACGCTGCGCTGGGGGCCGATGAAGCCGGTCGGCCTGACCAACCCGCACAGCGACCGCAGGCCCTGGGCCGTGGTCCAGTTGCGCCAGGACAACGCGCTGGGCACGCTGTTCAACATGGTCGGCTTCCAAACCAAGATGAAGTACGCCGAGCAGGTGCGGGTGTTCCGCATGATCCCGGGCCTGCAGGACGCCGAATTCGCGCGGCTGGGCGGGCTGCACCGCAACACCTTCATCAACAGCCCGCGGGTGCTGGACCCGACGCTGCGGCTGAAGGCGATGCCGCGGCTGCGCTTCGCCGGCCAGGTCACCGGCGTGGAAGGTTACGTCGAGAGCGCCGCGATCGGGCTGCTCGCCGGCCGAATGGCGGCGGCGGAGCGGCTGGGCCAGGCCATCGTCCCGCCGCCCGTGACCACCGCGCTGGGCGCCCTTCTAAGCCACATCACCGGCGGCGGCGCGGCCGAGACCTTCCAGCCGATGAACGTCAATTTCGGCCTGTTCCCGCCGCCGGAGATTCCGGAGCGCCAGCCGGGCCAAAAGAAGGTCAAGGGCCGCGACCGCAAGAGCCTGTACAGCGAACGCGCTTTGGCCGACCTTGACCTCTGGCTCGGCCGCCGCGCCGCGGCCTGAGCCGCCCTCAGGCCTGCGCGATCTCCGGCTCACCCTGCACGATCAGCTCCAGCACCTCCTTTTCGCTGGTCGACTTGATCAGCCGCTCGCCGACATTGCGGCCGCGCTTCAGCACCATGATGCGGTCGCCGATCTCGAAGATGTCGGTCAGGCGGTGGCTGATGATGATCTGCGCCACGCCGTGCCGCCGCAGCTCGTCCATGGTCTCGAGCAGCCGCTCGGTGGCCGGCACCGACAGGTTGGCGGTCGGCTCGTCCAGGATCAGCACCTTCGGATCGAAGCTGATCGCGCGGGCGATCGCGACCGATTGCTGGCGGCCGCCGGACAGGCTCTCGACCCGCTGGCGGACATGGTTGATGTCGACCTTCAGGCGCCGCATCACGTCACCGGCCTCGGCCTCCATCCGCCGGCGGTCGACGAACCAGCCCTTGGTCGGCCAGCGCCCGAGGAAGACGTTGGCGGCGACATCCATGTTCCCGCACAGCGCGAAGTCCTGGTAGATCATCTCGATGCCGCGGTCGCGCGAATCATGCGGGCCGCGGAAATGGACCTCCTCGCCGGCCACCACGATGTCGCCGGAATCGCGCTGATAGGCGCCGGTCAGGATCTTCATCAACGTCGACTTGCCGGCCGAGTTGTCGCCGACCAGGCCCAGGATCTCCCCCGGCATCAGCCGCAGATGCACATCCGTCAATGCGCGGATGGCGCCGAAGCTTTTCTCGATCCGCCGCATCTCGACGATCGGGGTGCCGGTCATGCGCTTCGCTCCCTTCGCGGACGCAGCCGCCTGAACAGCCGCTGCAGCAGGCCTTCCTGGCGCAGCCAGATGTCGCCGAGCACGGCGACGATCAGTATCAGCCCGATGAAGACGTTGATCCAGTGCTGCGGCATCACCATCGATTCCCCGCCGGGCAGGAAGATCTGCAGCGACAGCAGCGCCCGGATCAGGGTGATGACGGCAGCGCCCGCCAGCGCGCCCAGGATGGTGCCGAAGCCGCCGAAGATGCTGCCGCCGCCGATGATCACGGCGGCGATGACGTCGAGCTCGCGCAGCTGCCCGGCCGACGGGTTGAAGCTGCGGAAATAGGCGATGTAGACGATGCCGGCCAGCGACGCGCACATGGCGCTGAACACCAGGCTGCCGAAGCGCACCCGGTCGGTGTTGATGCCGGCATAGTCGGCGGCGCGGCGGTTGCCGCCGGTGGCCAGCACCTTGTAGCCGATCACGGTCTTCGACAGCACGATGCCGGCGATGACGGCCAGGATGATCAGGAGGATCGACTGGGTGCTGACGGCACTGGCCACGGCCGACCACACGCTGCCCGGCGCCGGCTCCAGGCCGAAATAGCGCAGGATCTCGATCAGCTTGCGGCCGATCAGGTTGTAGCTCTCCGGGAACTGGCTGAGCTGGCGGCCGGCGACGAACCAGGCGGCCAGGCCGCGGGCGATGTAGAACATGCCGAGCGTGGCGACGAAGGCCGGCAGCCGCGCCTTGGTGGTCAACAGGCCGTTGATCACGCCGGCCAATGTCCCGGCGCAGAAGGCTGTCAGGGCCGCCAGCGCCGGGTCCACCCCTAGGAACTTCATCAGGAAGGCCGCGGTCGCGCCTGACAGCGCCAGCACCGCGCCGACCGACAGGTCGATGTCGCCATTGGCGATCACATAGGTCATGCCGACCGCCATGATCCCGATCTCGGTGAAGGCCAGCAGCAGGTTGAAGCTGTTGTCGAGGCTGCCCCAGAAGTCCGGCCGCAGATACATGCCGAGCGCCCAGAGCAGGACCATGAAGATCACCGCCGCCGCCTCGCGCTGGGTCAGGAACCACATCAGCCCACGGGCGTGGATCTCCTGCGCTGCCAGGGCCGAACCATGGGTCTGCACTGTCTCGACCGCGACCGTCTCCACCTCCGGCACCGGCAGGGGCCGATGGCGCAGCCGCGCCCACAGCCGCGGAATCACCTTGCGGCGGAAGATCCACGGCTCGATCAGCACGGCGGCGAGCAGGATCAGGCCGAGGAAGACCGGCACCGCGCCCGGCGGCAGCGCGGCCATCGCCTGGACCACCATCTCGCTCTTGCCGACCTTGACGACGCGCTCGATCGGGATGCCCTCGCGCAGCACCTTGTCGATCAGCACGATCAGCAGCGCGCCCATGCAGGAACCGAGGATCCGGCCCCGGCCGCCGATGATGCTGGCCCCGCCGACGACCACGGCCGAGATCACGATCAACTCGTGGCCGACGCCATATCCGCTGTTGACGCCCTTGTCCTGGAACACGGTCATCAGCCCGGCCAGCGTCGCGCATAGGCTGGACAGCACGAAGCCGCGGATCCGCACCCGCCGGCTGCTGATGCCGGCATAGTCCGAAGCCATCGCGTTGCCGCCGACGGCATAGGTCTCGTAGCCCCAGCGGGTGAAGGCCAGCAGGACGCCGCCGACGATGGCCCCCACCAGGAAGATCAGGATCTGGTTGTTGAAGCCGAAGCTGTTGGTCTCGCCCAGGGCGAAGATCCCGAAATCGCGCGCCTTGACCTCATAGGCGATGTTCTTGCCGCCGGTCAGCCCGAGCACGAAGCCGCGGCCGATGAACAGCATGGTGAGCGTGGCGATGAAGGCGGGCACCCGGAGCACCGTGACCAGCGCGCCGTTCAACAGCCCGATCAGCAGCCCGAGGACGACGCTGGCGCCGATCGCGACGCCGACGCCGAGATCGTAATGGGTCGGCGCGAACAGGATCGAGAACAGCACGGCAACGATCGCCGTGGTCGATCCGACCGAGAGGTCGAGATCCTTGTTGACGATGACGAAGGTCATGCCGACGGCCATCACGCCGAAGCGCGAGGCGTCGCGCAGCACGCTGTGCAGCGCCGTCAGGTCGCCGAAGAAGCGCGGGTTGACCTGCGTGCCAGCGAAATAGAGCGCCGCCATGACCAGGAGCAGCCCGACCTCCCAGCCATAGGCGAAACCACCGAAGCGTGTCGGCCGTGCCGGCTCGGGCGCGGTCGTGGTTGCCATGATCCCTCAGTGGCTGCTGTGCCGGAGTGGCCCTCGCCCCGCGGTCGAAGCGAGGGCCGCGCGACCAACCGCGCCTCAGTTCTCGAAGCGCTTGCCGACCGTCTCGACGTTGCTGCTGGTCACCAGTTGCGCCTTGGTGTCGAGATCGGCAGCGGAGACGCCGCGGTCGATCTGCAGATACAGCTGCATCACCGGCCAGAAGCCCTGCAGGAACGGCTGCTGGCCAAGCGCGCCGTCGAGATTGCCGTTCTTGATCTGCTCCAGCTGCTTCGGCCCGAGGTCGAAGCCGTAGCTGCAGATCTTGTCGCCGATCTTGAGCTGGGCCACGGCATCGCCGATCGCCGGGGTGACGAAGGCGTTGTTGCCCATGATGCCGACGACGTCGCCGCGGCTTTCGATCAGGCTGACGACCGAACCGGTCGCGTTGTTCTGGTCGACATCGATGCCGATGTTGGTCGGCCCCGCATCGACCTGGAAGTCCTTCAGGCGCCCGGCGGCCTCCAGCGTCTTCACCGTCGCCTCGAAGGCCGCGGTGACGCGGTTGTTGACCTCGACATTGCCGAGCGTGGTCGTGCTCGGGAACAGGATGCTGCCGCTCTTGGCACCGGAGTCGAGGACGCATTTCGCCATCGCCTCGCCGCCGATGCCGGCGGCCGAGGAGTCCTGGCCGGTGTGGCTGATGCCGCTGCGATTGTAGATCGTGGCGTCGAAGCTGTTGGTGGTGGCGACCGGGATGCCCTTCTTTTCGAGCGTCTTCACCAGGTCGTCATAGGCGCCGGCCTGCGGCGTGGTCATGATCACGCCGTCGATGGTCGGGTCCTGCACGATCTGATTGAGGATCTCGAGCTCGCGCGGGATGTCGTCCACCGGCGCCTCGGAGCCGAGCATCAGCAGGTTGGCGCCGATCATGTCGGCCGCGACCTTGGCGCCGACATAGGTCGGGTCGAAGAAGCCGTTGCCGGCGGTGTGGGTGACGATGGCGAAGGTCAGCTTGCCATCCTTGTTGTTGAAGTTCTTGGTGTCCGGGCCTTCCTTCGACGCCTGGTCGAAGGTGTAGCCGCCCACAGCCTTGTCCAGCATGCCGGTCTGGGCCGCCGCAGTCCCGCCGAAGGCGCTGAAAAGCGCGAGCGCGCTCACGCCCGCCAGAAGCGTCCGCATCGTTATGGTCCTCCCCAATGATGTTTCCGGCTTATCCAGTCTCTGGCACCGGTAATATTTTCACCTCCAGATATACTATTTGTTGGGCAAACTGACCAGCCCGGAGGCGGCGCCGGACGTCATCTAAGCGGATAAGCTTGCCGCCTCAGCGAGCACTGCGCCGATGGCCGCGCCGAGGCGGTTTGCGGTCGTAGTCTCATGGCGGCCACGCCGACTGGACCGGGCAGAGCGGTCACAGCGGCGGGATGCCTCGCGCGGGTCAAACGTGGGCGTCAGCCCATCCCGGTATCAGGCCCAGCGCCAGGTTCTGGATCAGGCCAGAGCCGGGCTTTGCCGGGTCAACCGCGACCTCGTTCCGCAGCAGCCAGGAAGAGGAGACCTTGAGGACCCACGCCGCCAGTAGAACAAGAAACAGCCAGCAATAGTTGCGACGGAGCCTACGCGACATCGCCGTTCGCAGCGAGACCAGGAACTGTGGCTCGCGGAGATCCTCACCGAGTTGCCCCGCCCACTCCGCCTCCCCGTCCGGCCGTGGTGCGAAGACCTGCGCGAAGTAATTCCGCTCGAGGAGCCGCACACGCGTCCTGTAGACGTCGAAGAAGCGGTATCGTCGCGCCTCGATGCAGAGCAACAGCAGGACCACGGCCATCGCGAAGAGGAGCACGCCGTGGTGCGCGCTCGGCGTCGAGAGGGAGAGCGAGAGCATCCCCGCGACCACCGTAATGGCCCAGTTCGTCGTGAGGTCGATCCGGTCCCGCCAGCCCGTCATCCGCGCGATCTCGGCCCGGTGAAAATGGGCCAGGACAGTGATGATCTCGCTGGAAGTGGCCGGGAGCGGCGGGTTGCCGAGCCTCCGCGCTCCCACGTCGCCGCACGGCGTCTCCTGTACGGTGCTCATGAGTTTCCTCCGGGCACTGCCGGAGAGGGTAGCACGGCGCTGGTGCGTGCGCCGGAAGGCGTTCGAACGGAATCCGATGCCGCAGCCCCGGCTTCGACCCTCTTGACCGCGCTCATCCGGTTACGGAAGGGGGGCGTGTCGCCTCCACGTCGAGCCCCCCGGATCAGCCGCCGACATTGGGGATGAAGAAGCAGCGCATCGACCCGTCCGGCTGACGGCAGAGCCAGTATTTGTCGTCTCCGCTGAGCTGGGCCTGGTCGGTCGGCACCAGCACGCCGGTCGGCCGGACCATATAGCCGTCGGGCCGAACCTGGACATCGCCGGAAGCATAGGCGGCGCAGTCGCGCGGGCCGCAACAGGATTCGTGCAAGCCCGACAGGTTGCGGTAGTGGCCGTTCTGGATCCACATCGCCGAACCATGGGCGGCCGCGTCGGCGTTGACGAGGGCGAGCGCGGCCGCGAGTGGGAACAGGATGCGCATCGGCGACCTCCTGGCCTGGGACGCGGGAACGATCCGGCGTCGGGCCCAATCGGCTGGCCCGTTGCGGCGGTCCACAGCGGACCATGCAAATAAGAATGGAGCAAGGCCGCGAAAAAGACGCGCTCCAACGGATACTATAGGAGCTTCCGACGCAGCAATAGATTACAGAGAAGCATCCTCCATTTTTGTACGGCTTCCGGGGATGCGACTATCCGTGATCTTTGTCACATGATGCGGACGTGCCGCGTAATCTGCCCATTGCTTTCCCAATAGGTCTTCTTGCTGGCGATCATCGGATCGTCCATCGCAGGCTGAACATTTCCGGCTGTGTCTATGGCACGAGAGGTAATCGCGTGCTCGCCGGGTGTGGCCGGCCAGTCGAGGTGCCAGAAGCGCCACGCAAACGGCGACTTGTCCGCTTTCGCGAGCGCGGCCTTCATCCAGGGACCACTATCGACCTTGACCTCGACGGCGGCGATCGGCACAGGCCCCCACGCCATCCCGGCGATACGATAGTGGCCGTCGTTCAGCGTCACCCGCGCCGGAGCGGACTTCAGCAGGCATGGTCCCACGGAGCTTTCCACAACGACCGTTTCGCCATCGCGTCGCTCTTCGCGCACGGTGACGTAGTCGCGCGCCATGAAGCGATTCATGAATGGCGTGTCGCGCACTTCGATGCGGCGCAGCCATTTGACGTTGGCAACGCCGTACCAACCCGGTGCGATCAGGCGCACCGGCGCACCGTGGTCCGCCGGGAGCGCTTCTCCGTTCATTTCATAGCAGAGCAGATTCGCCGGGTTCATCGCGTCTTTGATCGACATGGCGCGCGCGAAATTCGCAGTGAACTTCAGCTCCAGCGGCGTGCCCGCACGCAATACCTCGGTTCCCTGATCGGCACCAAAGAAGACAACCTCGATGGCCTCGCTCTTGACCCGTGCAGCCGTCAAGATGTCGGCGAGCGGAGTACCACCCCATTCGGCATTGCCGATCCCGCTCGTGAAGAAAGGAAGGCCGTTACTTCCGGAGCACTCCAACGTGTAGTTGACTCGTTGGCGGGGCTTGGCCTTCAGATCGTCGAGCGTGAGACTGAGCGGCGTGCCAACATCTCCACCAACATCAAGCTTCCATCTGGTCGGATCGATCTTCGGCCACTCGTAGTGGCCAATGCTGAAGAACCTGTCATTTGGTGTGATCCAGGTGTCGAGGCTCTCCCAAGATTCGAGATTCTTGATGACTGCTTGAGCTGGCGGCGGCACGGGCGGAGGCTGATCCGACCAAGGGACGACCTTACCCGCCTCTTGCGCAAATGCGACCGGCCCGTAACGATCCAGCAGCAATACTCCTGCTGCTGTACCGGTGCTGAGCAAAAATTCCCGACGCTGTAGCTGTTCCATTGACGTATCCTCCCGGTTGCGTGGCAGCAACCCACTCGGACACCCGGTCGCCAATGCACACTGCTTCCTGACTGACCGGCTTGCCCTTTCGTCGATACCTTGATCCGTGATCAACTGCGTCGCCGCCTCTGTCGCCTAATTGCCCCCGCATCGACACGGCGCCGGCATCGATCTCCTTTTTGAAGGCGGCCATGTCTACCTGATTTCCGTTCAGGATCGTGCTCCACTGCCGGCTCGTTGGCCCAAACATCACAGCATCTTTTCGCGCGCCAGTTTGCGGCCTCAATCGGCGAAGCACACGTCAGCCTTGCGTTGGCACTCAGTCAACCCCATAACATATAAAGTTCTTGTAAGTATTAACTTGGCCTCGAAATGCCGCAGGCTGCAGGCTGGGCAATACGAGGCATTTTCATCTGACGATGGTTATCATGGACGAATTCCCAGATTGAGAATTTTTTACTCCACTTGTTAACAACAATGCGCCTATTTATTTCAATAGTCACGAAGATTCGTGATCGACACCTTTCGATCTTTCCTTGCTCAGAGAACTCTCGCCAGTCAGACGGCTGATTTGCCGGTCCGCCGGACGTGTTGACCCCCGAACTGTTGCGGGCCGAGCAAGCGAGGGCCATGTCCACCCTAAGGGCATCGCCGTCAGGGCGGCCAAGACCATGGCGGCCGAAAGCCCCGCGCCACCCGAACCCGATCCCCGCCCAAGACCGACGACGAACGACGGCGCCGCGAGCGCGAGGCTCAGGCCCGACTGTACGGGCTGGCACCGCACCCGTCGTGAGCGGATCGCCGCCACTCTGAAAAGGTCTCGCAATCCCCAGGTCAAGCCCGGGGAGGAGAGGCAACACCTCACGATCTGGCTGCGATTGGATGACCCGATCTCGACATCCCGCTCTACCCCCGCGGCACGATCCTGACTCCGCCGAACATGACGTTGCGGGTCAGCGGCCGGGCCAGGAACTCGTGCGGGAAGCCGAGGTCGACGGCGCTCGCCGCCTCCAGCCGCGCCCGCTGTTCGTCAGACAGCACGACGTCGAGCGCGCCGAGATTGTCCTCGAGCTGCACCGCCGTGCGCGCCCCGATGATCGGCGCGGTCACGGCCGGGTTCAGCAGGGTCCAGGCCAAAGCCACCTGCGCCGGGGTCTTGCCGATCTCGGCCGCCACCGCCTTCACCTCCTCCGCGATCGCCAGGGTCCGCTCGGTCAGTGCGCCGTTGGCGGCGGCGACGTTCTTGCGCGTACCCGAGGCCGCCGCCGTGCCGCCGCCGAGGTCGAGATCGGCCCGGCCGTACTTGCCGGTCAGCACGCCGCTGGCCAGCGGCGACCAGGGGATGACGCCGAGGCCGAGCTCCCGCGCCATCGGGATCAGGTCGCGCTCCACCGTCCGCTCGATCAGGCTGTATTCGATCTGCAGCGCGATCAGCGGCGACCAGCCGCGCAGGTCGGCGATCGTCTGCATCCGCGCCACCTGCCAGGCCGGCGCGTCGGAGATCGCGACATACAGCACCTTGCCGGCGCGGACCACGTCGTCCATGGCGCGCAGGATCTCCTCGACCGGGGTGGTGAAGTCCCAGGCGTGCAGGTACAGCAGGTCGATATAGTCGGTCTGCATCCGCTGCAGGCTACTCTCGACCGACCGGACCAGGCTCTTGCGGTGGTTGCCGCCCGCATTCGGGTCGCCCTGCCGCAGCGGCAGAGTGTATTTGGTGGCGAGCACCAGCCGGTCGCGCCGGTCGGCCGCGAACTTGCCCACCAGCCGCTCGGAGCTGCCGTCGGTGTACTGGTTGGCGGTGTCGATGAAGTTGCCGCCGCGGTCGACATAGGTGTCGAAGATGCGGCCGACCTCCCGCTCGTCAGCACCCCAGCCCCAGTCGGTGCCGAAGGTCATGGCGCCGAGCGCGAGCGGCGAGACCCGGAGGCCGGACCGGCCGAGCAGCCGATAGTGATCGAGGGACAGCGTGTCGCTCATGGTCATCTCCTGCGGTGGTGACCCGGAAGATGGCGCGCTGACATTCGTCCATGAAGACGGCATTATCCGCATGGGCCGTTAAGGGAATGATACACAATGCGCGGCAGCGACTATGCCGAGCTGCGGGCCTTCGCCGCGATCGTCGAGCATGGCAGCTTCGCCCGTGCCGCTGCGCAGCTGGGGCTGTCGCGATCGGCGTTGAGCCAGACCATCCGCGGGCTGGAGGAGCGGCTGGGCCTGCGGCTCTTGAACCGCACCACCCGCAGCGTGGCGCCGAGCGAGGCCGGGGCGCGGCTGCTGGCCGGCCTGCTGCCGGCCCTGGCCGATCTCGACGCCGCGGTCGCCCAGGTCCAGACCCTGCGCGACACGCCCGCCGGCGTGCTGCGGATCAACGCCTCGCGCATCGCCGCGATCCATCGCCTGGCGCCGCTGATCGGCCCGTTCCAGGCCGCCTATCCGGACATCGCCCTCGACATCGTGGTCGAGGACCGGCTGGTCGACATCGTCGCCGAGCGTTTCGACGCCGGCCTCCGGCTCGGCGAGATGGTCGAGCGCGACATGGTCGCGGTGAAGCTGGGCGGCGAGCTCGAGCTGATGGTGGTGGCCGCCCCCGCCTATCTCGAGCGCCACGGCGTGCCGGAGACGCCGCGCGACCTGCGGCACCATCGCTGCATCAATTTCCGCTGGCCGACCGATCTCAGCCTGTATCGCTGGGAGTTCGAGCGCGGCGCTGAGAAGCTGGAGGTGGCGGTGGAGGGTCCCCTCACCGTCACCGAGCCCGAGGTCGCGATCCGGGCGGTGCTGGACGGCGTCGGCATCGGCTATCTCTTCGACCTGCAGATCCGGCCGCTGGTCGAGGCCGGCCGGATGGTGCGGATGCTCGAGGATTGGACGCCGCCCTTCCCCGGCTTCTATCTCTACTATCCCAGCCGCCGGCAGATGCCGCCGCCGCTGCGCGCCTTCCTCGATTTCGTGCGGCGGCGGCAGGGTACGCCTTAGCGGCGGCCGAACAGCTTCTGGCCGACGGAGTCGAAGAAGCTGAACAGGGCATCGCCGGCGATCACCCCGGCCGCGACCACCTCCATCTCGCTGCGCCCCTCCTCGCCGCGCCAACGGCTCCACAGGATGCGGATGACGATGCCGGCCAGCACCGCCCAGCCCGCCAGCGGCGCGTTGAGCAGCAGGCCGGTGGCGAACAGGATGCCCATCTGCCGCTTCGATCCGCCGAGCCACTGGACCAGCGCGCCGGGAATCGCCCAGAGCGCGAGCGACCGCGCCACCTCCGGCGCCACCCCGGCCCCGATCGTGGCGGCATAGACCCGGTCGACCGGCGGCAGCAGGTCCTGCGCGAAGTAGGATTCCCACGACAGGAAAACGACGACGATGGCGACCAGGAAGGCGACCATGGCGGCATACAGCTGCTGCCGCCGGCCGTCGCGCTCGAACTCCGGGTCGGCGCCATGGCCGCGCAGGATGTACCCGGCCTTCAGGTCGTAGCCCATATCGGCGAAGGCCGGGCCGGTGGCGGCGGAGAAGGCAACCAGCGCCGCCAGCGCCGTCGGCGGGAAGCCGACCAGCATGCCGATGATCAGCGTGATCAGCGCTACGGCGAAGGCCGGGAACCAGCCGGAATGCATCGCCGCCAGGCCGACGATCAGCTCATGCACGAAGGCGGCGAAGGCGGCGTAGACCACGAAGGCGACCAGCATGCCCCAGGACAGCTCGGCCCAAAGCCCGCCGGCCGCGGCGATCAGCATGGCCAGGGCGATGTAGCCGGCGGTTCCGAAGCCGAGCGCTCGCCGCAGCGCGCCGTCGGACTGGGTGCGGGCAGCGACGTCAGTGTCGCGACGCAGCAGGGTCGAGGCGACCTGCAGCAGCGCCACCAGGCCGGCGCCGATCATCACGCCGTGCGGGATATAGGCCTTCATCATGTCGCCGCCGGGGACGATCCCAGCGAAGGCCTCGCCGGAGAACAGCGGCCCGGAATAACCGCGCAGCAGCAGGCCGACGCCGAACATGGCCAGCGCCCAGATGTTGCCGATGAAGGCGATGCCGAAGGCCGACATCGGGATCTTGAAGAAGCTGCCGATGGCGCCGATGGCCACGCCGACGCCCAGCAGCACCGCCTTACGGCCGCCCTCGTCGCCGGCCTTGATCGCCTCCGCCGCGGCCACGCCGGGCGGCCAGGCGCCGGTCGCCGGGAACACCTTGGTGTCGAACATCCGGTACAGCAGATAGGCGTCGAGCAGCATCGCCAGGGCGACGCCGGCGAACATCGGCAGCACCAGGTCCGGCCGGCCCAGCGCATAGGGGATGCCGATCGGCAGCAGCAGGCTGTTGGCGGCGCCGAAGGTGGCGCCGGAGATCGCGCTCTGCGCCAGGTTCTGAACATGGATCGAGCGATAGCGGGCGAAGAGGCCCAGCGGGATGCGCGCCAGCACCATGGCCGCCAGGGCGCCGATCAGCGAAGTGTTCGCCGAGACGCCGAGGCTGACCAGGATCTGCATGCCGATGATGGCGCCGAACACGCAGAGCAGGATGATCAAAGCGAGGGTCGCCGGCTCGAACACGCTGGGGTGTCGGCGCCGGGTCGTGCCATCGGCTCGGGGCGCCGCGGCGCGATCCGCAGTCAGGTCGTGCTGCATGAAACCTCCTGGTGGGACCGCTTGGCCGCGGCCTTGATCTCGTGATGCGGGCTCTTGGGCGTATCCCTGACGAAAAGGGCCGCGCACCCTGGGATGCGCGGCCCCGAAGTTCATGCGGCCTTGGCGGCGTCGGCCGGTGCCGAGACCCGTCCGTCGCCGACATCGCGGTCCGCCGCTGCCCTCGGCCGTTCCGCCGGGTCGCCATAGCCGGCCCCGCCGGCCAGGACGATCTCGACGATCTCGCCGGGCCGGGCCAGTTGCACCAGCTCGCCGGTGCCGCAGTCGCGCAGCACCTGGCCCTGGGCGTCGCGCACCACGCCGCGGGCGGCCCCGCCCGGCGCGCCGCCGAACAGGCCGGGGTTGCTGGACTTCACGCCCTCCGGATAGACGGCGACGAAGGTGGCCAGCCCGTCATCGGCCAGCTTGCGCAGCGAGACGCGCTGGCCCAGCCCGCCGCGATGGCGGCCTGGACCGCCGGAGTCCTGGACATAGGTCTTCTCCAGCACCAGCACCGGGACGCGGGTCTCGAACAGCTCGACCGAGGTGTTGGCGGCCGAGGTCGGCCACAGCAGGCCCGACTTGCCGTCGCCATGCGACGAGGCGCCCTGCCCGCCGCCCATGAACAGCATGTCGGAATAGGTCGCCCCCTCCCCGTCGCGTCCGTAGATGGTCGCGGCCACCGGCAGGCCGGTGAAGGCCTGCACCTTGTCCGGCGCCGCCTCGGCCAGCGCGCGGAAGATGTTCGGCGCGATATACCAGCCGGTGCGGGTGCGCAGGTTCACCGCCATGGGCTTGGTGGCGTTCAGGATCGACCCCTCCGGCGCCTTGACCTCGAACGGCCGGTAGCAGCCGGCATTGCCGCGGACGTTGGGCGTCAGCATGCATTTCAGCGGGTAGGTCGCATGCGCGGAGGTGTAATTCAGCGTGCAGTTCAGCCCGCCCTGCGGCAGCTGCGCCGGCGCGCCCGCGAAGTCGAGGGTGATGCGGTCGCCGTCGATGGTCAGCGCCAGCGGATAGCGCAGCCGCTCGCCCAATGGGTTGTTCTCGATCTCCGACCGATACACGCCATCCGGCAGCGCCGCGATCGCCTCGCGCATCGCCTTCTCGGACCGGCCCTGCACCACCGCGGCCAGGGCCCGCAAATCCTGCATGCCGTATTCCCGCATGAAGGCGACCAGCCGGTCGGCGCCGATCGCATTGGCGGCGACGAAGGAGTGGATGTCGCCCGTCACCTGGCCCGGGTTGCGGACATTCTCGGCCAGCAGCCGGAACAGCGTCGCATTCGGCCGCCCCTCCTCCACCAGCTTCATCGGCGGGATCTGGAAGCCTTCCTCGTAGATCTCGCGGGCCCGCAGACTGTCCTTGGTGCCGCCAATGTCGGAGACGTGGCCGACCGTGCCCATCAGCCCGACCAGCCTGCCGTCATGGAACACCGGCGTGACCACGGCGATGTCGAACAGGTGCCCGGCACAGAGCCAGGGATCGTTGGTGACCAGCACGTCGCCGGGCCGCAGCGTCTCGGCCGGGTATTCGGCCAGCAGCGCCTTCACCGCCCGTGGCAGGGTCAGGTTGAACACCGGCATAGCCCGCGGCGAATGGGCCAGCGTCTCGCCCTCGGGATCCAGCAGCTCGCAGGCGAAGTCCTGGGCCTCGGAGATCACCAGCGAGAAGGCGGTGCGGCAGACCGTCAGCCACATCTCCTCGACCACGGTGACCAGGCGGCTCCACATGATCTCCAGCGCGATCGGATCGGATTCGATCCGGGCGATCGCTTCGGGCAGCGTCATCTCGGCCGTGACCAGCGCCTGCACCGGCGCGGCAACGCCGACGGCGATGCGGAGGTTCAGCGTCTCGTCGACCCGGACGATGTCGCCCGGCGGCACGATGGTGGTGGATTCCCTCTCCTCGATGATCGCCGGTCCCTCGATCCGGTCGCCCGGCACCAGGGCGTAGCGGTCATAGACCACGGCCTCGACGACGCCGTCCGCGAACCGCGCCGGCCGCGTGCCTTTGCGCTTGCCCGCGGCGTCGCCGCCCCCGGTGGCGCCGGCCAGCGACAGCGTCGGGGTCGGGCCCAGGCAGCGGACGCGGAAGTTGATCGCCTCGATCTCGGCCCCGCCGTAGAGCGAGGTGTAACGGGCGGTGTAGACCTCGGCGAAGGCGGTGCGGATCGCCTCCAGGCTGCCGGCGTCGATCGCGCCGGAGGGCAGCGGCACGGCGATCTCGTGCATCTGCCCGGTCAGCCGCATGTCGGCGCTGCGCTCGACCGTGACCGAAGCGGCGTCGACGCCCGCCTCGGCCAGCCGCCGCCGGCCCTCGGCCTCCAGCTCCGCCAGCACGAAGTTGACGGCATCGGCGTCGAACGCGCCGGAGAAGCGCACCGGGTGCGACCGCACCAGCTCGAAAGACAGCGGCGCCGCCAGGAAGCCCAGCGCCGAGGCAGCGCCGGAGGCCGGCGGGATGATCACCTCGGCAACGCCCAGCACGCGGGCCACTCCGGCGGCATGGGCCGGGCCGGCGCCGCCGAAACCGACCATGGCGTAGCGGCGCGGGTCCTTGCCCTTCTCCACCAGATGGACGCGGGCGGCGGCGGCCATGCTCTCGGTCACCACCTTGTGGATGCCCCAGGCGGCTTCCTCGACCGACAGGCCGAGCGGCGTCGCGACGTGGGCCACCGCGGCCTCGGCCGCCGGCTTGTCCAGCGCCATGCGGCCGCCGAGAAAGAAGCCGGGGTCGTAGTAGCCCAGCACCAGGTTGGCATCGGTCACCGTCGGCTGCTCACCGCCCTTGCCGTAGCAGGCCGGGCCGGGGTCGGAGCCGGCGGAATGCGGGCCGACGCGCAGCAGCCCGACCTCGTCGATCGAGGCGATCGACCCGCCACCGGCGCCGATCTCGATCATGTCGATCACCGGCGCCTTGATCGGCAGGCCCGAGCCCTTCTTGAAGCGGTGCACCCGCCCCGCCTCCATCATCGGCGCGATCTCGGCACGGCCGTCCTCGATCAGGCAGGCCTTGGCGGTGGTGCCGCCCATGTCGAAGGAAATGACGTCGGCCTTGCCGGCTAGGGCGCCGAACAGCGCCGTGGCCAGGCCACCGCCGGCCGGGCCGGATTCGAGCAGCCGGATCGGGAAGGCGCGCGCCGTCTCCGGCGCCACCAGCCCGCCGGCGGAATGCATCAGCCGCAGCGTGCCGGCGAAGCCGCGCGCCGCCAGCTCCCGCTCGAGCCGCTGCAGGTAGCGGTCCATCAGCGGCTGGACATAGGCGTTGGCGCAGGTGGTGACGCAGCGCTGGTACTCCCACAGCTCGGCCACCACCTCGGAGGACAGCGAGACCGCCAGCTGCGGGAACTCGGTCCGCGCGATCTCGCCGACGATCCGCTCATGCTCCGGATTGCGATAGGAATGCAGGAAGCAGACGGCGACGGCCTCGACGCCCTCCGCCACCAGCCGACGCAGGGCGGCGCGGACAGCCTCCCGGTCCAGCGGCTCGACCACGGTGCCGTCGCGGTCCACCCGCTCCGGCACCTCCAGCCGCAGCCGGCGGGCCACCAGCGGCTCCGGGAACTGCAGGAACAGATCGTAGATGTCGTAGCGCTGCTCGGTGCCCATCTCCAGCACGTCGCGGAAGCCGCGGGTCGTGATCAGCCCCAGCTTCGCACCCTTGCGCTCGATCACCGCGTTGGTGACCAGGGTGGTGCCGTGCACCATCTCGCCGACCTCGGCCAGGCCGATGCCGGCCATCGCCACCAGCTCCTCGATCCCGATCAGCGCCGCCTCGGACGGGTCATGCGGCGTGGTCAACCGCTTGTGCAGCTTCACCGTCCGCCCCTCGCCGTCATAGAGGATGAAGTCGGTGAAGGTGCCGCCGATGTCGAAGCCGATGCGCCAGCGCGTCGCCTGCATGATCTGGTCCTTGGTTACGCTGCGGAAGCCGAAAGTTCGGCCCGGTCCGTCCAGTTCGGGTCGCCGGCCAGGGCCGCGACCTCCCGTGCCCCGGCCAGCAGCCGGGCGATGATGTCCTCCCGCTCCTCCGCCGTGACGGTGGAGAGCGGATAGGCGATGCAGAGGCTGACCGCCTCGCCCGTCTCGGGCGACCCGACGGCGGCGGCGAGGGCGCCGACGCCACGATTGGCCTCGTCATGGGATTCCGCGAAGCCGAGACGGCGGACCTTATCCAGCCGCTGCAGCAGCTCGTCGAGGGTCTGCGGCGCGGTCGGCGAGACCGGCGGCCAGGGCTCCCGGAACAGCGCCCGCACCTGGTCGTCCGACAGCCGCGCGAGCAGCGACCGGCCGGTGGCGCTGGAATGCGCCGCCAGCGGACGGCCGACCGGCGTGGCGACGCGCAGCGCATTGGTGCCGGGATGGTAGGTCAGGCCGGTGACCTCGCCGCCATCGCGGATCGAGACATAGCCGGTGTGGCCGACCGCGGCGACGATCCGGGCCACCACCGCATCCGCCCGGCCGACCAGCGACGAGGTCGAGCTGTACAGATGCGCGACGCCGAGGATCAGCGGCCCCGGCCGATAGCGCTTGCTGTCGCCGATCGTCTCCAGCAGCCCGGCGTCTCGCATCGCCCGCAGCAGGCGGGAGATGTTGCTCTTCGGCAGCGACAGCAGCGCCGACGCCTCAGTCACCGTGATCTCGGTGCGGCTGGTGGAGAAGCAACGCAGGACAGCGGCGGCGCTTTCGAGCGTGGTCATGAAGCGGTCCCAAAAGTTCCATTTTATGGAACTTGATTTTCGAATACTGAAACTCTAGCAATAGCTTTGAGGGCCGATCAAGGCCCTGATGGCAGGCATGGCAAGAACTCGGCGACGTGTCGGTGGCAGGAGAAAGCCGGCCGTCTGCTACGTCGCCCGGGCGATCGTCATCCGGATCTCGAACAGCGCCGCCAGCATGCGCAGATCTGCCGCCCGCTCCTCCTGGGGAGCGACCGGGGTCGCAGAAGCCGATTCGGTCTGCGCCTTGTCCATAGAACGCATCATGAACAACATCGCAAGTGAAGGCTATGACCCTTGTGCTTGGAGCCGGGCGATGCCTGATCGGATCACGCCGAAGCGATCGCACAGGGCACGTTTGGCATCCTGTGCGCTAATACCGTCCCAGCATCGCCCCCAGCAGCAGATCCGCCTGGCGCATCGGCGGCGGCTCCTGGACCAGGGCGGAGAAGACGTCGTGCCCGGCTCGCCGCAACCGGCGCAGATAGAAGTCGGCCAGACGCGCGGACAGGAGGGCCGACACCGCCATCCGCGGCACGTCCCGGCGCAGCCGCCGCGCCTCGGCCAGGCGCTCGGCAGCAGCGTCCGCCACCCGCGCAACCCCCCGGCGCAGCCCGTCATGCGGCTTCATCTCGAACAGCAGGCCGCGATCGGCGCCCTCGGCCACCATGATTTCCTGCGGCAGGTACAGACGCTTCTGCCGGGCGTGGAACGGCACGGCGCGCATCAGTCCGACCAGGGCCCAAGCGGTGCCGACCGCCGTCGCCGCCCGGTGCGCCACCTCGTCGCGAACGCCCAGCACCTCGAGATGCAGGCGCAGCAGCGGCCCGGCGGTGTCCGCCGCATAGCGCTCGAGATCGGCGAAGGTCGCCGGCGGCTCGTCCTCCAGGTCGCGCTCGCGGGCATCGAGGACGGTGTCGAAATGGGTCCGGCTCAGGTCATGGGCCCAGACCGCCGGGGCCAGGGCGTCCAGCACCTCATGGCGCCGCGGCCGGCCGTCATAGATCTCGCCGATCACGTCGCGCCACCATTGCAGCCGGATCTGGCCGAGCAGCGGCTGGCTGACCACCTCGCGCGTCTTCGCCACCTCGATGTTGAAGGCGTAGAGCGCGAACAGCGCCGCCCGGCGCGGCGCCGGGGCGAACAGGCAAGTCAGGTAGCGGTCATGGTCGAGGCGGCGAACCTGTTCGCCGTTCTGGCCCAGGGAATCGGTGGTCGGCATGGCGGCCCCTATATGCCCGCTCGCGGCCCCGATCGCCACCGGAGCTTGCCAGCGCCGGCGCAAGGCGAAAGACTTGGGTCCGAAAGCATCGAGGGAGGCGACCGATGAAGGCGATCATCGTCGGCGGCGGCGTTGGCGGGCTGGCCGCGGCGCTGATGCTGCAGGCGCGCGGCATCGGCTGCGCCGTGTTCGAGCAGGCGACCGAGCCACGCGAGGTCGGCGTCGGCATCAACACCCTGCCGCATGCGATCCAGGAGCTCGCCGGTCTCGGCCTGCTCGACCGGCTCGACGCCGTCGCCATCCGCACCCGGGAGCTGCTCTACACCAACCGCTTCGGCCAGATCGTCTGGCGCGAGCTGCGTGGGCTGGACGCCGGCTTCCCGGTGCCGCAGTTCTCGATCCATCGCGGCCGGCTGCACGGCGTGCTGCACAAGGCGGCGCGGGAGCGGCTGGGCGGCGAGATCCATCACGGGCGCCGTCTGGCCGGTTTCGAGCAGAGCGAAAGCGAGGTGATCGCGCATTTCGTCGACCGCCACGGCGCGCCGGCCGGCACCGCGCGGGGCGACGTTCTCATTGCCGCGGACGGGATCCATTCGATCGTGCGGGACACGCTGGTGCCGAACCAGGGGCCGCCGTCCTGGAACGGCGTCATGATCTGGCGCGGCGCGATCGACTGGCCGGCGTATATGGACGGACGGACGATGATCGTCGCCGGCGGCATGCAGGCGAAGGTCGTGCTGTACCCGATCGCGGCGGGCACCGCGCCGGACCGGCGGCTGACCAACTGGGCGGTCTGCGCCCGCATCGGCGATGGCAGCACGCCCCCGCCCCGGCGCGAGGACTGGTCGCGGCCCGGACGGATGGACGAGGTGCTGCCGCATGTCCGCCGCTTCGCCCTGCCCGAGGCCGACATCGGGGAGATCGTCGCGGCGACGCCGGAGTTCTGGGAGTATCCGATGTGCGATCGCGACCCGCTGCCGCGCTGGCGCCATGGCCGGGTGACGCTGCTGGGCGACGCGGCGCATCCGATGTACCCGGTCGGCTCGAATGGCGCATCGCAGGCGATCCTCGATGCCCGGGCCCTGGCCGACGCCCTGGCGGATACGTCGGATGCCGTCGCCGCGCTGGACCGCTACGAGGCCGACCGGCGGCCGAAGACCGCGGAGATCGTCAAGCTGAACCGCAGCGGCGGGCCGGAGGGCGTGATCGACGTGATCGAGCAGCTGGCGCCGGACGGCTTCGAGGATGTCGAGGCCGTCCTGCCGCATGCGGAGCGCCAGGCGATCGTCCGCGGCTACGCATCCGTCGCCGGCTTCACCCCGGCCCAGCTGCGCCGCCCAGGCTAGGCGGGCGGCGGCAGGAAGTCGACGTCGTGCTTGGCGGCCAGCGCCACCACCGCGTCCGGCGTCTGCTGCGGCAGGTCGTGGATGGCCTGGAACAGCTCGACCAGACGGCCGGTCGGCGCCACCCAGAACAGCGACTTCGCGATGGCGCCGCTGTTGTTGAAGATGCCGTGCGGGAGGCCCTTGGGCAGGCGCACCAGGTCGCCGACCGTGGCGCTGGCGTTGGCGCCGTCTAGCATGAAGTCGAGCTTGCCCTCGAGGATGTAGAGGAACTCGTCCTGCAGCGGGTGGATGTGCGGCGGCACGAAGGTGCCGATGCCGAAGGTGGCATGCCAGGCGAAGCTGTCCGCCGAGATCTGCTTCGGCACATAGGTCTGGCCCAGGATCGACCAGGAGAGGCCGTCGATCCCCTCCGCGGCCCCGGTGATGCCTGCCGTCATCGCCTTCATGTCGCGCCTCCCTGCTGCTGTCTGCGGCTGTCTTCGAGTTTAGACAAGCGACCGGGCTAAAGCGATGTCAGACCGGGATCAGCGCCGCAGCGGCGCGTCGGCCTTCCGAGATCAGCACATTGTAGGTGCGGCAGGCGGCGCCGGTGTCCATCGCGTCCATGCCGATGCCGGCCTCGCGGATCTGGCGCCGCAGCACCGAAGGCAGCAGCGCCATGCGCGGGCCGCAGCCGATCAGCAGCACCTCGACCGGCGGGTCGATCCGCCGCACCGGGTCGAGATCGGCCACGGTCAGATCTTCGATCCGGCCCAGCGACCAGGGCACCTCGCCCTCCGGCCAGATCAGCATCGGCCCCTGGTACAGGGTGCCGGCGACGCGGAAGCCGCCCGGCGGATAGCCGTCGATCATCCGCCGGCCGGGCGGGATGACGGAGGAGATTTCCATGACCGGTCCCGCCCGCTCAGCTCACTTGCGCGGCAGGAAGCGGCCCAGCCCCTTCGGCTTCTCCGCTTCGACCGGCGCGTTGGCCGGGGCCGGCGTCGATGTGTCGTCGTCTGCGTCAGTGCCCTTGGACCCGCCGTTCTTGGCCGGCTCGGTGCGGGCCAGGACGGTGGTGACGGTGCTGCGGATCACCTTGACGCGGACATTCTCGGCGATCTCGATCGTCAGCTCGTCATCGGCCACCTTCTGCACGGTGCCGACGATGCCGCCGCCGGTGACGACGCGGTCGCCGCGGCGCAGCGCGCCCAGCATGTCGCGATGCTCCTTCGCCCGCTTCTGCTGCGGCCGGATGAGCAGGAAATAAAACACCACGAAGATCAGGATCAGCGGCGCGAACTGCATCAGCAGGCCGGCACCGCCGGCCGCGCCGGCATCAGCCGTCTGGGCATAAGCCTCGGAAATCAGCATCTTTCGCTCCACCTTTGCAGTCGCGCGCGACTATAGCGGCCGGGGCCGCCGTTGCAATGGAATCCGGTCCGGCCGCGGCTGCGGCAAGGGAGCCTTGCGAGGCTTGATCTCGACACCCGCACCGCACGATCGTTAGCGTCGGCGGGCCGAAAGCGAAGGAGACCGTCCGGTGGCCGACCTGGATCCGACACGACTGCAGCTGCTGACCCGCATCGCCGATGCGCTGGAGCGGCTGGCGCCGCCGACGCCGGCGCCGACCGACCTGGCCAGCGCCGACGCTTTCACCTGGGACGCCGAGCATGGACGGCTGCTGCCGGTCGCCGCGGTCAGCCGGGTCGATCTCGTGCTGCTGCAGGGCATCCAGCTGCAGCGCGACCTGCTGCTGGAGAACACCCGCCGCTTCGCCAAGGGCCTGCCGGCCAACAACGCCCTGCTGTGGGGCTCGCGCGGCATGGGCAAGAGCTCGCTGGTCAAGTCGGTGCATGCGGCGGTGAACGGAGAGGCCGACGGCATCCTGGCGCTGGTCGAGATCCACCGCGAGGACATCGGGTCCCTGCCCCGGCTGCTGCACCTGCTGCGCGCCTCGACCCGGCGCTTCATCCTGTTCTGCGACGACCTGTCCTTCGACGGCCAGGACGCCAGCTACAAGTCGCTGAAGGCGATCCTGGAGGGCGGCATCGAGGGCCGGCCGGAGAACGTCGTGTTCTACGCCACCTCGAACCGCCGGCACATCCTGGCGCGCGAGATGATCGAGAACGAGCGGTCGACCGCGATCATCGCCGGCGAGGCGGTGGAGGAGAAGGTGTCGCTGTCCGACCGCTTCGGACTGTGGCTGGGGTTCCATGGCTGCAACCAGGACACCTATCTCGAGATGGTCGAAGGCTACGCCGCCGCCTACGGCCTGGAGATCGCGCCGGAGACCCTGCGCGCCGAGGCGCTGGAATGGACCATCACCCGCGGCTCACGCTCCGGCCGCGTTGCCTGGCAGTACATCCAGGACCTGGCCGGCCGCCTCGGCAAGCGGCTGGAGGCCCCGACGTAGCGGGCGGCGCGCCGCCGCCCCGGCGCTACTGCAGGTACTGCTTCGGGTCCACCGGCGAGCTGTTCTTGCGCACCTCGAAATGCAGCTGCGGCGCGTCCACGGCGCCGGTCTGGCCGACCGTGCCGATGGTCTGGCCGGCGGTGACCTGGTCGCCCTTCTTCACCGACAGCGACGCGGCATGGGCATAGGCGGTGACCAGCCCGTCGCCATGCTGGATCAGCACCAGGTTGCCATAGCCGCGCAGCTCGTTGCCGGCATAGGCGACGGTGCCCGGGCCGGCCGCCTTGATCGGGGTGCCGGCCGGGGCGGAGATGTTGATGCCCTGGTTCGGCTTGCCGCCGAGCGGCGCGTTGTACCCGGCAATCACCGAGCCGGTCACCGGCCAGGCGAAATGGCCGCCCCGGGCCGCCGTCTGCGGCACCGCGGCGGGGGCCGGCACGGTGGTGCTGGCGACCGGCGGCACCGTCGCGGGCGGAGCCTTCGGCACGATCGAGGTTGGGGCGCCGGTCGTCGGCGACAGCGGGGCCTGGCCCGGCACGGCGCCGACGGGCGGGACGACGCCCGGCACGGCACCGGGGACCACCTGCGCGGCGGCTCCGCCCGGCGGCGGCAGGCGCTGGACTGCGAGCCCATTGCCGGTCGACGGCACCGTGTTGAGCGGCGTGCCGCCCATCGGCACGGTCGCGCCCGGCGTCGTCACCACGGCCCCGGGGAGCGTGATGGTCGGGGCCGGCCCGGGCCCCGATGCGGGTGCGCCCGGCAGGCGCAGCGTCTGGCCGGCCTGCAGCGCATAAGGCGGCTGCAGCCCGTTCAGCGCGATCAGCCCCGGCATCGAGACGTCGTAGCGGCGGACGATCGACAGCACGTCGTCGCCCGGCTGGACCTGGACGGTCGCCGGCCGCTGGGCCAGCTCGTCAGCCCCCGGCGGGACGTTGCAGGCTGCGAGCCCCGCGGCGGCGAGGGTCGTCAGTAGGATGGGCCGCCATCCTCCCCATCGGGAAGATCCGGCAGCAAAGGCACGAAGCGAACTGGCCACAGATCCTCCCGCTCCAATCCGGTCTCGGTGCGAGTGAAGCGGACCACGCGCTGGTTCCGCTTCTCGTCCCCCATGGGAATCACGATTATACCACCGATCGCGAGCTGGTCCGTCAGCGCCGGGGGCGGCAGGTCGCCGCGATGGGCGGCGGTGACAATGACGCGATCGAACGGCGCCTGTTCCGGCCAGCCCTTCATGCCGTCGCCCCAGCGCGCGGTGATGTTGCTGATGCGCATGCCGGCGATCCGCTCCAGCGCCAGGTCGAGCAGCGGCTTGTGCCGCTCGATGGTGTAGAGCCGGCGGCAGATCTTCGCCAGCACCGCCGCCTGGTAGCCGGAGCCGGTGCCGATCTCCAGCACCTTGTGGCGGTCGCCGACCTCCAGCGCCTGGGTCATCAGCCCGACCACCATCGGCTGGCTGATGGTCTGGCCGTGGCCGATCGGCAGGGCGATGTCCTCATAGGCCTGGTCGAGGAAGGCGTCGGGCACGAAGGCCTCGCGCGGCACCCGCTCGATCGCGCCGAGCACGCGATGATCCGTGATCCCCGACCGGCGGAGATGCATCAGGAGCCGGATCAGCCGCGGCTCGGCGATCATGGGCGAACACCGATCACGACGGGCCCTACTTGGCGAAGACGCCGCGCAGGGACTGGATCGCGGCGGCGTGGTTCAGGTCGAGATGCAGCGGCGTCACCGTGATCCGGCCGGCGGCGATGGCGGAGACGTCGGTCTCGGCGCCCTGCAGCGCCTCCTCGGTCCGGCTGGTGCCGATCCAGAAATAGCTGCGGCCGCGCGGGTCCGTGCGCTCCTCCAGCACGTCGCCGATCTTGCGCAGGCCGTGCGGCACCACGGCGATGCCGGTCACGGCGTCCGGGTCGACCGCCGGGAAGTTGACGTTGACCAGCACCTGGTCCGGCCAGTCCGTGGCGATCGCCTTGCGCGCCACCTCGGCGCCCCAGCGCCCTGCCGTCTCCCAGTCCGGCCGGCGGCCATCGGCGAATTGCTGGCTGAAGGCGATGGCGCGGATGCCCAGCAGCGTCGCCTCCATCGCCGCGGCGATGGTGCCGGAATAGGTCACGTCCTCGGCGATGTTGCGGCCGTGGTTGACGCCGGACATCACCAGGTCGGGCCGCTTGTCCTTCATCATATGGTTGACGGCCAGCAGCACGCAGTCGGTCGGGGTGCCGTCGACGGCGAAGCGCTTCTCCTCGATCTTCCTGAGGCGCAGCGGCCGGTGGATGGTCAGGGAATGGCTGGCAGCCGACTGCTCGGTCTCGGGCGCGCAGACCCAGACGTCGTCCGAGAGCTCGCGGGCGATGCGCTCGAGCACCGAGAAGCCGGTGGAGTTGATGCCGTCGTCATTGGCCAGGAGGATGCGCATCGTCAGCCCTTCGCTTCCAGGATCTCGAGCCCGCCCATATAGGGCCGCAGCACCTCCGGCACCTCGATCGCGCCGTCCTGCCGCTGATAGGTCTCCATCACCGCGATCAAAGCGCGGCCGACGGCGACGCCGGAGCCGTTCAGCGTGTGGACGAACCGGGTTCCCTTCTCCCCCGCCGGCCGGAACCGGCCCTGCATCCGCCGGGCCTGGAACTCGCCGGTGTTGGAGCAGGAGGAAATCTCGCGATACCGCCCCTGCCCCGGCAGCCAGACCTCGATGTCGTAGGTCTTGCGGGCGGTGAAGCCCATGTCGCCGGTGCACAGCACGATGGTGCGGAAGGCGAGGCCGAGCCGCTTCAGCACGGTCTCGGCGCATTGCGTCATGCGCTCGTGCTCGGCGGCCGACTGCTCCGGCGTGGTGACGCTGACCAGCTCGACCTTGCTGAACTGGTGCTGGCGGATCATGCCGCGCGTGTCGCGCCCGGCGGCGCCGGCCTCGGAGCGGAAGCTCGGGGTCAGCGCGGTGAAGCGCAGCGGCAGGCCCTCCGCCTCCAGGATCTCGCCGGCGACCAGGTTAGTCAGCGGCACCTCGGCGGTCGGGATCAGCCAGTGGCCGGTGTTGGTGCGGAACATGTCCTCGGCCGCCTTCGGCAGCTGGCCGGTGCCGAACACCGCCTCGTCCCGCACCATGAAGGGCGGCGCGATCTCGGTATAGCCGTGCTCGCCGACATGCAGGTCGATCATGAACTGGCCGATGGCGCGCTCCAGCCGGGCCAGCGCCCCGCGCAGGACCACGAACCTGGCGCCGGACAGCTTGGAGGCCGCGGCGAAGTCCATCAGCCCGAGGCCCTCGCCGAGATCGACATGGTCGCGGGCGGAGTTCAGCCGCCGCGGCTCGCCGGTGCGGCGGATCTCGACATTGGCGCTCTCGTCCCGGCCGTCCGGCACGTCCTCGTCGGGGATGTTCGGCAGCTCGGCCAGCCGCGCCGTCAGCGCTGCCTCGGCGTCGCGGTCGGCCTGCTCCAGCTCGCCCATCTTCGCCTTGATCGAGGCGACCTCGTCCATCAGCGGCTGGGCGTCGCCGCCCTTGGACTTGACGGCGCCGATCTCCTTGGAGGCGGCGTTTCGGCGGGTCTGCAGCCCCTGCAGCTCGGTGGTGATCTGGCGCCGGCGCTCATCCAGCGACAGCAGCTCGGCCGCGACCGGCGACAGACCCCGCCGAGCCATCCCCTTGTCGAAGGCCTCGGGATGCTCTCGGATGAATCGAATGTCGTGCATCGCGCGCTCGATGACTGCCGGTTCGGGGAATCGTGCCGTGGTTATAGGAGGTGGGCCGCCCGGACGCAAACGGGCCGGGGGGTTGGCCTCTCCTCTTTTTCTCCCAGTCGCCTCTCAGTCGTCATTCCCGCGAAAGCGGGAATCTCCTGCCGGTGCAAGCTTGACGAGATCCCGCTTTCGCGGGGATGACGAGGTT